>Ga0209395_1000215_pt1 | contig 87834 bp, 85 predicted proteins | sample GOMGulsemesocosm_3_FD_184635 | JGI IMG/M metagenome (GOLD analysis project Ga0209395, IMG submission 184635) | Methane-oxidizing microbial communities from mesocosms in the Gulf of Mexico - GOM9D Gulf of Mexico (SPAdes) (version 2) | ecosystem: Environmental > Aquatic > Marine > Cold seeps...
TGTAATAAACTATTAAAACAAGCATTTGCAATTGCAAAATCAGGTTTAACATACGATGACAGCTATAGAAGTGTTTTAGTAAAAAATTAAGTACTATTTACTTGTTTTTTACCACAGTACTTTGTTGGCAAATCGTTTTTAATCAAATCCCTCACTAAAAAATTCCTCAAGCGACATGTTAAATGCTTTTGCAATTTTCAATAAGCTACTATATTGAATATCTGTTCCAATTTCATACCTCCCATATTGAGCTCTATGAATACCATTTTCAAAAGCGAAGTTTTCATAACTGCTAAATCCTTTTGCTATTCTCAAGGATTTTATTCTGTTTGCTAGTTTTTTAATTTCAACTGATTTATCCATAAGGTAAAGAACATAACTTCGCTATTAATAAGTTACTACTAATTAGTAGTTATTTGAAGTTAATTCAATAACTTTACTACAAATTATTTATGAAAAATATAATTGGATATGGAATCTGAAAAACTCACACCTGCTCAAAAAGAGTTATTGAAATTATTAGAACATAAAGAAGCTGCTGTAAATTTTGAATCTTTGAAAATGGTTCATTATTTGGCGACTTATTGTGTTGGAACAGAAATGGTAGATCTTTCTGCATCTCGTTATGTACACGATTTATTAGATGTTATTCAGAAAATTTCAATAGAACATTATTATAAATCAGTCTAAGATTAATTTTGCACATCGTTGGCAAACGTATTTATTTCAGTTTAATTCCGTTTTCTTTCATTAATTCAACCAGTTTCTGGTCAGGTGATTCGTTAATCCTTATCCATTCTGTTGTGAATTTTAATCCAATTCCGTCTGTAAACGTAGTTTCTGTAAATGAACTATTCTTTTCATATTTGTCTAGAACTATAGTTTGAATCAAGGAATCAAATTTGATTATTTTATTTATAGTTTCTAATTCATAACCAGAGTTTTTCCACGTTATTTTTGATAATTTGTTTCCACCGGGATGAGATTCCGAATAGATATATTGATAATCAAAATTCCGATATAAATATTTCACAGTATTTAATTCAGTCGTAGTTTTAAAGGTTCCAACTTTTAGGTTTTCTGGATATTCTTCTGTACAGCTAGTGAAAGTTGTAAAAAGAAGAACCCAAAATGTTAAGAATACTGTTTTTTTCATATGTTTGCCAACGTCTCGGCTATGATTAGTACGGGAGTAGGAGAGTAGTGAACTTTCGAACTGGCACTTAGCCAAAACTTTTATTTTGTTTTATCTTTTCATTTTTTTAAAGCCAAATCAAAAGATTTGGCGGACTTAGTAAAAGTACCAAAACTTTGGGTTAAGCACCAAAACCTGTATTAATTATAGCCATTGTTAGGTGCAGTTTTTATTTTTTCTAATCCAATCCATTCGTGTTCAATATCTTTCATTAGTAAAGCATTATCGAATTTTACAGAACCTTTAGGGAAATTACTTTCATTTTCAAAAAAACTCGATTTTACATTCTCCACTTCTAAAAGAGATACTTTCCAGTTATATGCTTTCAATTCGAGTCCATCAAAATTATTTTTGTCAGGCGAATATCCGACAGAGCCATCTTCAAAAAAATCCGATACACATTGTAGATTTTCAAATACACTTTCCTTATTCCAAGTATTAGTTTCTCTGGCTTTAATTGATAAAGAGGTATTATCATCACTTATGAAACCGACTTCGTAATTTCCTTCTTTTTCTTTTACTGTGAAATCTGCGAAATGGTGAATTCCAGGGAAAATTGTTCCTCCTGCAAGAGAGTTTAATTTAGAAGATGTGTCTCTTCTCGGAATATAAACTCCTTCTTTTAGTTTTCCATTTTCTGTCCAATTGACTGCAATACGGTGTGCTCCGTTTTCTGATGAAATTCCAATTTGCTTTGGAAATCCTTTTGGTCTAATTTCTTTTAATCTAATTAGGCAAATTCCTGCGATTCCTTTTCCGTTTACCAATTTTGGTTTAAAAGGTTTTGGTAAATAATTTTCTAAAACTTCTTTATCAATTTGGTAATTGATTAAAATTCGCCTGTCAATTATTCCTTTTATTTTTGGTATTTTCATTGTGTGTTCAAATTGCACCTAACTCGTTATATGTTTATATTTTAGGGTGTTATCCGGGTTTAAGTTCCGGATAACGCTTGTTTTAGTTGGTGTTATCCATTTTTTTCTCATGCTAATGTACCAAAACTTTCGAGAACCACACTTGCAGCAAGCCGCAGTTAAAGTAAATACAAATAAACAGGTATTTATTCTCGATTGCTTACATATTGGATGTTTATATTGACTGCTTTTTGTTATTGTCTGCAACTATATTTACAATGTGGCCTTTGTATTTTATGAGGCTAGGTAATGGCGTTTATTTTTTTGTTGAATAAGAGGTGCTTGTTTAGTAGCATCTCCTTTAACTTAGGTGTTTTATAAAAAAAACAAGGCCGTGTCAACCCCATTTAATTGGGACTGGTCTGCCAGTAAAAGGTGAAATGAATACCTCTAGAGACTGCTTTTTTGATCAATATAGAAACGATGGAAAAATCCCTTTTTGCTACCAGGTTCATTGCTGCAGTAATAGACATCATTGTTCATGCCAACAACAATAGTTGCAATAGTTGGGCTCGTAGCAGGCGTTTTTATTCTAGCCAATTCTTTTCCCGTTTCTAAATCCAAGACAATAAAATAATCAGATCCTTGATTTCCTCCTGTTTTTTCGAAATGATTGAGATACACCATTTTTCTATCCGCAACAATTGCAGGCCTAGCACTAATATTATAGCTTTTTTCCCAAATACGTTTGAGTTGATCTGAATCGTCTATTCTTAAGCCTGCAATCGTTCCATTGCCTTGATCAGAACCAATAATGATTTTTGTGAGTACGTCATCAATACTCAAATGAAAAAAATTATAGCCATCTTTAATGGTGTCCTTAAACATATAATCGCCACCTAATGTATCGCGGTCATTATAATAGGCGCGATCTGTATCTTGCCAAAATATTTTCATTGAATTGTCTGCAGAGAATACCGTATTGGTTGTATAATGAACTTTGTTATAAGCAATAACGGGCGATGTAGGTTCTTCATTATCAATAGTGCCGTAAGGAGCATATGCTGCCATCCAAAGAGAATCAATGGCCAAACTATCTTTAATAACCTTCATTCTATACGTGTAGTTTAAATTCAAATGATAGACGTATTCGTTTCCTAGAGAATCGTTAGAAAGAGTTAGCCTGGGTGAGGCTGTTTCTTGAGCGAGTTTAAATTTTATTTTCAGCGAATCTGGATCTACTAGAATAAATGAATTATCTCCTTTTGCGGTACCAAAAATGGTAGACTTCGTAATAATATTTCCATTAGCACTTACCGCAAGCCCATTGTATACTGTATTTCCGAGCCCAGGCAAAGGCAATTGCAAAGAGTTTAGTATTTTCATGTTTGAAGGGTCTATTTTAAAAAGTTGCGCTTTTACAACAGCATACACAAATCCATTTTTATGAACTAAGGCACCACCAACATAATTAGATCCACCACCACCATTAAGATTTACCCGTAAAGTATCTAAAGTCAATGGGTTTATTTTCATTAGATACGGAACTGACTTGTTATAATAAACAGGATGAGGCCGTCCGGGGTCGCCAGTTTTGATAGCGCTGTCATACATATCTAAAATATAAGGTACGCCTCCCAATACAAATACTTGGTCCTTATCTCTTGTATAGGTAAATGTTGGAAAAGGCATATTAATGCTTTCAATTCTCAATAATTTGGGGTCAAAGCCTGCTGGCAAACCTGCGTCTACCACCGTGTTTGTACGATTTAAGTTGGCCATATCAACCGGCCATGTGGTAGGGTAGGTGCCAGCTCTATACCCTGGTTGATGTGAACTTGAATACCTTGTTAATTCACTTTTAAAGGCTGCCTTTATCGTTGTGTTGGTGTGTAGATTTGAAGTGTTTTGGCAGGATAGCATTGCAATACATATACCTAATAAGTAGTATTTAAAATATTTCATTGTGTGGAGTTTTAGTAGTTGTGTGTAATTTATATAGTGCACTTTAATAGCTTAAAAGTCATTGGTCGCTGAGTTTAAGTAGTACAATGTATTTCTAAAAACAGATTGTGTAAATATATTTTCGAATCATGGAGTTTGCTTACTGAAACTAGCTTCGGGTACATGCAAGGATGTTTACTCAAAGAAAAACCTCGCAATACCGAAATAAATTCGGATAAATGTGAGGTTTTTCTGAGCTAATTAATGAAAAACAAAGAATTGTAACTGCTAGCTAACAGGTACAGGAGCTTCCTCTTCTTTTGGAACGGTAACTGCTCGGAGTTTTTTTATTTCCAGTGCGTGCAACTCTTTTTCTAATTGCGCTCTGGTTTCTGCATACGCAGGGTCATAGGCTAAATTGGTGATTTCTTGTGGGTCCTTGACTAGATCATACAATTCATATTGGTTGTAATAGGTACCCAATGTATCAAAGTAGATATCATACTTCCATTTTTCTGTGCGTATACAGCGAATACGATTTGCGGCATTTACAATTGACCAACTGTTGTTAGATCCCGCTTTGGTATCATCATAGGTAAACAGAATGCTTTTCTGTACAGGCGTGTTATCTTCTATAATTGGCAGTAAACTTGTGCCTGCCAAACCAGAAGGAGGGTTGTCTATATTTGCAATGTCTATAAAAGTTGGGAAAATATCGACCAAGGTTGCTAAAGCGAAAGAATTTTGATGCTTTTGATCCTTAAATAATATCGGATTAGAAATTACAAGCGGTACCCTGATGGCTTCTTCATACGCAACATATGTTTTTTGACGAAGGCCACCATGTGCCAATCCCATTTCTCCATGGTCTGAAGTAAATGTGACAATTGCCGTATCTGCCAATCTTTTACCAGCACTATCTTTAGCATACAACTCATGTATAAACTTTCCTATTTCTCTGTCTACTTTTTTGATTAAATTGGCATAAAAATTAATATAGTTTAATTTGAGTTCGTCCGTTGGTAAAACCCCTAACCCAGCACCCATAGCAATGAGAACTTGCTCTTGCGCCATCGGTTTTTTATTGCGTAATAACGCTTCATTAACTGTATCTGGTAACCCAACCTCTCTGCTAGACCAACTACCTTCATGGTATCCAGAAGTTCCTGCTGTTTTTGGATACGCCAACACATCATGTGGATTTACCAATGACAGCACTAAACAATACGGTTGGTGATTTCCTTTTGCTCTTTTTGCTTTTACTTCTTGCAAAAATTCAATAGCCTGTGCCGTATATTTTGCATCATGATTTGCATAGCCAGCACCAAAATTTAAAGGATCTACATCCTCTCCAGCATCTGGAGCTACCCAGCCCATGGCTGCAAAAAGAGAAATATCTTCAGCGTTAAGTTGTTCGTAGTTGGTAGTATCTCCATTAGAAGCAACCCCTTTACTCATATGCCATTTTCCGCGGTATTGTACATCATAACCATCAGCCCAAAAGGTATTCATTATAGTAGGAATAGATGTGTCTAATGTTACTTCTGAAGGAGACATTGGCCCTCCTTCTGTTAGTGTTTGTGTTACGCCATGTTTGGCCGGATATAAACCGGTAAATAAAGTGGTTCTACTTGGAGAACACATACAGGTATTACAGAAAGCCCTGTCAAAACTAAAACCATTATTTTTTAGAAAGGTTAGCGTAGGAAGGTTTTTTTCTTCCCATCCAGGAGGAAAATGCTGTGTGGCACGTTGCTCATCAGTAATGATTAAAATCATGTCTGGTTTATGTCCAATTTTCGATAATTTTTCTTTTATGTTTTTCATGTTTTTATTTTTTTAAGGTTGCGCTAAAGGATGCTGTAGTTTCTGTATTGGTGGTCGAGTCTTTCGATACATAAATACCTAAAATGTTATTTTTATAGGCGGTGTTGGCAGTGGTAATTACAGATGCTGGATAGTCAATAGTGTTCCAAACAGCCTCAGTAAAGGAGCCATCCGAATTGCGATTCACAGTGGCCTGCGATGCACCTAATTCCAAACCATCTACGGTAAACCAATCTACAGGCATGTTGTAGCCACTGTTAGCAGCCCCTGTAATACCTTCAAAATGAGAAATGATTGTGCTGGTAGGATTGTTGTTGTAATTAAAAGCTTTAAAATGAGTGAACTCTTTTGTTGCTGAGTTGTAATCCACTAAAAAAGCTTGACTTAGTTTGCCAAGTTCATGCGTGCTAAAACCTCCTGATAGTGTATAGTTGTTATTTCCGTTATACCAAATTCCATATAAGGAAGTGCTATAGGAATTGGCCACCATATACGTGAAATTGGTATGTGTTTTTAGATCATAAATAAAAGAATAACCACTGGTGGGTTTGTGCTTAATATCATAATTCCCAACAGCCAAATCTCCCATTGTACTATGCATAAACACATCATATACCTGGTCTTTATCTACGTCACTTGGTCTAATGGTGGTCCATGTTCCATCTCCAGTAATGGAGCCTTCATACAGAAAGCCTAAATTTCTATTTCCAGTGGATACTCGTTTATAAGCACCTACAACGCGAATGTTTCCTTTTGTGGCATTGTTTGGGCCATAACAAGATGTGAGTGTTACATCGTTAAATTGTGTGGAGGTGTAATCTAGTTGGTGCCAGGTACCTGAATTTCCAGAATCATTTAAGGGGCCTTTGTAAATAACACCATGTGTAATGCTATCATTGGAGGTCGTAAAGGTACCAGCAATATAAACATCCTTAGAGTCTAATACTCCTCTAATGCCTTGGATACCGGTAAAATTGGCATCTGGATCGTTAAATGACATGTACTTGACATGTTCCTTGGGAGTTTCTTTTTTTTCTTGATTACAAGCAACAAGGCTTATGAGTATCAAGGGGATTAAAATTGTTTTTTTCATACGGATTCATTTTAAAATACATCGACTTTCATTTTTTTGAAATGACGAATTTAGACGTGCGATTGTACTGTTTAATTTATGAATAGGGGACTTTTATGTAGAACAGCGATATTTAATTTAGGAATTTCCTGTATAAAATAAACTGCTGTATTGTACCAAGTTATGAAAAATAAACGCTTGAAAACTAACCGTTTATAAAAACAGGTAGAAATACGTAGGTGTTTTTAAGTAGTGTTTGGAAATAAAAAAACCTCGCAAATTGCGAGGTCTTTTTTATATGTATCATAAATTCTGAAAGAGATTCAGAATGAGGTATTTATTCTATAAGTGAATCACTTCATCATACGCATCAGCAACGGCTTCCATTACTGCTTCGCTCATGGTTGGGTGAGGGTGAATTGTTTTTAATACTTCGTGTCCAGTAGTTTCAAGTTTACGTCCTAACACTGCTTCAGCAATCATGTCTGTAACTCCAGCGCCAATCATATGACATCCTAACCACTCGCCATATTTTGCATCAAAAATCACCTTTACAAATCCATCAGGTGTTCCAGCAGCTTTTGCTTTTCCAGATGCAGAGAATGGAAATTTACCAACTTTTAATTCGTAACCCGCTTCTTTAGCTTGTACTTCTGTCATTCCAACAGAGGCAATTTCTGGAGTTGCATAGGTACAACCAGGAATGTTTCCATAATCAATAGCCTCTGTATGCAATCCGGCAATTTTCTCCACACAGGTAATTCCTTCTGCAGAAGCAACGTGTGCTAATGCTGGTCCGGGAACTACATCACCAATGGCATAATACCCAGGTAAATTTGTTTGGTAAAAATCGTTTACTAAGATCTTATCTCTATCTGTAACAATTCCAACATCTTCCAATCCAATGTTTTCAATATTTGTTTTAATTCCAACAGCAGACAAAACGATATCTGCTTCTAAAATTTGTTCTCCTTTTTTTGTTTTAACCGTTGCTTTTACACCTTTACCAGAAATATCAACCGATTCTACAGATGAGTTGGTCATAACTTTAATACCAGCTTTTTTGATAGAACGCTCAAATTGCTTTGAAACATCTTTGTCTTCTAAAGGCACTACGTTTGGTAAAAACTCTACAATAGTAACATCAGTTCCCATAGAATTATAGAAATGTGCAAACTCAACACCAATAGCACCAGATCCTACAACAATCATAGATTTTGGTTGTGTTGGTAAGCTCATTGCTTCTCTATATCCAATTACTTTTTTACCATCTTGTGGTAAGTTAGGCAATACCCTAGAACGTGCACCTGTTGCAATTATAATATGATCTGCACTGTATTCAGTAACGGTTCCATTTTCTGCAGTAACATCTACTTTTTTACCCGCTTTAATTTTTCCAAAACCATCAATAATATCAATTTTGTTTTTCTTCATTAAAAAAGCAACACCTTTGCTCATTCCTTCTGCAACACCACGACTACGTTTAATGACTGCTTCAAAATCTTTATCAATTGCTTCTGCTTTTAAACCGTATGCATCAACATGCTTTAAGTAATCATATACCTGTGCAGATTTTAACAATGCTTTTGTAGGAATACAACCCCAGTTTAAACAAATTCCACCTAAGTTTTCTTTTTCTACTACACCAACTTTAAAGCCTAACTGAGAAGCTCTAATTGCTGTAACATACCCTCCAGGTCCACTTCCAATAATTAGTACGTCGTATTTCATTGTATAAATTTTTTCGTTTTATGAATTTATTTTGAGACTTCTCATCTGAGTTCGAAGTAACATTTTGTTGTTTCTTGTTTTAACTGGCGCAAATTTAAGCATTCTGCTGAAAATTGAGTTAGTTTCATATTAGTTAATTAACTAATTGAATTTACATTCTTTCTGGTACATTAATTCCCAATAAAGAGAAAGCAGACTTGATAATGTCGCTTACTTTTTTAGAGAGTTGCACACGTAATACTTTCTTTTCTTCATTCTCTTCCCCTAAAATAGATACGTTTTGGTAAAACGAATTGAATTCCTTCACCAAATCATAGGTGTAATTTGCAATTAAAGCAGGCGAATGATTTGCTGCTGCTAATTGAATTACCTCAGGATAGTTTTCTATAATCTTAATTAATTCTTTTTCTTTTTCGTGTAATTCAATTCCGGTAATTGCATTTGAATGCTCAAAAGTTGCTTTTCTTAATATAGATTGAATTCTAGCGTAGGTATATTGAATAAAAGGCCCTGTGTTTCCTTGGAAATCTACAGACTCTTTTGGGTCAAATAGAATACGTTTTTTTGGATCTACTTTTAAGATGTAATATTTTAAGGCGCCTAAGCCAATTGTTTTGTATAGGGCTTCTTTTTCAGGTTCAGAATACCCCTCTAGCTTTCCTAGATCTTGCGATAAGGTTCTCGCAGTATCTGTCATTTCTAACATTAATTCATCAGCATCAACCACAGTTCCTTCTCGAGATTTCATTTTTCCAGAAGGTAAATCAACCATTCCATAACTTAAATGAAACAATTCATTCGCCCAAGAATAGCCTAGTTTATTTAAAATTAAAAATAATACTTTGAAATGGTAATCTTGCTCATTTCCAACCGTATAGACCATTCCATTAACATCAGGGTAGTCTTTAGCACGCTGAATTGCAGTTCCAATATCTTGGGTCATGTATACTGCAGTTCCGTCAGAACGCAATACAATTTTTTCGTCCAAACCATCTTCTGTCAAATCAATCCAAACAGAACCGTCTTCTTTTTTAAAGAAAACACCGTTTTTTAATCCTTCTTCAATATTGTCTTTACCTAATAAATAGGTATTGCTTTCGTAATAATAAGAATCAAAATTTACACCTAAATTTTTATAGGTCGCATCAAAACCAGCATATACCCATGCGTTCATCATTTTCCATAAGTCAACGACTTCTTTATCTCCAGCTTCCCATTTTAATAACATTTGCTGTGCAGCAATAATTAAAGGGGCTTGTTTTTTTGCTTCTTCTTCAGTGGCTCCATTGGCAACCAATTCACTTATTTCTTTTTTATATTCTTGGTCGAACTTTACATAATAATTCCCAACCAATTTATCGCCTTTTAATCCAGTGTTTTCTGGAGTTTCTTTTTGCCCATCACTCCCATTGGGAGCGAATTTTTGCCAAGCCAACATTGACTTACAAATATGAATTCCGCGATCATTAATGATTTGTGTTTTGTATACTTTTTTTCCTGATGCTTTGATAATTTCAGCAACAGCATATCCTAATAAATTGTTACGAACATGACCTAAATGCAAGGGTTTGTTTGTGTTTGGAGAAGAATACTCTACCAGAACAGCATCATTTTCTGAAGGTGTTACAAATCCGTAGGTGTCGTTTTTTGCAATGCTGCTAAACGATTTTAGGTATAAGGCATCGTCAATTACCAAGTTTAAAAAACCTTTAACCACATTAAAACGAAGTACTTCTTGCACGTTTTCTACAATGTAATTCCCTAAGTCGTTTCCAATTTGAATAGGGTTCCCTTTTTTATAGCGAAGCATTGGAAAAACCACCACGGTAATATCCCCTTCAAACTCTTTGCGAGTTGCTTGAAATTCTACAGTTGGAATTTCGGTTTGGTATAAAGAAGAAAATCCTTTTTTTACAGCGCTTTCTATTAGGGTTTGTATACTCATAAGTAGTTTAAAATTGAAGTGCAAAATTACATAATTTATTTGATTTTTTAGCTCAATTTTTAAGGGGTGAATTTAAACGCATTCTTTGAATTATTCTTGGTACTTTTGTAGTTGTATGAAAGACATGAATAAACGTTTAGCGGAGTTGCCAAAAATGGCAGAAGAAACAAAAAAAGAGACCAAAAAATATTTCTCCAATCTAAAAAGGAGGACCCCTAAGAATTTAGATTATGTAATGCAAGAATTACACGATGCTGAGTTTAAAAAAACAGACTGTTTAACTTGTGGAAACTGTTGTAAAACGACAAGCCCTATTTTTACAGAGAAAGATGTAGAACGTATTTCTAAACACTTAAGAATGAAAGTTGCTGCCTTTGAAAATCAATATTTAGAGCGTGATGACGATGATTTTATGGTGTTGAAATCTACGCCTTGTACCTTTTTTGACGAATCGGATAATTCATGTTTTATTTATGATGTACGTCCAAAAGCGTGCTCAGAATATCCACACACCAATCGTAAGAAATTTATTCAAATAACAGATTTAACTTTAAGTAACACAGAAATCTGTCCTGCAGCTTATAATATTGTAGAAGAATTAAAAAAGAAATTACCTTTGGTTTCAAAAATTAAAAAGAGAAGGAGCTAAGCTAAGTGTAGCTTAGCACTATTTTATTAAGAACTAGAAGGTTTTCCTTTTAATCGTTTTTCTACTTTTTGTTTGATCAATGTTAATCGTTTCATTATATCCATAATAGTTGGGTCTTTTTCTTCTTTATAGATTTCATTTAACCCTAAGATTAACTCTTTTGCTTCTCTCGAAATGATTATTCTTTCATTTGTTGTTAATGCTTTTAAACTTGTTTCTTCAAATTTTAAAGCTCTTTCTACCAACGTGCTCATTATTTTTTAAAATTTATGTCGTTATTCAATTCTAATTTAACTTCGTAACAAATTATAAGTGAGGTTTTTGGTGTTTTTAGTATCACTTTTGGTGTGCTACGAAACTGCCTGGACCTACTTTTTGTGTAATTTAGTAAACATACAAAATGTTTAATAAAGTTAATAAAAAAAAATAAAATAAATTTAATGGCGATTTGAAAGGCGGAAAAGTGTGATTTAATTTTCTTATTTTTAAGCAAAATATATCCTTGTGGAAACAATTATACACTATTTCGATACCATTCCATCTTTACATAGAAGCTTAATTCTTGTGGGAGGAATCACCTTTTTTTGGCTTTTAGAAGGCGCTTTGCCTTTATTTAGTTTCAATTATAAAAAATGGAAGCATGCATTTCCGAACCTGTTTTTCACGGCCACAACCATTGGTATTAATTTTACATTGGCTTTTGTATTGTTGAATTCTGCAGATTGGGTGCAATCAAATCAATTTGGAATTATCAATTGGTTGCCAGCAATGCCTTTGTGGTTGTATGCCGTTTTAGGAATTGTGTTGTTAGACTTTTTTGGTGCCTATTTAGCACACTTTGTTGAGCATAAAATAAGGCCGTTATGGATGGTGCATTTGGTGCATCATACCGATCATAAAGTAGATACCACCACAGCAAACAGACACCATCCCTTAGAAAGCATGATTCGTTTTTCGTTTACCTTATTAGGGGTATTTGTGGTTGGAACTCCAATTGCTATTGTGATGTTGTACCAATCAATGTCATTGCTATTTACGCAGTTTACACATGCTAATATTAAAATGAATAAACGAGTAGATAAGGTATTGAGTTATGTAATTGTATCACCTGACATGCATAAAATACACCACCACCATATGTTGCCCTATACTGATTCTAATTACGGAAACATCTTTTCTATTTGGGATCGAATTTTTAGAACCTATTCATATTTAGATCGCGAAAAAATTGTGTATGGCGTAGATACCTTTCCAAACGAAGCAACCAATTCGTCATTAATTGAATTATTAAAACAACCGTTTCAAGGCTATCGAAAACCTACGAATATGTAATTCATTATTTAACAAAAACAACTTCTAATTCGCCAACCAACTTTCTAATATTTACACCAGATAAATTGGTTAAAATTGCAATGACCATGTCTTTTTCTGGGTAGATTAATAAAAACGCCGTTGCACCCATTCCGCCACCAGAATGTGCATACCGTAGCGTGTTGTTTTTTAATTTCACTACCCCAATGCCAATTCCGTAGTTTGTTTTTTTGCCAGTTGATGTTTGCAGAGAAGTCACCATTTCTGCAAGTACTTTTTTTGACACTATTTTAGGGTTGATGATTTCGTTTCCGAATCGTAGTAAATCTTCTGTGGTAGAAACAAATCCACCACCGGCCGCTTTAAACTCATTGCTAACTTTTGGAGCAATACTCACTTTTCCGTTTTGTTTTACATAAAAAGAGGTTCTGTTGGGCATTTTTTTATCAGAGAAGCCTAAAGAAGTTTGCTCCATTTTTAATGGTGTAAAAACAGCGTTTGACATATACTCAATATAGTCTTCTCCAGAGGCATTTTGTACAGCTACACTTAATAAATTCCAGCCATAAGTACTGTATTTATAATTCGTTCCAGGTTCAAACAATAAAGAATCGTTTTTAAAAATATCCAAGCCTTCAACAACAGACATTTTTTTATTCATTAAAAACTCCATGCCTTTGTAATGTCTTATTCCAGCTATATGCCCAGCAACTTGTTTTATGGTGAAGTCGTATTTCTTCTTTGGAAAATCTGGAATATACTCATATATGCTAGAATTAAAGTGTAGCTTTTTGTTATCTACTAATTTAGCCATGGCCAAGGCGGTTAAGGTTTTTGAAATGCTAGCAACTCTAAATTGTGTCGTGTTTGAACTTACTTTCTTTTTTGTTTTTAGATCTTCATAGCCAAAGCCCTTAGACCAAATCATTTTTCCTCTGTGAGAAACAGAAATCGACATTCCTGGTATTTGTTGGTCTTTTAGAAATTGTATAGAAAGCGCTGTGGCTGTATCAATTTTTTGTTGATATGGGTTTTGAGCTATAGTGCAAGAACTGATGATTAGTGTAATCCCGAATAAAAAGAATGCTGCTTTTTTCATACTAGTTGTAGATTAGATAATTTTTTCTTATTTTTTTAAAAGCGTTTAAATCTTTTTGCCAAGATTTTCTAATTTCTTTAGGTGTTAGCCCTTGCTTTATTTGCTTTTGAAGTTTTGTGTTTCCAGCATGAACAGTAAAAGTTTTTCCAAAGAATTTTTCTGTTTTAGGCGTTTTTTGATACGCATCAATTAACCATTCTAAGTTAATCGAACTAAGTTTTTTTACATCGCTTAAATTTACACCATAACAAAGTTTACCTTTATGTTTTGGGTATTTGGCACCGAAATTTGATTTTGGGGTATAACTAAAATTGCTTTTTGTGAAAAATGGTGCTCCATATCTTTGAAACTGAAATTCAGTTCCTCTTCCTGCATTGATGATTGTTCCTTCAAAAAAACCTAAACTTGGGTACAAGTTTATAGATGTGTCATTTGGTAAATTAGGAGACGGTCTTATGGCTAAACTATATTCTGAATTGTGCGTGTAATTTTTCAACGGAATTATAGTTAAATCGCATTGGATGCAATTTTTGAGCCATTTCTCTCCGTTAATTAGTTGTGCGTATTCTCCAATGGTCATTCCGTAAACAAGTGGTACCGGATGCATGCCTACAAAACTTTTATGTTTCATTTCTAAAACAGGGCCATCAATATAATGTCCGTTCGGATTTGGTCGGTCTAATACCATTACTGGAATTCCTACTTCTGCTGCCGCTTCCATTACATAATGTAACGTAGAAATGTAGGTGTAAAAACGCGCGCCAACATCTTGAATGTCAAAAAGAATTAAATCAATTCCTTGTAGTTGTGCTACAGAGGGTTTTTTGTTTTTCCCATATAAAGAAATAATCGGTACGCCAGTTTTGGTGTCAAATCCATCTTTAACTACCTCAGCAGCATCGGCTTTCCCTCTAAACCCATGTTCTGGAGCAAACACTTTTTTTACAGAAATATGTAAAGAAAGTAGGCTGTCTACTACATGTGTGGTATTTATTGTTGACGTTTGATTGGCAACAATTGCAATGTTTTTTCCGTTGAGAAGGTGTATATATAACTCCGTTTGTGCAGCTGCTACTTTTATTTCGGTAGAATTTTGGGCGCATGAAGACAAGGAAAAACAAATGCTTATTACTAAGATTAAATATGTATTTTTGAAACGAACTAAGGAAATCATAAAATTGAATTACGAGTTATTTATTGCTAAACGTATTATTGCTGGTAAAGAGTATAAAAATAGCATTTCATCTCCAATAATTAAAATTGCAATCACAGCAATTGCATTGGGCGTTATTATTATGATGATTTCTATGGCTACAGGGGCTGGTTTTCAGCATAAAATAAGGGATAAAATTTCTGGTTTTAAAGGACATGTTCAGATAACCAACTACGATGATAACAACTCAGAAGTTTCTATAAGCCCGATTGATAAAAATCAAGACTTTTATCCTGAATTTAAAACGATAGACGGCATAAAAAATGTGCAAGTTTTTGCAAATAAGGCTGGTGTAATTAGAACAGCTACAGATTTTGAGGGCGTTATTTTTAAGGGAGTTTCAACAGAGTATGATTGGTCATTTTTTAATGAATATTTAGTAGAAGGGAGGCTTCCAGATTTTAACCAACCTAGAGTTAGAGATGTATTATTGTCCCAAACGTTGATTGATAGGTTGCAGTTAAAGTTGAACGATACGATTAATGTATTTTTTATAAAAGCAACTAGAAATAAGGCTCCAAGCAGATATAAATTTGTTGTTGTTGGTATTTATGATACTGGTTTTGGCCAGTTTGATAAAAGTTTGATGATTGGCGATATTAGAGAAATTCAGCGATTAAATAAATGGAATGATAACCAAGTAGGTGGCTTTGAGGTGTTGTTAGATAATTTTGATGACATAACGCAAAAAGGAAATGAAATTTATTCAACGATTGGCTCTACCTTAAATAGTAACACCATTGTAGAAAGTTATGATGTGATTTTTGAATGGATTGAGCTGTTTGATAATAATGTTTGGTTTATTATCGGAATTATGATTTTGGTTGCCAGCATTAATATGATTACAGCATTGCTTGTGTTGATCCTTGAAAGAGTACAAATGGTGGGGATTTTAAAAGCCTTGGGAAGTGATAATTGGGGAATCCGGAAAATCTTTTTATACAACGCAACCTATTTAATTTTAAAAGGCTTGCTTTTGGGTAATGTCATTGGGATAACCTTATTGTTATTGCAGCATTATTTTGGATTTGTCACCTTAGACCCAGCGTCATATCATGTTACTACAGTTCCGGTTTATATCAATGTATTTTCAATTATCATGTTAAATATTGGCACGCTTCTATTGTGTTTTTTAATGTTGTTAATTCCATCCTATATCATTACAAAAATAAACCCATCAAAATCTATTCAATTCGCTTAAAATGGGTTCCTTTTAAAAAAGGATTCTAATAAAATATATCTCTTAAATATTTTGTTTCTTTGTAGAATAATTAGAGAAGATGAAATACGCAAAAAATATATTAGAAACTATTGGGAATACCCCGTTAGTGCAATTAAATTCAGTGACCAAAGAAGTAGATGCTTTAGTATTAGCAAAAGTAGAGACCTTTAATCCTGGAAACTCGATTAAAGACAGAATGGCTTTAAAAATGATTGAAGATGCTGAGGCTGATGGTCGTTTAAAGCCCGGAGGAACCATCATTGAAGGGACTTCTGGAAACACAGGAATGGGGTTGGCGTTGGCAGCAATTATAAAAGGGTACAAATGTATATTTGTAATTTCTGATAAGCAGTCTAAAGAGAAAATGGATATTTTGAGAGCCGTTGGCGCTGAGGTAATCGTTTGTCCAACAAACGTCGAGCCAGATGATGAAAGATCGTATTATTCTGTATCTAAAAGATTGGGAGCAGAAACACCAAATTCTTGGTATGTGAACCAATATGATAATCCATCAAATTCATTAACCCATTATGAGCAAACAGGACCTGAAATTTGGGAGCAAACAGAAGGAAAAATTACTCATTTTGTTGTTGGTGTGGGAACCGGAGGAACAATTTCTGGAACCGCAAAATACTTGAAAGAACAAAACCCTAATATTAAAGTTTGGGGAATTGATACCTACGGCTCAGTATTTAAAAAATACCATGAAACAGGGATTTTTGATGAGAACGAAATCTACCCATACATTACTGAAGGAATTGGAGAAGATATTTTACCTAAGAATGTAGATTTTTCTTTAATTGATGGCTTTACAAAAGTAACCGATAAAGATGCGGCTGTTTATACTAGAAAGATTGCCAAAGAAGAAGGGATTTTTGTTGGGAATTCTGCGGGTTCTGCAATTAAAGGATTGCTACAGTTAAAAAACGAGTTTAAGAAAGACGATGTAATTGTGGTGTTATTCCATGATCACGGAAGTAGGTACGTAGGGAAAATGTTTAATGATGATTGGATGCGTGAGCGTGGTTTCTTAGATGAGGAAATTACAACCGCTGCAGATCTGATTAAAGGACATATCAATCAACCATTATTAACGGTGCAAACGGAAGAATTAGTTTCGCATGCCATCGAAAGAATGCGTGATTATAAAATTTCACAAATTCCAGTAAGAGATGTAAATGGATTTGTAGGGTCAGTAGATGAAACAGCTTTGTTGAGAAGTTTCATATCTGATAAAAACATTGCAGACAAACCTATTAGAGAAGTGATGGGGGCTGCATATCCTGTAGTTAATAAAAACGCTTCTATTGATGCCGTTTCTAAATTGATAACCAAAGAAAATCAAGCGGTTTTGGTTGATTTAGAGAATGGAAAGTTCCACATCATAACCAAGCATGACATTATTAGTGCGATATAAATGGCACTACTATTATAAAAAAAGAGCAGCTGTTAAAGTTGCTCTTTTTTGTTTTGTTTAACATCCACACCAAACTTCAACAATACTGTTGGAGCTAGTTTGCTTTATTTTATAGTAACAACCGGCTTCTTTGTTTTTTGGTCCAAATTCAAGACCGTTTTCATACCATTTATTATTAGGTGCTACACCTTCTGGCAATCCAAATTTATAAATTTGATGCACCCAGTTTTTTAAGGTTTTGGTCGTTGTTTTTGGAAAGTTGATTTTTTGTAGTATTGGCGATGCTTCGCCACATTTACTTGTGGTGAAAATAATATTGTATTTAAATTTTTTGGTAAAACCACATTCTTGATTGTTGAAGTCAGCATCTTTTTCGATGTTGTATTTTTTAGAATTTGTGGCGTAATTGTTTTCCAAATATAAAAGAATTATATCGATGTCTATCTTGTCTTTTTCTGTAAATGAAGTAAGTGCTTTTACATTAGGAGGAGCCAAAACAAACTTCTTTTGACAAAAGGAGTTACTGGTGATAAAGAAAATAAATAGGACTGATATCTTTAGCTTCATATGCTAAAGGTATAAAAATAAAAAACCACTTCAAGCGAAGTGGTTTTTTTTAATCAACTAATTCAAATAATTTACACAATGAAAACAAGTCTCTCACATTTGTTTTCATTTTTAGTAGATGCAAATCACGTGCCAAAATATGTTTTTCTTTGAAAAAAAGTTAAAAACATGTGATTTTTACATTTTGTTAACATTTTAGTGTTGATTTATGCTAGGGTATTAGGTGTGTTTGGTGTTTTATTGCGAATATGATAATATTTCTCGTGATTTATTAGAACGTAAAAAGCCCATAATTTAAAATTATGAGCTTTTTTATGTTATTTACTAATTTTTATTTGGCGTGCTTATGTGCTTTGTAAGAAGAACGTACTAAAGGGCCACTTTCAACATACATAAAACCCATTTCAAGTCCTAAGGTTTCATATTTTTTAAACTGCTCTGGAGTGATGAATTCTTTTAGAGGTAAATGTTTTTTTGTCGGTTGCAAATATTGACCGATAGTAAGTACATCCAACCCAACACCACGTAAATCTTTCATCGTCTGAATTACTTCTTCTTCTTTCTCACCCAATCCTAACATCATACCAGATTTGGTACGCATCCCGTTTTCTTTTAAGTATTTTAAAACACCTAAACTTCTATCGTATTTTGCCTGGATTCGAACTTCTCTCGTTAGCCTTCTTACAGTTTCAACATTATGAGAAACAACCTCAGGTGCAACTTTAATTATACGATCTAGTTGTTTTTCGTTTCCTTGGAAATCAGGTATCAGCGTTTCTAAAGTTGTTGCAGGGTTTGCTCTTCTGACCGCGTTTACTGTTTCTGCCCAAATGATAGAACCACCATCTTTTAAATCGTCTCTATCAACAGATGTCAATACTGCGTGTTTGATACTCATTAATTTAATAGACCGAGCAACTTTTTCTGGCTCATCCCATTCAACTGTTTCTGGTCTTCCTGTTTTTACGCCACAAAAACCACAAGAACGCGTACAAATATTTCCAAGTATCATAAACGTAGCAGTTCCTTCTCCCCAGCATTCCCCCATGTTAGGGCAGCTACCACTTGCACAAATTGTATTTAATTTATATTTATCTACCAATCCTCTAAGCTCAGTATACTTTTTACCAACAGGTAATTTTACACGCAACCACTTTGGTTTTTTTACTTTTTCGGGAATAGCTACAGTTTGTTCTGACATTCTAAAATAAATTGAACTGCAAAGTTACGAAGAAAACAATTATAAATTGATTAAAAACCACCCACTAAACCCGATTAAAAAAAGAATCCCTAACCAGCTCAATATTTTTAAGAATCTATTAGGGTGATGCTCTTTTGGCGTGTGTTTACCTGTGATTAATATGTAATTTAATACCGCGTAAAATGGAGCGGTTAAGAAAGACAATATGGTTGCAACCTTAATTAGAAACCCCATGTCATTCATAAAGAAAGCTAAGATTAAATACGTTCCAATAGCTAAAAAGAGTATCCAAAACCAATAGGAGAATTTTGTTTTCTTTTCAAATAACAATTCTGTTGTTTTGGCCATTGCTCTTGGAGATGCGTCTAAGGTGGTAATGGTAGTGCTAAACATGGTTGTAAAAGCAGCAATTCCAATAAATAAATGTGAGAATTCACCGAGGTTTTGGGTGTACAAGCTAATCAGCTGCGAAGCAAATACGCCGCCCTTGTTTGAAAACGTTTCACCCGACTTAAACATAACTAAAGCGCCTAACATTACAAAACAAACACCCAAAAATAAAGTAGCTAAATACCCAATATTGAAATCAAAAATTGCTTGATTTGGCGTTGTTTTATGGGGTGTGGTCTTGTCTTTTTCTAGTGTCCAGATAGAATGCCAAATAGAAATATCTAAAGGAGCTGGCATCCATCCTAAAAATGCAATTAAAAAGGTGATTTCTATGGTTCCACTCGGAATGATTTGTGTAAAATCAAAGGATTCTTTATTGCTAAATATAGCAACACTTACAGCTATAAGGGTGCTTATAGTTAGTAAAATAATAATGAATTTTATTAAGTTATCTAGTAGTTTGTATTTACCAATAAGTAAAATAGACAAACTTATTAACGTGATGGTTACAGACCAGATGATTAAATCGTTTTCAATGCCAAATGAACCAAAAAGTTGTGTTGCCAATCCTGCTGTTACAATTGTTACTGCTGCTTGTATGGTAAACATGGTTGCAAAATTGATGATGTAATAAGCAGCTAATACTGGTTTTCCTAACTTTTTATATCCATCTAATAATGTTTCTCCTGTTGCCGATGCATAGCGAGGTCCAAATTGAAAAAAAGGATATTTAAATAAATGAACTAAAAGCAAGGCCCATAACAAGCCAAACCCAAATTCTGCCCCTGCTTTGGTAGATTGTACCAAATGAGAAACTCCAATGGCCGCTCCTGCAAATAATAAACCCGGTCCAAGAGAATGTAGAAATGATTTTTTCATGTAATTGTGAATTTTTCTTTTATTCCAATTAATTGACTTCTATTTAGAAAACAGGGTTCTAAAACCTCAGTAGATTCTTTTCGCCCTTTATTATTTACAATTGAGTTTTCTATAGAAATTAAAAAAGTGTCTTGGCTTTTGCTTGAGAAAATATAAACAGTAGATTGCCGAATTCCATTTCCCTTTTCCAAAGACGTTAAAGCTTCAACAGGATTGTTATAGAAACCTTCTAAAAAAGTTCTTTTTAAATGAATATATTCAAAATCAGTATGAATTTTAGCTTTATAAAACCATTGATTGTCTTTCTCTGAGAATGGCTTTAACTCGAATTTATTACACATTTTTAATGAGAATATTAAGGTTAAAAGAACTTCTCCTAGCCAAATTAACCAAAGTGAAGTCCCAGTGTAAGTGACAGAATCAAACTCCCAAACTCCAACGCTATTTAATTCGAATATAATGTCAATCAGATAGCTTATGTCTAGCAGTAGTTCTATTATGTATGAAAGATCATTGTAGGGAGTAATATTATCGGAAGAAATAATATAGATATAAAAGACCCATTGAAAATAAGTAGCAAATAAGGCAAGGATAGTTGTAATTACCATTGATACAACCTTGTTTCTTATTTTAAAAGTATGGCTCAAAAAATAACCGATATGCGCAATTGCATAAGAGAAGCCCAAAAGTACAAAAACATTAAAATATGGAATAGGAATAAATGTAGTTAGGCAACTATATAGAAGCCCTAGAAGAAACATGATAAAAATGCCTATAATGAAAATGAAGCCAAGATTTAGTGTTGGTGCTTTTCCAGAAACCTCGTATCTTTTTAAGATGCTTTTTATTTCCATAGCTATGATTTTTTTATAATCTCAGCCAGTAGTTTTCGGGCACGTAATAACTTTACTTTTACGTTATTCATAGGTTCTCCAATTTTCTCAGAGATTTCTTTATAGCTTAGTTCTTGGAAAAAGCGCAAATTAATTACTTCTTGATATTTTGGTTTTAACTGCTTAATGTCTTTCAATAATTTTGCTAAATTTTGCTCGGTAATGATTTTGTCTTCTGGAGAAGGATTGTCATCAGCAATGGCATAAATGTCTTTTTCTTTTTCTTTATAAAGTTCTGCGGTCACAGAAGCCTTTTTCTTTCGCAAACCATCAATATGAATATTCTTGGAAATTGTGATCAACCATGTTTTAAATTGATATTTCTCATCAAAGGTGTCAATTTTGTCAAAAGCTTTAGAAAAAGTTTGAATGGTAATGTCTTCTGCATCATTATCGTTAGGATGCCGTTTTAGCTGAAAATGATGAACACTGTTCCAAAAGCTATCCAGTAAGGTGTTGAATGCTAGTTGGTTTCCTTCTTTGGCTTTTTTAATGGTTTGTAATAATTCGGTTCCTTTTATTTCCAATGTGTAGGTTTTGAAAAAGTGTTAGAGATAAAGATACTAAATTGAAATATAAGAAGAGAAATATCAAGAAAAGGTAAAAATAATATCAGTTTCTTTTCCTCGAATTTTTTTGCAGAAATTCCAAATACACTATAAAACGTAATAAAATAAATAGCTACAACTGGCGTAATCATTTTCCAGTTAAAAAGAAAATACAAGAGCAATGTTAATATGTAAAAAGTAAATTTTGAAATAAAAAAAAGTCCTAAAAAAACCTTGTGTTTAAATTTGTAATAGGAGGCTGTAGAAATATGCCTTCTTTTTTGTCGAAACCACTCTTTAAAGGTTAATGGTGGATTGGAAATTGTGAAACTATCTGGGTTTACAGCAAAAGAAGTATTGGTTTTTGTTGCTGCTTCTTGAATAAATAAATCATCATCTCCAGATTTTACATGCATGTGACTGATAAATCCATTGGTTCTAAAAAAATCGTTTTTTGTATAGGCTAAATTTCTTCCAACCCCCATATATGGTGACCCAAGTTTTGCATAGCTATAATATTGCAATGCCGTTAATAGCGTTTCGAACCGAACCAAAAGGTTTACAAATGTTTTTTTAGATGCGTATTTCCCATATCCTAAAATAATCGTTTTGTCTGTTGTAAACTGTGATGCCATTTCTTGAATCCAACGGTTTGACTTTGGTTTGCAATCGGCGTCTGTAAAAAGTAGCTGGTCATGTGTTGCTGCTTTTATCCCTAATGTTAGTGCGTATTTTTTATTGCCCCAAAAAGCTTCAATATTTTTAATGTCAACAATCTTTATATTGGAGTTCTTATTTCTGAATTGTTCCATGACTTCTAATGTAGTATCTGTAGAAGCATCGTTTATTAGTACAATTTCAAAATTCGAATACTTTTGGTCAAGTATCGATGGTAAAAATTCTGTTAGATTATCTGCTTCATTTTTAGCACAAATGACTACAGAAATAGGGAGGTCAGTAACGTCGTTATTCGTTTTTGTTTTATCAGGAAGTACAGAAGAAAAGCACAAGAAATAAATGATTTGAATGCTGGTAGCAGCTACTAAAATGTAGAATAGAACCGTAAGAATCATTTATTAAATCAATTAATCGTGTTGAGGTTCTGCACAGTTGGCAAATTGATCTGGTGTTTTTCCACAAAATCCGCAAGATTCACCTGTTTCATTTAACATTGGATTTTGACTCGCACAAGTACCCGCAAATTCCCCGTCTTTTTTAGCCCAAATTTTTATTGCAATTCCAGCAACAGCTAATCCCAATAAACCTATAGTAAGTAAAACCAGTTTCATGATATCTTATTTGATCCTGCAAAGATACTTATTTAGAAAAAATGAACCAATAAAAATGCGTTAAAGTATCAACTAATTAAGTTGATAGTAAACTTTCTGAAAAAAAACGTTAGGGTATTGTAAAAGTAAGCTGTTTTATAATAAACCCAACCAAATCGATATGACACAACACTACTTTTTGTTTAATTTTTAAATTTTATACTATGAAGTCTATACCCAAAGTAATGTATGTATTTGTGCTATTGTTTTTGTTTTTTTCTTGTACTACAAATGAGGAGTATTTTGATATTACAACTGCTACAGATCAAGAAATACTGAATCAAACCTTGAATCTACCTCTAAACGAGTTTAACTATGCAGACGTAAGCCTCCCAAATTCTTTTTATGATACTAATTTAATGCAAGAAGATAATGTGCCTACCAATAATAGAATTAGAAATCAAGGAGCAACCCTTGGTCGCGTGTTGTTTTATGATATAGCGTTATCAAAAAACAATACCATTTCTTGTGCGTCTTGTCACAGTCAAGAGAAAAGTTTTTCTGATTCAAATAGGTTTAGCGTGGGCTTTGAAGGAGGGTTAACAGCTCGGAATTCTATGAGTTTGGCAAATGCACGATTTTATAGAAATAGACGGTTTTTTTGGGATGAAAGAGCCGCTTCTTTAGAAGAGCAAGTACTGATGCCAATTCAAGATCATATAGAAATGGGCTTGACATTACCTGAATTAGAATTAAAACTGAGTTCTAGAAAAAGATATAAAATTTTGTTCAATAGAGCGTTTGGAGACACCATTGTTACCAGTCAAAGAATCTCTAGGGGATTGTCTCAATTTGTACGATCTATGGTTTCATACCAGTCAAAATATGATGCTGGTTTGGAGCAAACAAACAATCCAAGGAGGCCTTTTCCTAATTTTAGTAATTCAGAAAATAGAGGGAAGCAGCTTTTTTTTAGCCCTCAAACAAATTGTTCGCAATGTCATGCTACATCTGCGTTTATTGGAGATAGAGCACGAAATAATGGTTTAGATGCTGTGTTAACAGATTTAGGAGTTGGGGGTATTACAGGAAGAAATAATGATTTTGGTGAATTTAAAGTTCCCTCATTAAGGAATATTGAAATGACGGCTCCATTTATGCATGATGGTAGGTTTACCACACTAGAACAAGTAATTGAACATTATAATTCTGGGGTGCAAAATAATCGAAATTTAGACGGTAGATTGCGAAGAGGAAATGGAGTTAGAAGATTAAATTTGTCAAGTACAGACAAAATAGCATTAAAAGACTTTTTACTAACTTTAACCGATCGTGTTTTTTTAACGGATGAAAAATTTTCATCCCCTTTTAAAAATAACTAAATTATAGAGTAGGGTATTCTAAAAGAGCGCTGTTATATATGTATACAAAACCAATAACCATGAAGAAATTTTCAAGCATTAACGTTTTATCAATCTCATTAATTTTTATGTTCGGAATTCTGTCGTGCAGTTCATCATCAACATCAGATGATGAAACTACCGATCCAACAGGAACCCAATACGACATTACTTCAATTTTATCTAAATTTAACGGCACTGGGTTAACAGTTTCTACAAACGGAAATACGGTAACGTTTACTACACAGAACTTACCAGATCATAAAAGCCCATATTGGCCATCAAACAATGCATTATATGAAGTATATAATGGAACAAATACTAGTTTTAACTTAAACCCAAATAGTATTAGTGCTCAAAATATATCGATTACAGTTCCTTTGAACCCCTCTGAGGCAAGCACCAAACAGGCAACTTCATTAGGGCCAATAGGAATCTCTGTAAATGGGGTTGTTTTTTACAATCAATATGCGGGTCCAAATAACCAAGCATTGACCAATGAAATTAATTCTTTTGATCAATTTTTAGGACACCCTCAGAATACTGGGCAATATCATTATCATGTAGAGCCAACCTATTTAACAGGGCAATTTGGAAACAGTGCTTTTTTAGGGGTTTTAGCAGATGGATTTCCGGTATATGGTCCTGTAGAAAATGGACAGACAATTACAAATTCTGATTTGGATGCCTATCACGGACATACCAGTGCTACAGTAGATTTTCCAAATGGAATCTACCATTATCATGTAACTCCAAATGAAGATCCATATATAAATGGGAATGGTTTTTATGGAACTCCTGGAAACATAACACAGTAAATTTGAAGCAGTTTATTTGTATAGCGATTTTATGTTGTCTCATTTCTTGTAAAGAGCGTAAAAAAGCACGGTTGGTATTGTTTGAAGAGCATACACAGTTGCAGCTTAATAATGGAGTATTGTACTATAACGATACTCCATTTAACGGGACTTTAAAGTCCTTTAATAAAGTGAATCAAACTAATAATTCGGCAAGTTATTTAAACGGAAAAAAGGATGGTGAAGAGCGGAAAATATTTCAAAATGATTCTTTGGCTGAGCTTCGTTTCTATAAAGAAGGGTTAAAAATTGGTCTGCATAAGGCATGGAGGAAAAGTGGTCAGCAGTTATTTGAATATCCATACAGCAATGAAGGTGTTTATCATGGTACAATTAAAGAATGGTATGCAAATGGGCAATTGGTTCGGGAATTTAATTATAAAGATGGTAAAGAAGTTGGATCACAAAAAATGTGGTTGTCAAATGGAAATATTAGAGCAAATTACACTGTGGTAAATGGCGAAAGGTTTGGGTTAATTGGCTTGAAAAAATGTTATTCAGTAAAAACTAATGATGAAAAATAATAGATACATAGTACTCGCTTTGATTATACTTATGGGGTGTAAAAGAACGCCAGAAATAAACAAAGAAACGACCTTGCCGTTTTTTAATTCGGCTGAGTTTACACCTGAATGGATTTCTGAATCTTCTGATCAATATGCTACGATCCATAAAATTCCAGCGTTTAAATTCACAAACCAAGAAGGGGAACCTATAACCAATAAGACCTATGAAGGCAAAATATATGTAGCAGATTTTTTCTTTACTTCTTGTCCTGGAATCTGTCCGAGGCTAGCTAAAAACATGGGAGCATTGCAAGCTGCTTTTATAGAGGATAAAGAGGTGTTGTTACTGTCGCATTCAGTAACTCCTGTAAAAGACTCTGTACCGGTTTTAAAAGCATACGCACTAGAAAATAATGTAGATACTACTAAATGGAACTTGGTTACTGGCCCTAAAAAAGAAATTTATGATATTGCAAGAAAAGCATATTTTGCTGATGAAGATTTTGTTAAAACCCAAGACGAGGATGCTTTTATACATACAGAAAATTTTATACTGATAGATAAAAAAGGAAGAATAAGAGGTGTATATAATGGAACTTTATCTGTAGAGACAGAACGTATAGTAAGGCATATAAAACTACTTAAAAAAGAAGTTTAAATTATATTTACTTCTATTTCTAATTGTATGTTGAACATTTCAAATACAGTTAGTTGAATTTTCTTTGCAAGGTTGTAAATCTCAATTCCAGAAGCATTTCCATAATTCACCAAAACCAAGGCTTGTTTTTCATGCACACCAGCATCGCCAAATCGTTTTCCTTTAAATCCACATTGCTCAACTAACCAGCCGGCAGGGACTTTAGTTTCAGTTTTAGATATTTTATAACTCGGAATATTTGGATAATTATGTTGCAACTCTAAAAATTGTTTTGTCGTAATCACAGGGTTTTTAAAGAAACTTCCGCTGTTCCCAATTTCTTTTGGATCTGGGAGTTTAGATTGTCTAATGGCAATAACGGCATCAGAAATGTTTTTTATAGTTGGGCTAGCAATGCCTTGTTCTTGTAAAGCGGTTTCAATGGCTCCGTAAGAAGTATTTAGTTTGTGATTCTTTTTAGTTAACCGAAAGCTAACAGAAGTCAAAATTACTTTGCCTTTTAATTCATTCTTAAAGATAGAATTTCTATAACCAAACTGACAAACTGGATTTGCAAAAGCAACGCGTCTTTCAGTTTTAATTTCAATTCCTTCAACTTTAGTAATAATATCTTTTACCTCAACGCCATAGGCTCCAATGTTTTGTATAGGACAGGTTCCTACATTTCCAGGAATCAGGGATAAGTTTTCTAAACCACCATAATTTTGAGAGATACACCATACTACAAATTCATGCCAGTTTTCACCTGCATTTACTGTTAAATAAGCATAGTTTTCATCTTCAAAATCAATAGAGATTCCTTTGATGTTTATATAGGTAACCAGTCTGTCAATATCTTTTGTTAGCAACATATTGCTTCCTCCACTTAATAAAAACAACTCTTTATTATTCTTTAACAATTGTTGTAAATCATAAAATGAATCAATAGAAACAAAACGTTTGGCATAACAATTTATGCCAAACGTATTGTAATCTTTTAAAGATATGTTTTCTAAAATAGTCAATTAACTATTGTATTTTTTTAATGCTGCTGCTAAAACATCTACAGATTTTTTCAAATCCGTTTTGTTTAAGACGTAAGCAATTCTAACTTGATCTTTTCCTTCACCAGCTGTAGAGTAGAATCCACTTGCAGGCGCAACCATTACCGTTTCTCCATTTAAATCAAACTTTTCTAACATCCATTGCGCAAAATGATCCGTATCCTTAACGGGCAATTGAACAACACAATAAAAAGCGCCTTTTGGGCTAGCAACTTTTACACCATCAATCTTTTGTAACTCCGAAATTAAGGTATTTCTTCTTTCCACATATTCTTCAATCACATCATCAAAATAACTTTGTGGAGTTTCTAAAGCAGCTTCACTCGCTAATAATGCATAGGTTGGTGGACTAAGTCTTGCTTGGGCAAATTTAATTGCGGTTGCAATAAAGGCTTCGTTCCTAGAAACAATACATCCAATTCTTGCTCCACACATGCTATAACGTTTAGAAACAGAATCAATCATAATTGCATGTTGATCCAATCCATCTTCGCTCATAATTGAGTGATGTTGTAGGCCATCGTAAACAAACTCACGATATACTTCATCAGCAATTAAAAATAAATCGTGTTTTAAAACGATTTGTTTTAATTTTTCAATTTCTTCCTTAGAATATAAGTATCCAGTTGGATTTCCAGGGTTGCAAATTAATATTGCTTTTGTTTTATCGGTAATTAATTTTTCGAAATCTTCAATTTTTGGCAATGCAAAATTGTCATCGATTCCAGAGATTACTGGAACAACTGTTACTCCTGAAGCAGTAGAGAAACCATTGTAGTTTGCATAAAATGGCTCAGGGATAATAATTTCATCTCCTGGATCGGTAATACTTCCTATTGTAAATAACAATGCTTCAGACCCTCCGGTTGTTGCAACGATGTTGTTTGGAGATACAGCAATATTATTAGTAGCATAATAACTGGCTAATTTGGTTCTGTACACCTCCGAACCTTCAGATCTAGCATAAGACAATACTTCTATTGTATTGTTTTTAATAGCGTCTAAAGCAACTTGTGGAGTTTTAATATCTGGTTGACCAATATTTAAATGGTACACTTTTGTACCTCTCTTTTTTGCGTTTTCTGCATAGGGCACCAATTTACGAATTGGTGATTCTGGCATTAAGTTTCCTTTGGTTGAAATTAAAGGCATAATTTTTGATTTTCAATTAGTAACATGTATGGCAAATTTCTGAATTTATTTTGAATTAATAACTTACTTATGGATATCTTTTTTTGATTTTGTAAAGGTTAAAGATTTCCTAAAATAAGTAAAAGCGGATCTATTTTTGTATTTTCACAACGAACTTAACACTTCTATAATTGATAAAAAAAAGAACTCTATATACGGTACTATTATTGGTTTTATCTTTAAGTATTCAATCGCAATCTAAATTTAATTTTTATGGAACTAAAAATAAAAAAGTAAGTATAAAATTTAAGCTGGTTAATAATTTAATTGTGATTCCTATTGAAGTGAATGGCAGTCCTTTGTCATTTATTTTGGATACAGGTGTTGATAAAACAATATTATTTAACGTAGCTCATAATGATAGCATTGACTTAAATAATGTAAAAAAAATTCGTTTGCAAGGGTTAGGAAAAGGAAAACCGATAGAAGCTTTATTGTCGAGTAGAAATACAATGAAGATGAAAAACTTTGTAAGTAATTCTGAAGCTATATATGTAATACTAAGAGATGAGTTTGATGTTTCTGGTAAAATGGGCGTTACAATTCATGGAATCATTGGACATAAAATATTTAAAGACGCAATTGTTTCGATAAATTATTCAACTAAAAAACTCACCTTATACAATCCAAATGGATATGTAGCAAAAAAATGCAGGGGCTGTCAAAAATTTCCTCTTCAATTTTACCGAAACAAGCCGTATATAGATGCTAAAGTACAACTAGATACTATAGGGGATACATATACCGATGTTAAAATGTTAATAGATACTGGTGGATCTGAATCATTATGGTTATTTGAAAACACAAAAGAAGAAATTAAAACGCCAATTAGGCACTTTAAAGATATCTTAGGAGAAGGATTGAGTGGAACTATTTATGGTAATAGAAGTAGAATTAAGGGAGTTAAGATTGGACGTTTTCAAATTAAAAACCCGACAGTTTCATTTCTAGATTCCTTGTCTACCTTTCATGCTAGAAAATTTAAAGAAAGAAATGGGAGTATTGGTGGAAATATTTTAAAACGGTTTAAAATATGGATAGATTATCCAAATAAAAAAATGCATCTAAAAAAGAATGGTTCCTTTAAAGGAGGCTTTGAATATAATATGAGCGGTTTAGATGTAGGTTATAATGGGAAGGTATTAGTAAAAGAAAAAGATACCAATACGCACATTGATTCTTATGCCAGAACAGACTCTGAAACAAATAATAATTTTACAATTAATTACTCAATAAATTATAGATACCAGTTTAAACCATCGTTTATAGTAACCCATGTTTTGTCCGACTCACCAGCAGGAAAAGCAGGGATTAAAAAAGATGATATCATAATAAGCATTAATAAAAGGTATGTATATGAGTTAACTTTACACGAATTGCTTAATAAGTTTCGAAGAGGGCATCGCAAAAAGATAATAATGAAGGTAGAAAGAAATGGAATGCCTATGAAATTTCAATTTCAGTTAATGAAGAAAATTTAACGATTCTCGAGTAAGCCTTTTTTTTTAATAAGTTTAGATTTCTTTTTTACAATAAAACCTTTAATTCGCAATCTTTTTATGGGCTGTTTCGCATTTGAAAAGATCGTAATTTGTTTTATGAAACCACCTAGTTTTGAAGTGTCATAAGAAACTTCAATGCTCCCTTTTTCGCCAGGCATAATTGGTCTTGTAGGTTTTTTAGGGACTGCGCAATCACACGAAGTTTTTATTTCTTTTATAATAATTGGACTATTTCCAATATTTGTGAATTCAAAGATTCTATTTCCATTCGAGTTTTGTTCAATCTTACCATAGTTAATCGATTCTTTTACAAACTTAAACTCCGGTTTTGTACCACCAGAGTTCTGTCCAGTAACATAAAATGTGATACTAACTAAAAAAAGGAATAGAATATATTTCTTCATGTTGAATGTATTTTAGGTAAAAGTAGTATTTTTGCTCTTTATATTTCAAAAATTAAGCCAAAGAATGGATATCCCATCTAAATATATTGCAACAAGTGTAGAGAATAAGTGGTACGACTACTGGATGAAGAATGATTATTTTCATTCAACACCAGATGAGAGAGAGCCATATACAATTGTAATTCCGCCGCCAAACGTAACAGGAGTCCTTCATATGGGGCATATGTTAAACAATACAATTCAAGATGTTCTAATAAGAAGAGCGCGGTTACAAGGAAAAAATGCCTGTTGGGTTCCAGGTACAGATCATGCGTCTATTGCTACAGAGGCAAAAGTTGTTGCCAAGTTAAAAGAGCAAGGAATTGATAAAAACGATTTAACTAGAGAAGAGTTTTTAGCCCATGCTTGGGAATGGAAACATGAATATGGTGGAATCATTTTAGAGCAATTGAAAAAATTAGGGTGTTCTTGTGATTGGGAAAGAACCTCGTTTACCATGGATCCAGATATGTCTGAAGCCGTTGTTCAGGTTTTTGTAGACTTATATAATAAAGGATTAATTTACCGTGGTTATAGAATGGTAAATTGGGATCCAGAAGCTAAAACTACCTTATCTGATGAAGAAGTAATCCATGTTGAAAAACAAGGGAACTTATATTATTTAGAATATAAAATTGAAGGATCAGAAGAAACACTAACAATTGCAACCACAAGACCAGAAACTATTTTTGGTGATACGGCAATTTGTATCAATCCAAATGATACACGTTTTACCCATCTAAAAGGAAAGAAAGCAATTGTTCCTTTGTGCAACCGTGTAATTCCGATTATTGAAGATGAATATGTGGATATTGAGTTTGGAACGGGGTGTTTAAAAGTTACACCAGCGCATGATGAAAATGATAAAGTTTTAGGAGATAAACACAAATTAGAAGTAATTGATATTTTTCATGAAGATGCGTCGTTAAACTCTTTTGGATTGCACTACGAAGGGAAAGATAGATTTGTTGCTCGTAAGGAAGTTGTAAAAGAACTAGAAGAGAAAGGAATTTTAATAAAGACGGAATCTCATTTAAATAAAGTAGGTACTTCTGAAAGAACAAAAGCAATTATAGAACCTAGATTATCTGATCAATGGTTCTTAAAAATGGAAGATCTTGCAAAACCTGCTATCGAAGCAGTTTTAGGTGAAGATGCTGAAATTAATTTATATCCAAAGAAATTCGAAAATACCTATCGCCATTGGATGGAAAATATTCGCGATTGGAATATTTCTCGTCAATTAATGTGGGGACAGCAAATTCCGGCATTTTTCTATGGAGATGGAAAAGAAGATTTTGTAGTTGCAGAGAATGCAGAAAAAGCAATTGCCCTTGCAATAGAAAAATCGGGAAATACTTTGTTGTCGACGTCTGACTTAAGGCAAGAGACTGATGTGGTTGATACTTGGTTTTCGGCTTGGTTGTGGCCAATGAATGTTTTTGATGGGCTTCGAAATCCAGAAAATGAAGAGATTCAATATTACTATCCTACAAACGATTTAGTTACCGGTCCAGATATCTTATTTTTCTGGGTAGCACGAATGATTGTTGCTGGGTACGAGTTTAAGGATAAAAAGCCATTTAACAACGTGTATTTGACAGGTTTGGTACGTGACAAGCAACGAAGAAAAATGTCTAAGTCTCTTGGTAATTCGCCTGATGCATTGAAATTAATAGAAGAGTATGGAGCAGATGGCGTGAGAGTAGGCTTATTATTAAGTTCTGCGGCTGGAAATGATTTAATGTTTGATGAATCTTTATGTCAACAAGGAAAAGGGTTTGCAAATAAAATATGGAATGCTTTCCGTTTAGTTAATGGTTGGAAAATTGATGAATCTGCAGAACAAACAGAGGTTGCTAAAATTGCAATCGATTGGTATGAAGCGAAATTTCAAACGGTTTTAGCAGAAATTGAAGATCACTTTTCTAAATACAGATTATCAGATGCGTTAATGGCGATCTATAAATTAGTTTGGGATCATTTTGCTTCTTGGTTCTTAGAAATGGTAAAACCTGAATTTGGAAAACCAATTGATAAAAAAACCTATGATGCGGTAATCGAAGCTTTTGAAAATAATTTAAAATTATTGCATCCATTTATGCCGTTCTTAACAGAGGAAATATGGCAATTTATTGCTGTGAGAACTCCTAAAGAAGCATTGATTGTTGCAAAATGGCCAAAGGCTACAAAAAGTAATGCACAATTAATCAAAGATTTCTCAATGATTTCAGATGTAGTATCTGGAATTCGAACCATTAGAAAAGAGAAAAATATTTCTTTCAAGGAAGGGGTTGAATTGTTTGTTGTAAATAATGACAATGCTACAACAGCGTTAGATGCTGTGATTAAAAAACTAACAAACACTACAACTATTAACTATGTTTTAGAAAAAGTTGAAGGTGCCTCATTTAGGGTAAAGTCTAACGAGTATTTTGTACCTGTTTCAATTGATACTATTGATGTTGAAGCAGAAACAGAGAAACTGAATGCAGAGTTGAAAAGAGCAGAAGGGTTTTTATTCGGAATTACAAAGAAGTTATCCAATGAGCGTTTTGTAAACAATGCACCAGAAAAAGTACTGGAATTAGAGCGTAAGAAAGAAGCAGATACCTTAGCCAAAATTGAAACGATTAAAAATAGCTTAGTAAGTTTGAAATAATAAACAAGTATACTGATAAAAAAAGCTCCCAATTGGGAGCTTTTTTTATACTGCATACTCTTCAACTTTATAGTTTTTCCAATATTGCATTAATATAAAGGAACAAATCACAGAGGAAGCGATGCCTTCAATAGCAATCGCAAAAATTATTAAGGGCAACGTTAAATTTGATCCCCAAAGAAACGATTTTTCTAATACAATTATAAAATTTGGGTCTATTAAGCTAACATAGGTAATAAGGCCGATGATAATCATACCAACGGCAATTACAGATGTTGAGACTCCAATAAAGAGATTAGAAATATAAAACGTGTCTTTGTTTTTTTGGATATTGTTTTTGATAGCACTGTTAATTCCCCAAACAACGAAAATGAAATTTAAGAAACGTAATTCTGAAATAGTATCCAAGCCAAATAGTTTCATAGCAAAGAAATAGAGTACGATCCCTAGAACTATTTTTAATGCATTTTTAATAATTATTTGGTTGGTTCCCATAATAGAATTATTGAAATATTATCTGGGGGCGTCTCTAATTTACGAAATAATTAGCATAAAATCAGTTTTTTAAAGATGAATTTTTCAACAGAAGACTATTTTTTTAGTGCTTTTTGAAAGCCAATTGTTGCTAGTAATCCAATGATTGGAATGATTGTAAACAATGTGAATAAGTTTTGGTATTCTAAAATTGTAGGATCTTTCCCTAGCATATACCCTACAAATAGAGACATGAAGATATCTGGAGTAAACCCTACAACAGAAATAATACCGACGAGTGTTCCTGTTAATTGAATGGGAATTTTGGTTTCTTCAATAATGGCAAAATACAAACCTCTTAAAGAATAGGTTCCCAAGGCCATAAATACAAAAAATGTAAATGATAAAAATATAGGTTGATCATAAAAAATACCCAATCCTAATACAGAAGAAGCAATAATTAAAATAGTAAAACAAGGAACGATTAGCTTTGAAGGAACATACTTGTCAGCAATCCAACCAACACTTACTGCTGCGATAGGTCTTAAATATTGAATGAATACTGCAAAATAGGTTGATTCTTCTAACGTATAGCCCCACACATCACGTGCATATGTTCCATATGTACCCGTTAATTTATACGCAGAATAAGCGCAGAAAATAATAAGGGAATGGTAGATAACCTTTCGTTGTTTCATTAGCAAGAATGCTTGTTTAAAATCAAATTGAAACTCTTTAGAATCTGATTTTTCAAGCTTTTCTTTGGGCAATACAAACCAAACCAATACAGCGACTAAAAAGACAATTCCTGTAATGGTTCCAATGATATATTGCAAGGTTTGAACTTTGTTCTCAAAAGTAATTTCTAGCGCATCCATTGGAAAAAAATAGCTTAAAATTGCTGCTCCAGACAAGGCAATGGTAGCCGCAAAAAAGCCTCTTCCTCCATCTAACAACCCAAAAGACAAACCTTGATTGTTAGAAGTTCCCCATTGTCGAGTTGCTTTTATTAAGGCTGCCCAGAATAAGAATATGGTTGAAACACCCCAGAAAGCATACAACATTTTAAGTGTAAATATTGAGGGGATCATGGTCATCCAAAACCCACCAATTGCGGTGAGTATTAACGAAAGACATAAAAGTTTTCTCGCTTCCCATTTATCGGCTATAAATCCTCCAAAGAAGTAGGAGATAACAGCGGTAATTCCATACAAAGCTTGGGCTTCGCCAATTTGAGCATCAGAAATAAGAAAAGCCTCTCTAATAACAGGTTTAAAAACGCGCATTAAAATAAAAGGCAGTAAGAAAATTGCTTCGCCCGCAATAACAAGGGCAAACATTGAGGTAATTTTGTTTTGTTTCGACAAAAGATTGAATTTTACATTTATGTTTACTAAATACAGATTTATTAAGACCAAAAAATGTATTTGAAAGTTAAAATTGTTTTCAAATACATTCTATTATGTTTTAATCGCTATTTATTCTTTTCTGCGTTTCGCTGTAATTTCTAATTCACCGTCTGGTGTGGTAATTGTACCTTTCATTGAGTCGCCATCAAATTCAAATTCAAAATCAATCGTAGCGCCTTCTAATGCAACATTTGCAGTTAGATCGTCACCAGAAATTTTTATATCTTCCAATTCTAAAGTTCCATAATTTGTGGTTTCTATAGAGATGTCATATTTCGCATCATTCTTAGTAATTGTCATCTCACCTTCCATAGTTCCTTGATCCGTTGGTACTTCATAGTCCCATATTCCTGCAGGGTTCAATACAGATGGTGATTGCATAGAAGTAAGCCCAATAGTTGCAACAAAAAATAAGAGCCCGAGCATTAATTTACTTTTTAAAAAATTTGAATGTTTCATCTTGCTATAAGTTTAAATTAAGATGACTAATGTACAATTTTTACATAACAATATTACATTCAGTATATTAATGTGGTTTTATTTATTTTAAAGCTTCTTTTAAGATGGTAATTGGATGTTTTGCTATGCGTTTGGTTCCGTCATAAATTTGATGTCTACAACTCGTTCCTGCGGCAACAATTTCGGTATCAGACGAACAGTTTCTTACTTTTTGAAATAAGGTGTCTTCCCCAACTTGCATACTCAATGCATAGTGCTCTTTCTCGTATCCAAAACTCCCCGCCATTCCACAACATCCCGTGTTTAAAATGGTCACTGAATAATTTGTTGGAATGTTTAAGATGTTAAAACTTGCGGCTGTGCTAGACAATGCTTTTTGGTGACAGTGCCCATGAATTTTTAGAACCATAGGCTCTTTGGTAAACAGGTCTTTGTTAATAGTATTAAGCTCTAATTGGTTGTTTAAAAACTCTTCAACGGTAAAGGCGTTTTTGGCAATCCTTAGGGCTGCTTGTTTATCATTTGCTAAACGAATATATTCGTCTCTAAACGTTAAAATAGCAGAAGGTTCAATTCCAATTAAAGGCGTTTCTTTTGTTATTAAATCTTTAAACAGTTTTATATTCTCATTACAAACTTCTTTTGCTTCTTTTAAGAATCCTTTAGAGATAAAGCTACGTCCACTTTCTTTATGGTCTATTACTTCAACAGCATACCCTAATTTCTCTAGAACATGTACTGCATCTTTTCCAATTTCTACATCATAATAATTAGTGAATTCGTCATTGAACAAATACACTTTCTTGGAATGCATTTTATTTTTTTGGGTAGTAAACCACTTGCTAAATGTTTTTGAAGCTAATTTAGGAACTGTTCTTTTCTGAGCAACACCCATCACCGCTTTAGCTAATGAGGTATTTAGTAGCACATTTGTGAGCGCAGGAGTGAGGCTACCTAATTTGTTGTACTTTACATTATTCGCAAACAGTTTACTTCTAAATGAGTATCCATTTGTTTCTTGGTATTGATATAGAAACTCCGCTTTTAAAGCAGCAACATCTACATTACTAGGACACTCTGATGCACAGGCTTTACAACTCAAACAAAGGTCAAATACTTCTTTTAGCTCTTTATGGTCAAACCTGTTCGGTTTTTCAGAGCTGGTTAAAAATTCTCTAAGGGTATTTGCTCTGGCTCTAGTGGTGTCTTTTTCGTTTTTAGAAGCTCTGTAACTCGGGCACATGGTTCCACCGGCAGATGCAGGTTTCCTACAATCTCCTGAGCCATTACATTTCTCTGCTAGTTTTAAAATGCCTTCGCTTTCAGAAAAATCTTGAATGGTTGTAATAGTTGGTTCTTTTCTGTCAATCTCATAACGCAAACTTTTATCCATCGGAAAAGCGTCTGTTATTTTTCCTCTGTTAAAAACGTTATTTGGATCAAATGCTTTTTTAATACGTCTTAATAACTGGTAATTCTCTTCTCCAATCATTAGCGGAATAAACTCTGCACGTACAATTCCATCTCCATGTTCTCCACTAAATGACCCGTTGTATTTCTTTACCAATTCGGCCGTTTCTGTAGTAATCTTTCTAAAAAGTACTACATCTTCTGATTTCTTTAGGTTTAAAATAGGTCGTAAATGAATTTCACCAGCTCCGGCATGTGCGTAATACACGGCATCTTGCTGATACTTGTCCATAATTAAGGTGAATTCCTCTATAAAATCAGGTAAGTCGCTTAAATCAACTGCAGTGTCTTCTATACAGGCAACTGCTTTGTGATCTCCAACCATATTCCCTAACAGTCCTAAACCTGCTTTACGTAAGGCAAATATTTTATTGATGTCAGCTCCATATATTTTTGGATGGTGATATCCCATCTTCTTTTTTTTCAAATCTGCAATTAAGTTATCAGCCAATACCTCTGCTTCTTCAAGTGTGTCTGCAGCAACTTCTAACATTAATACTGCGCCTGGATCACCTTGTAAAAAGAACCTATTTTTAGCATGTTCTCGATTACTTTTAGTACAATCTAGAATTACTTTATCCATCAATTCACAGGTATATAAGTTGTGATTCATGGTGATTATTGTAGCTTTTAAACTCTCATTTATAGTGTTAAAATGCGCCGTAACCATAATGCTTTCTTTTGGCTGAATAGCATCTAATTGAATGGTGATTTGTGTAGAAAAGGCGAGTGTTCCTTCACTTCCAGATAAGAACTTGGCAACATTGATGGTTGGTTCAGTACCACCAAAAATATCCGAGGTTAAAAATTCATCAACTGCATATCCTGTATTTCTCCTGTGAATGGTTTCTTTTGGGAATTCCTTTTTGATTTCATCTTGTACAGAATCAAAAATCAGTTCATTATAAATAGATTTGTAAATAGCACCTTCTAAAGTTTCTTCGTTAAGTTTTTCCATAAACTCTTTCGAAGAAATCTCTGAAAAAGTAGCCAAGCTTCCATCACTTAAAATAGTATCAATAGCAACCACTTTATCTCTGGTAACTCCATAGCGAATAGAGGTGCTTCCAGAAGAATTATTCCCCACCATACCTCCAATCATACAGCGGTTAGAGGTGGAGGTATTTGGGCCAAAGAACAGCCCATGTGGTTTTAAATACAGATTTAGTTCGTCCCTAATAACTCCGGGCTGTAAGGTAACCGTCTTGTTCTCTAAATTCAACGAAATAACCTCTGTAAAATATTTAGAAACATCAACTACAATACCATCTCCAACACACTGGCCTGCCAGAGAAGTTCCGGCAGTTCTCGGAATTAACGTGGTGTTATTCTCTGTAGCAAAAGCAATTAATTGCTGTATGTCTGCGCTGTCTTTTGGATAGGCAACTGCCAACGGAATTTTACGATACACAGATGCATCGGTTGCATAAATAGTTTTATGTAAGTTGTCAAAATGAAACTCGCCAAGTAATGTGTTTTCGAAAGATTCTAATTGTTTCTGGTCAATCATTGTGTTCTATTGAATAGGGATATTTCTTTTAAAACCGGTATCAAAACAGATAAAAGTATCGGTACCAGCAACTCCGTTTATTAAATGAACTTGCTCATATAGAACTTCACGTAAATGTTCATTGTCTCGTGCAAATATCAGAATAAAAATGGCATAATTACCCGAAACATAATTACATTCTACAATCTCTTCAATTTTTTGCATTTCTTCCATGACAGATTTTGCAAAACGCGCTTCTCGCAATCGAATTCCGGTGTATGATTTTGTTTTAAATCCAAGCATTTTTTCGTCTAAAACAAACTCCGCATTTTTAATAACACCTGCTTCGGTTAGTTTTTTAATTCGTTGATGTACCAAAGAGTTCGAGATTTTGAGTTCTTCGGCAATTTGCGAGTAGGCTTTACGCGCATCTGTACGCAATATTTTCAAAATTTGCTTGTCTGTATAATCAAATTGACTTTCCATAAGAATACCTAGAATTAAATTACTGTCAAATACGTGTGAATACCTCAGATTAAAATCAAAATGACTTAAAATGAATTGCGTAGGTGTAAATTTACTTATTTAATATGGCTTTATAAAGTAAATCGATTTATTTTTGCGGGGTAAATAAAACAACAATGACAACTACAGAAATTTTTGACAACTTGTGGAGTGAGTACACGGAAAGAACGCCGTCTGCACAAAAAATTAAAAACTTATTTGAAGAAAAAGGAAATACGATTTTTAACGATCATGTTGCCTTTAGAACTTTTGATGATGAAAGAGTAAATATAGAAGTATTGGCAAAACCATTTATTGCTGCAGGTTATGTGGAGTGTGGTGAGTATCATTTTAAGAAAAAGAAATTGTACGCAAAACATTTTGAGCATGCTACAGATAAAAATGCACCAAGAGTATTCATCAGTCAGTTGCTAACCAAAGAATTTTCTTTTGAGTTACAAGGAGCGGTAAAAAATATGATTGATAGCATTTCTGTTGAAGAATTAACTTCTGATGCGTTGGTTTTTAAGGGGCGTTTGTGGGAGCAACCTTCTTTTGAGATATACGAGAAATTACAAGCAGAAACTGAATATGCAGCTTGGTTGTATGTAAATGGTTTCTGTTCGAACCACTTTACGGTAGATGTAAACAAATTAAATACGTTTAGTTCGTTACAAGAAGTAAATGAATTTATTAAAGACAGCGGGTTTAGTATGAATACTTCTGGAGGGGAAATTAAAGGTACTCCAGTAGAGTTACTAGAACAATCTAGTGTGTTGGCAGATAGAATTCCGGTTGCATTTAAAGAAATAACCAAAGAAATAACTTCTTGTTATTACGAATTTGCTTTTAGGCATGCTATGGAAAACGGAGAATTATATTCTGGTTTTATTGCAGGTTCTGCAGATAAGATTTTTGAAAGCACCGATATGAAATTGCAAGAGGCATAAGCTGATTTGGATCTAGATAAAAACAAAAAACCTCACTAATTAGTGAGGTTTTTTGTTTCTATTTTTTTGTACAAGCTATTAATTATAGGTTTTTTTTAAAAATGAAGTCTAAGAATCTATTCCAACGCACCATGGATTTTAGCCGTTTCTATCCAATGTTCAGCGATACCTTTGGTGTCGGCTCCTAATCCTTTTGCCAAATGCAATGCTACTCCAATCATTAAAACAGATGCTTCATGCAATTCTTTAAATGTTTGGATGGATCCAAATTTTTCTTGTGCTTTTTCAAGCAGAAATTCATTGTGCTTTTGAGCAAAAACAACAGGGTTTTGTACGCTATCAATAATTGTAGGAATCATCAAATAATCTATCCATTCTTGGCCAATTCTTGCAGCTAATACTTCTGGATCTTCGTTGCCTATAGTTCTCCAAGTGGAGAGGGTTTTAGTATCTCCAGATTCAGACAATCCAGACTCTAACAATAAGGCAAAAGCAATATCGGCAATATTTTGCATGATGATTAAATACGCGTCTTGTGCTTTTTCAAATTCACCAGCTTCTTGCCCTTTTATATAATCGCCAACACTCATTTTGGGTAATTCCAATACTTCAGCACAATCATTTAAACACGGAAATTGATCTCCTTGGTAGATATATTGTGACTTGTCAAATTGTATTTGACGGCCTAATGGATATAAACGGCAGGCTAATGGACGCCCTAGATGAACGCTACAACCTACATTGTCTATATATTGGCTACAGGCTTGTTGTTGTTTGTAATCTTGTTTGCCGTCAAAACGTAATTTAATACCGCCAAACTCACAATAAAAATCTCTAAACTCTCTTGTGGTCGTTTTCTTTTCTTTACTAAAACGCACTATTTCCCATGGATTAAGCCATACGGCTTTACCAAAACAACAAGTTCCAGACCTTGAACAAGTCAGTGGTAATATATCTTTTTTACTGAGTTTGGTTGTTTGCATTTTTAGAAGTTGATGAGTGTTGCTTTTATATGTTTTTTTATGAATAATGCAAGGTGTTTTTCGTAGAAGCGGAAAGGTCATTAATTTGTTTGAATATTGGTAAGGTAAATTTTATACGAATTATTTATGCACTAATTTTCTTGTTTACCATGCTGGTTCGAGCTATACCTTTTCTATTTCGTCAAGCATCTCTATATAAACATCCTCAACATGTTCACGAGCCCAAGTTGTTCTTCTTAAGAATCCCAAGCTCGATTTCATAGTGGGATTGTATTTGAAACAGCGAATATTGACACGTTCTCCCAAGTATTCCCAGCCATAATACGCAACCAGACGCTCTAAAACCTGCACAAGTTTAACTCCGTGAAATGGATTGTCAAGTTGTTCTTGAGTAGCTTGCCTTCGAATGCGTTTCGTAGGTTTCTTTTCACTTGAAAGCTCTGCTGATTGCTTTTGTATATCTGTAAGTTCGTTCTTATCAATGCTTTTTGTACCCATTGTTAGTTTGAATTTATTAGAACTCTAATTTTTTACTGAATAGTTGGCCTTGTTAATGGCTGTTTTACCTGATGTTTTTCTCGGATACCCAACCAGTTATGTCTTCAATAAAATATTGTATAATTTTATCATAGCTGTCCTCAGAATCTTCAATGTCATAGGTTTTCCAATCTAACCAAAACTCTGACAATAAAGTATACAATTCTTTATCTAATTCTTGAAAAGCGATGAAGTATTTATGATATTTAAATGCCGGATTATTACAGGACTTCATTGCAAAGAATGTACCGATAAAAAAATCTACAGCTTCTCTATCAAATGCGCCATTGTTCGTATATCTTTTTAAGAGAATGTCTAACATTTTTCTATTCATTTTAGGTTCATGAAAGTCATTTGTTAAAAGCCGATTTTCATACCCCATTTTTAAAAATATTGGAAGCATTAATTCAAGTTCGAGGCAATACGCAACATGCTCTTTTAATCCATCAGAAAAAAGAGTTTTTATACTTTCAGATTTTCCCAAGGCATTGTAGAAATCTTCTACGATATTTACGTTTTTTGATCTCAAGAATAGGTGAAGTAATTCATGTGTAAAAGAAGTTGAATTAAGGTCGTTTTCAGCAATGCCGATGGTTGCAATATTTCCTGAAACTTTCGACATGTAATTTTGTTCTAAACTTGCAATTAATTCAATTTCATATATTTCATTTAATGCATTCCATAAATCAATGTTTTTGTCATCAATTAGGATAGTAAGATGTTCTTTCATTTATAACTAATGTTTATTGCTTGCTTATAATGAGTTTGTTTCTCGCATTTTTACTTTGTTAAAGCAGCTTGTTTACCGTAGACAGGTACAAAACCAACTAGAAAGGTCATTGGTACGCTATCACTTGTCAAAGGTAGGTTTTTTGTAGGTAGAGTAGCGCTCCCAATTAATTTTATATAGGGTTGTGCGATTGTGTTGTTATTCCGTTTCAATTTGTGCATTCATGGAGTTCAAAAGCTTCTTAAAATAATTTTCCAAATTTCCAGTATTTCCGGTATTTCCAGTTGTTTTTTTATGAGTTTGGTGGAATTAGAAGAAAGTAATGGTGTTATTTTTGTGTTGATGAAACCTCAATCCTGGTAATTCATTTTAGATAAGTTGGTACATCGGGTTTTATTAATTCTCAAAATGATATTCAACTGAAACTAGTTCAATAGAGTTTATCAGGCCTATATTTAAAGATTCTTCTTCATCAAACCGTATTGTACAACTTGAATTTGCCCCAATTTCATAACATTCTGATGAACTAGATGCAATTTTTGAACTAACTACCCCATCTATGTTTAAGGAGATTTTATAAAAACCATTTACTAAAACATTGTTAGAATTGTTTAATTTAATTTCATATTTCAAGCGAGAAGTATTATTTCCAGTATCTGGTGTGAATTCAAATAAGACTACCTCATATGTGATGTTTTTTAAAGTTTTAAAACTGAATTCATTACCATATGAAGTTCCTAAGCTATTTGTTGCAAATGCGCGTACATAATAATTTGTATTATTTTCTAAATTGGATATTTCACTAGTGTATCCTCCAATTTCCGCTCCCTTAGTGATGCTGTTATTAACAAGCGTAGGATTTTTATTTATGTCCCAACAAATTCCACGTGTAATAATTTCTGAACCACCATCATCTGAAATATGCCCACCACTAACTCCCGATAAAGAGGTAATATTTGTAACAACTTTTGTTGTTAAAATCGGACGTTGAATGCTCGTTTCATCACCGTCATTTGAAGAGCAGTTTGAACAGAGTGCAATTAAAATTAATAGTGAAATTTTCTTCATGCTTTTTTTTATATAATTACCAATGCTTTTGTATATCGTTTATTAAAATAAGTTATTTACTTTTTGTGGTTTGAGAAAGATCATTATTTGTTTCTCTGAGTTATGTATAAAGGAACATTGCCATTAACTTATACATGGTGTAAATTGTAACGTTATCGGAATTTTACAGGAAGCGTCCTTGTAACTTCTACAGGGATTCCATCTTGATAGGCAGGTTTCCAATGTGGCATAGAATTAAAGAAATTTAAAAGCTCTTTGACTGAGCTTGGATTGGTATCTCTACGAATTACTAGTGTTGTCGGTTTTCCTATAGTATCAATACTAAATTTAAAAATTAACTTTCCATTTACATTTTTTCTTCCTTTTAATAATTTTTCTTTTATTAATTTATGAAGCGCTATTTTACCTCCTGGAAACTCAGGGTGAATTTCAAATTCGTAATAATCAATTTCATGTCCTTTATCATTGAAACATTGACCTTTTTTAAGCCTTCCTTTTTTGAAAACATCTTTTCTTTTTATTCTTCCGTTTTTCCAATAACTAATTCTTTCGCCATGTAACTTCCCTTTCTTAAATAATTGAGTATTTTTTAATTCACCTGTTTCATACCACCAAGAGCTTTTACCATCTCTGATGTTTTTGCTACTTTTCTGATAAAAAGTTAATTCAGATTTGATTTTTCCTGATTTATAATAGCTTTTTTTAGTTTGAATTTTATTTTGACTAAACAGAGAGATGGAAATATTACATAAAATAAACAAAAGGATGTTTTTTTTCATTTTAATAATTTTAAATATAGGTTATTTTGTTTCGTTCAATCAAAGGCAACGGGTTTCTTTTGGTTTGTAATATAGATCGATTTACAGACAGAAAATTCTCGTTTATTTGTCTTCTTTTTAGTCTAAGAAAAGGTACGTTAAAATTTAAAAGGTAATTTTTTAAAAAGGTAGATTCATTTTCTTAGCAGTGTAAAGTTAGTGAAAAAAAAGGAGTGTGTAAAGTGTAATTTGTTGAAATTTATATACCTAGTTGAAAACTACTTATTCCCCTTTAAAAGGTTGACACTTACCGTGGCTAATTCATTATTAGGAAACCGTGTAAAAAAGTTTGGATCTGGATGCAGGCCAGAAGCCGACGCCACTTTATTAAAAACATCAACCTCTAAAATATATTGATCAGAATACCCATGTGTTGCATCATAAGCAGTAGCAGCTGTTTTTCCAATATTTTTTGCAGTGAGTTTAGGGTTAATGGTATGCAGTTCTATCATTAATAAACCAAAACGTTCTACATAAGGTTTCCATTTTTGTAAATGCTCAAAGAGGGAGTCTTCAACCAAATTATTGCTTATTCGTACTCCCTGGTATGTATAGGCCCCAGAAGATTGACTTCGTGCATTGGTTGCTGTTTTAGGAGCTTCCCAAATACGGTTATGATCTAAAAAAGTACGGACATTTAACAAGTCTTGAAGGGCGATTCCATAATCTTCTTTTAAATCCTGTGCTAATAAATCGGGTCTACCGATATCTCCCCAAATGACTTTCGCCCAGATATCTGCTTTAATTAAATTGGCTCTTGTTACTTTTAATGCAGCACGGTTAAAATCTGCACCTACCAAAAGCAATGGATGTTCATCTAACATTTTACCTCGTAGTGTTTGATGTTCAATAACATCAAAAATATGCTGAATAAATGCGCCATTACCACAGCCCATATCCAAAACACCTTTGGGTTGCTCATCGATGGGTTTATTGAATAGTTTTATGATTACTTGATCAATTACCTTGAAATAGGTTGAATGTGCTCCTCCAGACCCCCAAACATTCATTTCTCGGTCTACGTGTTTTTCTGTATCGTTTGGAGCATCCGTTTTTAATACGAATGGATCTCCAAAAAGTAATTCGTCCAGCTGCACAAAGGTTGGTAAATAAGATACAGTTACACCATATGCGCTTGCGCGTTTTGCAAAGAACAAGCCTTCATCTGTAAATTGATAGGTGTCTTTTTTCTTTTTAAACCATCCTAAAAGAGTTAAGAAATCTAGAATTTTTTTAAAGCTTTCAGGGTCTTTGTGATATTCTTGGGCTCTAAAAGACGCTTCCATAAAGTATTTATGGAAAAAACCATTCATTCCTAATAAAACGATTATTGGAGCGATAATAACACCTTCTATATGTTTTAAAATTTGATATTCTGTAGAAGATTTATTTTCTATCTGAAGCCCGAAATGTAATGTATATTTCTTAAATACACGTTCCAAGGCACTAAATGCATCAGAACCAATACGTTCATTCGGGAATTTGACAGAATAACGAAGTAGGTTTACAGCATCTTTGTAGGTGTGCGCCAACGAAAAAGCGATGCTACTTTGTTCATTAATTTCGTATTCAATACAATCAGTTACATTATCTATATGCTGTATTAACCAACCTTGTGATGCTAAAATTCGCAAGCCTATATTTAGGTAGCCTTCATTGGCTTTAAATTGAGTGGTTAGGCTTTTAATAGATACTTTTTGATGTTTCAATAAATAATCTAAAACACCTTTTTTGTGTAAAGCATACATCGTTGTGGCTGTGGCAATGCCATCTAAATGTTTAAAGATGGTACCTCTTAATTGTCCTTTATCTTGTTTTGTTAGCATTTTCTAGTGGTTTGATATAAATATAAGAAAAAAAGCGCTTACAAATTGTAAGCGCTTTGTACTAACCATATCATAATGAGTAGTTTATTATAAAAGAGTGTTGGTGCTTTGAAAAACTGTTTTTAAAATGAGTACTTCATTAATTATAAGAAACATTTTAAACTACCGGTATTTGGGTTTATGCGCTAGGCAACTACTCCAAAAGAGTTTTTGTTTTTCGAATTCACTTTGAATTGATTGGAAGTATTTTTCCTGCCGCCAGCTTTTAAAGCTTTGGCTTCACCTGTGAAAAACGATTTATGATCATCACCAATATCAGAACCTGCCATTCTTTGATGTTTTACACAAGAAACACCTTTGCGTATTTCTTGTCTTTGAACACCTTTAACATAGGCCAGCATGCTTTCTTTTCCAAAATATCCTTGTGTAAGATCGTTCATGTGAAGAGCCGATGTGTGATAGGTTGGTAAGGTAATTAAGTGATGGAAAATTCCCGCGTCTCTTGCTCCATTTAGTTGGAATTTTTTAATTCCAACATCTGCTCGATAGCATAATTCTGAATTATCATATTGTGGATCCATTAAATTATTCCTGTCATAAGCTGTCATGTTTTCTCCTTCTGAAACCATTTCTTTATAAACTTGATTCCTGAAATTTAATGTCCAGTTAAAAGACGGAGAATTGTTATAAACCAGCTTCGCATTTGGAACCACTTTTTTTACTCTATTAACCATATTGGCAATTTGCCTAACATTTGGAGTTGGCGTTTCTATCCATAATAAGTCTGCCCCATTCTGAAGGCTTGTAATGCAATCTAGCACTACACGATCTATGTTTGAATTGTGTTTAAATTTATACAGGCCATTTGCAAGTCGTATTGGTCGCACTAGCTTGCCATCTCTTTTTAGTAAGACATCGTCTTCTTTGGCATCTTCAATCGCAATTTCTTCCGCAGCTATAAATGCTAAATATTGTGAAGCTAAATCGCCTGGATATTGGCTTACCGGTAACTTTTGTGTAAGTCCAGCACCTTCAGAATCTGTTCTCGCAACTATAATTCCATCATGAACTCCTAATTCTATGAAAGCATATCTAATAGCATTTAATTTTGCTATAAAATCTTCATGTGGTACGGTAACTTTACCATCTTGATGTCCGCATTGTTTGGCATCTGATACTTGATTTTCAATTTGAATAGCGCAAGCGCCCGCTTTAATCATTTTTTTAGCCAATAAATATGTAGCTTCTTCATTTCCAAAGCCTGCATCGATATCTGCTATTATAGGTACTACGTGTGTTTCAAAATTATCAATTTGTTCCTGCACATTTTCTCCTTTGTCAAGTCTTCTAAACAAATCATTTAGTTCAATCGAGTCAGCTTGACGTAAAAAAGTATATATTTCTTCAATAAGTTTAGGTACCGCTGTTTTTTCATGCATAGATTGATCTGGTAATGGACCAAATTCAGAACGTAGCGCTGCCACCATCCATCCCGAAAGATATAGGTATTTTTTACTTGTTGTCTTGTGGTGTTTTTTTATAGCAACCATATTCTGTTGCGCCAGAAAACCATGCCAACAACCTAGAGACTGGGTATAATTAGACGTATCTGCATCGTATGCAGCCATGTCTTTTCTCATAATAGCAGCAGTATGTTTTGCAATGTCTAGACCGGTTTTGAAACGGTTTTGAATTACCATTCTCGCGGCATTTTTAGAGTTAATAGTTTTCCAAGTATTTCCAAATTTTTCTTTAAGATTTTTTATCGTTTCTAAAGCGGAACCATAATTTGTGTGTGATAAATTTTGCATAATGTTGTGTTTTGTTAATAGTTAAAAATTTCTAGAACCTGTTTTATATTGTAGTTCGAACAGGGTTATGTTTTAGATATATTGATAGGCTTTAAGTGTTAAGAATTCTTCAAATTTTTCTGTTAATACAAGTTTGTCAAAAAGAGTTATAGCAAGTTTAAATTTTGTGTTTTTAAATGTGTTTTCTCTCGATTCTTTGCGAATTTTTTCTATTTCATTATTGAACAAGTCTTTGTATAATTCTACATTAAATATGCGGCCATCATCAATGGTTATTTTGTTCTTTAGCCAATGCCATACTTGTGTTCGCGATATTTCTGCAGTAGCTGCATCTTCCATAAGATTATAAAGTGCAACCGCACCTTGGCCTCTTAACCAAGCTTCTGTATATAAAATACCGACATTAATGTTTTTTCTAATACCTTCTTCTGTTACAGTTCCTTTAGGTATGGCTACTAAATCTTGTTCTGTTATGTGTATGTCATCACGCGATATATGTAATTGGTTTGATGTTGGCATGTGTTTATTAAAAATAGTCATTGCTATTTCAACTAAAGCGGGATGTGCAACCCAAGTACCATCATGTCCATTTTTCACTTCTTGCTCTTTATCTTTTCGTACTTTTTCCATGGCAATTTCATTGGCCTCTGGGTTATTTTTTATCGGAATTTGTGCGGCCATTCCGCCTATTGCAAGGATGCCTCTTTTATGGCATCGCTGGATTACAAGTTTTGAATATGCGTCCATAAATGGAGCAGTCATTGTTACTTGATCTCGATTTGGAACGATAAAATTTGGATGATTTCTAAATTTTTTGATGTAGGAGAAAATATAATCCCAACGACCACAATTTAGGCCAACAATGTGATCTCTCAGTTCGTAAATTATTTCATCCAATTGAAAACTAGCAGTAATAGTCTCTATTAAAACTGTTGCTTTAAAGGTTCCTTTAGGAACATTTAGATAATCTTGAGAAAAAGTAAAAACATCATTCCACCATCTAGCTTCGGTATAATGTTCTAATTTGGGTAGGTAGAAGTAGGGTGCAGTATTATTGCTTCGTAAGGTTTTTGTATTGTGAAAGACGTATAAACCAAAATCAACTAAACTGCCAGAAGTTTCTTCATTGTTTATTATGATGTGCCGTTCGTTTAAGTGTAATCCTCTTGGCCTAACCAATAAAACAGCAGTTTTATGATTTAGTTTATATGATTTATTTCTTTTATGATCATTATATGAAATGGTTTTTCTAGTAGCGTCTTTTAAGTTCTGTTGTCCTTGCATGGTGTTTTCCCATGATGGCACATTACTATCTTCTAGATCGGCCATAAACGTTTTAGCTCCAGAGTTTAGAGCATTGATAATCATCTTTCTTTCTATTGGTCCTGTAATCTCTACACGTCTGTCTTGTAAGTCGTGTGGGATGTTGCCAGCAACCCAATCACCTTCTCTAATGTCTTTTGTTTCACTTGGAAATTTAGGAAAGGTACCATCGTCAAATAAATTTTGTTGGTTTAAACGAGTGGCCACTAATTGCAGCCTTTTTGCATTAAATTTCTCATGAAGTTTAATGATAAAATGAAGTGCTTCATCGGTTAAAATTTCTGGATACTTAGTAGTAACAGTATTGCAAAATGAAATTTTTGATAGGTGAACTGAATTGTGTTTCATAGGACGTTGCTTTTATTTAAGATTTGTCTATTATGTTCACAATATGTGTTTGGAGGAAGTTAAATTGAACGATTATGAACGAAGCAAATTTCAAAAATTAATACAATTTGCTCCTGTAATTTTAGTTGAAACTAATTTTTTTGAAGACGAAAACACCTTAACTTTAGATAAAATAAAAATTGAAAGGACAAAATATGCCAAGATTTTGCTAGTTATTTTGTGCGATTTATGTTTCGCTGGGGTTTTAATTAAAGTTAAGGCTGGTCTTCGATAATAGAGGGGACTTTATTGAACTTAGAACAATTATAATCGACTATTTCATTCGTTTATGGCATAACTATGTAAAGCCCCATCAGTGATGAATCCCATTTTAGAGTAAATTCTTTCTCCAGCTTTTGAAGCAACTAGAAACACCATGTCGCTTTGGTTGTTGTACGCTTCATAAATCAATTTTTGAGTCATTATTCTCCCCAATCCAAGGCCTCTTTTTTCTGGAATCGTTCCAATCATATGTATTCCAGATAATTTTTTCTTGTCTAAGAAAACAATTCCGCAGTTGGCGAATGTCCCTTTGTGGCTGCCTAAATACAATCTAATCTTGGTCGTGCAATTAAGCAATGCTATGATTGTTTTTGGGTCAATAGTATATCCAAAGGATTGAGAAGCAATTTTTGCAAACTCGTGTGCTTTTGGTGTGGAGTTTACAGCATGAATGGTCTGAAAATTATCTGTAGGTTTTTGTTTTTGAGGCAATTTAAAGTACATGCCTTTTACGACAGATGTTTTTTTGAAATTGTGTAGTCGAAGTTGATTTTCTGTCCAGTTATCTTCAATTAGCCCTAAAGAATTTGGCAAATCTCCATTTTTCATTCTCAAGTGTAGCTCTTTAAAGTCGATGTTATTTCGATCAATTCCAAAGACTTTACTTGGCCAAGTTCTTACATTGGGATCTGTATATTTTAGGGAAGTTTCATTGGTGAAAAAACGACCTTTTAGGCCAATATATTCCCAAAATTCAAATAGATGTGTTGTACTATAGTTGTTCATAATAGTGTTTTGTATTTGACAGGAGTTTTAGCAAGGAGCTGTTTGCTAAAACCCCTGTTCGTTTATAGTGTAGAAGCGGTTACGAAAGCAGCAGAATCTTCATAAAATCGATATTCTTTTATTTTTTCGTCTTCTATAATACAAAGTTGAACCCATGTACTATTAAAAAGCTTGCCTGTAGCTTTTACTTCATGAGAAAAGGTACCGTTGGCAACAATGCGATTATCCCCAGCAGATGATAGCTGTTGTACTGTGAAATTTTTTGTATTAAATAAAGAAGTGATGTTCGTTAAAAATTGTTTGGCTTCATGCTTTGTTCTATAAATGCCATGTAATTGCTCCTTAGAACGTTCCTCTTCTTTAACACTGACGATATAACAGTCTTGGTGAAAACTCTCTAATACTTCTTTCATGTCACCGGTTTGAAAAGCATTGAAGAAACCTGTTAGTACCGCTACATTGCTTTTTTTTATAGAGGGTTTTCCAGTGAGGAGAATGTCTATTGATTTTTTTAATTTGATGTTTTCTACTTCATTTATAATTGATAAAGTGTCTTGATTAAAGTTTTGATAAAAACTACCTAATGCGTATTTTTCTACAAAAAGAGCACCCCAAATTAGTGTTAGCTTTTCTAATATTTGAAGATGTGTTTTTCCACCGGCAGGACCAGGTGAGGTACTTACAAGTAGCACAGGTTTATCACCAAGAAACCGTTGGTCTATTCTTGAAAGCCAGTCAATGGTGTTTTTTAAAAAAGCGGAGGGAAGTCCATTGTGCTCAGGAGAAGCAATGATAAAGGCGTCTGCTTCTGTAAATAGTTGAAAAAGCTTTTTTATTGGATTTGGAATTCCTTTCTGTTCAATATATTGGCTGTAGATAGGAACATCGAAATCTTTTAAATCAATCAGCTCAATATTTTGATTGGGGAATTTTCGAAGCACTGACTGAAGCAGTTTTTTGTGAATTGAATTTGGGTTGTTACTTCCTGTAAAGGTTATTATTTTTTTCATTTGTACGATGTTTAAATTTAACAGTACAAACTTAATGTAGAGAAAAAGTGTAAATCTTAAGGTACCTTAAGAAAGGTGTTATCGTGTTTTTTTTCTTAGGGCACTTAAGAATTCTGGAGTTATTCCCAAGTAAGAAGCAACCATGTATTGTGGAACACGCTGCTCTATATCTCTATATTTTGCACGAAATTCGAGATATCTGTTTTCGGCTGTTTTACTCATTGTATTGATTGTGCGTTCTTGCAATGCAACGTAGGCTTTTTCAAATTTGAATCTAAAGAAACGTTCTAAAGCTGGGATGCTATTGTACAATTCGTTTAGTTTGTCTCTATGTATTTGTAACACAACAGAATCTTCTATGGCTTGAATAAATTGTTTGGCAGGAGTAAAAGTCAAGTAGCTGTATAAATCATTAATCCACCAATCTTCAATTCCAAATTGTATGATATGTTCTTTGGCTTCTTTATCCATGTAATAGCTTCGAAGACAACCTTCCGAAATAAACCTCATATGAGATGATTGTTCACCAGCAAATAGCAATATTTCTTTCTTTTTTAAGTGTTTTGTGACAAAAGAAGCTGTCATTGTTTTGGCTTGCTCATCAGTTAAAAGCACACTTTTTCTTATATGTGTAATGAGTTTTTCTAGCGGGGTCATTTGTTTTAGTGTGTTTTATTAAAAGTGACAAAGAATCGAGTTTTTTTGTAAAACCAATCTTTAACTCAAAAAATGAGTAATGTTTTTTCTGAAGTTATCGCCGATAGGAATTTCAATCTTTTCAATTTCAATATCATTTTTTGTATAAGCCGTAATTTTATCTTTGTTGACAATGTAAGAACGATGTACTCTACAAAACCGACTGTCTAACTTTTTCTCAAATGAAGAAATACTATGTTTGGTAATAAGGACTTCCTTCTCCGTATGTATTTTAATATAATCTTTAATGCTCTCAACATATAAAATAGCATCAAAATTGACTTTTACTTGCTTTCTGTTTACTCTAACGTACATAAAAGTAGCAGTCCTTTCTGTATTTTTAGTTCCTAATGGAGCTGTTTTTATATTGCGTTGTAAGCTCCTGAATTTTTCGATACCTTTAAAAAACCGATGAAAAGTAATCGGTTTCAAAATATAATCAACAGCATCCAGTTCGAAACCTTCAATTGCATAATCTCTATATGCAGTAGTAAAAATAACTTTGGGTTTGTGTACTAAATTCTTGAAAAAATCTGTGCCTTTTAATACGGGCATTTCAATATCTAAAATCAACAAATCTATGGTCTCTTCTTGGAGTATTTTACTCGCTTTAATAGCACTAGAGCAAGATGCAACCAATTCAAAATCGTCTAATTGCATTAAATGATTTTCTATCAATCTTCTTGCTAGTTTTTCATCGTCAATTATTAAACATTTGTATTTCATTTTGACAGTAATTTTAAGGAGATATAAAACCGTTCTTTTTCTTCTTTAATCTCTAAAGAATGTGCATTGTCATATAACAACTCTAGTTGCTTTTTTACATTTTTCAGCCCAATTCCTTGCTTGTTAGAGAGTACTTTATTTGTTGCTATTGAGTTAGAGATTTCAAAATAAATATACCTGTCTTTTATTGATATTTCGATTTGAATAGTTGCTTTTTCTAGCTCTTGAGAAACTCCATGTTTAAAAGCATTTTCTACAAAAGTTAACAAAATTAAGGGCGCAATTAGAACATCGGTTGTTTCGTTTTTTGTAAAAGTAATAGCAACCCTATCGCTATATCGTATTTTTTCTAATGCAAGGTAGTTTTCTATCAATTCAATTTCTTTATGTAGAGAAACAAACTGGTCATTACAACCGTACAACATATGATCTAACATTTCTGACAGCTTTTCAATTACTTCTGGTGCTTCATCAGATTTGGTGACAGATAAGGAATATAAATTGTTAAGTGTGTTGAATAAAAAATGTGGATTTAGTTGCTGTTTTAAAGTTGCTAATTCAGTCGTTTTTTTTTGTTCGTTAAGTTGTAAATATTTTTGTTGATTGTTATAATACTTTGCTAAAATAATTAAAAAGGTTGGGGTAAGAAATTTCAATGATTTACCAGAAAAAACAGAAAGTTTAAAAATATAATGATAAAACTGTTGTAGCGAATCAAATGTTGAATCAGTCCCGTTGTTATTCAAGAATCTAGGACGGAAATGAAACTCCTGTATATACACAAACAGCGAATAAACAGTTGCTAATAGAAATAATATGCCAACTATGAATTGTATGTTTTTTTTAGGTACTAGAAATTTTGGAACTAAAAAGTAAATACAACTATAAGCTGTAATTATTTGCATAAAAACGATGATGGCTCTATCTATAATTAATTGCTCGTAACTAGAGTAGTACTCAATGTCTGATGTAATTATAAAATAGGTAAAGATCCCAATCCAAAACAGTACATGTTTTACTAGTGAAATGCTAAAAAAAGATTGGATGCTTTTTATTGTGCTCATAACTCAGCGAAAATACAATTTAAATAGCTCAGCCTACGTAAAAGAAGCTGAATCCTTTCTTTTAAAAGACAAAAAAGCCTTTTTCAGAGACAAAACTTTTTTTTTGTAAAAACCACTCTTTATTAGCGAAAATGAGGCATTGGTCTATTTTTAATATTGGCAATGGCCTATTCTAATACTTTTATCGGCGAATTGTGCTTTTAATAGGAAGTGCCATGATTAACGATATAAATTTTATAAAATGAAAAGAATTGTTTTTTATATAATAATAGTACTCTTTGGAGTTTTCTGTACCCAAGCACAGACTGGTAAGATTGTGTTTCATAAAGGCGCAATTAAATTAGATGGTATTTTAAATGAGGCAATATGGAATGAGCTTGTCCCTGAAGGAGGATTCTTGAATTACATACCAAACAATGGAGCTTTGGCAGCTAATAAAACGGAGGTGAAAATGTTTCATAATGGAAAAAACTTGTACATAAGTGCGGTGTATCAGGATACATCACCAAATGTGCAAATTGGATCTTTAAAGCGAGATGATATTGGTAGCGCCGGTGGAAATAGTGATTCTTTTGCGTTGCTTATTGACACCTATAATCAACAGCAATCTGGGTACTTTTTTATTGTAAATATGGGTGGCGCATTAATAGATGCATTAGTTGCTAGAGGTGGCGATGGGTTTAGAATTAGTACAAGTTGGAATACTGTTTGGAATGCAAAAACTTCTGTGAAAGGGAATTTAAAAATATTTGAAATAGAAATCCCTTTAAAAGCGCTTGGTTATAAAGCGGACATGCCAGAATGGGGAGTGATGTTTCATACCAGAAATATCAAATTGAATGAATGGACTACCAGCACTCCAATTGATCGTAATTACGCGCAATTTGATTTACGATTTACCAAAGCCTTTAAAGTTGAGAATTTGTCAGAAAATAAATCTTCCAAATTTGCTGTAACACCTTCTATTACTATGAATCATACAGAAAATGTGATTAGCAATATTACCAATACAACGGTAAAACCAAGTGTAGATATACAGTACAATGTAAGTTCATCCTTAAAATTAGATGCCACCATAAATCCCGATTTTTCACAGATAGATGTAGATAGACAAGTGACAAATTTAAGTCGGTTTTCGGTGTTTTTCCCAGAGCGTCGCAATTTCTTTTTAGAGAATAGTGATCTTTTTACAAACCTTGGTGTAAGTGGAGTGAATCCATTTTACTCTAGGCGCATTGGTGCGAATAGTGAGATTTCTTTTGGCTTAAAGTTATCTGGAAATATTGCTAAAAAAACACGATTAGGGATACTTAATGTTGCAACAAAAGCCAATGAAAATAACTCAGCTCAGAATTACGGAGCCTTAGTAATACAACAACAATTGTCAGAATCTTTTACAGCAACAGGGTTTGTTATCAATAGACAAGAAACCGATGGGTTTTCTTTTGTTGATGATTACAATAGAGTAGCTGGAGTTAATTTAAATTATCAATCTAAAAATAATAAATGGACGGGACTTGCAAATTTTGCAAGCAGTACTACCAGTAATATCTCTGGAAATAACAAATTTTATAACATTGGGGTTTGGTATAACAACAAAAGTGCATCTGGTTATGTAGGGGTTCGGAAAGTAGAAAAAAATTACATTACGGATGTTGGTTTTGTTCCGCGATTATATAATTATGATGCTATTTCAGAAAGCACCTTAAGAGAAGGCTATACACAAACCAGCGGTCGTTTTACCTTAACTAAGTTTTATAAAGATTCTAAAATCTTTGATAATTATCGCTATTTTAATCTGTCGAACAATACCTATTGGGATGATTTAGGTGAAATTTCGCAGTCTAGAAATGTTTTAAACAATAACCTAACATTTAAAAATCAATCTTCTATTTATGGATGGATAATTCATGAGTATGTAAATTTAAAATATGCTTTCGATCTTTTCCAAAATGGAAATGCCATTGCAGTCGATCAATACAATTATGTGAATACTGGTTTGGGGTATTCTTCTGCTGACAATAAAAAATTTCAATTTGGAGGTACTGCTAGCTTTGGTACCTATTATAGTGGGAAGAGAAATCGTTTGGTGTTAAATGCACAATATCAGTTAATGCCTTTTGCCCGTTTGCAATTGAGTTACGAGCGTAATGATATTGATTTAAGAGAGTTGGGAAACGATACTTTTCAATTGACAAGATTTACAGGTGAAGTTTTCTTTTCTAATAGATTGAATTGGACAACCTATGTACAGTACAATACCCAGTTTGATAATTTTAATATCAATACCAGGTTGCAATGGGAATACAAACCGTTGTCTTATATCTATTTGGTGATTTCAGATAACTTTAATCAGAATATTACCCGTCAAAACTGGGGAGCAGCTTTTAAAATGAATTATAGATTTGATTTTTAAAGCTTGAATAATAGTATATAAAAAAGCCTCACAAATTGTGAGGCTTTTTTTATGCAGTTCTATTTATTTTGACTGCTTACACTTGCTAATTCAGCGTTAGAACTTGCTGATTCTGAATTCAAATCCTCCAAGATGTTATCAGCCGCACTAAAAGACATTGCAGCAATAGTTAATGTTGGGTTTGCTGTTGTTAGTGTTGGGAAAACACCACTACCAATCATGTATAAGTTAGAATGATCCCATGATTGCTGACGATAATTCAATACTGAATTACTTTTTTCAGTTCCGATTCTGTAGGTACCAACAATATGTCCAGCACCATAGAAAATGAAGTTGTTTCCTTCATATTGGAAATTCGCAGCAGTTAACGGTTTACCACCTTCTTCTTCATAAAAAACAGGTGCACCAGGATCTTGCGTATATTCAGTAGCTCCAATTTCATTAAAAATATCTGTAGATACTTTTTTTGCTGAAACAAAAGCATTTCTCTCATAATCTGCTGGAATTTGATAATTGATTTTTGGTCGAGGTAAGCCTAAATTATCCTTTAAATTCTTTGATAATTCTACTGAATTCCCTTCGTATGGCAATTGTTCAATTAGATAACCCAAACGAATTTGTCTGGTATAAATACCATTTAAAGTAGCTACTAATTCTTTACCAAATAGTTTGCTATTGTCTCCAAGAGCAGTATTAAATTTTAAATTTTTTCCTTGACTATTTGTTGCTGTAGCATTGGTATGTGAATTGTTTTGTCCAAAAACATAATCGCCTAATGTAGTAAATGGATCTCCAGCGGCCCATGACCAACCATCGTTTCCTATTTCGATACGATATGCAGCTCTACCTTCAATTAATTTACCATTAGCATCATAAACAGCTTTACGAAAAGCACCATCTCTTACGGATTCTATTCCAGAAGTAGAAAGTGGTCCTCTATATGGAAATACAGGGTCTTTTGATAAGCCCCATGCTAAATACATAATATGATCCATTAAGTTTTTCCCCATCTGTCCACTGCTATTTGCAGCTCCATTCGGAAATTTATCAGTTGCAGACATCAGCATTAGTTTTGGCGTTTCAATTGCATGCGCCGCCATCACATATTTCTTTGCTGTTGCTGTATCAGTTCCTGTGGCTTTTCCGGTTTGTGTATCATAGGTAATATATTCTACACCATTTACTTCATCTGTAACTGGATCTAATAAAACTTTACTAACTACATGTTGGTACAAAATATCTACATTTCCAGTTTGTAAAGCTCTTGCAATCGTTACAGTTGCATCATATTTTGCTTGAATTGGACAGATAGGAATACAATTGGTATTTCCAGCACATTGTCTACGTTCACCAGCTCGAGAGTTTCTTCCTTGAGGTGTTGAGGTAACATAGACAGGTTCGTTGTCAATTTTCATTGATGTTACATTGTTTGCAAACTCTTCATCAACTAATGATTCAACAATTTCTGGCATTGGGTAGTTGTAATTTGGCCCAAATGTTTGTTGATCGTCAAACTGTGTGTATAATTTATCCATGGCTACTTTACTTCCTGCCACATTGATTTCTATGGTGGCCTGCTCATAATAAGGAACTAGGTAATCATAAAAATCTTGGTTGTTAGCTGCAGTTGGCCAATCGACACCAACGCCATACTTTGTTTTCAACTTGAAATCATTGGGTAAGAAACGTAAACTTGTTCCTAACCAATGCCAAGTGGTTCCACCACCAATACGCTCGTAAGAACTTCCATATGCAAAATTTGCTTGTGGACTGTCTCCTTTTAAGTTGTCTTGTTGTTGTTGAAAATCAAAATACGATTGTTTTGGTTTTCTCCATGAATTAATTTGTAAAACGGTATATCTTGGTGTGTTTTCTTCTCCAGGATCTGGTAACCCTAATGGATTCTCTTCTGAAGAAGGAATTGCATTTTGTGTGCTTGGTGGATACGGGGATTCAGGAGACTTTATATTTGCCTTTAAGAAGGTATCCATGTAATTGCTACGATCAGTAGGGATTTTTGGTCCAGCTTCCAGAATTAATACTTTTTTACCTGCCTGTCCTAGTTTGTAGGCAACAATAGCTCCAGCTATTCCAGAACCTACTATAATTGCATCATAATTTGTTGTTGTTGACATCTTGTTGCGTTTTAGTTGTTATTACCTGTATATCCACTCAAATCAGCGGGTTCTTTTGCCCAATATCCATATCGATAATTAGAATCTCCCATTGGGTGAGATTGCATTACTTGCCAAGCCAAACCTTGTGTGTAACTTTTTGCAGATAGCATTTGACTTGAAGTAGTATCTCCATCAACAGTTGGCCAAGCTCCCGAATACCATAAGAAAATTAATTTCCTACAAGACATCACATAATTCTCGCCATTGGAACCAGCTAACATGGCTTCTCCAATTAGTTGATTTTTCTCTTCTTGAGTTTGATTACTCCCTGGTGGTGTATTACGTGTTTGAAAGTCTGATAGTATCTGAAAGAATAAGTTATTTCCAATTTCAGCTTGAAATTTTGCGTAATATTCTGCTTTTATGTTGATTGGGTCTATAGCAGGAGCAATGGTTGCTGCTGCAAATCCAGTTAATACTGCACTAAGACCTACGAAGTTATTCATTTGTTGTTCCATGTTTATTTCTTTTCTTTTATTTCTTTTCCTTCTGCGCGTTGTAATAAATAAGTAAAGTCTGAGAACATTCCGTTTGTCATAGATGCGTTGTTGTGACACGCAATACAATTACTCGATGTTTGCGGAACTTTTCCTTGAATGTATGTTTCTAGAGTGGCATTGGCTAAAAATGTAGGTGCGGGCTTACCCGTTTGATCTGAGACGTTATTGGCATCCGTTGGCCATTGTGTACTAATCAATTCATAGTTTGCCCAAACAGAACCTTTAAACATTTTTTCTAAAGCTGCTTGATATTTTGTGTTCAATGCTTTTGCATCATTATCAATCGGAATTACACGTTCTACTTTTGTTGGAGTAGTACCAGTATTTGCAGGATTCCAAGGTCTAGCAGGTGGCTCGTTTACTGGGTAGGTACTAGTAGGGTCATGGTAATTATAAAAATTACGATTTACAGGTTCTCCTTGAGTTGGTGCATTTGCAACATGCTCAAATGTTGACCAGACCCATTGCGGATCTCCCTTCGTTTTATGAGCAATATGGAAACCGACCAATCCAACTTTTACAAGAGAACAGGCAGGTTTTACCTTAGCTTGTTCATGGGGATTGTCATAAACCAATGCATAAGCTGTATGAAATTGACTAGCATCATATTTTCCTTCCATTTTTATCCAAGCAGCTTTTACCATAATGGCTCCTTCTTTACCAGTATCTGGATCGCTAAAAGGGAAATCGGCATCTTTTCCAAATGCTTTTTGACCTTCATAACTGTAGAGTTCATTGTCTACGATATAATCAAACATTACTTCATTGGTTAAAATCTCATAACGCGTATAGTTTCCGTTTTGATCAATTAAAGGACCTGTTTGAAAAGGTTCTCCACTTTCATCGAGAACATTAGGCGTTTTTCCAACTTGTGTTAACGTGATGATTCCTTTTTCTAAATCTTCTGCACTAATGCTATCACAAACAATAGGAATATTTTCTACTTCGCCCCAAGCATTTGGTTTTTTTCCGTGAGGAAGAAATATTTCGCGACTACTTTTCCAAGATTGCCAAACAGTCATTCCAGATTCGTTTGCACCAAAAATCGCATTTTCCTTAGGTGTACCATCTGCATTAGCGGGCCAGTTTAAAGCAATAAATGATTGCCATGATAATACATCAAAATCATGTTGAAGCGATTCTAATGTTACTGGGTCTCCTGTAGATGTAATTTGAGTAGGAATGGTTGAACTGATGACAACGTCTGAAGAATTAGCCGGTGGAAGATTTGCGTACCCTTTTTTTTCTTTCTTAGACGAACATGCATGTAGCAGCATAAGACTAATGAACAGAATGAGAGCTTTAAAAGTTAGTTTCATTTCTTTAGTAAATTATTTGTTAAGGTTTAAAATTTTAACTAATCGTAAATATATCATTGATAAAACAGCTTCTTTAGCGTGTTTTTACTTGTTTTAAGAACAAAGTAGAAATACGTGAATTTTTATAAAGAACTTGTTACTATTCACTTATAGTGTACCATAGTTAGACATAAAAAGAATAGATATGCAATCAATTGAAGTATAGAGAACTCTAATTTAATGAGGTTTCGGTAATACCACCTAAATTTAAAAACGAGTATTTCTGCGTTTAAAAAGGAATGTTTTTTTCATGAAATTTAGGGGGCAGGAAAAAAGGAATTATTCTAAAGTCATAGAAGGGAGCTCTTTAACTTCTGATAGCGAAACCTGAAAAGCTATATCCGATAGAGTAGGGGAATAAATAACACAATTTAAAGATGGAAAATACACTAGTAGTAGATCGTATAGAAGTAAAAAAAAAGGTAGATTCTCATAAATCAGTTGTAAGTGAATTAAAAGTTTTATTGAATGAGAATCTTGAAATGAAAGCGGCATTATTAGTGTCTCTAAATGTTGCTAATGTTTCGGCAAAGAAAAATTTGAATTCAGACTTGTACCAAGCAATAAAGAACCAGTTTAAAGGGAATGGATGGCCTGTAACTATTGAGGCATATTATGATTATTTAGATTTATATGTACGCTTAATCCCAAATGAAAGTAATGACCCAATGTATCCGAATGCATGGAAAAGTAATGGTCAAGAAAACGGGTACAACCAAAAGGTATATGATTTGCTATGTCAATTTTATTGGCTCATAGATCAAAAAATACCCAACACGAATATGAGCATGCAAAGTTTTGAGGGTTTTGCAACATGGCTGGTAAGATTTGCGAAAGCTTGGGGGAGTTTTTTAAATACAGAAGCATCATTAACTAAAGAGAGTTTGCATTCATTTAAGTATGATCCGATGTATAATTTTCCATTATATTCTGATAATGAACAAAGTTGGAAAACATTTAATAATTTCTTCTATAGAGAATTTAATAATGCGGCACCTGAGACAAAAATCACTCCATTACGACCCATTGCAGATCCAAAGAGTAATGAAACAATTGTTGCCCCTGCAGATTGTACCTACAAACAATATTACCCAATAGATACTAATGGGAATGTTTTAGATGAAGATGGCTTAGAAACCAAAGTGTCTTTAAAACAAACGCATGCTATAGGTACAGTTCAAGAATTACTAGATAATAGTGCGTATGCAAGTGATTTTTATGGCGGAACTTTTGTGCACTATTTTTTAAGCCCGTTTGATTATCATCGCTTTCATACGCCGGTTTCTGGAAAGGTCTTAGAGATAAAACCAGTACAAGGAAAAGTATATTTAGATGTGAATTTAACAGATGATGGACAATGGGATGCTCCTGATAGCGCAACAGATGGATATGAGTTTGCACAAGCACGTGGAATTGTAATTATGGACGCTGGACCTGTGGTAGGAAAAGTAGCAGTGATTCCGATTGGTATGTGTCAAGTTTCTGGCGTAGATATGTATGAAAAGTTAAAAGGTGAGAATGTAGTAAAGGGGCAAGAATTTGGTAAATTTAGATTCGGAGGATCAGATATAATTATGCTGTTTGAAAAAAAACCAAGCGATTTATACATGTTTAAAAATGATCCAGGACACAATCCAATTCATTTTCAATATGGACAAACCGCTGTTTATTGGAATAATGATTAGAAACTTCAATCGTAATAACAATAAAAAAGCCTTGCAAGTTGCAGGGCTTTTTTTTATATACCTATAGGTGTTTTGATTTAATATTTAATTTCTAAGTCAAGTTGTTTCCCACTTTCAATTGCTTTTTTATCCATAGAAGTTCCCACGGCAATTCCAATAGTCATACCTATTGGCAATCCGATACCAATAAATGCCATATTTCCAAAACTAACTCCAAAAGCAACACCAAGAGGGATGCCAAAAGCAGACATTCCAAGTGCTAACCAAGTATTTCTGTAATGATTTTTCGGTACCAATTTGAGTTCTTTTTCTATGGTTCTTAGAATTCTTGCTTGCCTTTTTCTTAGCTGCTTTCCCAAGTCTTGTTCAGAATTTGTAACCGTGTTCAGTTGTTTGATATCTTCATTAATAGAACGAACAATTGCATTTGTAAGCTCCTTCGTTTTGAGTTCATTTAGAAGTTTTTCGAATTGAAAATACTTTCTATAAAGTCTCGAATTATTTTCAATAGTTGGTCTTTTATTTAATTCGGTAATTTCCATAAATATTTTTTTTGAACTTGTTTTACATTAGGTGCCTAATTTAGCAAATACGTGCTAAATCTGCTTGCTGCAGGTAGGACTAAAAGTGTGTTTTTTAGAAAATAGGTTTTATTTAGCTATTTTTCTTTCTATAATTCGCTTTTTTAAGGTTGGCTTCGTTTCAATATTAGCTATGAATTCTGAGTCAAAACTACCAATAGTTATAAACTCAAAATTTACAAAGAAGAAATGTTTCAATCCATTTTGTTTTAAAATTTGATTCCGGTTTTTTTCTGGTAAACTACCAATTTCTAGCGTATCAGGTATTGGTTTATCAAATTGATAGATTCGTAACTGTCTTGTATTCAAGTCGAGTATTTTTTTCAATCCATTCAAGTCAGTTTGTACGTCCATTTCCATAAGTCGTACAGATAAATTTTTAAATTCTCTTCTGTTGTCTGTTTTAAAATCTGTTTTCCACCATGCAAGAGTTTCATTGGGTATAAACCTATGAATGTAAATAGAATCAACCTTCTTGTCAAAAAGTTCCCAGATTTCTTCGTTAGAATTTATTTCAATTGTTAGTTCATTCATTATACTTTCGTATCGCTATTTGGTCTGTTTCCTGTGAATTACGTTGTTTTAATTCCAAATTTAGCGAATAAATGCGAGTATACGTACAATAGAATTATTCGCTACTTACAAATGAGCTAAATTCTAAAATTGTCTTGATTTTTGTAGAATACTGAAACGGCTTAAGATGTATGCAACTAGTAATAATAGTACTGTGCTGTGTGTCGTTGAGATTAAAGCGCTGCTTTCTTTGTGATTAGCAGCAAAAAAACTTAGCTTTACTTTTCGTCCTTGCACCACTATTTTTTATAATATAAATTTTAATAGTTTGTGCAACCTCTCATGTGCTACTACTTAAACATGCACTAAATAAAGGCTATGATGAAATTGTTGTAATGGAAGACGATATTAAACCTACAGAACACACTTCGGTAATAGCGATGGAAAATGCCATAGCAACTTGTAAAAAGGAATTTCCGCATTCGAGTGTTTTACTGATGCATCACAATGACGGCAATGCAAAAACAATAATAGCAAAAAAAGGTATTAATTTATTATCGTTTGCTCCTTTTGGATATCGATTAGTTTGGTTGAATAAAAAAGCAATGAAACTATTAATTCAAGACTTAAGCACCATGAGTTATCCTGCAGACTTTTTATGGATACTTCGATTTGTTCCAATGAAAACATTGTCTATGACCGAAAAAGCTTTAGGTTTTGGAGACGCAAAGCAGTCATATATAGGTGAGCAATACCGCAACGGAAATTCAATATTAATTCCATAGCCATTATTTTGAATAATTCTATCCCTCTAATAAGTATCATAATCCCCATTTTTAATGGAGAACTTTATATTAAGGAAACCATTGAAAGTATTTTAATTCAGGAATATGAGCCAATAGAGATTATTGTAATAGACGATGGTTCAAAAGATGGGAGTGCAAAACTCATTAAGAAATTCCAAAAGATAAAATATATCTATCAAGAAAATTCTGGACCGGTAAAAGCACGGAACAAAGCCTTGTTACTGGCAACAGGAGAATTTATAACTTTTATTGATGCGGATGATATGTATATAAATAACTCTTTGTCAAAATTATCAAACTATTTAATAAACAACCCTAAGGTTGATATTGTTGAAGGTAGGGTGCAACATCTTTTTAAAGCTACAAATGCAAATATATTTGAAACAAAAACACCCGCTTTTTACCACTGTTTTTTGGGGTGTAGCTTATACAGGGCTTCTGTTTTTAAAACGGTAGGGATGTTTGAAGATAAATTAACCTACGGCGATGATGCAGATTGGTTTATGAGAGCATGGGAAAATAATATTGTGAAGCATAGAATAGACGCTACCGTTCTTCTTTACCGCAGACACGATACAAACATTACGAATAATATTACAGATAAGAATCAAGATAAAGTATTATTATTTAGACTTAAAATAGAAAGACAAAAAAAGAACCTTAATCGTGAACAAACAGTAGGGGAGTTAAGAGCTTATCTTGGAGATATAAATGTAGTAATTAACTAATTGTTCACTTAGCAACAATGGTACTTCTCTTTGTTGGCGGTATTTTTAGAATTTTATGATTGTTCTTAGTAGCGGTACTTTTAGATTATTTAATCTTCTTTGAGCAATTTTCGAGATCTTTTGAAGAAATGTTTTTTTTAAAATGATCTTCCCCATTGGTTTTATAGGGAATTTTGTAGGTATATTTAATGCTGCTCCAATTCGTTCTGAAATTAATCCATTTTCTAAGCAATGTTAAAATTAGCAAAAAAAAGACATGTAAAAGTATCGTTTTCAACATTCTGTTAAAGAAAAGTTAAATAGGTGTCAGTCAAATTCAGTACACTGATTGTTTTTTATACCTTGTCATCTTTATGTATAACCAAACCTTTTCTAATGAAAAAATTAGCATTTCTATTTTTGTTTGTTACCTGTGTTGTATCTGCGCAACAGGTAGATTTATCGTACTATTTGCCAAAAGATGTTACTTATAATAAAAACATTCCTACGCCAAAGTCTGTTGTTGGACACGAAGTAGGAGCGTGGCACATTACACATGATAAGCTTGCCGAGTATATGAAAGCGTTGGCTAAATCTTCTGATAGAATCTCTATTGAAAACAGAGGAACCACCGCAGAAGGAAGGCCGTTGTTGTTGTTAACCATTACATCACCAGGCAATCATCAAAAATTGGAAGCCATTAGACAACGTCATATTGCAGCAACAAACGATGCTTCTATAGATGTTTCAAAGGATCCTATTGTTGTGTATCAAGGGTTTTCTATTCATGGTAACGAGCCAAGTGGCGCAAATGCGGGTTTAGCTGCAGCCTATTATTTAGCGGCTGCACAAGGGGATAAAGTAGACGATCTTTTAAAAAACGCGGTGATTTTATTTGACCCTTCTTTTAATCCTGACGGATTACAACGTTTTGCCTATTGGGCAAATACTAATAAGGCCTCCAACATCAATCCAGATCCAAACGATAGAGAATATCATGAAGTTTGGCCTGGTGGAAGAACCAATCATTATTGGTTTGATATGAATAGAGATTGGCTGCCTGTACAATTGCCAGAATCGAGAGCAAGAATTGCTTCTTTTCATAAATGGTTGCCAAACATCTTAACAGATCATCACGAAATGGGCTCAAATTCTTCGTTCTTCTTTCAACCAGGAATTCCCTCTAGAACAAATCCTTTAACACCACAGGTAAATCAAGATTTAACCAAAGAGATTGCAACCTATCATGCAAAAGCATTGGATAAAATTGGTTCTCTATATTATTCTGAGGAAAGCTTTGATGATTTCTATTACGGAAAAGGATCAACGTTTCCAGATGTAAATGGAAGTATCGGAATTTTATTTGAACAAGGATCTTCTCGTGGTCATGCACAAGAAACAGTGAACGGAGTATTGACATTCCCGTTTACAATCCGCAATCAATTTACTGCAGCACTTTCTACCTTAGAAGCGGCAAGAAGCATGCGCGTAAAGATTAAGAAATACCAACAAAGCTTTTATAAAGATGCCAAGAAAGAATCTTCAAAATCAAAAGCCATTGTTTTTGGTGATGAAAAAGATGCGGCAAAGACCTATCATTTAGCAGAAATCTTAAAAAGACACAATATCAAATTTAACGAGGTGAAATCTGATTTTACATCAAAAGGAAAAAGATATAAGAAGGGGTATAGTTATGTAATCCCAATGAATCAAAAGAACAGCCGTTTGGTAAAAGCGATGTTTCAAAAAAGAACTACATTTCAAGATAGTTTATTCTATGATATTTCTGCGTGGACATTTCCGTTGGCTTTCAATTTAGATTATGAAGAAGGGATTTCTACCAACAGAATTGGTAAAGAAGTAACAAATTTAGTATTGCCAAAAGGAGCTGTTTCTTACAAAAGCAATTACGGATATTTAATGCCTTGGAATGAATACTATGCGCCAAAAGCATTGAACGCAATCTTAGCGAAAGGAATTAGAGCAAAGGTTTCTATGAAGCAATTTAATAATGACGGAATTTCTTATGATTACGGAACTATTTTTGTGCCTGTACAGAACCAAAAATTAAATTCTAGAGACTTGTTCATGTTTCTAGAAAAAGTAGCTACTGAGAGTCATTTGCTGATTAACGGAACGAAGACTGGTTTAAATGAGGGTACTGATTTAGGGTCTAATAATTTTAGAAATGTAGCGCCTAAAAAAGTAGCAATTTTAGTGGGAGGACGGTTTTCTAGTTATGATGCTGGTGAGATCTGGCATTTATTTGACACCCGTTACAATATGAAAATCACCAAGTTAGATGTGTCGTATGCTAGTAGAGTAGATTTAAGTAAGTATACTACCATTATTGCAAACGGAGGTTCTGTAGACAAAGCTTTAGAATCTAAATTAAAAACATGGGTTAAAAACGGAGGAACACTAATCGGTAATCGATCTGCAACAAGGTGGTTGTCTTCAAAGAAGTTTATCAGCTTAGAGTTTAATAAAACAAAAGCACTTACTGCTCCTGTTACTTTTGAAAATAGAAGTTTACAATCTGGAGCACAAGTTATTGGTGGGGCCATTTTTAATACAAAATTAGACCTATCACACCCTATTACTTTTGGATACAAGAACGATCATTTAGCAATGTTTAGAAACACAACTATTTTTGTGAAACCAAATAAAAGAAATTACAATAACCCAATTCAGTATACAAGTAATCCATTATTGGCAGGGTATATTTCTGAAGAAAATTTAGAACAGTTAAAAAATACGGTTCCTTTTCAAGTGCAAAGAAATGGTAGAGGTAAAGTAGTTGTATTTACAGACAATACCAACTTTAGAGCATTTTGGTATGGTACAAATAAATTATTAATGAATGCCATTTTCTTTAGTGGATCGATGTAATTAGAATGCAATTTTATAAAAAAAGGTCCTTGAATTTTCAAGGACCTTTTTTTGTAACATTTTACAACAATGTTCGTCATATAGATGTCAACATTTTAAAAATACTATGAGTTTACTAAGAGTTTTATTAGCCATTTTCTTTCCGCCATTATCAGTACTAGGCAAAGGATGTGGTTCTTTTGTGATTGTTTTTTTACTAACACTTTGTGGGTGGGTGCCAGGAGTAATTGCTGCTTTGGTAATTCTGAATAACCCAGATAATTAGATTCCAACCAACAAACATTGCGAAAATTTTAAATTCGTGAGAATCTTTTTAATTGATAGATTACTTCACGTTGTTCGCAATGATGTTACCGAACTTGTTCGCCATTGGTAATGGTATCTGAAGCTTTTAATAAGACCACATGTCCATCTTCATTATAAAGTCCTAAAACCAAACATTCGCTCATGAAATTGGCTATTTGTCTGGGTTTAAAATTCACAATAGCATGTACTTGACGATTTAATAAGTCTTCTTTGTTATACAAGTCAGTAATTTGAGCACTTGATTTTTTGATGCCTAATTCTCCAAAATCAATAAGTAGTTGATAGGCTGGTTTTCGAGCTTTAGGAAAATCGTTTACTTCAATAATTGTTCCTATTCTGATATCAACTTTTAAAAAGTCTTCGAATGTAATTTCTTCAGTCATTAGCTCCCTAATTTTTTAAGTACCCATAGTGGGCCAATTAATAAAAATTGTAAATCCTTACTAAATGATGGTTTTTTACCTTCTATTTTATGTCCGTAAAACTGACCAATCCAAGCAATTACAAAAATCGCTAATGAAATCAATGCTAAATTTCCGAACCCACTTAGCCAATAATTCCCAATTATACTTAAAGTAGTTACCAGTAACATATTGACAAAGTGCCAAAAGCCTAAACGTGCATAAAAGATTAAAATAACTACAGCAATCATTGCAGCCCAGTTTTCTATAAACGGATTGTACAAACCAAAAGTATTTTTTAGAAAAGTAGCAGGAATGCTAAATAACAGCCCAATGACGCTAAAAAATATTGCCGGAACGCAAATATAATGAATGGCTTTATTCGTTTCGTTTTGATGGCTTATCGCATATTCATCAAACCATTGTTGCGCAGTTTTCATATATATAATTTTGAAATCTAAAGATAAAAAAAAATGTCAGTTCGAGTGAAGTTGTAAACTAATTTTATATTGAGAACAAATAACATCTCGATATGGTAGTCTTTCAAGAAATGAATGAAAAATTTATTTCCACTTGTTACGGATCAATAGGTTTTCGATATGGGCAAAATGATGATTGCAATGCCATGCATAGATACCAATGTTCTTTTTTAAAGAAACGGAATCACCACTTTCAGGATGAATAAATGCTCTATTTAAATCGGTGCTAGAAAGCCCTTTTAATAAATATACCCATTTCGCGTGGAGCGCTTTTATAAAATTCAATGAAATTTCAATAGGGGCATCTTTCGTGTCAAACAATTCCGCCCAACGAGCTTCGTAATAGGCTTTAATAGTAGGCGCATCTTCGGTAAGTGTCCATTTAAAACGAACATAACTGTTTATATGACTATCTCCACAATGATGAATGGTTTGTTTAATGGTCCATCCACCATTTCTGTATGGCGTATTTAACTGGTCTTCAGTTAAATTTTGTACAAGAGCCTCTAATTTACTTGGGAAATTTTCGATATCAGAAACCCATGTAGCAATATGTTTATTTGTTATTTCTATTGGTATGTGTACCGGTCCGATGGGATATTTTAAATGCTCCAAAACTAATCTAAAAACTGTTCGTTAATGTATTGTTTTGCTCTTTTACTTTTAGGGTTTAATTCCAGTGCTTTTTTGAAACTGATTATAGCATTTGCCGAATCCTTACTTCTGTGATATGCCTCTCCTAAACTGTCAAAAGTATTCGCACTTTTAGGGTATAGTAACGTATTTAATTTAAAGATTTTAACCGCTTTTTTGTATTCTTTTTTACGCATGGCTCTATATCCAAGATTGTTTAAATTGCTTTCTCGAACACTTCTACTATTGGGGTTGTTCTTTTTTATATACCTATATCCTTCAATAGCTTTGTCAATTTGGTTGTTGGTAAAGTATTCATTTGGCGTTTTTTGACCCGAAGCCATTTTAGGAAATCGAATGGTAATTCCATCATGTTCTCTTTTTTTAGCCAGAAGAATGTGCATTTCTGGTTGCTTCATGAAAATAAATTTTTCATTCATTTCTTGAATGTAAAATGTACTGTCATTTATTTTTAAAGGTTCAATATTATCATTACCTCTCCACCGAACATAAAGTTTGCCTTCATTAAACGTTATTCCAACTGTTTCGCTTGCATTAAACAAATAATTACCACTAACAGTTGATATAAATTCTTTGCTGTTTTTAGAATTACCACAGGATGCTAAAAGAATTACAGAGACAAGAAGGTAAATAGGTTTCATAAAAAAAAGTTAAGTTTTAATTTAGTGACTAACTGGTCAGTTAGACGCCCATTTGGTTAGAATTGTTACAGAAAAGTAAAGATAATTAAATTTAAAGTAGGGTATTTAATGAATGACCTGTTATATTTACAAAGTAGATGCGATAAAGGTATGAGATTTAAAAGACAGATAATGATAATTGGAACACTTGCATTATTATGCAGTTGTAGTTCTTCAAATGTTGATGTAGATATTGTTGATACACCAACTGATTTAACTTCTAGTAAACCAAATATATTGTTGCTCATTGCAGATGATATGGGCTTAGATGCAACACCTAATTTTTCAGAGGGAGCAATCAAGCCTAATATGCCAAATTTACAAGCATTGATGCATTCAGGTGTTACTTTTAAAAACCTATGGTCGTATCCGGTATGTTCTCCAACTAGAGCGTCTATTTTAACAGGAAAGTACGGAAGTAAAACAGGAGTGTTGGAAGTAGGGAATACCATCAATACTACAGAAACTTCTATTCAACAATTTTTAGATGACGGCACATCTAATGCCTATGCAAGTGCAATTATTGGAAAATGGCATCTATCAAATTCAGCAGAAGATCCAATCACGATGGGAATAGATTATTATGCAGGATTATTAACAGGTGGCGTACAGAGTTATACAAACTGGAACTTAACAGAGAATGGTATTACGACAAACTCTACAGAATATACAACCTCAAAGTTTACTGATCTGGCAATTGATTGGGTAGGTCAACAAAATAAGCCTTGGTTTTTGTGGTTGGCATTTAATGCGCCACATACTCCTTTTCATTTGGCGCCAACAAATCTGCATTCGCAAGGAAACTTACCTACCGATGCTGCAAGTATTGAAACAAATCCAATGCCTTATTATATGTCGGCAGTTGAAGCAATGGATGCTGAAATAGGTAGACTTTTGAATAGTTTAACAACAGCAGAAAAAGCAAATACGGTCATCATTTTTATCGGAGATAATGGCACCCCAAATAAAGTAACTCAGAGCCCATATAGTAGATCAAAATCTAAAAATTCGCTGTATCAGGGAGGGGTAAATGTGCCCTTGGTTGTTTCGGGGGCTGGGGTAACAAGAACAAATGAGCAAGATGATGCGTTGATTTCTACGACTGATTTATTTTCTACGATTGCTTCAATAGCAGGAGTTTCAACTTCAAATAGGGAAAATAGCACCAGCTTTTATCCATTGCTTACAAATGCATCGGCTACTACTAGAACGTATGCCTATACAGAAATATCAAATAACGGAATTGGGTATGCAATTAGAAATGAGAGCTATAAACTCATCAAATATGAAGGTGGAGCAGATGAGTTTTATAAGTTGACAACTGATGCATATGAAAATTCAAACTTAATTGGAACAACACTATCGACAGAAGCAATTAATGCCAAAGCAGCTTTAGAAGCTGAGCTGATAAGAATACGAAATTAAAAAGATATTCTTTGGTGCAAAAAAAACACCGCTGTAGCGGTGCTTAAAAAATGCAGGGTTTAGCCCTCAGAAAACTAATCAATATGTTGAATGGACATGATGTGAGCATTCCCACTCAAAGGTTTGTAAATGCTTATCATAGCACTTCCGTTTACTGAAAAAGGAGTGACCATTTTTGCGTTACAGAAAAATCTGTAGTTCATTCCAGCTACAACTTGCTGAGATACTGCAACTGGAGAGTATTTTACGCCGACAAAACCTTCAAGGGCTTCGTTAAATGCATTAGTCGCTTGATTATCCATGTTACATGAAAATGTTGAAAATGCTCCAACCATGGTTGATTCTTCTTTTAATTGTGACATAATAGATGTGGTTTAAATTTATATTTCTTACAAATATAAATAGATAAGCAGCTTGTGTTTAGGGTGTTAACTCTTGTTTTTGTAATTGGGTAGAAATACGTACTGGTACTGAAGATGGTGTTTTTGTATGTGTTTTTAAGAGATAAAATACTCTTCGAAAACCAATACTTGGATGTGCCGAAGAATTTTAGACACCAATTTTTTCACCCATGTGTACAAAAGTCTCCATATTGTTTTTTGTATTCTCTAAAATATCGGCATCAATTGTTAGGTTGTTTTTAGCAACCAACATTACAATTGTAGATCCACCAAATGCAAAATATCCCATTTCGTCTCCTTTGTTAATTTCTTGATTTGGGATGTATGTTTCTAAAATACTACCTACCATTGTTGCTCCAACTGGCGCAATAATAATGGCTCCTTTGTCGGCTGTTTTTAAAGTACAAAACTCACGTTTGTTTTCGCAAAATACTTTGGTAAAATTACTTGCTAATGCGTGTGGAGAAACCGAAAAGTAGCTTCCTTTTATTTTTGTAACTTCAGAGGGAATTCCGCTATAAGGAAAATGAAAACGGTGGTAATCATTAGGTGCTAATCTAAGAATAATTAAAGAAGCATCTTTATACCTATTGGCTATATCGATATCATTTAAAAACTCTGAAAGTATAAATTTTCTTCCTTTTACAAAAAAGTGATGGACATCAGAAATGTTTTCAAAAGCAATTAGTTTCCCATCTCCAGGAGATACAAAACCACTTTCAATTGGTCTTGCAGATGGTTTTAATTTTCTATAGAAAAAATCATTAAAAGAAGTGAATTCTGAAATTTGTTTTTCAGATTCAGACATGTCAATATTTAATTGCTTCACAAACCCTTCAATCTTTTTTGTAGACGAAGGCTTGTACATTTTTTTACCATAATACTCAGATATAAACTTACGTTTTGCAATTGGTAGCACAGTTGTTTTTCCAAAAGGATTATCATATAGAAACTTTAATAAACCTTCAGCAGGTGGTGTTTCTGTAATTATTTCTTTTGTTTTTCTGTGTATGAATTGTATTTTCATGTAAGCGTTTCTGGTTTAAGAATGGTAAATGTAACTGATTTAAAAACAAAAAAGCACTCAAATTTGAGTGCTTTTTTTATCTAATTAAAATGTTATTTAACATCCATTAATTCTACATCAAAAATTAGCGTAGCATTTGGAGGAATAACTCCACCTGCTCCTACTTCTCCATATGCTAAATTAGAAGGGATAACCAAACGAGCTTTAGAGCCCACATTTAATAATTGAATTCCTTCATCCCAACCTGCAATTACCTGACCAACACCGATAGCAAAATCAATTGGTTGCTTGCGTTTGTACGAAGAATCAAATACAGTTCCGTCTAATAATTGCCCTTTATAATGTACAGAAACCGTAGCTCCCTTAGTAGCTTGTTTTCCTTCTCCTTTTTGTAAGATTTGGTAACGCAATCCACTAGGTGTTTCGTCATAACCAGCAGCAACTGAATCTAACAATTCTTTTTGCTTGGCTAATTCTTCTTTTTCACGCTTTACTCTAGATCCTTCGAAGGTTCTAAAAGCTTCAACAGCATTAAAGTTCTCTGCAGCATCTCCAACTCTCATAATTTCTAGAGAAGTTAATTCGTCTCCCTGTGAAATAATATCAACAATATCTTGACCTTCAACAACGCTACCAAAAACAGTATGTTTGTTGTCTAACCAAGGTGTAGCAATATGTGTGATGTAAAACTGAGATCCGTTTGTTGCTGGTCCAGAATTAGCCATTGCTAATTTACCAGGCGCATCATGCTTTAATTCAGGGTGGAATTCATCCTCAAATTTATAGCCTGGATTTCCAGTACCTGTTCCTTGCGGACAACCTCCTTGAATCATAAAATCAGAAATGACTCTATGAAAAGACAATCCATCATAGTATGGAGTTCCTTGAGGTTTTACTTCGTTTTCTAAGTTTCCTTCTGCTAAGGCAATAAAGTTACCTACAGTTCCAGGAGTTTTTTCAAATTCTAAATTCACTAAAATGTCACCTCTGTTGGTGTTAAATTTAGCATAGATTCCGTTATTCATAATTGTATTATTTATTCTTGTAATTTAATGTTATCTACTCGAGCGCAGTCGAGAAGTTTTGATATTTAGATAGTTCTCGCATTTCGACTCCGCTCGATGTGATAGCTTGAACTGGTATTTAATTTCAATTATTTTCTTACGGATAAAGTGGCCAAGCCAAAACTCAATCCAATAGTTATACTTGTTGATTTTAATTCTCCAAAAGGAGTGATAAATTTTCCAATTGATGATTGCAAAGATACAGTATTTGTAAGTGTATAGCTCAACCCAATTGAAGGCCTAATTACAATTCCTTCGCCAGTGTCTACACCAGCGCCACCAGCTGCTCCAGCCATTGCTTCAAAATGTCCCCTCAGTTTATCTTTAATGAGATAGGGAGAATACATCCCAATTCCTGCCATTCCATGTGCGTAACCACCAGATTTTCCATCATAGGCAAAACCAACTTCACCAACCACATAAAAAGTAGTATTCAAATCGTAATTTATCTGTAATCCTAATAATTGCAAGTCAACAGGAGACGCATCTGTTTTTAAAACTTCTAAATAGGTTTGGTTTTGAATTCCTATTCTAATGCCTTGGGTTTTAAATGAACGATGGTTTTTTGTTCCGCCGTTAAATCCTAAATATTTTACCCCAATACCATAGGTATAAGCTTCTAAGTCACCTCCTACCGCTCTATAATATCCAGCATGTGAACTTAATGCTATTTTTGGTGCTATTTTAAAATCTATTCCTGCACTTGGATAGATCATCAGTCCACCTTCTGGAGCAACACGCCCGCCCGCTGCTCCAATAGCAAACTTTGTGAATAGATTGATGTTTCTAGATTGATATGGGTGATAGCCTAATCCAAAAAATAAATCCATAAAACCAGCACGTAAGCCCTTATAAATGGCATCTGTATGTGCAAAAACAAAAGTAGTGTTGCTGATGTATTTTTGATATTCAAATCCTAAAACGGCTAAAGTTTCTGTTAATGGTTCTTTGTTATTTGCAGCATCTTTTCTAGAGTTTCCGATTGGCTTAAAAAAATCAAAACGGACTTGTTGTACATTTTTAGTGACAGGAATTTTCCAAAAATGATCCTTTGATAGGTTTGAGGCTATAAAGTTTTTTTGAGCATTGCTGTAATCAGTGAATTTTAAAACACTCGGAATTTCAATAAAGAATGAAATGGAATTGCTTTTCACCTTTCCTGTGTAAAAATTTAAATGACTGTATTGTACACCAAAGCTGAATTTTTCTTGTTTATATTCCAGTCCAATATTAGGATTGATAAAAGCGCCATCATTTATTAAATATCGGTAGCCACCACCGCCACCAAAATGAAAGTTCGCATCTAAATACAAATTACGATATAATTGTTTGTTAACACCTAGCTCAATTCCCAAGGTAAACAACCCGCCTTGGTCGCCAGTAACAGCAGCGTACATTCCAACACCTGCATACAACCAATTGTTAATTGGTATTTGGTAATGCAATCCCATTAAACCCATTGTTGATTTTAAACTAGCATCAAATTCGGTAGGCATTTGTACCGGAATAAAATTTAATCGAACCCCATTTTTTAATGCTGTTCCTTTTAAAGTAGCAATATTTTCTTGTGAAAAAGAAATTTGAGTATAGAGAAAAAAATAAAGAAAAAGAGGCAAACAAAGCAACGTTTTCTTCTTGAAAATAGCGCACTTCATCTTCGTTGCAATATTATATAGGTTCTTGACTTTATCTAGGACCATTTTCTTTATTTGTATTCGCTCACAAAATGCAATTTCACACTTGGAAACTTGCTTTGTGTCATTTGAATAGTGAAAGCAGAATCTGCTAAAAACACCAATTGGCCTTGTTTGTCTTTTGCCAAGTAACGCTGTTTAACTCTTTTGAATTCTTTAAATTCTTCGCTTTTTTCATCTTCAGCTTCTACCCAGCATGCTTTGTGAACTTGTAAGTTCTCATAAGAACATTTTGCACCATATTCGTGTTCTAAACGGTATTGTATAACTTCGTATTGTAGTGCACCAACAGTACCAATAATCTTACGACCATTCATACCTAATGTAAACAACTGCGCAACTCCTTCATCCATCAATTGATCGAGTCCTTTGAACAACTGTTTTGCTTTCATCGGATCCGCATTATTTACATAACGGAAATGCTCAGGCGAGAAACTTGGGATTCCTTTAAAGTTCAAGATCTCTCCTTCGGTTAATGTATCACCAATTTTAAAGTTTCCCGTATCGTGTATTCCTACAATATCACCAGGAAAAGATTCGTCTACAATTTCTTTCTTTTCTGCAAAAAAAGCATTGGGACTCGAGAATTTTACTTTCTTACCATTACGAACGTGTAGGTAAGGAGCATTTCTTCTAAAAACTCCAGATACAATTTTTATAAATGCCAAACGGTCTCTGTGTTTTGGATCCATATTAGCATGGATTTTAAAAACAAATCCAGTTAATTTTTCTTCTTTAGAATCTACCCAGCGCTCTTCTGCTTTTTTAGGTTGAGGTTCAGGTGCAATTTCAATAAAGGCCTCTAATAACTCTTTGACACCAAAATTGTTTAAGGCTGAACCGAAAAAGACAGGTTGGAGCGAACCGCTCAGGTATTCACTTTGATTAAATTTTGGATATACTTCTTCAATCAATTCTATTTCTTCTCGTAATGTTTCCGCAGCTGTTTCTCCAATAATAGTATCTAACTCAGGGTTAGATAGATCATTGAATTCTAGGCCTTCAGAAATAGTTGTTTTGTTATCACCAGAAAAAAGATTTAATTTCTTTTCCCAAATATTATAAATTCCTTTAAAGTCATACCCCATTCCGATAGGGAAACTCATCGGGGTAACACGCAATCCTAGTTTTTGCTCTACTTCGTCTAATAAATCAAAAGCATCTTTTCCTTCTCTATCAAGTTTGTTGATAAACACCAACATTGGGATGTTACGCATTCTACACACTTCAACCAATTTCTCGGTTTGTGGCTCAACACCTTTAGCAACATCGATTACTACAATAACACTGTCAACAGCTGTTAGTGTTCTAAAAGTATCTTCAGCAAAATCTTTATGCCCAGGTGTATCTAGAATATTTATTTTTTTGTCTTTGTAAATAAAAGCCAATACAGAAGTAGCAACTGAAATCCCACGTTGACGCTCAATTTCCATAAAATCGGAAGTTGCTCCCTTTTTTATTTTATTGTTTTTAACGGCTCCAGCTTCTTGTATAGCACCACCAAAAAGCAGTAACTTTTCAGTCAAAGTTGTTTTACCTGCATCAGGATGGGAAATGATTCCGAATGTTCTTCTACGTTGTATTTCTTCTAAAAAACTCATCTACAAAATTTGAGGTGCAAATGTACGGTTTATTCTATAATTTTTTTAAACTCAGATTGATAAAATATAGTAAAGATTAAATTTTAAAACAGCTCGTAATTTGTTTTTTTGTATGTAAATTAGAGCCATGAATAAAATAGTATTTGTCGTTGTTTTTAGTTTCTTTTTTGCCTGTAAAGATTCGGGGAAAAGCAACAATCAAAAAAAAGGGGAAACATTAAAAAGCATCTCTAATATTGTAGATTTAAATGGAGAGGCTGTAGAGATGTCTATGTTTCTTGGGAAGAAGGTGTTGGTTAACTACTGGGCAACTTGGTGTGCGCCTTGTAAAAAGGAAATGCCTGATTTATTAGAAGCGCAAAAAACATTGACAAAAGACAACTATGTTTTTCTGTTGGTTTCTGATGAGTCTCAAGCGCAAATTTTGGAATTCAAAAAGAAAACAAACTACGACTTTACATTTTTGAGATCTACAAAACCATTAAATTCATTAGGTATTTATGCCTTGCCAACTACTTTTATTTATACAGAAAAAGGAGAGAAAGTAGATGAGATTATTGGAGCTGTTCAATGGAACTCAGAAAAAATGATACATAAATTAAAAAACATCAAATGAAGAAATTAAGTGTATTCCTTTTGGTCATTGTACTTGTAAGTTGCTCAAAAAAAGAATTGGTAATTACTGAAATCCCTTTTGATTTTGGAGTTAATAATGCCGAACCAAACTTAGTAGCACAGGATGGAAAGTTATCGCTTTCTTGGGTAAACGCTATTAGGGGAGAAGAAGCAACCTTGTTCTATAGCCAATTAGAAAATACTACCTGGAAAAAACCAACAAGTATTGCTTCTGGAAGCGATTGGTTTGTGAATTGGGCAGATTTCCCAGCAAATGCGACGAATGGAGGGGTTTTGTTAACGAGTCATTTGCAAAAATCCGCTTCAGGGACCTATACCTATGATATCGTTCTGAATCTTCGAAAACTGAATGGAGAAATTATCAAAGAGAATTTTTTATTGAATACTGATGGAATGGAAGCTGAACATGGTTTTGTAAGTGTAATTCCGAATAAAAATGATGGGTTTTTTATTACTTGGTTGGATGGTAGAAATACGGTAAAAGAAATGAAAGAAAGCCATCATAAAGCAATGACCATTAGAGTTGCAGAAGTTTCTAGTGATGGGACTATTTTTAATGAAACTCAGTTAGATGCAAGAACGTGTGACTGTTGTCAAACATCAATTACAATGACTAAAAACGGTCCAATGATAGTTTTTAGAGACCGAAGTAATAAAGAAATTCGAGATATTTATTTTTCTCAAAAAACGGGCTCAGTTTGGTCTGCACCAAAACCTGTTTTTAATGACAATTGGAAAATTAATGGATGTCCTGTAAATGGTCCAAAAGTGGTTTCAAACACCGTAAATACAATAACAGCCTGGTTTACAGCTGCGGAAGGAGAACCTAAAGTGAAAATTTCTTTTTTTTCGGGTTCAACGTTTAAGGAGCCTATTGTTTTAAATGATGTGGACGCTATTGGAAGAGTGGATGTTGCTTTTATAAATGATAATGAAGTCTTAGTAAGTTATATGGAAACTGATGATTTAGGAACGTATCTGCGATGTAAAAAAGTTACGAAGAGCGGAGAGGTTTCTAAAGCCATTACCGTTACGAAAATTAATTCAGGAAGAAGCACCGGTGTACCACAATTAGAGATCATGAATGGTTTTGCATATATGGTTTGGACAGTTTCTGTTGAGGATAAAAACCAGTTAAAAGTAGTTAAATTTAATGTAGATGGGGTGCATTAGTAACGAAGTCTTAAAGACTTAATGGTTGATAGGCTCGGGAGTTTAATGGTGGAGAAGAGACCCCTTTTTATAGTTTTAAACAAGTGAGGTTCTAGGTGTTCTAATTTATTGCTTTTTGAATTTTACAATCCACAATCCACAATCCACAATCCACAAGCGATTAATTCATTTTACTCAATAACTTCTACGGTCATTTTTATATCAACTTTTGGCCATTCATCCACACCTACCTCTACTTTAGAAATTTTTTCCATCGTAGAAAAACCTGAAATTATTTGACCAAAAACGGTATGTTCATTATTTAGATGATGCGCACCTTTTCTGTTTTGTACAATGTAAAACTCAAATGGGCTTGACAATTTAGTAGGATTTCCCTCCCAATGTCTGGCAGCAGCTAATGCTCCGTATTTGTGCTTTCTATGTGGCCTAAATTCTGGTTTTAATAAGTAATTTCCATATTTATGCCGTTGTTTCATGGTGTATAAATCATCAGAATTACCACCTTGAATGACAAAGTTTTTAGCCACTCTATAAAATACAGTCGTGTCGAAGTATTTAATTTTTGTTAAGAAAATAAAGTTTGCTCTATGTATCGGTGTATCCTTGTAAAGGAGGATTTTTATATTTCCAAATTTGGTTTTAATTAGTACCTTGGTTTCTTTATTCTTTTTTTCATAGACAGTGAAAAAAGCTTCAACATTGTGTTTTTTTAGACTGTCCCAGCTTTTTTCAACCTTTTTTGTAAGTTTTATTTCTCTTTTAAGAGTTGGTGTTGGCTCTTTTGTGCCTTTTTTTTCACTGCAGCTAAGTACTATTAGCATTGATATAATAGTTGTAAATACTTGAATGCTTTTCATTTTTAAATTAGCGTTATTTAATTGCAAAGATAATTGATTTTGCTACATTTGTTTTATGTTAGAAGAGCAAGTTATTTTAGTCGACACAAACGATAATCAAATTGGTTTAATGGCCAAAATGGAAGCGCATGAAAAGGGGTTGTTACATCGCGCTTTTTCAGTGTTTACATTTAATAAAGAAGGCAAGTTATTATTACAACAAAGAGCTGCAGATAAATACCATTCCCCATTATTATGGACAAACACATGTTGTTCACATCAACGCAATGGAGAGACTTCTTTGCAAGCTGGAAAACGAAGGTTACAGGAAGAAATGGGTTTTACTTGTGTGTTGAAAGAAGTGTTTTCTTTTATTTATAAAGCACCATTTGACAATGGATTGACAGAACATGAGTTGGATCATGTGATGGTTGGTAAATACAACCATAACCCAATTGTAAATAAGGAAGAAGTAGAAGCTTATAAATGGATGACGTTGGATGAAGTGAAACTTGATATGGAAATGAATCCCAAGATTTACACAGCTTGGTTTACTATTATTTTTAAAGAATATTACACACGATTAGCAAATGCCTAAAGTTACAGCACATAGAAAAGCACATTTTAATGCAGCACATAGATTGTTTAATCCAGCATGGAATGATGCAGAAAACGCAAAAGTATTTGGTAAATGTAGTAACCCAAATTATCACGGGCACAACTATGATTTAACAGTTTCTGTAACTGGTGAAATTGACCCGGTAACTGGTTTTGTAATGGACCTATCGATCCTACGTGAATTGATTAAAAGCGAAATAGAAGAAGCGTTTGATCATAAAAACTTGAATGTAGAAGTAGAAGCGTTTAAAAACTTGAATCCGACGGTTGAAAATATTGCTGTGGTTATTTACAATAAGTTAAGGGCAAAAATAAGAACTTCATTAGAATTAGCAGTAACACTTTATGAAACTCCTAGAAACTACGTCACCTATTCTGGAGAATGAAAAAACGCCCTAAAAAGTAAGTAAAAAGTAAGGCTTTCATCAAGTATTTGTAATGATTATAAAGTTTAATTATAGGTGCCTGTTTTTATTCCAGTTATTACCAATGTCGTTTCTACTAAACAAAACTTTAAGTATTTAGTAGCTTTATTTACTGAAACTAAATTTTGAAAAATGTTTTTTAAAGAAGGGAATTACCGATTAATTTTTTTAATTGATTTGATACTAATCGGTGTTAATAATCGTTGATTTTTATTTCTTCCAGATTGAATCTTTTTAACGATATCCATTCCTTTAAAGACCTTGCCAAAAGCAGAAAAACCATAACCGTCTGGATTTCTTTTTCCATCAAAATCTAATGCTGGTTGGGCATTGACGCAAATAAAGAAGCTGCTTGTTGCTGAATTCGGTTTGCTTCTTGCCATAGAAAGTACACCAGCAATATGTTTAATTCCAGTTTTATCTGTGCTTTCAATTTCTATTGGATCAAAATCTTTTCCTTTTCCTTTTTGACCCTGAATCACTTCAATTTTAATAGCGCGTGTAGCTTCATTTTCTGGGGTTGTAACTCTAAAAAAACTTCCGTTTGTATACAAGCCAGCATCAACATATCTTAAAAAATTGGCAACAGTTTTGGGAGCCTTGTCTGGATATAACTCAACTAGAATTGTACCTTCTGTGGTTTCTATAGCACAATTTACGGTGTTGTTGCAGCTTGTAAGTGTACAGGCAATTGCAAGTAGTACAAATGTTTTCAACTTCATAGTTTAATTGGTTGTTCGTTTGTTGGTTAATTTTTTAAAGATATAGAAAAGTTAATTATTTTTTTATTTAGCAGATGAAAATCTAATTTTCATTGTAGCTTTGTAAAGCTTCAAAAAAATAGCATTATGAAAATAAATCAATTTTTAAAGTTTGAACCAATTCTAAAAGAAAAAGTTTGGGGGGGAGAAAAACTAAGACATCATTTAAATAAGAATTCTGCTAAAAGCAATATTGGAGAAAGCTGGGAGATTTCTGACGTGGAGAACGATACTTCAATTGTTTCTAATGGTGATTTATTAGGGAGAGATTTAAAAAAGTTGATTGCTAAGTTTAAAGGAGATTTAGTGGGTGAGGCAGTATATGCACATTTTGGAGAGAAATTTCCACTGCTAATTAAGTTTATTGATGCAAAAGAAGCATTAAGTATTCAATTACATCCAAATGATGCTTTGGCAAAAGAACGTCATAATTCTTTTGGGAAAACAGAAATGTGGTATGTAATGCAAGCAGATAAAAAAGCGAATCTGATTGTTGGCTTTCAAAAAGAAGTTTCTGCACAAGAGTATGTTAAGAACCTTGAAAGTAAAACCTTGTTAGATATTTTAAACGTTGATGAGGTTTCTGAAGGGGATGTGTATTTTATTCCTACTGGAAGAGTCCATGCTATTGGAGCAGGAGTGTTATTGGCAGAGATTCAACAAACATCTGATGTTACCTACCGTATTTACGATTGGGATAGGCCAAATCCAGATGGAACCTTTAGAGATTTACATACCGAAGAGGCAGTAGACGCAATTGATTATAAAGTGCAAGACTCTTATAAAACAGCATATACGAAGAAAGATAATGAAATTTCAGAAATAGTTTCATGCCCTTATTTTACAACAAATGTTTTGCCGCTTTCTATGAATATTCAGGTAAATCATTCTGATAAAGATTCATTTGTTATTTATATGTGTGTAAAAGGAGAAGTCGTATTTAAGTATCAAAATCAACAAGAAAAATTACAACAAGGAGAAACAATATTAGTTCCAGCTAGTATTAAAGAGTTTGCAATTGACACGGTAAAAAACTCAGAATTATTAGAAGTTTATATCAAATAAACCAACTTTACAAACTTCATTTTTTAGAAGTTAAAAACCCGTATTAATTTTTTATCTTTGGACTTCATTTAAAAACTAAAAGAATGCCAGGATTTGAATTATTTGGAGATGCAGAACGCAAAGAAGTAAATGACGTTTTAGAAAGCGGTGTTTTGATGCGTTACGGGTTTGATGGAGCTAGAAACGGACATTGGAAAGCAAAAGAATTAGAACAAGAATTACAAGATAATTTAGGCGTAAAACATGCACAGTTAACAAGTAGTGGAACGACTGCATTAAATGTTGCATTGGCAGTTTTAGGCGTTGGAGCAGGAGATGAGGTAATTATGCCAACTTTTACTTTTGTAGCAAGTTTCGAATCTATTTTGGCTGCTGGCGCAACACCAATTTTAGTTGAAATTGACGATACACTTACGTTAGATCCTAAAGCTGTTGAAGCTGCAATTACACCAAAAACAAAAGTAGTAATGCCAGTTCATATGTGCGGATCTATGGCAGACTTAGATGCGTTGAAAGCAATTTGTGATACACATAACTTAATCTTATTAGAAGATGCTTGTCAAGCAATTGGCGCTTCGTATAAAGGGAGAAAACTTGGGACAATCGGAGATGCTGGATGTTTTTCTTTTGATTACGTAAAAACAATTACATGTGGAGAAGGGGGCGCAATGGTTACTAATGATCCAAACCTAGCAGTAAATGCCGATCATTATACGGATCATGGACACGATCATGTTGGTAATGATAGAGGCGCAGAATCGCACCCATTTTTAGGATATAATTTTAGAATCTCTGAATTAAATGCAGCCGTTGGATTAGCACAAGTAAGAAGGTTGGATGGATTTGTAGAAACACAACGTAAAAATAAAAAAGTATTAAAAGATGCGTTAAGAACCATTCCAGAAGTTTCCTTTAGAAGAATTCCGGATGAAGCTGGAGATAGCGCAGGATTCTTATCATTCTTTATGCCAACAAAAGAGTTGACTGACAAAGTAGTGAAAGCTTTTAAAGAACACGGTGTAGATGCATATTGGAACTATTTTGAAAACGATTGGCATTATGTACGTAAGTGGAATCACTTAAAAGACCAAGTTTCTTTATTCCCATTATCAGACCAAATAGTAAACGGAATGCAAGATTTAAATACCACTCAATTTCCTAAGTCAGATGATATCATTTCGAGAAATATTTCTTGTTTAATAAAATTATCTTGGACGGAAAAACAATTGAATGAAAGAGCAGCTAATATGGTTGCAGCAATTAAATCAGTATTATAAATTAGTGTCATTCCTGCGAAGCAGGAATTTCATTTAAAGAATAAAATTCATAAAGAATGAAAGTTATTGCGATGATTCCTGCTCGTTATGGGGCAACTCGTTTTCCAGGTAAGCTAATGGCTGATTTGGGAGGTAAACCTGTAATTGTAAGAACCTATGAAGCTACCATGGCTACAGAACTATTTGATGATGTATATGTGGTAACAGATAGTGAAAATATTAAAACAGAAGTAGAGAAATTTGGAGGGAAAGCAATTATGAGTATCAAAGAGCACGAATGTGGTTCGGATCGTATTGCTGAAGCTGTAGAGTACCTAGATGTTGATATTGTGGTAAATGTTCAAGGCGACGAGCCTTTTGTTAAAAGAGAGCCTTTAGTTAAAGTATTGGAGGTTTTTAAAGGGAAGGATGCAGAGCAAATTGATTTGGCATCTTTGATGCAAGAAATTACAGACTGGAAAGACATAACAGATCCAAATTATGTAAAAGTAATTGTAGATGAAAACGATTATGCCTTATATTTTTCTCGTTCGCCAATTCCGTACCCAAGAGATAAAAATGCAGGAGCTAGATATTTTGAACATATCGGAGTATATGCTTTTCGAAAACAAGCAATTTTAGATTTTTATAAATTGCCAATGCGTTCGCTAGAAGCAACTGAGAAAATTGAATGTATTCGCTATTTAGAATACGGAAAGAAAATAAAAATGGTGGAAACAGATTTTATGGGGATTGAAATTGACACACCAGAAGATTTGATAAAAGCGCAACAATATTTAAATAAATAATACTAAAAACCTCATATAAATTATATGAGGTTTTTTTAATTTTAAATGAATGAATACACAAATTAAAGTAATTGCTTTTGATGCAGATGATACCTTGTGGGTTAACGAAACGTATTTTAGAGACGCAGAGCATCAGTTTGCAAAACTATTGACGGCATTCGAGACTGAGAATAAAATTGAGCAAGAGTTATATAAAACTGAAATAAGGAATCTAGGCTTGTATGGATATGGCGTAAAAGGGTTTATGTTGTCAATGGTTGAGTGTGCTTTAGAGATCTCTAACAATAATTTAAATCCAGCGTTATTAGACAATATTTTAAACATCGGAAAAGAGATGTTAGAAAAACCAATTGAATTGTTGGCGGGTGTTGAAGAGGTGTTAAAAGAGTTGCAAGGAAAGTACAAATTGATTGTCGCAACAAAAGGAGACTTGTTAGATCAAGAACGTAAGCTTGAAAAATCTGGGCTTATGCAATACTTTCACCACGTTGAAGTTATGAGCGAGAAAAAAGAAAGTGATTATAAGAAGTTGCTTTCTCATTTAGATATTGATGCAGGTGAGTTGTTAATGATTGGAAATTCTTTAAAATCGGATATCCTACCTTTGGTGAAGATTGGTGCTTCTGCAATTCATGTCCCTTTTCATACCACTTGGGCCCATGAAGAGGTTTCTGCAATTGAACAATCTACAACAGACTATGCTACTGTTACCTCTATAACTGAAATACTGAAACTTGTTTAATGGAATTTTTAGAGATTGAAACTTGGAATAGGAAAGAGCATTTTGAACATTTTAAACAATTGTTAGATCCTTATTTTGCAGTTACTGTAGAAGTAGATGTAACGAAAGCATATCAAGCAGCAAAAGAAAAAGAGATTCCGTTTTTTGTGGTGTATTTACATGCTTGTATGAAGGCAATTAACGCTATTGATAATTTTAAATATAGAATTACAACTGATGAAAGAATTAGAATCTATGATGTAATTCATGCTTCTGCAACCATTATGCGACCAGATTATACATTTGGATTTTCATTTATCCAGTATTCAGATGGCCTAACGGAATTTTATGAGAGTTTTAAAAAAGAAAAAGAACGAATCTTAAATTCAACTGCGTTGTTTTCGTCAATTAATTCTGATGATTGCGTGTATTGTTCTGCCTTACCTTGGTTAAATTTTACAGGCCATAAAGAGCCAAAAAATAGTAAAAGTGATTCAATAACTAGATTGGCATTTGGAAAGTTCATAGAAAAAGAAAACAAACTAAAAATGCCAGTATCAATAACTGTTAACCACGCCTTGATAGATGGCTATCACGTAGGTTTATTTTTTGAAAATTATCAAAAAGCATTAGATACTATTCAATAACCAAAAACTTTCTATATTTTTGCAGTAAATAAGATAACACACTATGAGTTTTAGAAATTTTCCAATGGTTCCTCGCGTAGTTTTTGGTAGAGGATGTTTTAATCAATTAGATGAAATATTAGCGCCAAAGCGTAAAAGCCAAAAGGCACCATTTATATTTATTGTTGATGATGTATTTAAAGGGAATGACTGGTTAATCAGTAGGATTCCACTGCATTTTAATGATAAAATTATATATGTAAGTGCAGAAGAAGAGCCAAAAACAAGTTATGTTGATGCCTATAGAGATGATTTAGTTGCTGAGTTTGATGAAATTCCTTCTGGAATTATCGGAATTGGTGGTGGTACTATGTTAGATTATGCAAAGGCCGTGGCGTTAATGTTAACCAATCCAGGGAGTTCTGCAGATTACCAAGGGTGGGATTTAGTGAAAAACCAAGGTGTATATCATGTTGGTATTCCAACCATTTCTGGTACTGGAGCTGAGGTTTCAAGAACTACGGTTTTAACAGGCCCAGAACGTAAATTAGGAATGAATTCGGATTATACACCGTTTGATCAAGTAGTCTTAGATCCAGAATTATGTAAAGATGTACCTACAAACCAATGGTTTTATACAGGGATGGATTGTTACATTCACTGTATTGAATCATTAACGGGGACTTTTTTAAATACATTCAGTCAAAGTTATGGAGAGAAATCTTTGGACTTGTGTAGAAAAGTGTACATAGAAAAAGATATTCGTGATGAAGAAAGTCAAGATGAATTGATGATGGCTTCATGGCATGGAGGTATGAGTATTGCGTATTCTCAAGTTGGAGTAGCCCATGCTATGAGTTATGGTTTGTCTTATTTATTAGGAACAAAACACGGAATTGGAAATTGCATTGTTTTTGATCAACTAGAAGAGTTTTACCCAGAAGGAGTTGCTGAGTTTAAACTTATGGTAAAAAAACACAATATTGATATCCCAAAGGGATTGTGTAAGGACTTGACTGATGCTGAGTTTGATACTATGATTGATGTTTCTCTAAGTCTAGTGCCTTTATGGGAAAATGCGTTAGGAGATGATTGGCAAAAAACAATCACTAGAGAAAAATTAAGAACAATGTTTGAAAAAATGTAATTGTTCTAAATTTATTTTAAATCAATAATTTATAGTAGATTTGCACCCAAAATAAGAAGATTATGGCAAGCATAAAAAATTTAAAAAAAGACATCAACTATACATTAGGAGATATTATTGGTGTTTGTGATTTAGTACAATTAAACCCAGCTAAAGCAGGAAAAG
>Ga0209395_1000216_pt1 | contig 87415 bp, 62 predicted proteins | sample GOMGulsemesocosm_3_FD_184635 | JGI IMG/M metagenome (GOLD analysis project Ga0209395, IMG submission 184635) | Methane-oxidizing microbial communities from mesocosms in the Gulf of Mexico - GOM9D Gulf of Mexico (SPAdes) (version 2) | ecosystem: Environmental > Aquatic > Marine > Cold seeps...
AATCATCAGTGAAGAAATTGTGCTGCCTGAAGTGCCTAAAGAAATTATCGCCCAATACCCAAGTATTCAAGAAGGTATTGATGCCCTTGAAGCACAAGGTTTTCCTATTGTCGTGAAAGATGCCTCATTAGGCGGCGTATTTCCGGTGATGTGTGTGACGTTAATGAACCCTAAAACCGGTGGTGTATTTGCTTCATTCGGCGCGCACCCTAGCTTTGAAGTGGCTCTTGAACGCAGCTTAACTGAATTATTGCAAGGTCGTAGTTTTGAAGGCTTAAACGATGTGCCAAAGCCAACGTTTGAACAAGCTGCTGTGAGTGAGCCGGAAAATTTTGTTGATCATTTTATTGATTCTACGGGCGTTATTTCGTGGCGTTTCTTTAGTGACAAACAAGATTATGATTTTTGTCACTGGGATTTCTCGGGTACGACAGAGCAAGAATGCGATAACTTATTTGGCATATTAAAAGACCTTGGTAAAGAAGCTTATGTGGCTGAATTTACTGGCATTGGCGTTGCTTGTCGTATATTAGTACCTGACTATTCAGAAGTGTATTTGGTCGACGATCTTATTTGGGATAACACTAATAAATCGATTAATTACCGTGAAGATATTTTAAACATTCATGCGTTAGATGACGATGGCGTTGCTGACTTATTGGAGCGTTTAGAAGCCAGTGAACTTGATAACTACACCGACATTAAAACACTCATCGGTATTGAGTTTGATGACAATACTGTGTGGGGACAACTGACCATACTGGAGCTAAAGATTTTAATTAATCTAGCCCTTGGCGATCTTGAAGAAGCTATTGAACTAGTTGGTTCGTTCTTACAATACAATGATAATACTGTTGAACGCGGTTTGTTTTATCAAGCGGTTAATACTGTGCTAGAAATTGCCTTAAATGATGAATTAGAAATTGAAGACTTCATTAATAACCTCAACCGCATGTTTGGTGAAACTGTGATGACTAACGTTATTGATAGTATAAATGGTGATGTTCGTTTCTACGGCCTAACACCGACAAATATGGATTTAGATGGCTTAGACAGACATCAACGCTTGCTAACAAGCTACAACAAATTGCATCAAGCAAGAGCGTCAAACGCTAAATAAGTTGTGCATTAGCCTTATTGGTTAAGTACTACATAAAGCGCCTTAACAATTACTATTGTTAAGGCGTTTTTTATTGGCTAAGCAACTGTGTCACAGCGTAAATCTAATGTTATTCCAGCGTTATTTAAACGCTCTTTTTCTTCAAATAGATCACGAATCAAGCCGTTGCTGCCTCGTAAACTGGGCAACACATTGCCGACAATGCAATGGTTATTAATGTTGATTTGCAATCCAATTGGCGCGCTATTTAAACGTCCTTTGGTACAGATAATCGCGAGTCTAAATAAACTCAAGATAGTCATGAATCGATTTCTTTCGATAGAAAACAGCACCGGATGTTTGGCTATTTTTCCTCGATGATAACGCACTAGCGCCATAACAAGGTTTTTCTCATATTCGTCAAAGCCCAACATATCACTATGTTCAATAATGTAAGCACTGTGAAATTGACGCTTCTTAGAGTTTATCGCAAGGCCCACCTCGTGTAATTGTGCTGCCCAGTTCAAGCAATTCCATTCTTTAGCATTGAGCGCATGTTCTGGAGGGAGTTGTTCTACAAAATTGTGGAGCTGACTTGTTACTCGCCGGCTATATTCCACATCTGTGTGATAAAGACGAACCATGCTTTCGAGTGTTTGATGACGAATATCGCTGTCGTGTCTAGATTCACTTAACCCATATAACACGCCTTCACGCAGTGCAGCAGGGCAAAATTGAATAGATTCGATGGCAAATTGCTCACAAATGTTTTGTAAAATACACACCGCACTAGGCAGTAGATGCATCTTTTCTTGGTCAAAGTTATTGAGCTCAATAGCCTCTACATTACCCCATGAAATAAGTTTTTTACGCAATTTGTTGAGGCTTTTAGGCGTAATCATAGCTGAGTTAAAAAGTTGTTCTAAACATTGGCTAACGAGCTTAATGGAACCAGAGGTTCCAAGCACTTTTTTCCAACCGAACTTTCGATACCTGTCGGCAACGGTCACTAACTGTTGTTTTACGATCTCATTGCCATGTTCAAATTGTATTTGCGTTATCACATCTTGGGTAAAGCAGACACGGCGCAGATGACTCGAACCTAACTCTAAGCTACAAGTTAACGAGGGGTCAAAATGGCGGCCGATAATAAACTCGGTGCTGCCGCCGCCAATATCGATAATGAGTGTCCGCTGCGTAATGGCCTGCGTATGGGCAATACCTTTAAAAATTAGCTGCGCCTCGCTATTGCCATCAATGATTTCAATGGGATAGGGAAGGACTTTAAAGGCGGCCTTTATAAAATCGTCACGGTTAACTGCTTTTCGCAAACTATGTGTGGCAACAATGCGTACTTTTGAATGGGGTAGTCGTGAAAATGACTGTGAAAATTCTTTCAAACATGCCACACCACGCTCGATGGCGCTGGCACTGAGCTTGTTATGTTGGTCTAAACCAAGGGCAAGATTAATGCGCTGCTTTTGTCGCTCAACAATAGTTAGTTTTGAGGCATGTTCTTTCGCGATAACCATTTGGAAGCTATTGGAGCCTAAATCAATGGCGACGATGTAATTGCTATCAGTCATCATTAGTTACCTTTTTCTGAGTATTGTTCGTTCTATTTGGCGTGGTAAATACGTCATCTAAATAATCTTCAAACTGATGTTGTTGATGCAACAAGTAGTCTGCAATTTCAGTTTGGGCTTGGGTGTCAGCGACAAGGTGGGATACTTTGTGCTGATAGGGGTTGGACTGTTGTGTGTTTAGAACCCGTGCCTTGGTGTTATCGCGCAATTGAATATTGATAATATCGATAATACTTTTTTTGACTTGTGGGCAATAAATAGGACAACCTACTTCTATTCGTCTATCAATATTGCGAGACATCCAGTCGGCCGATGAAAGATAAACATTAGGCTCCCCTTGATTTTCAAAAATAACAATCCGTGGATGCTCAAGATAGCGATCAACTAAACTAATCGCCGTAATATTCTCACTTTGACCATGAATACCTGTGACTAAAGAGCATATCCCTCTTACTATTAGTCTAATTTTTACACCGGCGTTATTAGCCAAATACAGTTTTTTAATCAGCTGTTTATCGACTAAATTATTGACCTTTAGAGTGATGCCGTTAATTTTTCCTGTTTTAGCAGCATTAATTTCTAAATCGATCAGATCTTCAAAGCGCGAGCGTGAATTAATCGGAGATACTAACAAGTGCTTAAAATTAACTTGTTGATAGGGCTTGTCAATAAATTCAAACACTTTAGCAAGTTCGCTTGTTAGTTCGGGGTGGCAAGTAAAAAGACTAAAATCCGTGTAAATTTTAGCATTTTTTTCATTAAAATTACCGGTGCCAAAATGCCCATAATGTTTAAGCTGATCATTTTCTAAACGTGTGATTAAACAGATTTTTGCATGTACTTTTAGGCCACTAATGCCATAACTGACTTGCGCGCCTGCATTGGTCAATTTTTCTGCCCACATTAAATTGGCTTGTTCATCAAAGCGCGCTTGTAACTCAATGTTAACTTTGACTTGCTTACCATTTTTAACAGCTTCGATAAGGGCCGAAATAACCCGTGATTTCTTGGATACTCGATATAAGCAAATTTCGATGCTTTGAACTTTAGGATCAAAGGCCGCTTGGCGCAGCCATTCGGTAAAATATGAAAATTTATGGTATGGGTAATAGAGCAGAATATCGCGTTGTGCAATGGCGCTAAATGCATTGCTACATTGGTCAAAATGAACTTGCTGTAACGCGTTAGTCTTTGAATATTCCAATTCAGGGCGGTTCATGCTTGGAAACTCCATGAAGTCTTTAAAGCTATGATAACGCCCACCAGGTATTAGCCCTTGTTTATCTTTTATATCAAGATGATACATTAACGATTTTAGCATCGATTTTGGCATTTTGTGATCAAAAACTAGTCGTACAGGAACAGCATTTAAACGTCGTTTTAAACCACTATGCATTTGTTCATAAAGACTTTGGCTGAACTCTTGTTTGAGATCTAAGGTGGCGTCTCTGGTGAGCTTCATTGAAAAGGCATTGATGGTTTTAAATTCAAAAAAACCTTCAAAAATATCGTTTAAACAATACCTAATGATGTTATCGAGCAGCATGATGTGAATGGATTCACTATCCTCTGTTTTTGGCAACTGTACAAAACGAGGGACATTAGTACTAGGCACTTCAACCAGGGCATATTGAGATGTATCATGACTTTGCATTTCTACCATAAGGTAGGTGCTATCATCATTGATGTAATCACTGAGTTTGGTTGTATCTGTGACGATAAGTGGAAAAATATGACGACGTAGCTTATTTCGATAGTAGTCACTGAGCCATTGGCCTTGCTTTTCGTTAAGCTGAGTTTCGTTAATAAGATGAATGTTGTTGTCATCTAATAATCGCAGTAATCCAATATAAGTTTCATCAAACTCTCTACCGAGGGCCATAACTTTGTCTTGAATGGCATCAAACAATTCTAGTGCCGATTGTTTGAGTTGTTGACTGGTATTAAATAAAACCTCGCGGCGTACGTTGGCGACACGTACACGGTAAAACTCATCCATATTGCTTGAGTAAATACCGAGAAATCGAAAACGTTCTAACAAAGGAACGTGAATATCTTGAGCTTCTTGTAGTACGCGGTGATTAAAAGACAGCCAACTAAGTTCTTTTTCAAGTAATTCACTCATGATCCTGCTCCTAGGTATAGAAAACGCTCATGTTAATAGGGAATAATGACAGTTTGATGGCAGTTTTTTTATGATTCACTTAATAATCATACTAAGTGAGCAACTTGAGTCAGGAATAGCCAACAAGGCTATGTGAGAATAGATGCATCACAAATAAAGAGGATAAGTTAGCGTGTTAACGAGTAAGACATCACCCTATATACAGCGATTTAAGCGGGTATTGCGCTACATTGATGAACATATCGATGAAACGATTAATTTAGTGAATTTAGCGCAGGTAGCTAATTTTTCAAAATTCCACTTTCAGCGTCAATTTTCGGCGTGTTTTGGGGTTTCTGCATCGCAATATATTACGCAACTACGATTAGACCGCAGTGCATATCAACTCGTTTTTCGCCAGCAATCCATTTGTGATATTGCGTTCGACAGTCACTTTCAAAGCCAAGAGGCGTTTAGCCGTGCTTTTAAAAAATACTTAGGACATAGCCCATTAAAATTTAGACGTTGCACACCTTGGGAGTCTTGGCATTACCAATCAGGAGCGTTGCAGCTAAGGCATAAAATTATGAATATAGATTTATTACAGCATCAGATTGAGATCACTGATTTTCCTACTACACCAGTAGCACTATTGGCGCATCATGGCAGTCCTGCACTTGTGATGCGCACTGTTTCACAATTTATTACATGGCGCAAAGAACAAGGTGATTTGTCACCTAAAACGAGTGATACCTTTAATATTATGTACCATGATCCGGCGACGGTGCCCGACAGTGAGTATCGATTTGATGTGGCGTGTAGCACCTCAAAAATTATTGAAGATAATGATGTGGGCGTGACCAGCGATGTGATTGAGTCATGTCGCTGTGCAATGATTGCTTTTACAGGCTCTAACGAGGAGCTCGCATCAGCTATTCATTTTATCTACGGGCAATGGTTACCTAGCAGTGGTGAAGAATGTGCAGACCGGCCATTATTTGTAAAACGAACCGCTATGTATCCTGATGTCGCTATGCATCAACAGGGATTTGAAATCTACTTACCTCTTATTTAATACCTCTAACGCTACAATATAACCTGTTATATACCTAAAATTACAGGTTATATTGTATACACTCCCTAATTATCTTCGATATACCAAAAACCTTGTAGTTATCAGCTTTTAACATAGTTTATTGCTTGCTGTTATCAATTGATTCAAGGTATAAATAATGATTAATTTTTTAGTAAACAGGCTAACAGTGAGTAATAAATATCAACGGATTGTCGTTAAATTAGGGACCAGTGTTTTAACCTCCGGTGGCAATTCGCTAGATCGCGCTCAAATGGTTGAGTTAGTGCGTCAAATGGCAAGCTTGCATGCCAGTGGGTGTGAAATAGTGTTGTGTACCTCTGGCGCTATTGCGGCAGGCAAGGAGCGTTTGGGCTTTCCAAACCTTGATAATTCAATGGCCAGTAAACAGATGCTAGCCGCCGTTGGGCAAAGCCAATTGATTCAAACCTGGGAAAACCTGTTTAATATTTATGGCCTGCACGTTGGTCAGATGTTATTAACACGCGCCGATTTAGACAACAGAAAGCGTTATCTCAATGCCCGTGACATGTTAGAAGCGTTACTGAAAAATAAAGTTATTCCGGTGATTAATGAAAATGATGCGGTAGCTACTAACGAAATTAAGGTGGGTGATAATGATAATTTATCGGCGCTGATGGTGGGTTTAGCTGATGCCGATTTATTATTGTTATTGACGGACCAAGCGGGACTTTATGATGAAAACCCTCGCACTAACCCTAATGCCAAGCTTATTAAAGAAGTAGACGTTATTGACGAAGAATTGCGAAAAGTGGCGGGTGGCAGTGGCACCACGTTAGGAACTGGCGGCATGGCAACGAAGCTTCAAGCGGCTCAATTAGCCCGTCGTAGTGGCGCCACTGTGATTATAGCGGCTGGGCAGCAGCCAAATATAATTTTAGATATTTGCGAGGGACAAGAGTTCGGCACTCTATTTAATCCTTCTGATAGCCCATTAGAGAATCGTAAACGCTGGCTTTTAGCTGGCCCCGGTCCCGTGGGTAGTATTCATGTTGATCAAGGCGCCAGTGACGCAGTTACAAACAAAGGCAGTAGTTTGTTGGCCAAAGGGATTAATGCCATTGAAGATAAGTTTGATCGTGGTGATATGGTTCTTTTAAAGGATAAATTAGGCGCTGAAATAGCGCGAGGATTAACGCGCTACAGCAGTGATGATTTATTACGTATTAAAGGGCAGCATTCTGACAACATAGAAACAATTTTAGGTTATGCCTACGGTAAAGTTATCGTGCACAGAAATAACTTGGTGATTCGTTGAGTAATACCCATTTAAAGAATAATAGGAGCAGAGTCATGAGTACATTAATCCCGATGGGGCAAAAAGCACAGCAAGCGAGCTATCAACTAGCAACGGCATCAACGGGGCAAAAAAATGCGTTGTTAGAATTACTGGCTCATGGATTAAAACAGCATCAGTCAACAATCCTTGCAGCCAATAGTATTGATATTTTAGCGGCGCAACAAGCGGGCTTAGATGAATCACTAATTGATCGTCTGTTACTCAATGAAGATCGCTTAAATGCGATGGCTGAGGATGTGCTGCGTTTATGTCAGCTTGATGATCCTGTGGGTGAAGAAACTGAATCTAAAGTACTTGAAAACGGACTTAGATTATCAAAAAGGCGTGTTCCTATCGGTGTGATGGGCGTTATTTATGAAGCGCGCCCTAATGTCACCATTGATATTGCGGCACTCGCTCTTAAAACTGGCAATGCAGCGATATTGCGAGGCGGTAAAGAAACGATTAATAGTAATTTGGCGCTGCTAACAATTATAGAACAAGCGTTAGTAACGGCTAAATTACCAAAAAATGCCATTCAATATATTGAAAAAACGGATCGCGCGCTCATCAGTGAGTTACTCAAGCTTGATCAATACATTGATATGATCATTCCGCGTGGTGGTAAAGGGCTACATCGTTTATGCGTCGAACAAAGCACCATCCCTGTGATTACGGGGGGCATTGGTATTTGTCACCTATTTGCCCAAGCGAGTTGTGATGTCGATAAATCGATTGAAATTATTCATAACGCCAAAGTTCAGCGGCCGTCAGTGTGTAATGCACTTGATGTGTTATTGGTTGATAGCGAGATAGCGGGTGATTTCTTACCTAAGTTAGCCACCCGTTTAGCGGGGGATGATGTATTGCTTAAAGCGGATGATCGAGCCTTATCGATTTTAGCGTCGCAGGGGTGTCGTGTCGAAGCCATTGATGAGGATGATTTTGATACCGAATGGTTGTCACTAACACTGTCGGTGAAAGTTGTAGATGGTATTGACGAGGCTATCTCGCATATTCGCGTTCACAGTAGTCAGCATTCAGATGGCATTTTAACGAATTCACTGCAATGTGCTGAGCAATTTGTTAATCAAGTTAATTCTGCAGCCGTTTATGTTAATACGAGTACACGGTTTACTGATGGCAGCCAATTTGGATTAGGGGCTGAAGTGGCTGTTAGTACTCAGAAACTACATGCTAGAGGTCCAATGGGACTAAAAGAATTAACAACGTACAAATGGATTGGCGTGGGAGATTATTTGATAAGGCAGTGATTTTGTCAATAAAATAACAGTCGATGCTTATCGACTGTTATTAATAGCAACGCTTATACCAATCGCATCAAAAATGTGATCAATCTCAATGGCCTAAATTTCACAATATCTGCGTTGTTTTCAATCCCAATAACCAGCTATTGCTCAATCAAACGCCTTGCTCTTGATAATTTATTCTCATAGATATTAGATCACTAAGTTAATACGATTGGTATTAATTAAAAACAACTCTCTAAAAATTCAATTGCCTGTGCTTCTTTAGGATCTAAATGACCGTCAGCCATAGACACTCCTTTGGCTAACTCAATAGCCAGAGCTTTGGCTGGAGAGTCAATAATGTGTTTACAACGATGACGAATGAATTCTTCAATACGGTCAGTTTCTATTGAATCACGTGCTGTTACACTCATGCTTTTAACATAATCAATAGGTGACATTTCACCATTCCACACCAGTGAACTAACCCATTCAAAGGTATATTCCATTTCTTTATCTTCAACAACACCATCGATTTCAACGAACAACAAAACCAAATCAACTAGAGCTTCTCGTTGCAACTGATCAACGCATACGCCCATATCGAAGTTATTGAGTAATTTTTCAAAATTCATTCTGTTATCCTTTATTGTTATTTTATCCAACTTAATAGCCCTAGCTTAACAAGCTTTTCGTTGAATTCAAGCATCATTTAGCTTGTTGTAACTGACTGAGTAACCAGTTTTTAAAACACCGTGTCGCGTTGGATGTTTTATGCTCGATTAGATAATAACCTGCATCAGCATTTAAAGGGGAAAATGGACTAACCAAGCGTTTGTTGTCTAGCTCATTTGTAATGAGAGCACATCTTGCTAATGCAATGCCTACACCAGCTTCTGCGGCAGCCATCGACATGTCAGTACGATTAAAAAAGTAGTGATGTTGGCCCTGTGACATCAACTGATGTTTGTTGAACCAGTCTTGCCACTCAGCGGTTTTATGGGCATTAGGCCACACCATAGCATCATGTAATAAATGCGTATTATGCCAATGATGGTTCATGATTTTTGAAGGATCATTTGGCCAATTAATTTTAGCTAAGTAATCAGGGCTCATTACGGGTAATATTTTTTCAGCTAACAATAATTGAGCTTGGTGATGAGTAAACGGAATTTTTTGATAATCGATGGCTAGATCATAATCAAATTGGTCATAGTTCACCAGACCACTTTCAGCGTAAGTAGTGATGGTTATATTAGGATATTGCTTGTAGAAAGAGTGCAATCTGGGCACTAGCCATTTGAAGGCAAATGAAGGGGTTAATTTCAAATGTATTTCGGACGTTATTTCTTGCTGTTCAATCAGTTTATTGAGTGAGCGCTCTATGCTCTCGACCCCTTGGTTTACTGCTTTACGTAATTCATGTCCTTTGGAGGTTAAGTTTATTCCTCTAGAGTGCCTATTAAACAACAGAAAACCTAAAGTTGATTCTAACGTACGTATTTGTTGGCTGATAGCACCTGTCGTGACGTTAAGTTTATGAGCTGCTTTAGTGAAACTATCAAATTGGGCTGTTTTTTCGAAAGTAAAAAGCTGTGATAACAATGTTGAGTGAATTTTCAAGAACTCATATCCTATAGTATATCTATAATCTGATGGTAATTTATATGATTTGAGATGGCGAGCTATTTAACACAAACTTCGACAAAATTAATAGGAATTAAGTCGATGAAAGTAGTTGTATTAGGTAGCGGTGTGGTTGGGTTAACTAGCGCGTGGTATTTAGCGCAAGCAGGTTGTGACGTTTGTGTTATTGATCGCCAATCAGCCAGTGCTCAAGAAACTAGCTTTGCCAACGCTGGGCAACTCTCTTATGGATATAGCTCACCATGGGCGGCGCCTGGCGTGCCGATGAAAGCGGTGAAGTGGATGATGTCATCGCATTCTCCCTTAATCATTAATCCCAAGCTGTCATTATCAATGATCAGCTGGATGTGGAAATTACTGGTTAATTGCGACGTAAAACACTATAACCTTAATAAAAATAGGATGCTGAACTTAGCCAATTATAGTCGCCAATGTCTAATGGCAATACGTCAAGATACCAGTATTAATTATCAGGGGCGCCAGCAAGGCACGTTGCAAGTTTTTCGAGAAGCTAAACAAATAGACGCTATACATAAGGATATGAAATTACTGTGCGCCAGTGATATCAATTTTAAACTGTTGTCTCAAGCCGATTGTTTAACCGTTGAACCGGGATTGGCCGCATCTAATACAGACATCGCTGGTGGATTACAGCTACCCGATGATGAAACGGGAGATTGTGAATTATTTTGCAGGCAACTTACTGCATTGGCTATAGATGCCGGCGTAAAATTTGAATTTAACGTTGAAATAGAAGCTCTAGTGTCCGATGGTAATAATGTCAAAGGAGTTAAAACTAATAAAGGGGAATTTGTTGGCGATAATTATGTGGTTGCGCTAGGTAGCTACTCACCGAGGTTGTTAGCCCCACATGGCATCAAATTACCTGTTTATCCAGTCAAAGGCTATTCGCTAACCATGCCGATAACCGATTATGATCGGGCGCCAAAATCCACTGTAATGGATGAAACATATAAGGTGGCGTTAACACGGTTTGATGATCGTATTCGTGTGGCTGGCACAGCACAATTATGTGGTTTTGAACTTTCTATCCCACAGAAAAGAACATCGACTTTAACTAAGGTCGTTACTGATTTATTCCCGTTTGCTGGAGATATAAATCAAGCCGATTTTTGGACCGGGCTACGCCCAATGACACCCGATGGAACACCTATTATAGGGAGAACCCCATTAACTAATTTATTCACTAATACGGGGCATGGCACATTAGGCTGGACGATGGCCTGTGGTTCAGCAAAGTTATTAACGGATCAAATATTAGGTAACTCTACTGATATTGATCCTTGTGACTACAATATGTTTCGTTATCGTCAGTAATTGTCATGAAACTATAACAATTCTTGGACGATACGCTTTAGTAAGAAGGTTTCACGTTCAATCGATAATCCTTTTTTATTACTGTCGGTCATGGTTTGCTCGTTGTGCTTAATCGCCTCATGAATGTTAAGCCAGACAGGCTTCATACCATTATGAACTTCGTAATCTTCGAGTTGTGTTTGCCCCAAGTCTTTATGGATATCACATGTAAAGCAAAAAGACTCCATGTGCACCGTATCAAAACCGTCTTTATACCACGGGCGAAATTCTTCATAACGACCAAAAGGGACTATGTTAGTAATGTCTTTAGCGCCAGTTTCTTCTTTTAACTCACGAATCAGACCGTCACTGATATCTTCACCTTCATCAACGCCACCACCGGGCAGCGTATAGTCATGGTAACGCTGTGTATAAAGCATAAGAATGTTTTCACCATTTAGCACAATGGCTCTGGCGGCTTTGCGATGAAATAAAGATGAACTCTGTGGATTTGCATCGGGGTGAATAGCTGATTTAAGTAAGCGCATGAGATAACTGATAGTGAGAAAGGCGGGGCAGTGTATCAAACTCCGCCTAACATACCAAAAGTAGAACTTAAAATTGATAACCGATTTGTAGTGTGAGGTTCATGCCGTTGTCGGCTATTCTATTCTCTGTGTTAAAGAGGTGAACACCAAAGTTGAAACCGGGGTTACTAATCTCATTCATAAAATAGGAATATTGAACACCATACTCATATATTCGCTCTTTAGAAGTACCTGTTAGTGTTTTATATTGATGTTCTTCTTCTGTACTAAGGAATAGTCCGAATCCGTGATTATTATTGCCAAAATCAAATAAATCAGTCTTAATCCAGCCCACACTAATCGTGTCACAATCTGAACCACTAGCACTGCTGTAGCTCGAACAGCCAAAAGCGATATATTTCAAGTCTGTCTCACTAATTAACGAAGCATTGACACCAAGTCCCCCATAGTTTTTACCGCCGCCGATACCCAGCGAAAAGTGAGAGTCATTATCGGCGATAGGTTTGGTGTTTACATTATTTGCCGACACTGATAAAGAAGATAATAAAAGTGTTAATACGATGATACTTTTTAGCATGAGAATCCTTTCGTTATATTTTTTGTTTGTAAACAAAGAGAAGCAGACTATAGGGTGGCAAACATGAATTAAAACTGAATTGAATCGATACCGTAAAATTTGAGATAGTCCGACATTTATCTCGTTGTGTATTAACCTGTTTTCGATTTTTTGTTGGCTTTTATTGCACAGGCACAAAGACCACCTGATTTCGCGGGGCATTGCTTACAGGGGGATTTTTTAAAGGGCGTTAATGCAAAACCCATTTGACTTGGTTTTGCGGTTAATTGGCTGACCTTTTTTTTGGAAGATATTTTGTTAGCATCATTATTTTTAGGTAATAATTGCTTGGCAATATCTTTAGCCAAATTATCAATGTCGATTTGATCGATTTTCTTTATCGGAGCATGATCAAAATTAATTAATTTTAATCTTTTTTTGACGGCTTTATTAATCGCTTTTTCGAGGGATTTGACCTGCTGCTTACTGCGTTTTTTAACCGACTTAAGTGATTTATCCGAACTCATAATATCGCATAATTGAAAAGAGAATCATTACATTGTAAATGAAAATTATTATCAGTCAATAATAGGGAGGATGATTAGCACACAAAGTCCACCTTGCTCACGGTTATTAAACACCAACTTACCTTGATGCGCTTCAATAATCTCTCTGCATAACGCTAAACCAAGACCTGTACCTGAATGTTTAGTGGAATAAAATGGCAACAATGCATTTTGCAACACTTCAGCAGACATGCCGCTGCCATTGTCATTAATGGTTATTTCGATGGCTTGGCTGGTGGGTGTAAAACTCATGGTGATATGGCCACTTTCATCGGCCTCATGCGCATTTTTAAGGATATTAATAAAGACTTGTTCAAGCTGTGCTATATCACCGTTGAGTGACACTGTCGGCAGAGGAGTAATTAATGAAAATGGATAAAATTCTTGTATCTGCTCAATCAACTCTGGCCACTCAATAAGTTGTTTATTAGGCAGCTTGACCTTGGTTAAGGTGGCGTATCCTTTAATAAAGTCGTTCAGGTGATTAACACGGCCGCTAATGGTATTAAATACTCTGTTTAAACGTGGTTCATCTAGATTTTTAGCCAGTATTTCACCGCTATGGCACATGGAACTAATGGGCGCCATAGAGTTATTAAGTTCATGACTAATGACGCTAATGACCTTTTTCCACGTGGCCACTTCTTGTTTTGATAACTCTTGGGTAATGGTTTTTAGCAAAAACAGTTGATGATGCGCTTGATGAATAGTCACACTTGAATTGGTGACATGCCATGCTTGTTGGCTACCTTGTTTGTCGGTTAGGGTAAAAATAGATTCGCCGTGGTTATTTAAAGCGTGTTGAAATTCTGGAGCAAGAGATTTTACTAAACCTGTCCATTGACGCCCTACAATTGAACCGTTTAACTCGAAGGCTTGTTGCGCACTATTGTTGGTAAAAACGATGGTGTCACGATGGTCGACTAAAATGGTCACCATAGGAGAGGCATTTAAGACTTTATCGAGCATCATTTCTCGCTGATAAAGTCGTTGACGTTCTTCGCGTAAATTGGCACTTGTTTGATTGAATGCGTTAATCAGTGGATTATAACTGACATCTTTATGTTGATTTAAGCTAACCGAAAAGTCATTGTCTCGCAGACTTTGCAGGCCGTGGTCAAGACTTTGAATAATAATTTTATGGCTTTTATATTGCTGTTTAAGCAGTATAAAAGTGATTACAAAACCCATAATTATTGAGGCACTTACAATCATCGGATAGCGCGTTAGAAAGTAATATACCGCGACCATTAATGAGCAGTGCAGTAAGCCGATTGAAAAAAGTAATCGCATTCTAGTGAGTCTGCTCTTGGCTTAGTTGATATTTCTCTATGCGGCGATACAGAGCCTGACGGCTTAAGCCTAACTCAGAGGCGGCTCTAGAAATAATCCATTGATGTTTATCCAAAACAGACTTTAGATGGGCTTTATCATCTGGTTGTTCAATAGGCGCTGGTGGTGTTTTTGATTGAGTACCCAACATGAAGTGCTCTGGTAAAAGAGTTTCTTCGCCGCATAAAACCATCGCGCGTTGGCATTGATTTTCTAATTCTCGCACATTACCGGGCCACGGTTGTTGTGTTAACAATTGCGCTGTGTCGTTGCTGATTTTGTGGCTGCCAGCGATGAAATGATGAACTAGAGGGATGATGTCATCTCTGCGACTAGCTAGTGGGGGTAAATGGAGCTCTACGACGTTGAGCCTATAATATAAGTCTTCTCGAAATAACTTATCGTTAATAGCCTGTCTTAAGTCGCTATTGGTGGCGCTGATAACGCGAACATCGACGCTAATAGTTTCACTTGAACCCACACGTTCAAATTGTCCCGTTTGTAATACACGTAGTAATTTCATTTGACCAATGAGTGTTAAATTTCCTATTTCATCAAGGAATAAAGTGCCGCCATCTGCCGCCTCAAAACGTCCAATACGTTTGCTGCTCGCCCCCGTATAGGCACCTTTTTCTGCGCCAAATAGTTCAGCTTCCATTAATTCACTGGCTAATGCCCCCATATTAACTTTAATAAACGGGTTATTGCAGCGAGGAGAGTTTTGATGAATGTAATCGGCAATGCGCTCTTTTCCGCTGCCATTGGCGCCTGTGATCAATACACTAATATCACTGTTGGCCACTCGATGTGCCATCGCGACAAGTTGTTTCATCGGCTGACTTTCAACAATAAAGGTGTTGGGCGTTGATGCCTTGCTTGTTTTTTCTGTCTTTACACTTTGGGCAGGTACGAGAGTTTTAGATATATGCGCCGCGATAGTGTCTAATAATTTTACATCATCCCACGGTTTTGGTAAGTAATCTGCAGCGCCTGCTTTTACAAGTTCAATGGCCGTTTCTAATTGGCTCCATGCGGTGATGATAATAATGGGCGTTGAGGGGATTATTTCTTTGAGCTGATAAAAAAGAGATTTACCTTCATCACCAGACGTGGTGCCTTGGCTAAAATTCATGTCTTGAATGATTAAATCGATACGTTGATTACTGGCTGTTATGACCGCATCTTTGATAGTGAACGCTGTGCTCACTTGATAATCATGCAGGCTTAGTAATAAATCCAGTGCATCTAAAATATCTGGATTATCATCAACAACTAATACCCGCTTCATGTGTTTTCCTTAAATGATGACGTTATCGCCGATAGTTCGGCGATAACGAGTTTATTACAGTGTTTTGGTGGCGATCACCGGAGAAATCTTCGTTGTTTTGTAAGCGGGTAACCAAGTTGCTAACGTACCTGCAACAAAGACAACTAATACGGCGCAAGCATATAACAATATACTGGGTTTATCGATAGTAATGACTTGAGATAACGCAATATTTAGCCCAATCATAGTCGCTATACCCAATACACTAGCGCCGATATTTAAAATCCAATTCTCGCTAAATACATATAACATGATGTCTTTTTTACGCGCCCCTAACGCACGGCGTATGCCAATGAATTTACGTTGTTGGGTAACATGGAAATGTGCATGTGCGAAGCTGCTGACCACAGTAACTACAATCATTAACAGCGACAGCATGCCAAACAAGCTCGCTAAACCTGAATCTTGGCTATAAAAGGTTTTAAGACGTTGTGCCATGCTTTGTACGCGAATAATGTCACGCTCGGGTTGAACAGACAAAATAGTATCACTGAGTTTCGCCTGAACTTGCTCAATTTTACCGGGCTCAACACGCACTACATAATGCTGTTCGAAATCTGATTGTGAATACATGAAATTACCAAATAAACCAAAGAACTTCGCTGGTCCTTTATGTTTAGGGCTAATAACAAAGTCACGCGCAATGCCAACAACTCGGCCGTTATTTGTTAATTCACCTAGCGCTGACTTGTCTGGAAATACCGCTTTAGCCAGTGATTGGGTGATCACGATGCTTTGCTCAATACTGCCTCTTTTTTCAGGATCATAATAACTGGAAGTAATATCATCACCATCGTTTAATGCACGGCCTTCAACAATTTCTACACCAAGATTTTCTAAACCAATTTTACTGGTATAAAATTGCGGAACGACCTGTAATTCTCTAGGCAAAACAACGTCGGCAGGGTGGTCTGCTGCTTGTAAATTACCGTTCCAACCACCGCTTTGAATCGGTAATTGATTGTAATGAGAGGCACTGATTACACCATCTAATGCCGTTATTTTTGCAATGTCTTGCTCGGTAATTGACCGGTAGTAATCGGTATTTCTAAAAGCGCCAGATGTTGGAATGAGATCAACTGTAATGAGTTGCTCAACATCAAACATTAATGGTTTCTTTAATTTTTCGATGGCCGTAGCCGTTAAAATAACAGTATTGACCATTAAACCGATGGTTAAACTCAGTTGTAATAACAACAAAGATGTTGCGAATTTACGCAGACGTAGTGCTTTTAATAGTGCTTTAATATTCATAGTGATGCCTTATTTCAACGTCGTTGATAAAGATGTCTGACATGATCTAATTAACGGATAAATCATACTAATAAAGGAAGTAATTAATGCAATGGCAATACCTGAAACAATGAGTGTCACATCAATATCGCTAGTGCGTTCGAGCGCAGGGAAAAGCGTGATAGATATTTGTAAAAACACCCAACCAAATAACAGTGCTAATACGGCGCAAAAGGCACCAATCAACATACTTTCAACTAAACCTTGGAAAAATATATCTTTCATGCGGGCACCAACAGCACGTCTGAGACCTGTTTCAAATCGTGCGCTGTGATAACGAGCCAGTAATAAACTGCTGGCGTTAAATATACAGACGGCTAAAAAGAGAGAAGTAGCAAGTGCGAACGCTAGCATACGCTCGTCAACAACCTGTTGGAATTCAAGCCACTCATTGACATCTAACAATCTATTATCTGTACCGCGAAGAAATTCTCCCTGCTGTTTTCTATGTTGTGAATAATTGTCTAGATATTGCTGCATGTCATTTTTCTGTTGCGGTGTATCAAGTTGCACAAATGCTTGAATGAAAAAACCATTCTTGCCGCGGTTATCAGACACTGAAGTAATACGGTCTGTTGCCATACTTTGAATGTTGATTGCCCATTCATTGTCCATAGCGGTTTCTATTGGCGCGTAAATGTCATCGGTGGTTGAAAAAGCATTGCGAGATGAAGCATGGTAAAACAAAGGCTTTAAATGCCATGGTTTCAATACACCAACGATTTCAAACGATTTACCATCAATTTCTAGTGTTTTACCGACATTATTACCACCACCAAATATTTGCGTGTTTAATGTGTCACCGATGACGATTTGTTTCGCGTGGTCTTGTTCCCAGCTACCACCGAATGCAAAGGGGGCATCGGTTAGTGGAAAAAATCCGGGCGTGGTTGCACGAACTACCGCTTGATGGCGCGTTAAGCTAGTAGCATTAATATCACGTGTGTAAACCTGCGACTGGTAATGCACTAAGGTGTGGGTCGCAACATCATTTTTTAAGATGTGCATAGCATCGTCATAACGCATTATTTCACGTAATTTTGCACCGGGGTTTTCGTTGGGCCAAATGTTGAGAGATACGTTAAAAATGCGGTCACTCTTGTGGGGAATAGGATCTGAAGACATTGACTTAATGATTGCAATGTTCGCTAGAAATACGCCTACACCAACGGCTAGTGTTGAAATCATTAAAGTAAAAAACAAACGATTGAGTACTAAATTTCGAATGCTAAGTTTGAAGTAATATTTAAACATTTCCATGACAATTCCTTACGCGTTCACTTCGATAGGGGCATTAACTTGGGTGGGTGCATACACACTGTGATCGGTTATTTGACCATCAATCACTTGAACATTACGGCCAACCGCGCGCGCTTGTTCTGGATCATGAGTAACCATGATGATGGTACTGCCTTCTTGGTTCAGTTTATGAAGTAACTCCATAACTTGACGTGCCATTAAGGAATCAAGGTTACCGGTAGGCTCATCGGCCAACAGTATTTTAGGTTCGCCTGCCAAAGCACGTGCGATAGCAACACGTTGCTGTTGTCCACCTGATAGTTGGCTGGGTAAATAGTTAGCACGACTGGCTAGGCCTACTTGCTCTAAGGCGTTAGTAATACGGCGCTTTCTCTCCCCAGCATTAAAACCACGATAGCGTAGTGGCATATCAATATTATCAAAAAGGTTAAAGTCCGGAATGAGATTATAGTTTTGAAAAATGAAACCAATTTTTTCATTACGTAAGCGCGACAAGTCATCATCGTTTAGTCCTTGAATATTTACGCCATCAAGTTCGTATGAACCTTGATCGAAACCATCTAATAAACCTGCTACGTTTAAGAAAGTCGATTTTCCTGATCCTGAAGGGCCTGTTACAGCAACAAACTCACCAGCATTTACTTGTAAATTAAAATCGCGTAGCGCATGAGTTTGAATGGTGTCACTGCGGTAAATACGGCTAATGTTATTCATGTTAAGCATAATTTTTTCCTTAATGTTTTTTATATTTATTTATATATATTTGTTTGATGTATTAAGCCGAATGTTAAGGCTTAACACAGTAATTAGTTGTTAATTGAGTGACACCGTTGAGAATTCGTCAAAGGTTTCAGTTGATGAGATGATGATGTTATCTCCGGCCTTTAATCCTGATGTAATCTCGATAAACTCAACACTTTGAGAGCCAACCGTAATGGGCTGAATACGTGCTAAATCTTGTGTAATAACATAAGCGGCGCGCCCACCATGACTGGCCAAGAAACTGCCACGTTTAATCATTAATACATCATCTTTCTTTTCAAATTCGATACGCGCATTTAGGCGCTGGTTTTGACGTAACTTGATGTTGTTTGTACTTTCAACTGATACTCGTACCATCACTTGGTTATCTTTAACTTCCGGTGACACTGAAATTACTTTGCCGATAAGTGATTTTCCGGCAATTTTTATTTGTACGTCTAGCCCTAAGCCTAAATCGTCAGCGTAAAATTCAGGAACGCTTAACTCTGCTTCGTATTGACTTAAATCGACAATAGTCATAATGGCCTGCGTATCATTAACACGTTCTTTCTTTTGCACTAACCAGTTACCAACAACACCCGCGACAGGTGCTCGTACGTTTAATAGTTCAGCGCGGCGTTGTAACTCATCAACCACTAGCTGTTGGCTTTTAACTGAAAATTCACGTGTTTTGTTTTCAAACTGCAAACGTTTCTTAGCTAACTCAACACGTTTTTGAGCATGTTTAAACAGCAATTCACTTTCAAGTTTCGCATCATTCTTAGTGACTAAATCTAATTGACTAATAACTTGTTTTTCAAATGATAATTGAGCGCGTGCAAGTTCACGGTTACTCGCATTTAAACGTACTTTTGCAGTGTCTAGGCTACGTTCTAAATCAAGTTGTGCTTCACTATCGCGTAGCTCGCCGCGGCTTGAATCTATTCTAAATTGTTCGAGTTTAGCGTTGGCTTGTTTGATACTCGACTGCAATTCAGGGCTGAGGATTGTGGCGACAATCGTGTTTTTCTCAACGATGTCTCCTGGTTTAGCTAACAAAGTGACTTGCCCTGACTCTGAGCTATAAAGAGTAGGCGCGTTTGCTGCAACGAGTTTGCCATTCACAGCAACATCTCGTACCAGCGTTCCTTTAAACACGGTAGCTTGAGAAATTGATTGAATTTCAACACTAGGAACACCACCAATCCACTGACTTAATGTTGGTAAACTGATCCAACCTAAACCTATAACAACGATTGAACTGATTGCTATTTTTTTCCAAGGTTTGTTATTTGAAATGTTACTAATTACTTCGTCTTGTCCGTCAGTGTTGTTGATCATAATGTTTTCGCTGTGTTGTCATGTATATATTCAATAGAGCGAAAAACGTGCCAATAAAATTTATTTGATTTAAATCATTTTATAACAATGATTTAAGTTGTTTTTTGTTTTCGGTGCTGTCCGGTTTATTCATGTAAAGTGTCCACATGGACAGTAAAAGTGTCCGTAATTTAAGCGTACGGACAGTTGCCAGAATAATTAGTAATTTGATAGTCAAATTTAAGTGGTCAAATCTGCTGTTAATTTCCCGTTAAGGTTGGTGTTACCTCATTTTTAGTGATACTTTAGTATGTTAATTTTATGTAGCTTACTCTAAATGGAATAGTTGGATATCTATTAAGTGCGGGTTATGTGGGGTGTTTAATCTAAGGGAAATGTTATGAGTAGAAAAAAAGGGGGCTCAGTAGCTCCAAAAGAACGCGTAAATATTTCTTACAAGCCGGCAGTTGGTGACGCGAGTAAGCAAATAGAATTACCAATGAAAGTTTTAGTGTTAAGTGATTTTACCAATCAACCTGATGATCGCATCATGGAAGAACGTGAAATTGTTAACGTCAATAAAAATAATTTTGATGAAGTAATGTCTTCAATGAATTTAGAAACTGAGTTTAGCGTACCTAACCGTCTTATTAAAGAAGGTGAGGGGGAATTAAGTATTAAGCTAAACCCTAAAAGTCTAAAAGATTTTACACCCGATAAATTAGTCGAGAATATTCCTGAATTAAAGAAAATTATCGAGCTTCGTGCCGCATTAAAGGCCTTAAAGGGTCCATTAGGCAATGTGCCTAAAATGCGCCGAACAATTCAAGAGATGATTACGGATGAATCTGTTCGTAAACAACTTATTCAAGAAATTGACTCAAATAGTTAATATTAGTTTAAACATCTAAAGGTTTGTTATGGCAACTACTACAGAAGATGCAGTAATTGAAGGAACATTAGTCGAAGAGATTCTTGGCTTCACTAAAATCCATCAAAATGATGAAAGTTACCCTGTTGTTAAACAAGGGGTTGAAACTTTATTAAAAGAAGTATTACAACGTGATCAAAACACTGTGCGTGTTGATAAATCATTTGTTGATTCGTTAATTGAAGAATTAGATCAACGTTTGAGCGCACAAGTTGATGAAATTATTCATCATGAAGCGTTTAAAGCACTTGAAAAACCATGGGCAAGTTTGAACTTTCTAATTGACAGAACTGAGTTCTCTCAAAATATTAAAGTGCAAATCTTAAATGCTACTAAAGACGACTTAATTGTCGATTTTGAAGATGCCCCAGAAGTTACTCAAACAGGTCTATATCATCGTATTTATACGGATGAATATGGTCAGTTCGGTGGTGAACCATTTGGTGTTGTTATTGGCGATTACAGTTTTTCTCATCAAGGTTCAGACATTGAATTATTGAAAAACATGAGTGCAATCTCAGCAATGACACACGCGCCATTTATCTCATCAGCAAGCCATAAGTTTTTTGGTATTGATGATTACGAAGAACTTCCTTCATTAAAAGAAGTTGAGTCAATCTTTGATGGTGCACAATATACCAAATGGCGTTCATTACGTGAGAGTGATGATGCACGCTATTTAGGTTTAACGTTACCAAACTTCATGCTTCGTCCTACTTATGGTGAAGACTTGTTGGTTCGTTCGTTTGACTATCAAGAAAAAGTTAGCCAGAAGAAAGACTACTTATGGGGCAATGCAGCATACGCTTATGCGAGCCGTTTAGTAGATAGTTTTGCTGAATTCCGTTGGTGTCCGAATATTATTGGACCACAATCTGGCGGCGCTGTTGAAGATCTATCAATTGATGTTATTGATAATGATGGTACGTCTGAAATTAAAGGCCCAGTTGAAGTCGTTATTTCAGATCGTAAAGAATATGAATTAGCTGAACTTGGTTTTATTCCTTTAGCACTACGTAAAGGCGGCGATCATGCTGTGTTCTTTTCGTCAAACTCAGTCCAAAAAGCACTTAAGTTTGGTAATGATGAAGAAGGGCAACTTGCCGAGTTGAACTATCGCTTAGGCACACAGCTTCCATATTTGTTTATAGTTTGTCGTTTAGCACACTACATTAAAGTGTTGCAACGCGAAAATTTAGGTAGCTGGAAAAGCCGCTCTGATTTAGAGACTGAGCTTAACAAATGGTTACGTAAATATGTTGCTGATCAAGAAAATCCGTCCCCAGCAACACGAAGTGCACGTCCTTTGCGTAAAGCAGAGTTAACTGTATCGGAAGTTACAGGTGAAGCGGGCTGGTACACTGTGTCAATGAGTGTAACACCTCACTTTAAATTTATGGGTGCTAACTTTACGTTATCACTTAGCGGAATGTTAGAGCGCGCTTAATTTATCGCTTAGTATTAAGTAGTAAACCGTTAGTAAATAAAAAACTATTAATGTTTTAACGAAAGGAATAGAAAAATGCCAAATGAAATATTTGTAACTATTGAAGATGCTGAAGGTAATAACCTTACAGAAGGCGCTTCGTCTAAAGAAAGTATCGGTTCTTATTACAAAGAAGAACATGTTGATAAGATTTTTGCTCAAGGTTTAGAGCAAAAAAGTGTTTTACCAATCGATCGACGTAACGGTCAAGTAACTGGTGTTAGACGCCATGAATACTTGGAAGTCACTAAGCTAATTGACAAAAGTAGCCCTATTTTAGCGCAGCTTATGTCACAGCCTACAGACTTAAACATCCATGTTGAGTACTTCCGTTCTCCTGATGAGACAAGTGCTGGCGAACCTGTTCGTTATTACCAAATTAAAATGGCTGAAGCTAAATTAATTAGTATTGAAACAGTTTCACCTAATGCAATGGACCCTGCTAATGACCATTACATGGCATTAGAGAAGTTACAATTTAGCTTTAATGCTATCGCTTGGAAACACGATGTTTGTGGTACTGAGTGTGTTGACTCTGCAGCTAATGGTGAAAATGCTGATTTAGTAGCATTTGACGATTAGACGTTGATAACTGACTCGGCCAATTCTTAGAATTGGCCGAGTCAGTTAATTAAGAAATATTGTTAGGCAATAATACCGTATGAAAAATATTTTAAGTGTTTTAGTAATTGCATTCTTTTTAGGATTATCTGGCTGTGCGACCCAACCAGATGGATGGAAAGGTACCATTGAAAATGAGCCTCCTTTAAGCATAGATGATCCTCAAAAAGAAGGTAATAACTGGATTTGGCAAGATGGCAAGAAAAAATGGGCCTATCGCCAATCTCCCCCTGTTATTGCAGAACCTGCTAATTGGGACTTTGATGCCGAAGCATTAGTGTTTAGGTTTCAGTCTCCTCAGCAATTAAATATGTATATGGGCAAACCTCATAGTTTATATTTAAAAGTTTTTCAGCTGTCTGATACCAAAGTGTTTAAAGACATAGCTAAAACTTCTGCTGGTATTCGTGAACTATTAACATCAACTGATATTGACCCAAGCATCTTAGGCAGCAAGGAATTAACCATTGCACCTAATAAGCAAGAGAATATTGTTTATGATCGATTTAAAGAAACTCGATTTGTAGCAATAGTCACTGGATTTTATCAAATGAAAGCCGAAGAAAGTGTTCGAATATTCGAGATTCCATCGGTAGCAAACAGAGCTGAAGATACATCATTTGGTCTAAAAGACGTTAACCCATTTTCTGAACCTGGGATAACCGAAGCCGCACGCATTAAAGCGTGGGTAAATCTAGGTGTTACAAAAATATCTAGACTGCAAATGATCGCTCAGTAATTTTAATAATTAAAACAATATAATGACATCGTAAAGGATATTTAGGTGAATTTTAACAAACCACTATTTTGGCATCAGGGCCTTTTTCTGCAACCACAGCACTTTCAATACGAGTCATTACATTCAAAGCATGTAAATATGCAATACATGAAGCAATCAAGTAGCTACCCATGGGGAGTTACTCGCTTGCAACTTGATGATTTGATGTTAAATAGTGGCTTCATTGAAATAAAAAGTCTGGAAGTGTTGTTCGACGATGGCACATTAGTTGACTACCCTGAAAACGTACACTTACGTTCTAGAAATTTTGACAGCGTTTGGACTGACCGTAATCAACCGTTACCGGTTTATTTGGGAATTAGCAAACTGAGCGTGACGGAAAATAACGTTACTGTCGTTTCTAGCTTTGATTCTGCTCCTGAAATTGTCACGCGATATATTTCGCATGCTGAAGGTGAGAATTATCAAGATCTACATCAAGGTGATGTTTCTACGCCACTAAAAACATTAAAATATGCCGTTCGGTTATTTTTAGGTGATGAAATTGACAGCTTGAGCGATCAGGTTATTTTACCTATTGCTGTACTTGAACAGCAAGGTGATGACATTCGATACAGCAACGCATTTGTCGCGCCAAGTCTGACCTTGAAATCATCATCTGTCTTAATGAATAACGTAAAAGATATTCGTGATGAATTATTAGGACGTTCTAAGCAGTTAGATAATTATAAAAGCACGTCTACTTCAAGAGCCGCTGAGTTTAACCCAGTAGCAGAACGTTATCGTTCTGCATTACGTACTATCGCTCGATATGCGCCGATGTTAAATCATTATTTTGAGAACGCAGTTGTTCATCCTTTAGAGGTTTATGGACAGCTTAGAGCGCTTATTGGTGAATTAAGTACCTTTTCAAACCGTGTGAATTTGTTAGGTGAATCAACAAATAATGCACAAAGTTTACCGCGATATAATCACAGCGATTTAGGTGACTGCTTTGACAGCGCCAAAACGTTGATTATTTCACTGCTCGATGAACTCACTGTTAGCCCTGAATTGTTAGTCAGACTTGAACGTTCTGAACACGGCCGATTTGCTTGTGACTTGAGCGCTGAGTTCTTTGCTAAGCAACACAGTATGTATCTGTTACTTGAAACAGCAACGCATTATTCAGAAATGAATATTTCGTTCGATGCCTTTTCTAAACTAGGTGCTGACAATGTGGTTGATACCTATGTACAGCGAGCTATTCCAGGTATTTCAGTTAATCATCTAACTGAACAACCAACGGGGCTAGAACAGCGCGCTAAAGTGTCTTACTTCACCGTAGATAGAGATAGCGACAAGTGGAAGCTCGTCGAAGAGCAAGGCCGAATAGCACTACAATGGGATGATGCACCTGAAGATCTCGTTGTGGAAATTGTCGTGGTTAGAGGGTAAGTGAACATATTATGAGATTAATAGATTGTTTTATAGAAAGCTTAGCTTACACCGTAGATGTTATGACCGATGTTGAAAACGGCGTGCATCGAGATGTTGAGGAAGTGAAGAGTCATATTATCAGCCAACTCGATAGTTTATATGGTTTGTCTGTGCAGGGTGGTTATTCACAACCGCAATACCAGTTAGCGTTATTTTCTTCTGTTGCATTTATTGACGAAAAGTTAGTGAGTTCAAAATGGGAAGGGCGTAAAGCATGGGCTAAATCATTGTTGCAAAGACATTATTTCGATACCTCAAATGCAGGTATTGAGTTCTTTGAAAAACTGGACCGACTAAACCCATTTAACCCGGCTGAACGAGACATCAGAGAAGTTTATTATTACTGTATGTCCCTCGGTTTTGCAGGGAAATTCTATGGTGAGGGCGCTCAATCAGCTTTAGATAAAATTAAAGCTGATAATTATCACCTACTTAGTGAAGAACAACAAGAAGGTGAGGCGTTATTTCCTAGAGCATTTAGCGCACCAAAATCTCAAGGAACGGTAAATGTGGCTAAAAACTTCAATACGTTGTTGTATGGCGGCCCGGTTTTATTACTGTTAATTGTGTTTTTCTTCTTCAAAAAAGAGCTAATCGATTTAGCTAACTTTTTAGTCATCTCAGTTTAGGCTGAGTTACATTAAACAAACTATAGAAAGTATATCTTGTGAAAAAATTTCTTAAATTTCTGCTTGTTATGTTTATTTGGGTGCTAATAGGTGCTGCCGTTATTGGTGGGACGTTATTAGCAGGATCTCCTTTAGAAACTGGTATTATCATTTTTGGTTGCCTATTTGTAGGCTGGCTTTTATTTTTGCTGATAAGAAAAGTTGTTATTACTTATCAAGCGAAGAAAAAAGTCGAATCATTAATAAATGTAGAGGAAGCTGAGACGAAAAAATGGGGATTCAATTTCTCATTTGCTGCAAAACCATTGCAGAAAAATTTCGTTGGCATGCTCAATATTTTAAAAAAGAGTTACTTAAAGGTTCATGGTGATCCCACTTATGTCCTACCTTGGTACCTTATTATTGGTCAAACAGGAACGGGCAAGAGTAGTGTTTTAAGTAACGCTAACCTGCCATCTCCGACGATCGACTTTGAGCAAATTGATGAGGCCCCTGAAGGGTTTAATTGGAACCTATATAACCAAGGTATTATCTTAGATACCCCTGGCAGTTTTATTGCTCAGGATGGTGAAGGTAGCCGCAACGGCGAATGGCTTCAGCTATTAGGTCTATTAAAGAAGCATCGTCCAAAAGAGCCAATTAACGGATTGATCGTTACTGTTTCTATGGAAGACTTGTTGTCAGACAATAGCCAAAACCTGATTGATATGGGGATTAGTGCACGAAAAAATATAGAGCAGCTGATGCAAAACCTGCATGTTCAGGTGCCTATTTATGTCATGGTTACTAAGCTAGATCGTTTACCCGGTATTAACGACTGGGTTAACGGACTTGATGAAGCTTCGTTAAAAGATCCTATTGGTGAAGCGAACGTTTCAGAGACGAGTGCAAGTGATTTTATTAACACAGCTATTGGTCATATTTCAGAACGTATGAAACAGTTGTTGTTGTCAGCCGTTAACAAGCAAAATGTTAGCGCAGACTTATTGGTATTGCCTACTAAGTTTGAATTGCTTGAAAGACAGTTAATCACTTTTACCGAAAGCTTATTCCAAGCTAATCCATATCAAAAAACACCATTTTTTAGAGGATTGTATTTTGTTGGTGAGTCTAACTCAACCGAGATAAACAATCGCAGCTTATTCTCTCAGCGTCTATTTACTGACATTTTGCCGCAAGAACGTGGCATGGTGACTTCTTTAGCACGAGCAGAAAAAGTAGCAAGAAACCAGCGCTTGGGAAAGGCTTTCGCATATAACGCATTTTTCGCCATCGTAGCAGCGACGTTGTATGCAGGTTATAAAACAGATAAAACCCTGCTTAATGGCTTGGTGAATAACAATGCTGGCAGTTTTGAAGAAACATTAGAGTTGAGTACTAATATTGGTACATTGAACCAATATAGAACGATGGTGCAAGCGCTTCAACAGCACTCATGGACACCATGGTATGGCGTTAATGGCACACCTGAGTTTATTGCTAAATTAGAAGGTATGTTCGCTGAACGTGTGCAAGCACGATTAGTTGAAAAAACAGATCAAGTGTTTGTTAAAGAACTCGCTAATAGTTTCACCCGCGATGCCGATATTTCTGAAGAAAAAATTGTAGCTTTCATTAGTACACTTGTTCGCCGTATTAATATAATTGATGCGTATTTAGAAGGCGCAAGTGATAGTACGTTAGCGGGGATGCCAAGCCCTTATAGCGAAAGTGATGCTGAGTTTTTTGGGATTGAGAACACTGAAATAATCGACATGCTCAATGTGCTTTACTTGCAATCGCTTGACTGGAATAGCGATAAAAGTTCAATAGAGCAAGAGGTTAAGTTATTAGATGAGCAGCTGCGCGCTATCCTTGTGAAGAGTAAAGACTTATCTAATTGGTTGATACCTTGGGCTAATAGAGTGGCTAAATCATCATCTGTTAAGGTGTCTGATTATTGGCTTAATGGTTCAGGCAAGCTTCAAAAAGATACGATGGTTAGTGGTGCTTACACGGCTGAAGGTAAGCAGGTAATTGACGACTTTTTAGAACAAATTAAAGATACGGGTCGTTACAGTGAAATTTTACTCAAAATTTTACCGGGCTTTGAAGACCAATATAAAAAGAATTACTTAGCAAGTTGGGAGCATTTTGCTGAAGATTTTGCCAAAGGAAGCAATAAATTACGTAGTCGTAATGAGTGGCTAACAGTAATAAATAACCTATCAACAGGCCGTAACCTTTATTTTAATGCCTTTGATCTTCTTGAGAAACAAATTGAGCCGTACAAAGATGATAGTGAGTTACCATCTTGGGCAAGCATGATTGGTTATTATCAAGAGATGCGTTCTTTTGCGCCAGATGAAAAATCTGACAATGGTAAGAAAAATAAGTTATTAGCAAAAATGGCCTTAAAACTGGCCGCTAAAGCTGGTCCGTTAGGTAAAGCCATTGCTGGTGCTGGCAAGAAAGGCATGAAAACACAGAAGAAACTCAATAAAGCGAGTGGTAAATCTGGACCGTCTGCTGATGAACGCCAAATGCAACTTGAAGAAGCAGGTAAGTTATTAGGGGAATATCGCCAAGCATTGTCTGACTTTGTTTACAGCGCTGAAATGCGATCTGTTTCTCATGCAGCAATTACAGGTCTGTTTACTAACCCTGACAATCCAGCAAATGGTGAAAGTAGTTTAGCTGTTGCCTATGCAAGTATCAAAAAATTGCAAGCTATTGTTGGAAAGGAAAATGCGGACAATAAAGCGTTTTGGACGCTTTACATGGGCGCTATCGATTTAATGCAACATTACATGTTGGAAGAGTCGTCGTGTAAAATTCAAGACATTTGGAGCAGTGAGTTCTTAACGAATCTTGAAGGCGTTCCTGAGTATAAGTTATCTAATTTAGCTTTTGGTCCTGAAGGTATCCTATGGCCATTCTTAGATGAAAAAATGGGTTCATTTATCAAAGAACGTTTTGGTGCTGGTTATGTTGGCGCTAAAGTCATGGGTGATACTTATCCTGTTAATATCGGGTTCTTAGAGTTTGCGGCCAGAGCAAAAGACGGCAAACAAGCAAAACAAGACTCTTACCCTGTGCAGTTAACTACATTGCCAACGAGTGCAAACTTAGATACCAAATATCATGTTAGCGAAACTAGCTTAACGATGCAGTGTGCAGAAGGTAATGTAAGTTTAATCAACAAGAATTTCCCTAATAGTGAGCAGTTTGATTGGAGTGAATCTTGTAGTGGTACGAATTTGACCATTAAAGTAGGTCGTTTTGTTTTAGAAAAGAGTTATGAAGGACCTTTAGGTTTCCCTCATTTCCTTGAAGACTTTAAAACCGGACAAAAAAGATTTTCGGCAACGGATTTCCCTAAATTCTCTAAACAGTTAAGAGAATCTGGTATTAGCTTTCTTGATGTTAAATACCAAATTACAGGGCAATCAGCATTACTTAAATCACTCAACAGTAAGCAACTTGAAATACCAAGAAATATTGCGGCCTGTTGGGTTGATAAGAAAAGCGTTATTGCTTCGGTGTCAAAATGATCACGCTGGACTCAAAAAAACAATGGGACAAGTTAGAATTTAACTATCAGTCTATTGAAGGCAATGAAAATGCTACATTGCCCTTCAAGTTGTTAGTGTTAGGTGATTTTTCATTAAGTGATGATAATCGCCAAATACATATTTTGAAGCCGGTAAAAATCGATCAAAAAAGTTTTGACCGTGTTTTGTTGGCCCAAAAGATAGCCGTTAGTATTGAGTTGACAATTGCCGGTGACGATAACCAAATCGATTATATCGATCTTGATGTCTGCATTAAAAGCATGAGTTGCTTCGAGCCATTGCCACTGATTGAGTCGATTCCTTATTTGGCATCACATCAAGCACTCATTAAGCGCATTAATACTTTAGCAAGCCAGAATGCGTTTAAAGAGGCAACGTTTAATGATGACGAATTGGTATTGTTATCACAATGTGGCGTAGAGTTAGCGCAAATTAATGACGCTGAACTTCCCTTTGTTATTTGTGATATTAACGAACATCTCTATGAAATTGTTGATTTAGTCTTACATCATGAACATTTTCAAAAATTAGAATCTATTTGGCGTAATCTGCAACAGCTTGTGACTTGTGCTGATGAAGTTGATGGCTGTTTAATTGAGTTTCTCGATATTAGTCAATATCAAATAATGGATGACTTTGAAGTTAATCGTGACATTAAAGACAGTTTATTGTTTGATATTGTGTATCAGCAAGAGTTTGCACAATATGGTGGTCAGCCATATACCGCCATGGTAGCTGATTATGAGTTTAGCTCGGGTGCGCAAGACATAGCGCTATTAAGGGCTATTGGTAAAGTGGCTAATGCTGCTCATGCGCCATTCATTGCTGGTGTGAGCCCTAAGTTTTTTGGCGGTGATGATTTTAACTCACTGGCAAATACGGGGGATATTGAAGAATTAATTACCTCGCCTAAGTACATTAAATGGCGCGGACTTCAGCAGGAGCATTTGTCGTCATATATCGCTCTGGCGCTGCCACGCATTCAATTACGAAACGGTTATTCATTTGCGGCAGGCACAATAGGCCCTTTGCCCTACGAAGAGAATACACGTTTAACAACCGATAAAGTGTTATTAGGTAACGCTTCATTCGCTTTTGGTCGGTGTTTAATTAATAGCTTTTCGCGTTTTTCGGTCTGTACTGATATTTGTGGAATCGAAGGCGGAAGAGTATTACCCGCCTGTGAAAGTAACACCACTGACAACTTTCCTAATTTCCCCATTGAATGTGTGTTGTCAGAACAAAAAGTATCACAGCTTTCACAAATTGGTTTGTTACCCCTGAGCATTAATAAACGAATCAATGAGCTTCTTTTTAATGTCGCTGGGTCAATTCGCTGGGGCAGTTTAACGATTCCTGTGTCTAGAACAACCACTGAAATATTAGATGCACAAGTCGAAGCGCAGTTGCCTTATTTGTTTGTAATATCACGTATTGCACATTATTTAAAAGTGGTTGAACGCGATAATGTGGGCTCATTAAAGAATGTGAGTGAATTACAAAGTGAATTAAATCGCTGGCTACGTCGATATGTTTCTGATGTAGAGAACCCTGCGCCAAGTGTTAGAGCTCGTAAACCTCTTAAAAAGGCAGAAGTCGTGCTTATAAATAATGAAGAGGAAGGGCGTCATCATTTAAGTGTAACGGTGACACCTCACATGAAATATATGGGCAATGACTTTGTTTTAGCCTTAAATATTTTGGCCGAATAATGTTCAATAAGGAGTTTTTATGTCAATGCTAGGTTTTATGACCCTGTCGGGGGTCGAGCAAGGAAATATTCAAGGTGGTTCACAACACGTTGAAAATGAAGATGAAATTGAAATACTGTCTATTGAACACGAAATTAAAGTGCCCAGTGGTAGTGATTTAAAAGTAAGCGCCGGCCAACCTGTACATGGTGGCATAAAGATCAATAAATTAATTGATCGTAGTAGCCCTAAAATGGCACAAGCTATGTGTACACGTGAATCAATTTCTGACGTTACATTAGCGTGGTATCACCACACTAGTACTGGAACGCGTGAATTAATTTATAAAATTATGCTCAAAAATGCACTCATCACACGCGTTAAAACTTGGAGCCCACATTTGTATGAAAAGGGTGAAGAGGAATATCGTTTAATGGAAGATATAACCTTTAGCTACGAATCAATTATTTGGAGTTGGGGTAGTGATGGTGATGTTGAATATGAAAGTACGGCTAAAGGGGCGTTGTAAGTCGTGATGGAAATGGAACGATTATTTGATCGCCTCAGTTATCTTGACCTTTCAGATGACCAAAAGCGGGTTCAGGTTAAACGAGACCGAGTTCTGGAGTCTATTAGGCATCATTTAAGTGGACTGTTTAATACGGCTCGCGGCACTGTGTTAATTGATGCTGAATATGGGTTACCAGATATGTCGATGGGCCCAGGCAGTAATCAAGTACACGGGGTTGATGTAATGGCCCAAATCCTTTTAGAGACAATAAACCATTACGAAAAAAGATTAATTAAGCCTCAAGTTAAAGTGACGCTTAATAATGCCGATAATTCATCTATTGTGTTTGCAATTTTAGCCACGATAGAACAACCAAATGAAACACGTGAAGTGACCATGACAGGGGCCGTTATAGCCAATGGTAGCTTTGTGTTTGATCCCATTGATTAGGGCTAATTGTGTTAACTGATTATTACAAACAAGAATTACGTCTATTAAAAGACATTGCCGCGGACTTTTCAAAAGAAAATCCGTCGCTCAGTAGTGCCGTGGCAGGTCCAAGTAGTGACCCTGATGCAAGCCGAATTTTAGAAGGTGTTGCATTTCTTACGGCCAATATTAGACAAGAGTTAGACAGCCAATTTCCTAAATTATTGCATAGTTTAGCGCAGCTTGTATGTCCGCAATATATCAGACCAATGCCCAGCGCAACGATTGTAGCGTTTGAAGCAAAAGCAAGTCTAGCACAAGCTTTAACGGTAGAAAAAGGTACATACATCGACTCAAAAGAGTCTGATACTGGTAGCTGCCGTTTTAAAACAACCGATGATATTGAACTGCTACCACTAAAATTAGCAAAAGTTGTTGAATACGAACAAGGTAGTGACCCAGACATAAATTTTGGCCTGAAGTTTCAGTTAGTGAATCAAACGTTAGATCAGTTAGAATTTGACAAAATTAGAGTCTATTTAGGCGGTGAATATAGCGATGCAAGTGACTTGTATATGCTACTACTTAGTCAGCTGAAAAATGTGAACGTGATTTCAAATGGCGAGATTGTATTAGATTCATCTGTGGTCACGGCTACTGGTTTTGGTCGCGAACAAAGCTTGTTTCCACAGCCTAAAGGTATGATGCCTTCGTTTGATTTGTTGCAGCAATATTTTTTATTCCCGCAAAAATACCTTTTCATTGATATTAATTTAAAGGATTGGCGCGGACGCGGTGCAGGCAGTGAGTTTGAACTGAAATTCACCTGTGATAAACCGTCATTTAGAATGCCAAAGCTTAATCGTGACAATTTTGTGCTGCATGCAACGCCTGCTGTTAACCTGTTTAGTCTTGATTCTCAATCTGCGTTGATTGATGCCAGCAGCGATGAATATCAAATGCTGCCTAACACGGGTAGTTCTATCACGCCGACGCAGATTTATAGTATTGATCATGTGGAAAGCTTTGCAAGAGGCATGGAAGAGCCTCGTGGTTATCAATTATTTGGCGGGTTTTATCAACCTGACTCTAACGATGCCGTCTATGAAATGGTTTATCGTGCCGGTGCTTCTGCTGACAATCCTGATCTATTTTTAAAATTGGCTTTTCCGGCGCAGCAACAGGTTGGGAAGAAAGAAATCCTAAAAGCCTCTCTCACTTGTAGTAATGGCCGCGCCGCCGAAAAGTTATTACCTGGTGACATCTGTGTTGCAACCAGTAATACACCAGAATTGGCAACGTTCAGAAACGTAATCGCGCCAACGGCTGCTCGTCGAATCCCAATTGATGGCGACATGTTATGGCAACTTATCTCTCATTTATCACTAAATTATTTATCAATCACCGATAAAGATACGTTAATCGCTATTTTACGACAGTATATTGCCCCTGATAATCGTGATAAAAGCGGTCGATTAGCTAATGAGAAAAAAATTGATGCAATTAGTGATGTGATAGTGACGCAGGGGGAATCCTTATTTGGTAATGCCTTTGTGCACGGTCAAAATATTCGGATTGTGTTGAAGTCCGAGAATTTCCAATGTCACGGCGACAAATTTGTATTTGGCAGCGTGTTAGATCGCTTTTTTGCTGGCACCGCCGCAATTAATGTATATAGCGAACTAACTTTTGAAGACTTTTTTAGCGGAGACCATCTGCAATGGCCAGCGAAAATCGGCAATCGTCCGCTGCAATAGAGCAAGCATTGTTAGATGACGCTTCGGCGTTTTCATTTAGCAAGGTGCTTTCTCATTTAACCCACATTGTTGTGGGGCAGGGGCTCGATCCAAGTACACAAATACAAATAAGACCGTCACTCTCAATGAAACTGACACGCTCGCAAGTTGTGGCTGTTAATAAAAGAGATGATGGTATTTATGAAGTGATAACAAATTTTTTAGGGCTATATGGTGCATCATCACCCCTACCAAATTTTTACACTGATGATTTAATTAATCTTGAGCAAGAAGATCAAACGACTGCACGTCGTTTTTTAGATGTAATACATCAACGCGTTTATCAATTGTTTGCGCAAGCGCAGCAAAAATATAACAGCATAAGCAGTGTTGTAGAACGTCAACAACAAGAATTCAGTCAATTGCTGCATACCATTACTGGCAGTCGTGATGAGCAGATTCAAAAAGCGATGCCGCAAAGTAATCAATTGTTGTCTTTTATTGGTTTACTCAGTTCAAGGCAGCGCTCTGCTCAAGGCTTAGAAGCATTATTGAGTGGATTTTTACCCAGTGTTGATGTGCATATAGAACAATGTGTTGAACGCACGGTAAGTGTGCCCGAAAAACATCGCAGCAAAGTGGGCATATCGTCGTGTCAACTTGGCAGTAATGCATTATTAGGTGATCGCTTGAGCGATCGGCATTCAAAAATCATCGTGCATTTAGGCCCTTTATCTCAAACGGATTTCGATAGTTTAGTTAATGACAAAGTGCAGTGGCAAACGTTAGAGGGCTTAATAAAAGCCTATTTAACCATGCCAATGGAAGTGGATATAAAAATTTCACTCATTAGTGATGCAGCCAAAGGTGTAGCATTAGGCGAAAGTAAATGGTGTCAGCTAGGTTATGATACTTGGTTGCTTGCACCTAAATCGGCGACAGAAAAAACAGATAGTACGACTGATATTTTAGTCAGTACGTTGCGTTTACAATAAGTGGAATCTTTACTTAGTGCAGCGTACCAAAGCAATAGACTTAACGAACAACAAATGGATGGTGTGTGATGACCAAACAAATTAGCTTTACATTTAATCATGAAGCATTAAACGCTGGTGACAATATTACCGTTGTTAAGTTTAATGGTGATGAAGGCATTTCTAAGCTTTTCGAGTTTACGATTGAAATGAAATCGAGCAATGCCGATCTCGACATCGACGCCATTTTAGAATCACCTGCTAGTTTAGAAATTAGCTTAGGGGATGATGTTCGAAAAATTCAGGGCATCGTGTCCCATTTTGATGCCGTGCGTCAAATCAATCATGAAACTATTTATGTAGCCACACTGGTGCCGCGTTTATGGGAATTGTCGTTATATCACACCAATGAAGTCTACTTAGAGCAAACTGTCTCTGAAATCATTGAAACTGTCTTACAAGAAGCGGGATTCACCAGTTTAGATTATGATGTTTCGGGCATTGAAGAGAATGATGTGACCGGTAAAATATGGCCTTATAAGTGTCAATATGGTGAAACTCATCTTGATTTTATTTCACGTTTAATGGAACGTGATGGTATTTATTATTACTTTGTTGAAGGTGATGTGGGTGAAAAAGTTGTTTTTTGTAATAGCTTGAACTTTCAAGAAGCTATCATCGTGCCAAACGTGCTTTACAGCCCAATGTCATCGTTAGAAATTAATTCATTAGAAAATACGGTTAATAGTTTCGTTAGCCAGCAAAAGCGCCTCCCGCACAAAGTATTAGTCAAAGATTATAACGATGACAAGCCGTCTGTAGACATTAAAGGCGAAGCGATAATTGATGAAAAGGCTAACAAAAGTAGTGAAATTTATGTTTGGGGTCAAAACATTGAAACCCCAGAAGAGGGCGGTGTGCTTGCTCAAATTCGCGCGGAAGAATTTCTAGCAACCAAGCGTACTTATCACGGTGAAAGCTCAGTAGTTAGACTCTTAACCGGCTTTAACTTCACCCTCAAAGATCACTTTCGCCAAACCTGTAATCAAGAATATTTATTATTGAGCATCAGCCACGAGGCGAGTAATCCAAGCGCGTTAGATTTCAGTGGCGGTATTGGTGCATTGCCCCCTGTATATAGTAATAGCTTTAGCGCCATTGCAGCTGACGTACAGTATCGTCCTGAAATTATCACTAACAAACCCGAAATTCATGGCACATTAAACGCCTTTATCGACTCTGAAGGTGATGGTCAATACGCCGAAGTCGATGAAGAAGGACGTTACCGCGTAACTATGCCATTTGATCGTATTGATCGTGATGGCGGCAAAGCCTCACATTATTTACGTATGAGCCAACCCTTTTCCGGTGAAAATCAAGGTATGCATTTTCCGCTACGAAAAGGCGCCGAAGTATTGCTTACCTTTATTGGCGGTGATCCTGACCGTCCTGTAATCGCAGGTTCAATTCCTAATGCCTCTCAACCTAGTGTTGTTAATGCCGACAATCATACAAACAGCATGATTAAAACTGGTGCTGGTAATAAGATTGAACTTGAAGATAAAGACGGTAAGAATCGTATTAAGCTGCAAACAGGTGATGAAAAATCGTACATGCACCTTGGTTCTCCAAACCATGATGGTGATGGTTGGGTAGTTGTTACAAATGGTATAGAGAGGAAGCATATTACAGGTGGTCAAAGAATAACTATGTTGGCCGATGAGGGGGGGCAAAATGCAACTGATTCAACTGATACTAGTGCAGGCACTAATCCATCAATTAGCGTTGCAGATCAAAGTGACCTTAACGATTTACATGAATTTACAATCAAAACTAATGACGGTACGGATGACAAAACTGAAAACGGGGCTGTCATGGGGAAAGATCAGGAATTGTCAGGTAAATATCTAATAGAACGAAGAGCAGGAGATAAATATCTTTGGACTGATGGTGATGAATTCGTTTATGGCGGTGGAAATTTATTTGAGTATGGAAACGGCTATACAGAAGCACACGCTGATGATACTGGTTGTGACGGTAGTGAGTTTTGGCCAAGTAAAGAAGATCGACTGGATGTAGAACCCGTTATTGGAATTACAGGAAATGATGCCGCTTCTAAGAAGCCATGTCCGCAAGATCCTAAAATTACAAAAATTAATTCTGAGATATCAACAATTGAATCTGAGATTTCAACACTTAATTCTGAAATATCAAAATTAAGTCAAGAAATCTCTCAATATAGAACGAACTCTCAATACGTAATAAGTAAAAGAAATGAGTTATCATCAAAAAATACTGAATTAGCACAAAAAAATGGTGACCTTAGAAATAAAAAAAGTGCATTAGAAACTTTAGAGGCTGAGAAAAAGAAGTTTTATAAAAAACGGTCCAGTTTAATTGCCGGGGATGCAGCGGTAGAAAAAACATGGACAGATACATTTACCTACAATAATGGGAAGAATTATGAGTGGGGTGATACTTGTGATTATGCTTTTGGTAATAGTTATGAAGAAGCCCATGCAGATGGGACTATGGAGATAGACCTAAAGCATTCTAAAGACCTTATCAAAGGGCCTGGTTTTAATACAGTATCGGGAACAAAAGTCACAGGATTGTCAGAAGATACCACTTGGGTCTCAAAGTCTATTGGTAATGCATACGATTATGTAAAAGGTAATTCTATCGAAATTGTGGTCGGTAACTGTGAATCTCATATGCATGGTAATTCTTATGATTACGTTGTGGGCAATAGCGTTGAGGAAGTGAAAGGAAATGTTAAAAGCACTTTTGACGGTAATGTTGTTGAGGATGTGAATGGTAATTACGACGGAAAAATAATTGGAGCCGCTTCTGAAATGTTTTTAGGAGCATCTAATAGCATGTTTTTAGGTGCTCAAAACGATATGTGTTTATCAATTGCTAATAATATGTATATAGGCATATGCACTGATATATCTGTCGCATTGAAGCTAGAAGTTGCGTTAGGTTCAACATTTACAGCAGATATGACAACAGAGCTGAATACAAAAGTAGTTGATGTTGAAGCTACCTTAAATAGCTTGAAAACAGATGTGACAGCATTAGGAGCAGCGGTTAACGTTATAAAAAGTGGGGCTGTTGAGATTAAAACTAAAGGGCTTTCAATGGAAAGTGGCGGAATGAAGTTAATAGCTTAATATATGAATATCATCAAACCTCTTCAACTTGGCGTTCTACACAAATCCTTTACCTATTTAGAAAAGGACGTATTTTCGCTGTCTATTCCGATCGCTTTTTCGTTAATCAATGGTGAGATTCTGCTTGAGCAGAAATTATGGTCCGCCATTGGCGATCAGCTTGATGGTCAGGTTTTCGATGGAGCTATGCCAAAAGAAGTTGGTGAAGTGTTAGTCTGTGGTGATTTTATTGCGCCCAATGGACACACTGTAGAAGCTGGCTCTGTTCATTTAACCTTAGGTCGACAGGACGCTAAAGGTGTATACCAATCTTTTGTAAATAAAGAACTCGCTATATTTGGCGAACGCCATTGGTATAAGCTGTTGGGCGCTGGGATCGGTATTAGTACAGCAGAGCCTATGACTGAAATGAAAATATCATATAACAATGCTTATGGTGGTGAAGGTTTTAAAATAAACCCCGAAGGTAAAGGGTATAAAGCGATAGATGTTGATGGAATCGAGAGGCAGTACTTACCCAACATTGAATATAAAAACAAGTTATCAACCTCATCTAGTAAAGCCGTGCCGCCTGCCAGTTTAGGACGTATTGATATTATGTGGCAATCACGAATCAGCTTAGCAGGTACATATGATGAAGCATACATCAATGAAATAATGCCGGGCTTGCCAAACGATATTAACTGGCTTTACTTTAATGACGCCGCCGAAGACCAATGGTTACCTAGCTACTTTAAGGGCGATGAACTTTATACGATCTCTAACATGCATGCGACTCATCGAGAATTTAAAGGACAGTTACCGCCTATCTATGGTCGTGGGTTTGTGAATCAACGCTGTGGTGATGAGGTTGTTTTTAAAGAAGTAAAAACTAAACTCGATACTCTGTGGTTGTTCCCTAATGAGGCCATGGGCGTGATGATTTATCGCGGTACACTTGAAGGCTACAGTGATGATGGTACTGACATTGAATCATTATTATTAGCTTGTGAAAGTCGCCATGATACACCGCGTAGCCTTGCTCATTATCAAGATCAAATGACCAAACGCATCTGTCCAGATCACGGCTATAAATATGCGTTATTAAGCACGCCATTAATTGCCGAAGGTATGCGCTGTGGTTTCAAGCAAATTGAAGAAGAATTTGATTTCCCATTAGAAATGCTGGGTAAAGATAACATGGACGCCTTTGCGGAGACTAAAACACAAGAGGCACTCACGAAAGCCGAAGATGCTAAAGCGCAGGTTGTTGAGCAGCTTAAAGCGGCTGGCATTGATCCTGCGCCCTACCTTGAAAAAATGAGTAATCCTGAGAAGGCCCCAGAGCAAGCGCAAATGGAAGCGTTACTAGAAAAAATGGCGCCAGGTATGGTAACTGATCCGAAAAATGTTGAAATCAGTAAAATTGACTTATCAGTAATGGATGAAATCAAGGTTTTTACTGATGAATTGGCTGAGAAAAAGATTAATGAAGCCAAAGCACAAGTCGCTGATGAAATAGCCAAATTAAAAACTGATCCGAATGCTTCTTTGTATGCTGATGCCATTGCGACCATGGAAGAAAAACTGGTTGAAATTGATTTGCCGCCATTGTGGCCTCGTCCTGACCTAAGTAGTAAAATTAGTGAAATTAAATCTCAAATTAGTAGTGCCGAAAGTGAAATAGAAAAATTACGAAAAATGGGCGTTGCTGAAGAGAAGTTACCAAAAATTGATGTTGATATCAAAGACATTGAAACGAAGTTACTTGATGCCGAAGTTAAACTTAAAGAAACTTACGTTATGGGTGCTCATTTAATGGGAGAAGGGAGATCGCCTCACCCTAAAGAAGAAGCACGGCTTCGTGAAGTATTTATTAGCAGTTTCAAGTCCGGTGAATCATTAATTGATAAAGATTTCGCTTGTATCGATTTATCAAATATGGACTTTCAAGGCATTGACATATCAGGCTGTTATTTAGAGGGTGTTAACTTTTCTGGAAGCGATTTAAGCGGTGCTAATTTAAGTGGCGCTATTTTAGCGGGTGCGAATTTAACCGATGCGAAATTATATGATGCCAATTGTGTTGGTGCAAACATTGGCGCCGCTAATTTAACCGATACGGATTTTAGTGGCTGTGATTTAACGAAAGCAGTTTTAGGAAATTCAACATTGGTGAATACAGACTTTAGCCGTTGTACCCTTGTAGAAATCAATTTCTTAGACGTTGAATTTGAAAAAGCTATTTTTGATGATGCCATTATGACTCAATGTAATTTCATTGAACCAACCCTTAATGAATGCTCGTTTTTAGGGACAGATTTAACTGGCTCCAACTTTGTTAAACCCCAATTAGAAAAAGCTAACTTTAAACAAGCTACCCTTGATGGTGTTAACTTTGTTGAAGCTAAAGCTAATGGCGCCAATTTCAATGAAGCTCAAATGATTAATAGCCGATTTGTGGGGGGTTGTTATCTTAATGATACAAGCTTTGTTGGCGCGCAATTAAGTCAGTCTTGTTTACGCGAAAATGAACTTAATAATGCTGACTTTAGTAACGCCACTTTTAACGAAACTGATTTTAGTGGTGCGCAGCTAGCAAACGCAAACTTTAATGGGGCTGTTGGTATTAGATCTCAGTTTCTCAAAGCTAACTTACACAATGCAATGCTTACCCAATTTAATCTCATGGAAGGCTCATTGTATAAAGCGTATTTAGTTGGCGCTAAATTTGATGGGTCTAATTTATATTGCGTTAACTTTATGGATGCCACATTGGGTAATAACAGCTATAAAAACGCTAATCTTGATCAAACTGTATTAAAAGATTGGAGACCGTCTTAATGGCTTTATCAAAAGACGAACTGGTCAAAGCAGTTAAAGGCGGCGAGCCGTTAATCAATGAAACAGATTTAAGCGGTGGTGATTATCAAGGTGCAGATATAGCAGGCGGCACCTTTAATGATGTCTCTTTTAAAGGAAGCGACTTACGCGGTGCCAAATTAAAAGAATGTAATTTCATCAATTGTGACTTTACTAATGCAAAACTTGATGGGGCTAATCTAATTTTAGCTAATTTCATTGAACCTAAAGGTGATACTATAAGCTTAGTCGGATGTGATATGCGCCTAGCTAGTTTTATTGATGCACAATTTACCAACGCCAATTTTTCGAACGCTAATTTTGAAAATACCAATTTTATTAACCCCAACTTAAAAGGGGCTAGGTTTATTGGTGCCAAAATGGAGCAAAATTCCTTTATTAATGGCGATTTACAAGACACTGATTTTTCTAAGGTCACAGTGTTCAGAACCAATTTTATTGACTGTAAAGTCACTGGAATTGTGTTTGTTGACTCAAAGTTAGAGCTGATATTTTTTAAAGGGGCTGATTTTACAAATTACGATTTCACTAAAATAAATCTGATCATGCCTCAATTTCAAGAATCAAAATTAATGGGTGCAAACTTTAGCAAAAAGGATATTACGCAGGCGAGTTTTATGGGGGCTGATTTAACCGGTGCTAATTTTACTCAAGTTAAAGCTAAGCAAACGAACTTCATTAAAGCCAACTTAACAATGGCTAATTTTAGTAACGCTGATATGGAGCAGACACTGCTTCAAGAAGCTAATCTAACCAAGGTTAATTTTACTAAGATTAAAGCCGTGCAAGCTTTGATGGTAAAAACTGATTGTACAGGTTCTGTATTTGATGGGGCTGATTTAACCTATGTTGATTTTAGCCATGCCAAACTGATAGAGGCCGATTTATCTAATACACAGCTTTATCGAACAAATTTGCATGAAATCATTGAAGAGAAGACATTGTGGCGAAATGCGAACCGCAGCGCCGCACTAGAAACAGATAAAACTAAGCAAAAAGCAGAGAAATGGTAAGACTTAGCTTAGTTAATAATACAAGGAGATAACATAATGGCTAATGAATTAGTTCAAAATTCTAGTACCGGACATACTGAGATCGCGACAGTTCAAGGCGGCTTTGGTCGAGACTTTATGGTGCATAGTGAGCGCGGAGTATTGCGTGCGACACTTGCTTTTAGCTGCTTGGTGACACCTGAAACAGGCGACCGAGTCTTAATTAATGCTAGCGCCAAAGAAAGTCACATCATTGCCATCATTGATCGTAAGCATGCCAATGACATGAAATTAGCATTTCCTGGTAATGTCGCGATGGAGTCTAAATCGGGTCATATTAATTTAACCGCCGCTAAGAAGATTAATTTAACGAGCGCGCAAAGTACACAAATTAGCAGTGCTAAATTTACACTTAACGCACTTGATGCTAATGTTCGCGCTGAAAAATTATCGATATCAGGTGATAGCGTGACAAGTCAGTGGCGTGATGTGACGTCTATTAGTGATGCGATGAATTTGATTGTAGAACGCATGAGTCAGCGGTTTAAGAATTGTTTTAAGCAAGTAGAAGGGGTTGAACAAAAAAGTAGCCACAACTATTTGCAAAATGTTAATCAAACATTGTCCGTTCGTTCTCGTGACGCCGTAATAACAGCCCGCAAAGATGTTAAAATCGACGGCGAACGAATTCACATGGGGTAAGGGAATATTATGGTTTTTGCAACAACACAAATGCCGGCGATGAATATGGCGATGCCAGATGTCTGTTTAACCCCGATACCATCTCCGGTAGGGCCCATACCGACACCTATTCCATATCCTAATATAGCTATGACGGCCATGGGCATTCCTTCACAAGTGAAGGTGCTGACATTAGCCATGCCAAATCACAATATGATGACAATTACGCCAATGAGTAACGGCGATAATGGCGGATTAATGATGAATCCATTGTCTGGTATGGTCATGGGGCCGCAAAAACAATTATTGGGTAGTGTTAAGACCTTTATTGGTGGTTTGCCTGCAAACAAAATGTTGGGGTTGTCCGGTCAGAACGGGATGATGCCGGGGGCGTTTGGTGCAACACTGTCACCGTCCCAAGTAAAACTAATGATTTTAGCGTAAACGTTAGAATAATAATTAAATTTTTTGATAAATTACAAGGGTATTACCGATGAGTTTCTATAACTTGCGTCCTTTTTTAAACTGGTTTTTGATGATTGCAGCGATTGCTGGAGTGATCTATATCGGTTACTCACAAGGCAGCAGTAGTAATATTATGCGAATTGCGACAGGTGAACGTGGCAGCTATTTACATGATGTTGGTAAAGAACTAAAGCAAGCAGTCGAAAATAATAGTGATTATAAAGTTGAGTTAGTGATTAGCAAAGGCTCGGTATTTAACCGTGGTGTATTGCAATCAGGCCAAGCTGAAGTCGCTATTTTGTCACCAGCGGTTAGTGACATGACGAATTTAACGGTTGTTACGCCTATCGCTAAAAACTATGTGCAAGTGATTGTTCATGTTGATAGCAAAATTGATACGATGGATGACCTAGCTGGGCACCGAATATCGTTAGGTGGTTTGAAAAGTGATCATCGCAGAAATGCCGTTACTTTGCTTAATTTCTATCATATAGAGCCTAAGACATTACGCAGCACAGAAATATCTCATTTGAGCTTATTAGAAGGTCGCGAACTTGATGGTGCAATTATTACATCGAGTACTAAAGACCCTTATATTAGAAAATTAATGGCTAGTGGTAACTTCAAGTTATTAGGCCTTAGCGCTTATGAAGGCATTGCAGCAACCTCGACGTTTTTACATAGTGAAATCATGAGCAGCGGTACCTATCCATCAATCGCCGGACCTCAACCTAAAGAATGGCTATCGATGATAACGACGGACTCGTTAATCGTTACACGCGTTGATGCTGATGATATGTTGGTTGAAACCTTGCTAAAGACTTTGTTCACTAAAAACTTCCAAAAGAAATACCCGTTGTTAAGTGAGTGGCGCGCTAAAACGCAGGGCTCATGGACTTCGTTAGAGTCTCATGTTGCAGCTAAGCGCTATTTTAATCCTTACCTTGCACTTAAAGAAGCTGTATTTAGTGCCATGTTAGTGTTGTGGAATGTTAAATGGGTCTTACTTTGTGTTGTAATTTTCTTAATTAGCGCACGTTCACGTTGGGTTGATCATAAGGCTCGAGTTTTAGTTTCAAAACAAGAAAGTCGTGAACAACGCATTGTGAAATTGATTGAAGATATTAACGAACACGAGCAATTGCAAGCAGACACTAAAGATTATAGACAGCTGATGCTTAGATTGTCAGAAACACGAAAAATCAAGCAAGATGGCATTAGCGTTGCTGCTGTTCATCAAATGAGTAATAGCCCAATATTTTTAGCTTTTTTACAGCAATGTGATCACGTTATTCAAGATATCCAGTGGAAATTATCAATTGGTGTATCTCACCGCAGTGAAACGGCTTAATACGGATAATAACAATAATAAATTATGAAAAAAAATATCATTGCGACAATTATTTGTGCCTCTTTTATGGGATTCGGCCTTAGTGGTTGTATGACCTTATGGGGAGGGGAAGACGATGCCTCTACTAGCGTAGAGGTGAGTAACTTAGATTACGTGCCTAAATCGACACAAGATAGCTTTATTGAAGTATTACCTAACTTTGAAACTCTTGATCCTCTTTACTCGATTGGCTCTGATGGTGACTTTGATAAAGGCATGATCGCGTTTGATGAAAAACGTTATGGCCAAGCTATGATGCAATGGTATCCACTTGCCAAAGAGAAAGACCCAAAGGCTGAGTATTATTTAGGCATAATGTACTTAAATGGGTTAGGGCTTCCGCTTGATTTTAAGCAGGGGGCTATTTGGTTACAACGTAGTGCCAACCGTGATTATTTACCAGCCCAATTTGAATTAGGTCAACTGTATATTGCAGGTCAACAAATAGAGCAAAACTATGACCAAGGTATACGTTGGTTATTGTCTGCTGCTCGCCAAGGGCATGCCGGTGCACAATTTGGTTTTGGTCTTTTATATCAGCAAGATAAAGTCCCTTTGTCTTCTAACTTAATGGCGGTTTATAAGCAAAATCGCTCACAAGAGTTCAATTATAAGCAAGCCGCAAAATGGTATGAAACAGCTGCTCAGCAGAATCATGGTGCTGCACAGAACAACTTAGCGTGGTTATACTTAATAGGGCAAGGCGTTGAACAGTCTGACTCTTTGGCGTTAAAGTGGTATACAGATGCTGCAAATCAAGGTGTTATAGATGCACAATACAACCTTGGTTTATTGTTTGAACAAGGTAGAGGCACTCCGCTAGATTTACAAGAAGCTCTTTTTTGGCATAGCAAAGCTGCGGATCAAGGGTACCTTCCTGCACAACAACGATTACCAATTTTACAACAGCAAATCGAAGCATTTGACGCATCGTTAATCTTGTATGGCTCAACGCTTTCTTTGGCAACTCGGGGCTCACTCCGAGCAAAAATAAAAAATAATGGTGGCGTGAAGCTCAGGGAGCAAGATAACTACTGGTATGACACTTATGAGTCGTCTCAATTGCTACCTAACAGTGATCGATTGTTTGTAGGTTACAGTTTGCAAACTGGCAATGTGGGCTCGTTAGAATATCGCTTCCCTTCATTTAATGATCCGACGATGGTGTTATCCGTTATCGAACTAGTGACGAAAAAATATGGTCAACCAACCTCTAGAAAAGGCGAGTTAAATAGCGGCACCATGCAATATGAATGGCAAGTTAAAGATACTAATATTGTGGTTTCACGATATTGGCCTGATACGACAGTTTATTTGTCTTATCATGTGGGCGAAAGTTACCGCCAAATGGTCAGCGAAATGCCTAAGAATGCAGAAGCACTAAAACAAAATATGGACTTTGAGACTTACTAGTCTGATTGCAATTACTTAGCCGTAGAAATACGGCTATTGGAAACTTTTTACTTAAGAATGAATATGATTAATTTAATGTCATCAACGCGCCAATATTTATCACGAATTACATTATTACTTAGTGTTTTAATGTTGTCAGCGTGTGGCGGCGGCGGTGGTGGCGACGAAGAAGCGTCTACAGGTACTTACGAGATTAAGGCTATTGCTAGCGATGTAAAAAACGTCGATGGACTAGACGCATTGCGTCAAGGTGAAGTATTTCAGCTGGGTATTTTTGACAAAAGCACAGGTGTTCAAGATTTTGGTGTCTATGTTGATAGTGCGAATCAATCGTTTGAGTTAGTTCAATATAAATGGACTATCACACCAAGTGAAAATGCAAATTTAAATACAGAGTCCGGTTTTAAAAACCAATTAAACGCCGTTAATCCAGGGGTGGTAACACTAACCGCAATTAACAGCAAAAATTCGTTATCAAAGCAAGTGCGCATACTTAATGCCTTGTTAAAAACCGTTGAAGTAAGCGGCACGCAGGCTTCATTGTACCAAGGACTAAGTACACAGCTTAGTATTGCTGGTAGTTATAGTAACGGCGCAATATTACCCATCACTGAAGGTGTAGTTTGGCAAAGCCAGCACCCTGATATTGCCACTATTGATGCTAATGGCTTAGTTAAAGCTGTTAAAGTTGGAACCGCTATTATTAATGGTAGCAAAAACGACGAGTTTGGCACTGCAATTACTAATACCTTTGAGCTTACGGTTACTAAGGCGGCAATCACCACATTACAAATACCGACAAGCGCAGAGATTATCTTAGGCCGAATTGATAATATTTCAGTGATGGCAACATACACCGATCAAACGCAGTCAGATGTAACAGCTAATGTGACGTGGGAATATACTCCGGTTAATATGATGAATATTGATAATACGGGGAAATTGACTACGTTAGCGCAAGGCGAGGTCGTTGCAAAAGCGTCTATTGATGATGGATATGGACTCTCAATCATTTCAGGTGAATATGCCTTATTTATTTCAGATCGGGTAATCGATACCGTAATTATCGCACCACATGATGAGACAATCGATGCTCAATCTCCTGTTATTGCCATTGAAAGAGCTGAACAATTTACTCTTGAAGCCGTTTACTCAACCGGTGCCAAAGAAAGTGTCATAGGCAACTCATCGTTATCCGTCGTTTCAAGTAATGTTGATGTCGCCAGTGTCGAACTCAACGATGAAAATCAATATATTATAACAATGCTAAGCGTTGGAGAAACAACATTAAAAATGAGTGTTGTTAATCGATTAGGCACTGAGATCACAAGCGAGTTACCCCTGCGAGTGAATCGTCCGCCACTTGTCTCATTAGATATTTCATCAACACTGTTACAAATCCCTGCCGGCCTGAGTGTCGATTGGCAAGCTATCGGTACAATGGAAGATGGCACAACAAAAGACTTCAGCTCATTGGTAACATGGCAAAATGATGACCTATCAGTTGCTAGTTTTTCTACAGCTGGAACACCTCAAAAGTTAACAACTAAAATAACCGGTTCTAGCAATGTTTCTGCCAGCTTTGTTAACGATGTTGGCGTTACAATTGTAAGTAATTTAGTAGCGGTTACTGTTATTCCTGCCCAAGTACAATATGTGCAAGTTGAATCCGTTACAGACGGAATTTTTACCGATAACAAATTTAGTATTGCTCAAGGCATTAGTCATAATCTTCAATTAGTTGGTATATACAGTGATGGAACTAGGGAAGTCGCTACAAGTGTAAATTGGAGTTCATCAGATCTTAGTATGGCAACGGTTGATGAATCTAATGGTCTGTTAGTTGCTGGAAAGGCGGCTGGAAAAACCGGCGATTTAACCGTTAGTGGTCAAACTGTGTTTGAAGAAAAAGATTTTTCAGGTGACCTAGCGTTGACCGTAACACCTGCTTTATTAACTAATTTAAACTTGTCTGTCATAGCAGCCGATGGACTCTGGAAAGGATTCTTAGTAAAAGTTGTAGCTAGTGGTACATTTTCAGATGATCTCATACGTGACATTAGCGATGAAGTTACGTGGAGTATTGCCGATGGCTCCGCTTCATACATTGAGCAATTAACCACCTTAGTTAATGGCTTTAAATTACTTGATGTTGGTACTCCAAAAGTAAAAGCTCAATTTACTGATATATATAACAAGAACAAAGTGACACTCAGTGATATCGATATCACTATATCAGCGGCTTTATTGACCTCAATATCAATTAAAGCGGTTGATGATTTTGGCTTGACCATCAATGATATTGCCAGTGGTAAAGATGTCAGGTTTATTGCTACTGCTGGTTATAGTGATGAATCAAATAATGATGTTAGTCAATCAGTGCAATGGAATTCGTCTCCAGCGGCATTTCTTAATTTTGACAATACAGCTGGTAAAGAAGGGTATGCGACTACTTTACAGCAAACACAGTTTGATACTAATTTGCAGGTCTCTGCGCTATTAATTAATGCAGATAATAAAACAATTGCAACTCAGATCCCTTTTACCATCTTACCAGCGGCGTTAGAATCTCTGACCTTGCTCCCACTTAATAATGATTTTTGTAGTGCATTAAGTAGTCTTGACCCACCAAGTTGTAGTGAAGTACCTAGTGGTAAAACACTGCAATTAGCGCTTTATGGTAACTATAGTGATGGTAACCGTTTAGCTATTACTGAAGACAACTTTGCTACTTGGTCGATAATTGATGATGTTCCAACAGCAACGATTGATCCAAATACTGGACTAGTTACCATGACCGCTGGAACGATTGATCAAGTGGTTACCGTTGGCGCACAGGTGCCATTAACTGACATTAAAGGCAATATATCCCTGACTCGAAAAACACCCATATTTGAGTCTATACGTATTTCACCTGCTACAGATACCAACAGCCCTTGGCTTTTAAATGCGGGTGAGCAAGTAAACTTTAAAGCCTATGCTGTTTATTCTGATGCCACTGAAAAGGACATCACAACAACGGCAGCTTGGGCTGTTCCTGCTGAAAGTCAGGCTTTCGTGATGGTTGATGATTCACCATCATTCAAAGGTACAGTAACCGCTGTCGACGAAACCACTGAAAATGCTACTTTTACGGCCACTCAAGTAAATCGTTTATCGACCGTTGTTTCAACAACGTCTTATGTTGCCATTGGCGAGCCGAGATTAGAGTTCATTGAAATATCGCCCCTGCGACCTCAAATCATTGCCGGTGATAGTATTACTTATACGGCAACAGGTTTTAAAACAAATAATGCATCATTAGACTTAACTCATTTAGTAACTTGGGAGAGTCAAAGGCAGAATATCGCTAGCTTTGATGTAACGAATAAAAATATCGTTACAGGTGTAGCTGAAGGAACGTCATATATTACAGCCTCTTATGTACCGCCGGGTGAAGCTGATGCCATTATTGCCAGCACACAAATGCAAGTAACGGCTAAAACTCTGCGAAGCATTAGCATTGTTCCTACTACAGCTAGGACAGACATTGGCAGTGGCAAGCACTTATTTATGAAAGGGCTCAATGATCAGCTGAGTGCAGTTGGTCTGTATTCTGATGGCTCCACAGATAATATATCAAACACTGTGAATTGGGTATCAAATGCAAGTGCAGTCGCTACTGTTACTGGTGGGTTATTTGTATCAGCAACCAAAGGTGACGTAACCATTTCAGCTGATATAGATATTATAGAATCTGGAGTAACAAAAAATATAGCCATTGATTATGTAGCTATTGTTGGCGATCCATTGCTTCAACTTATTGAGGTGTCACCACAGTCTACTGTTTTACTTGCTAACGATGGCGTGCAGCAATATAGCGCATTAGGGTATTATTCTGATGGCACCAACGGTGACTTAACCTCAACGGTGACTTGGTTAGCGGGCAACGCCAGTGATTTGTCAGCAGATAAAGTTGGTGAGTTTATTACACCAGCGACAAAAGGTTTATTAACAGCACAGAAGATTGGAACCATTGGAGTTTCTGCGACTATTAAAGACTTTGATAATGTTGATAAAGTTGGAAACACACTGGTTAATGTTGTTGGAATTGCTTCAATCATTGTCGAGCAAATACCGGCTGGGGCTATTTATGCCGGTCAAAATGCAACATTTAGAGCGCAAGGTATCACAGCCGATAATAAGCGTGTCGACTTAAATCACGATATTACCTGGGGGATTGTCGGCGCTGGAGTGATAAACCCTGCTAGTGATGGCACAGGCACTGTTACCGTTGATACGTCTAGCAATGCAGGATTTACATTAACTGCAACAGTTGTCACCAGTGGTTTAAATGATGATCTGGCTGTGACAGTAAACACGAAATTATTAACGTCGATGACATTAAGTGTTGATTCACTTAATGTGCCGCATGGCTTGACTAGACAAGCTAGCATTAATGCGACTTACTCAGATGGAAGCAATGGTGATGCCACAACGAGTGTTAGTTGGGTCAGCGCCGATGTTGGAAAATTAACGGTCGATGCTGCTGGTGTAATATCCACAACAGGCGCAGGTACGGTTAATTTAAAAGCACAATTTACCAATGCTACAGGGGATTTAATTGAAACTAATGCTGTTGATATGGTTATCAGTGCCCCAGCACTAACCTCTTTAACACTAGGTAGTGCCATTAGTTTACCTCTTGGATTAGGTAATACGTTTATTGCAAACGGTGTTAATAGTGACGGTAGTGGTGCTCCTCAAATTGATGCCAATCAGCTAATTTGGACTTCAACCGACGAAGCTGTCGCTGTAGTAAATAGTGATGGTGTAATAACAACATTATCAACTGGAACGACAACCATTACAGCGAAAAAACTAGCTGTTTATAATGATGTTAATGGCGATCCTGTTGATGTGTTAAACACCGCTGTAGTTACCGTCGATCCAGCTGTTTTAGCCTCAATTAATGCCACTGCACCTGCAAGTATTCCTGTTGGCAGAACCTTAACATTAACGGTACAAGGTCAAAATACCGATGGAACTATCGATAATGCCGTAGCTGTATCTTGGAGTATCGATGCAAACCTTACCGTTAATAATAGCGCTACAGGTGACGTTACCGCTGCCACAGCTGGCACCGCAAACATAACTGTGACAGCTGTTGCTAATGACCACTTTGGAAACCCAATAGTAGACACCTTGGCTGCTTTAGTGACGCCGCCGGTGCTTAAAACGTTAAACTTAGCGTTGCCAGCCTCTATACCATTAGGTTTTGAGAAAGATTACATCAGCGTTGTAACAGGAATAGGAACAGATAATAATGCGATTACACCAACAGGCTTAACGTGGAGTTCATCAACAGCCAATGTTCAAATTGTTGGTTCAAGTTCACTAAAAGGTAACCAGCAAGGAACATCTACAATAACCGTAACGTCTTCAGTGTTAGATGAAAATGGCGACCCAGTTAAAAATCAAAGTAATGTTTTAGTGACCGCCGCAATATTGGAAAGCTTTACAGCTGTGTTATCAAGTACGGCGCCTGCGAATAAAATCATTCCTCTAGGACGCACTATTACACCTGATTTGATTGGTGTTGGCACCGACGGCAGTAGTATCTTTCCAAACGGTGTGACATGGACATCAGATAACCCTGCGGCAGTTGAAATTACTGTTGGTAATAAGTTTCTTGCTAAGGCTGCTGGCACAGGTATAAAACTAACAGCAACCTCAACTGATCACGAGTTTGATACTGTTAATGACATAACCTTTGAACTGACAGGTATTGATGTTGGAGCCGAAGTGCTTGACAGCATGACTATCAATAATATAACTGAAATCCCCCTTGGTGCTAGTACTACATTAACGGTAGATGGTTTAGGTAGTAACAGTACTGCGGCGTTTGCAACTGGAATTGTAACTTGGCAGTCTAACTCACCAGCTATTGAAGTCGTAAATGCTGCAACTGGGGAAGTAAAAGCTAAGATTGTAGGTCAATCGGCTGTAATTACCGCAACTTCTGACCAAAAAGATGCTTTAGGTAATAACATCATTGCCACCAGAACCATTCAGGCAACTGCTGAAGAACTGGCGAGCTTTACTGCGGTTATCTTTAGTGGCGACCCTGGTAATAAAACAATCCCATTAGGTCGTACCGTGACACCTGAGCTAACAGGGGTGGGTACTAATGGCTCTAACATCTCTCCAAACAATGTGACCTGGGTATCAAATGCCCCTGCAGCTATAGAAATCACAGATGGCACTAAATTTTATGCTAAGACTGATGTTGATGGCACCACATTAACTGCAACCTCGACAGACATTAAATTTGGCACTGTAAGTGACAAAATAACATTTGCTCTAACTGGGGCTGATGTTGGGCTAGAAGTTCTTGATAGTATGACAATTAATAATTTAACGTCAATGCCATTGGGAGCGACGACAACACTCTCTTTAAATGGTGTTGGTAGTAACGCCACAGGTGGATTTGCTACCGGCAGTGTGACTTGGACCTCGAGCTCGACAGCCATTGAAGTGACTAACTCGGCAACGGGTGATATTAAAGCCAAAATTGCAGGTCAGTCTGCAGTGATTACGGCTACGTCCGATCAAAAAGATGTTAATGGTAATGATATTGTTGCTACACAATCAATTTCTGTTTCAATTGAGCAACTGGCTAGTGTCAACATTACAGCACCAGCGACAGTACCGCTCGGGCTGAGCTCTTCATTTAATGTTTCTGGTGTGGGAAGCAATGGTTCTACTATGCCATTATCGGGCATCGTATGGAGTAGTAATAATGTAGCGCTTGCAATTACCGATACCGCTAACGGCGGATATAATGCAGTGTCAGCACAAACAGGTATCACCCTAACTGTAGCAACTTCAGATACAAACTATTTAGGCGCAGCCATAGGTGGTAGTGTTTCTATTGATGTAGTTGCAGCCGCCCCAGCAAACTTGGTTGTGACTTCTCCGGCTCAAATTCCATTAGGCCGAACCGTAACCGGTCTATCTGTCATATCTGTCGCAGCATTTGATACAAATGGTGGCACAATTTCAGTGGGTAATGTGAATTGGACAGATGCACCTTCAGCTGAATTAACGATTGCTAATGCGAATACTGCTACGCCAACGTTAACCGCAGCCCAAATTGGAACAACGCAACTCACAGTAACATCTGATGTAGTTGATCATAATAGTCAGGCTTTGACAGAAACCGTTAGTGTGGAAGTTATCGGTGAAGTGTTAGATAGTATGACAATAACTGCTCCCCCAGTTGGTAACAACATTGCACTTGGCCGAACTTATACACTTAGTGTTACTGGTCTGGGCACAAATAACGGCGCAATAGTGCCTGACGGCGTGGTTTGGAGCACTAGCAACTCAAGTAACATCGAGATAGTTAATGCTTCAACGGGGGAAATTAAAGGGGTTAATAATGGCCTATCTGCCACCATTACAGCAACCAGCACTAATAAAGATGCTGCTGGTGCCTTTATCACTGTGACTATAAGTTTAGCTGTTGTAAATGCTGTATTAGAGACAATTGCTATCAGCTCTAATGATGTAGTTTTACCTGTTGGTACTACCGAGACATTCACAGCCACAGGTACTGACTCTAACAATCAAGTTATGGGCAGTATTACAGGTTTAGCTTGGACTTCAGATGATGAAAGTGTTGCCATTGTTGATATTAGTACAGGTGTCGTGACAGCTATTGGTGTTGGAACTGCAAATATTACAGCTAAATCTACGGATGAAGACGTTAATGGCGTTGATATTGAACAAACAAAACCAGTGACAGTTGTTGCGGCTGTCGCTGTGGCAATCGAACTACATGTTTTAGATGGTTTAGAGTTTGTAGAGCAAGAAAAACTAGTCATTATCTCTGTGGATATTATGAGTGATGACTCAACGCAAACTTCAACGCGTAGTTTAGATTGGACAAAAGATCAATCAGAGGTGAAGTTTTTAGATGGTGCGGCGCCTGTTGATACATTAACAGCGACGGGTGCAATCACTGTCACATCTCAAGTTTTATCAGGGTCGCAAACTGTTGTGTTTTCTGCCATTGATAATTCAGTCTCGCCAGCATTAAGCGCTACTCTCAGCATTCGAGTGAAGGATGGTGTAATCATCACTAAGATAGATACAGATCGTGCGACGCTACAAGTGGCTGATAATAATAAGCAACCATTAAAAGTGGCTGCCGTTTATGATGATCATAGTGTGAGAGATGTCTCTATTTCAATCGATAATTCATGGAGCAATGGTGGATCAACATTCGTCTCGGTAAGTGGCGGCGTTGCGACGTTTACCAATGCAGCATCAACAGAAACGGCTACTCTCACTAGTACTTATCAAGCCCAAACGGTTGCAGTGGCTTTATCTATAGAGAACTCGGATTTAAATGATGGTGTTACAGCTGGGATTTTACAATCATTAGAGGTATATCCAAGAACTGCGAACATCGCGCAATACACATCAATTGATTTCAAGGTCTACGCGACTTACAAAGTCAATGGGAGTGATGAGTTTATTGTGCAAGATGTTAGCGCAGATGCTCTTATCACAGGCCTTGATGCGTCAACGGTTAGTGTCCAAACGGTGAATGCATCTTATGGCGGTGTGACAATTAATAACATTGCAACAGTCAATGTTCGCAAAGAAGTTAAAAGGATAGAGATCGCCACTATTATTGATACATTCAGTAATAATCCATTGGGCCGTTCATTAAATTACCCTGTGCTAGCAACTGCCATTCTTAATGATGGTGCAGGAGGTGAAGAGTCGCAAGATGTTACAGATCTTGTATTGTGGAGTACCACAAATACTCATGCATCGATTAACAACCTAAGCGGCTCAAAAGGGTTAATGACACCTGCAGCAACCTTTGGTGGTGAAACAATTACAGCTACATTATTTACGGCTAATGGCCTTGTTACTGGTACAAAAGGAATCACGATTGCCAATAGTACAGTAAGAACATTAAATAGTGTTGCAATTACTCTAGCAGATGCCTCAACCCCTACAAACTTTGGGAAAGATGTTGATGTTGCCTTTAAAGCTACTGCTACGTATTCATCTGCGCCCACATCAGTTGATATAACTGAAATTGCTACTTGGTATTATGCTGGTACTGACAATATTTCTAATGTTAACGGGTCACGCGGTCTATTAACACGTGATGTTACTACTAGTACATCGGCCAGTGTAAGTGTGAATATAGCGGGAACGTCAGTGACTAGCACCTATGCTATTACAGGAGATGATGAAGCGGTAAATGGCTTAGATACAATCACCAAAACCGGGGCCATAACTAACGTGGGGAATGTGGCTCAATTATCTGTTGATGCTACCTTTGCTACATCGCCTGCACTTGATGTAACAGACCATGTAGTATGGGTTAGTGATGAGCCTGGCATAGTATTTGTAAGTAACGCACCTGCAACTAAAGGCCAGGTAGTTCGGATAACGTCGGGCACAGCTAATATCAAAGCCTACTATAAAGGTCAGGTGTCAGCGACATTGACATTAAATTAAGGTTAATAATAAATGAATTTTAAACAATCTATTCTTGTACTGTCGATATGCAGCTTAGGCTGGGCGGGACAATTGGGTGCTAATGAATTAGCACCTAAAAACCATGTGGCTAAAACGACTTTTGATAAATTACTCGACGTATCACCGCTTGATGCTGACGAGTATGTACAACTGCAGAACGATATTAGTAAGTTAAACAAATCGTTAATAATGGTGAAGACGCAGCATGGCGAAAACCTTAATCAATTGAGCTCGCATCAACAAGCGGCTGATAACGAATACAATCGTGATGAAAAATTCATGCTGTTTAGACAACTCGATAATCAAGAATATAAAAATAAAATTGATGATAGCGGTTATTCGCTTAATCGCGTGAGAGAAAAATTGCATGTAGCGAGTAATCGTTATCAGCAATTACGTCTTAAAGTAAACGATCTTTATGCCAAAAAATACAATGTTTCTAATGAGTTACTCATTGATAAACTGTTAGATGGTGAAGTAGTATCCTTGTCGATCACCCAGCAAAAACTCGTTATCAATACATTAATTGAACTAAGACAATCTCCGCATAAAGTGGTCAAATTACTTGAGCACCCCAATGTAGTTGAGTTTATACCTGATTATTTGAAAGAACAGCTCAAGGTCTTTGATGAGTCAGATATATCGCTAGTTAATGCACTATCTAATGAACAAGTGATGGGTGCTGTTGTTGATAAGTTAAAAGCTATCGACTTTTTAGAAGAGCAGCAGGTTACTGGGCTCACTGGTAGGGTTTATAGTCTTGACCAAACTGAAGAGTTGTTAGGCGGTGAGAGTGGACCGATTTATTTGCATAATAACTTATCGCTAGGTGGGGTTAACCCGCTAACGGCGGTTGAATTGTATGATATTCCAATCCCATCAGAAGAGTTGGTCAATACCATTAATAGCTTGAAAAATAGCACAATGCGTATCAACCACTCAGCATTGTTTAAATCATTAAACCGCCATAATTTAAATAAGCTAAGCACTAAATAAGTGTAACGAAAATAATAAATAAAAGGGTTACCATGAAGTTAGCAAAGCTGGGCACTGCAATAGTTGTTTGCACGTTGAGTCTGTTTACAATCAATAATGCTAAAGCTCAAACTGCATTTGTATCGATTAATGATGTGAATGTTGAAATAATTAATGCATTAAAAGCGATTAAAAGTAAAAATTATGCTCAAGCATGTAGTGTGCTTAATAGCATGTATGATGTGCCTATTTTAAAGCAACAAACCAGTGAAATTAAGCAAATAAAATTAAACTTACATTATCTACTGGGGCAATGTTATGCAGGATTAGGCCTCTACAACCAGGCTATACCTGAACTTGAGCAAGTTATCGCACAAGATTCGAACCAACCACGACCTTATCTTGATTTAGCACTTACTTATCAATACATCGGTGATTATGAAAAGGCTAATGAGAAATTCGATTCATTATTGGGCATGAGTAATTTATCGCCCAAGCTACGTGCTCAAGTTGAGCGGTTGGCTGACAATAGTCCTGATGCTTTTCAATATTACGTTAACTTCATTGCGGGCGGCTTATCTGATAGCAATGTGAATAATGCACCGATAGTAGACTCTATAACTATTTATGATCAAGAATTTATCTTTAATAGTGAATCTAGACCATTAGAAAGTGCAGGAGCCCGCGTTGGCATTGAAGCATATGGCAGTAAACTGTTAAGTAATGATAGTTTTGTCAGCGGTAAAATAGATATTTCTGCGACAAGTTTTAGCGATTACACTCGTTATGACAACACCGTTATTGATCTTTCAATGGCCTATAATAAAAAGTTTTGGATCGGTGAATATTCAATTCAACCACGTTTCTCCAGCATCACAATTGGAGGCGAAGCATTCCTAAGTGTGATTGGAGTTGATGCTGGTTTCTCTACGTTATTACGTGATGATATTCGATTAAATAGTAAAATTGGCTATCAGCAATATAGCTATAGTGAAGATAGTGATCGAGATGTTGGATTAATTAAACCAGAAGTGTCTTTAGATTATCGTTTTAATAGCGATTGGTTAATTTATTCAAGTATTGGATTTGGCTTAGGTGGTGCGAGTGAAGATATCTACGGTTACACAGATATTGAGTTGAAAATTGGTACTGATTATTCCTTAACAAATGAGTTACTGTTGTCAGCTTCGTATCGCCTCAATTCAACATCATATGACGGTGAGATCAAAGGTTTTGGAGAAACACGAACCGATACACGCTCTACCTTGAGTATTGGCGCTAGTTATAATTTGAAAAACTTAGCCGATTTTGCACAACGTGTAACGATTGATGTCGGTGCAAACGTTTATCAAAACGATTCTAATATTGACCTATTTAGCAATGAGCGTACACAAATCTATCTTTTGTTTAATGTCGCCCTCTAGATAATGTTAATATCGCTCTCACAGACCAAGTAATATTGTGAACGACGTGGAAATACACCTTACTATTGATCAGCCGCTTAATGCGGCTGATTTACTTTACGACGCTTGCCAGAAGCAGGGTTTGTCGCTGTCTAAAAGCGCGATAAAAAAAATCATGCAAAAAGGCGCTGTCTGGCTTACTGATAATGGTAAAACCCAGCGTTTACGCCGCGCAAAAAAAACATTGAAAATAGGCCAAGAGTTGCACCTTTATTATAACGAAGGCGCACTTGATGATGATTTTGAGCACCCGCAACTCGTTAAAGATTGTGGTGACTACAGCGTGTGGTGCAAACCAAGCGGTATGATGAGTCAAGGATCAAAGTGGGGTGATCACAGCACCATAGCGCGTTGTGTTGAACTTAACCTAACTCCTCAGCGCTCGGCGTTTTTAGTGCATAGGCTTGATAGAGCAACACAAGGCCTTATCCTTATTGCACACACCAAACAGGCCGTTGTGGCCCTAACCAATCTATTTGAACACCGACAGATAACGAAAAAATACCAAGCCGTTGTTGGTGGACACTTCCTTGAAACGCGTGAATATACCGATGACATAGAAGAGCGAAGTGCTTATACCAAAGTATCTTTACTTGAATATGATGAGATTAACGATCGTTCATTAGTGGACGTGGAAATTGGCAGCGGGCGAAAACACCAAATTAGGCGTCATTTGAGCGGCGATAATTTTTCCATTCTTGGTGATAGACTTTATGGTGACGCAGATAGTTCAACTGAGTTTAATTTACAGTTATGTGCGTATTATTTGGCTTTTATATGCCCAATTACCGATGAACTACAACAATTTAGTGTTGAACCTAAATTGTTGATATCACCGAAACCTTGAGCATTAGACAGAGCTTTTAAGCGTGGTGTTAAATATTCTCTTTCGCTAAAACAGGGTTAGCATACATGGTGAGTAACCAGCGTTGTTGAGACTCCGTTAAGTCATGCATACGCTCACTCAGCGCGTCTAGAACCGTATGTTCATGCAAGGGATCTAGTAATTTAGCATTGGCGACTATATTTGAATCATACAATCTATAATTTTTAATGATTTGACGATCTATTTCTGCCGCAATAGCTTTAGAATCACTAAATTCACCTGACAATGGCTGCCCAAATTCAATATGCACTCGGCCTTTATCACCCAATAAACCCTGTGCAATGCTATTTAAGTCTTCGCCTTCTTGCTTTTGGTAATCACCTGTTGCTTCAATAGTCGCTAATTCGATCGCTTTATTCGTATCGCAAGGATCAAATTCATAACTTATCGACACTGGCACTATATTAAGTTGCTCAAGATATTGCTCAATCGCCTGTGTTTTAGGCTTGTTAAGCAATAGCATTGAAATTAACGCTGAATTAGTTTTATCCAATCCATCTTTGGCGCGGCCTTCTCGTTGTGCGATCCAAATATTCTTGTGACTTTCAGTAATTGTATGATGGATATAACTCGATAAGTTTTTCGAGTTAGTCAGCATTTCTCGCTTAGTTTTGGCGCTGCGCTTAACAATAAAGCTTTTATTGAGGCGCATTAGATCTGACACCCAAGGCTTACTCAATAAGTTATCGCCAATGGCTATTTCAACTGTATCAACATCGCTTTTATACAACGCTAGATTGATTAACGCAGGATCGAGTGCAATATCACGATGATTACTAATAAAGAGCGTGGGTTTGCTCATGTCTAATTGACTAAGGCCCTCAAATGTAAAACCATCGGTGGTCTTTTTTATCAATTGATGAAGGTATTTAGCTACTTCAGTTTGAAACTCTTTAACAGTGTTTATACGTTTCAAGCGCCACTTTAAATAATACTTAACCAATATGCGGCTAAGAGAAGGCATTAAACGATACAGCTTAGGAATAACGTAGCTCGCAATAGAATTTTGTAAGGCAGGTTCATTAACGAGTTTTTTTACAATGGCTGGTGCTTCATTGTCTCGAAATGGTCTAATATCATCAAACATTAAAAATACTCTAATTAAAAACAGGGGAATTTGCAGCTGTGTAATATGGCTGAATTTTATGAAGCACGAAGTATACATAATTAGAGTGACGATGACGATTTTATGGACATCTTATTTTGACTAGAACAATCATCATTGACTAAATTTTATGCAAAGGTCTTTGATATTTACTCGCTTAGGTAGCACAATAATAGATGAGTGAAATGTGAACACTTTTTTGTTGAGAAACTCCTCCATAAGCATTGTATAGATGTGATAGCTAATCAGTTTGGGTTACACGAAATTATGATTGTAAAAAAAAATAATAATGTTCAGTGTTTTAAGATATATAAAAATATATGTCTAATTTGTCTATTTTCATTAATAGGCTTTAAAAGTTATGCGACGAACTCACAAGAATTAATCGCGGTCACCGAAATACTTCCTCCTTTCCAATACAAACAAAACAATGGACAGCTAACGGGCTATTCCGTTGAGGTGATGCAACGTCTTTATGCTATCGCTGGTGATGATGTTAAGACACAAATTCTGCCGTGGGGTAGAGCTTATAAAACCGCGTTAGAGAGGCCTAATACGATAATATATTCCATTACTCGATCGAAGTTTAGAGAGGATAAATTTATTTGGGGCGGCCGACTTAGACATGAAAATTTGCATGTGTGGGCACTTTCTGAAAAGAATATTAAACCATTAACAAAGTTAACCGACATTAATCAATTTAAGATTGCCTTATCACGCCAATCAAATGCAGCGCAATACTTATCAAGTAAAGGAATAAATTCTATTTCTTCGATGGGAAATTCAGAGTTGCCATTAACGCTATTGTATTTAAAACGTGTTGATTTTGTTGTTGGTAGTAAATTGTCTTTAGATAGTAGAACAGCAAGCATGGGACTTGATAGTGACAAACTGACCAGTGTGTTTAAATTAAATGAAGAAGACTTTTCAATGCATTTTGCATTTAGCAAAGGGACACTAAAGTCTACAGTTGAACGATATAAAGTGGCATTCCAATTATTAATTCGATCGGGGGAATTGAACAAGTTGAAAATAAAGTGGAAAATAAATAAGCTGAAAGTAATTCAGTAAAGGATATTAAATTAATGATTTTTACAGAAGAAGTATGGAGCGACTTACGAGGTTCGAACTCGTGACCTCGACCTTGGCAAGGTCGCGCTCTACCAGCTGAGCTAAAGTCGCATTAGATGTACAACAAGAAATGTTGACAACTTAAAAGATAATGGAGCGACTTACGAGGTTCGAACTCGTGACCTCGACCTTGGCAAGGTCGCGCTCTACCAGCTGAGCTAAAGTCGCATCTTTATTTTCTACACTTACTTGGCTGGCTTGCTAAGTAAGTGAGGCGCATTATAGAGTTATTTGGATAGGCTGCAAGTACTTTTTGCTAAAAACTTTTTAAGTGGCTAATTTTTAGCAAAGTTGACTATACATTAATCGTATCAGGCGATTTGATAAAATGATGACGATAATATTTTAGCTCTTCAATGGATTCTAAAATATCATCAAGGGCCAAATGAGCTCCTTTCTTTTTAAAGCCCTTTAAAATCTCTGGTTGCCAGCGCTTTGCTAATTCTTTCAGTGTACTCACGTCGATACTTCTATAGTGGAAGTATGCATCAAGTGCTGGCATGTAACGTACTAAGAAGCGGCGGTCTTGGCCAATGGTATTACCACATAATGGAGATACGCCCGCATCAACCCACGGTTTTAAAAATTCAATTGTTTGCTCAATGGCATCAAGCTCTGTGATATCACTCGCTTGTATCCGTTTAACTAAACCAGACGCATTGTGATGTGTGGTGTTCCATTCATCCATGCCATCTAATGCCGCTTGAGGCTGACTAATTGCAAGCACAGGCCCTTGTGCTAAAACATTTAGTTCGCTGTCAGTGACCACTGTTGCTATTTCAATAATGAGATCCGTTTCAGGATTTAATCCGGTCATCTCTAAATCGATCCAAATTAGGTTCTGAGCCCGTTCCTTGGCTGTTTGCTGATGTGGTTGCATGGTCATTGTCTTTAAATAATCAATAGATAAGGCAGTATATCAGTAAATAACGAAACAAAACGGCTACAACGCAATAGAATTTATGAAATTCTATTCTATAAATAGTATGATGCCGCATTAATCTGAGAGTTAGCAGAAGACTACATTGACTAAAAAAACAAAATTAACCAAAGGCCAACAACGCCGAGTTAGTACTAATCGCAAAAAACGATTGTCTGGCACTGACGCTGCGCAGCCACAAGTACAGTGGCAAGTTGATCAACTGGGCGGGCAGGAAGACGGATTAATTATCAGTCGCTACGGGCAACATGCCGACGTTGAATCTAATGACGGTAAAACATTTCGTTGTAATATTCGCCGCACGGCGGGCTCCTTAGTGACCGGAGACAAAGTTGTTTGGCGCCGCGGTAATGAAATATTGTCTGGCATCAGTGGCGTTATTGAAGCTGTGCACGAGCGTGTGAGTGAATTAACCCGTCCTGATTTTTACGATGGTGTTAAAGTTATTGCTGCTAATATCAACCAAATATTCATTGTATCTTCAGTCGTACCCGCTTTTTCGACGCAAATTGTCGACCGCTATCTGGTCGCCGCTGAAGATGTTGAAATCAAACCTATCATTGTGCTTAACAAAATTGACTTGTTAGACGACGAAGGTCTTGAGCTTCTTGATGAAATGTTGCAACCTTATCGCGATATCGGTTATCAAGTCGTTATGCTTTCTAGCCACACAGGCGAAGGTGTTGACGAACTTAACAATTTATTGAAAGATAATGTTAATATTTTTGTAGGCCAGTCAGGCGTCGGAAAATCATCATTAATCAATGCATTAATGCCTGATGCAGAATTAGTGATTGGCGACGTTTCTGATAATTCTGGTTTAGGAACACACACCACGACAACCGCGAAGTTGCTGCATTTTGATGGCGGCGGTGACTTGATTGATAGCCCGGGGGTACGAGAGTTTGGTTTGTGGCATTTAGACCCTGAACGTATCGCTTGGTGTTTTATTGAGTTTCGCGAATTTTTAGGCGGCTGTAAATTTAGAGATTGTAAACATCAACATGATCCTGGCTGTATTTTATCGCAGGCTGTTGATGACGAGAAAATTGATACTGAACGTTTCGAGAATTATCACCGTATTCTTGATTCACTAGAAAATAATAAACCAAACCGTCACCCTGGCGGCGCAAATTAAGGAAGTATGTGTGAGTGTTTTAGATAGATTTAAAATTTTTGGTCAATACGTGTTACCTAAGCATGCTGTATCACGCATCATGGGACGCTTTGCCGCCTCAGAAAGTGGCAGTGCTACAACTGCGTTTATTAACTGGTTTATCAAGCAATATAAAATAGACATGAGCGAAGCACAGCGCGAACATGCTCATGAATATAAAACGTTTAATGACTTTTTTACGCGTGCTTTAAAAGAAGGACTACGTCCAATCAGTGATACTGATGTAGTCTTGCCAGTCGATGGCTGTGTTTCACAGCAAGGACCTATGACCGCAGGTCGTATTATCCAAGCTAAAGGCCATGACTACTCAGCTTTTACATTGCTCGGCGGTGATAAAAATCGTGCTAAGCCGTTTGCTAATGGCCATTTCTCTACCATCTACTTGGCACCTAAGGATTATCATCGAATTCATATGCCAATGGACGCCACACTGCGTGAAATGGTTTATGTGCCTGGTGATCTATTTTCGGTTAATCCGCTAACGGCGCAAAATGTACCGGGTTTATTTGCTCGTAATGAACGTGTTGCTGCTATTTTTGATACTGAGTTTGGCCCGATGGCTATGGTATTAGTTGGTGCAACTATTGTTGCTAGCATTGAAACAACGTGGCATGGCACCGTAACACCACCTTGTGGCCAGCTTGATAGTTGGGATTACCCAGCGGATGGCGATAATGCCATTACCTTTGAAAAGGGCCAAGAAATGGGCCGTTTCAAATTAGGTAGTACCGTTGTGATGTTATTTGGTGACGATATGTTAAGCCACTTTGAAGAAGGCTTAGAAGCCGAAAGTGTAACGCGTTTAGGCCAACCTATGGCACACTTAAACCGTTAATTGACAATGTAAGCCATGGTTATTCTAACTGTGGCTTCCTTAACCAATTGGCCGCCGTGCTGATTTTGTTAAAACAGTGGCGAGCTTAATAATGACTCCACACGCAAAAAGCCTATTTCAACTTCATTTCTCTGTACTGTTATTTGGCGGTACGGCTTTATTTTCTCACATGTTGCCTTGGTCTGCCCTCGATATAACCTTATTGAGAACTTTCATTGCTTGTATAACGCTAGGCGTTATTATCAAACTTCAAAATGATAAGCTGACACTTAATAACTTTAATGACTACCGCATGGCCGTGATGCTTGGGATTATTGTCGGCCTACATTGGGTGACTTATTTTTATGCCATGCAGCTAGCTGGCGTAGCTGTAGGTATGCTCGCATTTTTTTGCTATCCCGTTGTTACTGTCTTCTTAGAACCCTTATTCACTAAAAGTAAGCCTCATGCGCGTGATGTTGGTTGTGCTGCTTTAGTCTTTATTGGCGTTGTATTACTGGTCCCTGAATTAACCTTAGCCAACAATACAACCGTTGGCGTCGTTGTCGGAGTTGTTTCTGGGTGTCTATTTGCGCTGCGTAACGTGATGCATAAACACTATTTTAGTCATTATAAAGGCACCCAAGCGATGTTTTATCAAACGGGTGTGGTTGCGATCATGCTATCGCCTTTCTTGAGCTTTAATCCATTGGCAATGACAGGGCTTTGGCAAAATAATCAAATCGGTGAGTTTGGGTTATTGCTCATCTTAAGTGTTATTTTCACCGCGGCACCACATTCCTTTTTGGCCAATTGCTTTAAGCACTTAACCGCCAAAACCGCTGGTCTTATTTCATGCATGCAACCTGTTTATGGTGTATTTCTTGCCGCTATTTTATTAGGGCAGTGGCCTGATTTTAGTGTGTATATCGGAGGGGGTTGTATTGTTTTTGCCGCCATATTTGAAACAATATTGATCACCAAAAATCGTAGTGTGTGACTTTAATACACTATGTTTATTTGATTATAGCCAAGTAAGATTGTAAACATTACTACAGCATATTTTTTATTAGGTATGTTATTTACCAACAATAAGTTATGGTTGTAATAACTACTCTCGCCTTATTTCTTTTGGGCGTTTAATGATAAATCAGGGCAACGACAAATGATTTATCATCAAGGAACGAATTTATCTTGATGCACGATGCATATTTAAATCTATATGTGATTTTGAGGACAAGAAATGAAAAATTTTAATAAGCTTTTTATTTATCTAATAATGGCATTATTTGCCGAAACTGTATTTCTATCATTTGTCTATGATACCTACCTTGCTATGTTCCTTATTGGCCTTCCGACTCTTTTTATCAGTTTATACATGCTGAAAAACTTACCAGATACGGCATTAACTAAGCATACTGTCGCCTTGGCGACCATGGTTTTTGCTTGTTTGCATATTCATCAAATGAATGGGCTTATTGAAATTCATTTCGAGTTGTTTATTTTGTTAGCATTCCTAATTGTTTTGCATGATTGGCGTGTCTATATTTCGACTTTATTACTCGTTGGCGTTCATCACATGTCATTTTATCTTTTGCAAACAAATGACGTGGGTGTTTTCGTCTTTAGCGAAGATCGCTTGGTGTTTAGTAACGTAATCATTCATGCTGTGTATTTTGCCATTGAATGTGCGCTAGCAGGGTATATTGCTAAAACCCTTAATGACGAAAGTGTTGTTGGCGCTCAGCTATCTCAAGCGGCAACTCAAATTATGGGGGATCCTAATGCGGTTGACTTAAAGGTGCGCGTTCAAGAGAACAATAATCCCATTCTTAAAGATTTCAATAAATTATTAGCGACATTAGATACGGTCATTTCAGATATACAGGTTCAGTCACATCAGTTTTTATCAAATGCCCAAAACTTACTTGCCGCACGTAATGAACTTCAAGCATCGTCTGACACAAAGCAGGTAGAAACAAATACTATTGCGACCTCCGCAGAGCAAATGGCCGTTACAGTTTCTTCTATCGCGCAAGATACTAGTCAGCTGAGTCAATCCATTGAAAGCGCTAACGAAAAAACAACGATGGCAAGCAGTCAAATAAGCAACGTACATGATAAAAATACTGAGCTGGCACAGCAATTAAAAGAAACTGGCGATAATATTTCGAATCTAGCTGAGTCTAGCGCGACAATTTCAAAAGTTTTATCTGAAATTACCAGCATTGCAGAACAAACTAATTTGTTAGCGCTAAATGCCGCTATAGAAGCAGCGAGGGCTGGTGAACAAGGGCGAGGTTTTGCAGTCGTTGCTGATGAAGTGAGAGCACTGGCTAACAGAACAAAAGATAGTACCAATAGAGTCAGTGAAACCTTAGCGAGTCTAGAAAACTACTCTCAACGTTCAACACAGTCAATGGCGACTTCAATAGAAGTTGTTGATGATATTTTAACCATTGTTGAAAGCGCTCATGTGCAAATTGGCGAAGCTTCACAATTGGTTTCTTTGTCTAATGACTTATCAGTTAACGTGGCTAATGCTGTGCAAGAGCAGTCATCGACAACTCAAGAAATTGCTAATAGCTCTGAAGCATTAAGACGCTCAGTCCAAGCTGATATTGATAAAGTGGCGGTTGTCTCTACTGAAGCAGAAAACATAAGTGAGTCGTGTGAACAAATGGGTAATAGCATTGCCAGTTTCAAGTAAATCTATAAGCCCCTTTCATTATGGCTTGGTTGGGGTGTGGTTGTTTGGCGTTGTTATTGGGTTCATTTATTTAATTAATATGCGATTAGTGATGTTTGACCCACAACAAAAACTGCTCAACACCCCAGCCATGTCGATGTTAAATGATTTAAAAGAGATGCAGGGAAGTGGTATTAAACGGTCAATTTTTCACTTTGTCGATAAAAGTTGCCACTGCGCTGTCTTAACTGAGCCTCACAAATTAATCATCAATAATATCGCATTAGGTGATGAATTTGAGGTGGTTAATATTGATTTAGAAAGTAGCGAGGCAGCGCCGTTTATAACGGCAACGCCCGCTATATTAATAACGGACGACAATGAAAGTTTATTATATGTAGGACCTTATGCCACTGGGCTAGACTGTTCTGCTGACAATAGTCTTGTTGATGTTGTCTTAAATAATTATCGCCAAGGTTTTTCATCACCAACAATAATTAGTGATGCTAAAGGATGTTATTGCCAGCGTTAGTCATCACTAAATAATCCCAAAAAATTATCAAAAACAGATTTTTTATCTTTGGTTTTTATTGTTGTCTTTTCACAATGTCCTTGAATTATTGCCGTTTCAAACGTGGGTAATACTAAAACGTTATCACACCCTTTAGCACTAGGCATTCCTGTTAGTTTGTCATAAAACCCATTGGCAATGCCACTAGGGTTACCTAAGGTTAATGAGACGCCGCCACGTTGTTTAACGAAATCAGAATACACAGTTAAAGCACCTGAACTACCCGTCAGTCCAATGGATTTATTATCGTCACGGCCTAACCACACCACAGTGGTTTCATTGTTATCAAACCCTGCGTACCAGCTATCGCGTAAATCATCGGTGGTCCCTGTTTTTCCAGCAAGGATTAATCCTTTGTTTTTCCAACGCAGTGATTTTGAGGTGCCCCGTTGTGTTACTTTACTCATGGCATATTTTGTTAAGAAACTGGCACTTGGACTTAATGCTTGCACCGGAATTTCTTCATAAGCATAAAAGGTCTCTTCACTTTGAGTCGTCACTGCTAAAACCGTATGCAGAGCTTTCTTTTGTCCATTATTCGCTAAGCTTTGATAAAGCTGCGTCACTGACCACGGGCTGGTTTCAATAGCGCCCAATAGCATCGAAGGACGTAATTTAAACGGAGTATTCCAACCCGCTCGCTCAAGCGTGTAGGACAATGTATCGAGTCCAATCTCCATCCCTAAATTAACCATTGGGATGTTATATGAATAGGTCAAACTGTCGAGAATGTTGATTTGTCCTCTAAATTTCTTATCGTAATTTAATGGAGTCCACTGTTCACCATCATTATTACTGAGAGTAATAGCTTGATCATCAATCATGGTCGCTAAATTATATTGATGACCATTCTCTAAAGCAGTGGCCACAATAAATGGTTTGATGAGTGAACCAATAGGGCGCTGTGCATTGACCGCACGATTAAAGCCTGCAAAGTTTTGATCTTTACCATCCACTATCGCTTTAATTTGACCAGTGTGATGATTAGCAACAACAATCGCCCCTTCTAATTTGTTTGTTTTGTTAGATTTTTCTAGCACTTCAATGCGGTTTGACAAACTTTGCTGAGCAAACCGTTGCGCGCTACTATCAAGAGTCGTATAGATAGAAATACCTGAAGTGGTAGAGAAATCTTGGGTGAATCGTTTACTTAATTCTTGACGAACTAACGACATGAAACCGTGGTATTGCCCATGTTTTGCCACACTATTTTTTAAACCAAGTGGCGCCTTAGCGGCGCGTTTATATTGCGCTGCAGTAATGAAGTTTTGACTGACCATTTGGCGGAGAATAAAGTCTCTACGCTCTATAGCGCGATCTTGATGACGCTTAGGGTTGTAGTAACTTGGGCCTTTAATGATGGCTACTAAGAGTGCAATTTGGTCAGGGGTTAGTTCATCAATTGGACGTGCAAAATAAAACTCACTAGCGAGTCCAAAACCATTAACACTTAACGGTCCGTTTTGACCTAAAAATACTTCATTAAGGTATATTTCTAACAGCTCATCTTTTGAGTATTTTAATTCTATTAATACAGAGTATAAGGCTTCTTTTACCTTACGTATTAATGAGCGCTCACGGGTTAAAAATACGTTTTTAATAAGCTGCTGCGTTAATGTTGAGCCGCCTTGCACAGTACGGCCTGCTTTTATATTTGCCACCAATGCACGTAAAATTGAAAGGGGCGCAATGCCGTTATGTTGATAAAAATTCCTATCTTCAACGTGAATTAAGGTGGCCACCAACAGTTCTGGCATCTGCTCCCTGGGCACAAACATGCGATCTTCTTTACTACTATTACTCATTCGTTTTAATAACTTTGGCTCAATATTAAAACTGGCTAAATTAATACGAGTTTTAATATCTTTAATCGCGTGTAAATAATTGCCCTCAAATTGAAGCATGACGCGTTGCTGTGGGAAAGACGATTCAATGTACGAAAATCCTCGGCGATTAATATCTATCTTTGTTTTTGAAATTGAATATTCGCCGGGCGATGTCGGATTACTCACGCGGCGATAATTTAATTCATCGAGTTCGCTAATCACTTGATTGCGTGCAATGTGTTGGTTGGGCGTTAAGCTTAATGATTGCGCGTAAACTTTTGCGGGTATTTGCCAATGATCGGCTGAGAATTTTTGATCTATTTTACTATCAAGATAAACGGCGTAGGCGCCAATAAGTGTTACTAGCACTAATCCTAACTTAGCTAAAAAGAGAACTGTTTTTTTTAGCCAAGTCGAAGAGGGCTTGGCCAATTTTTTGTCTTTTTTGGTAGGCGTCTTACTAGGGGCCGATTTTTTTTTCTGAGGCATCTATCTTTCTCAATACATAAACGGTTTAAAGTGAATTAGAAACGCTCGCTTTAAATAAATACTACTGGACGAATAACCACTAGTAGAATACGTACTTTCAATTGAGGACACAAGATTCTTCGAATAAAACTTTAAGTGTCCCTCACGAAATATCGATATAAGCTTAAGATATTGCTGTTATTTACCTACAAAAGCAGAAGAGTCTAAGGTGAATGAGCTGTTTGGTTGCCCAAAAGAGCAAATCGGGCCATATGGGTAATCATCGGTGTAATAATAACCGTAATTACCATAGGCGTCAGTCATGCCATTACATTCATCTAAATCACCGCTACTGGCCTCAAAATACCAATCTTCCACAAACATGCCTCTGACATGTGTGCTAATTGAGGGTGCGTTTACTGTTGACCCCGTAGGTGTTTGGCGTTCAGAAGCATATGTTTTCCAGCTTGATTTCGCTTTTTTTAATGTGTTGGTTACAGTGTCAAAAAAGTAATGACCATAAATGGGGAAGCCGTCAGGGGCAAAGCCAATAACGGGAGAACCGCTTGCATCAACTTCTGATGAATTCAATGGCAGCGTTGCTGTGTCGTGATGTGATAAACCGTCGTTATCACCATGATAATGATAACGTCCATCAAACGCATGTCCTGTGAAGCTATCTAAGGTAACCACATCTGGATTATTTGCAGGAACAGCATACCAGTCTGCACCTAAACCACATTGAGTGCGTGTGCCCAGTCCCACATTAAGCGGCGCATTAATATCAGGGTGATAGCAAAATGCAGAGTCCATATCTAAATCGACTCCGTTAAGTAATATGCCATTAAGAGTCAACTGGCCGCCAACTTTTTGAACGTAGGTCGCCGTTGATGTTTTGGTGGGGGAGCGCGGCACTAACAAAGTATATTGCAGACTGTTTTCTTGAACTGGCGTAGCAAAGTCTTTGCCTGTGGTGGTATTTACACCTACATCATGATTGGGGATGTTATTACTTACAAAAGTACATTGGGTGGATGTGGCTGTTACAGTGAGGTTACTATCAAGGTTTAGTTTTTGCTGACTGTCATAAATTCTCGCCTGATAACTGCCGACATAAGAAGCGCAATCGGGATCGCGGTTAATTAATTTTATATAGGTGATATCACCTTGCTGGTTCTTCGTTAGATTATTTGTTGGCGTTGGCGTTGGCGTTGGCGTCGGCGTAGTGCTATCTGAACCTCCACCGCCACAGCCTACTAATAATATAAATGCAGATATTGGGATAAGTTGTCTAGCAGAACGAATCGATGTGCTCATGTCTAATCACCTATTTAACAGATTGAATATTTAGCTTATTTACATACTGTATATCAGCCCTATGTAAGCTTAAAGTATTATCATGTAAAGGTTATGTAAATAAAATCGTATTGATTCTTTCTTGAAAAACGTTTTTAAGTAGGGGGGAACAGTGTTTTAAATTTGGGATTGAGTGACTTTGTTAAAAGTTATTCGGACCCTAAATTGATTATCATGTTGCAGGCTTTCTATGTCCCAGTGAAGCCCCCTGCAAATATTTTTTACCATGATTAATCCCATTCCGTAACCAAATTGTTTAGGAAATAGGGTTTGTGGTGCAGTATCCATAAGGTCGTTCGTTATGGTTAAACCATGAGTTGTTAACTCTATTTCTACATCTGTTAGCGCATATTGAAGACAGTTTTTAATCAATTGATTAATGACTAACTTCACCAGTAAATGATTTGTTTTTAGATAAACAGGCGTTAAAGGTTCTTTATAGTTACAGGTTAAATTTGACGTCGAAAATTTGCTGATTAAATCATTGACGATCTCATTTAAATTAATGGTTGCATCAGGTTCTCTTGAATCTTGCCACAGCAACAGTATTGACTCACTTAATTGTGTTAAATCCTCATTGGCTATTCTCATGTCCTCGAGCAAAGTAATAGAATCTAAGGGCAAGTCATCTAATTGATCTATTAATGATAAATTGGTTGAAAGCCTCGCCATAGGTTGTCGTAATTCATGACTTAAATAGTTAGAAAACTCTCTTTCTCGATTAATCGAATCTTGCTGCGCGCTGTAATAGGTTTTTACGGATGAAATAGCATGTACAAACTCTTCAATATATAAAGAGTGTGCAGGGGCGTCAGGTGTTATTTTTAATTGATTAACAAGGATATTCGTTTGTGACTTTATGCGGCTTATTATCCAAAGCATGACCACAAAAAGCGCCACAAAAGCAGCGATGCCAAACATTATAAATAATGGAAAAACATCGATAGAATCAGACTTTTCAAAGCGGTGCACAATATAAGTTACACCATCTTCATGATTATCCTTAAACGCCAATAGATAAATATCCTGGGTGTCCGATTGGAGTAGCAATGGGGTATTGAGCGGCGGTTTATCGTCAAGTAATAGGCTTTTTATATCCAAAGGCAGTTGCTTTAGTTGCCAGTAGACTTGACGAAAATCATTGTTAAAACTGTCATCCAAAGTCTGTTCGTTATGCAAATTAACAGCAAGCTTTGCATCTTCATATAAGTAAAATTCAGTCGTATCATCCAATGCAAAGTTATAACTGTATTGCGATATAAAAATCCAAGCAAAGCTAACCACAAATAGACTTGAAAAGAGGCGCCAAGCCAGAAAACTGACTAGCGATTGCACCTTACTTTTATGTTTCACGTAATGCCACTCCCTGCTTGTTTACAATTGAGATTAACGGCGTTTCATTATCACGGGATAAATTTAATCGTAATCGGGAAATTAACGACTTATACATATTGTTATTGGCGTCGCTATCGGGCCAAATTAAGGTGATTATTTTCTGTTTAGATACAACGTTGGGGCTGTGTTGACATAATAAGGTCAGCAATTTCCATTGCTGCGGCGACAAAGTAATCGCTCTCTCTTTGCGCTTTATTATTTTTTGTGAAAAGTTGATAGAGAGATCGCAAATAGTATAAATGTCAGAGTTGATAGATTTCTTTTGCGACAAAATTTTGAGACGAATCGCTAGTTCTGCAACATTAAAAGGTTTGGTTAAATAATCTAGTGCGCCAGCGTTAAATGCCGCCATTTTATGAGTAATATCACCTTGACCTGTTAGAAATATAATAGGGGTATTTAACTGCTTTTGTTCAAAAAAGTTGGCTAATTCCAAACCCGTACCATCAGGTAAATTCATATCAAGAATAATAGCGTCATACTCGCAAGACAAGCTTAAACTCTTGGCTTGTTTTACGGTGCTAGCGTAATCGATATCAATGCTTTCTTTTTCTAAAAAACAGATGGTACGCTGCGCTAAATCCAAATCATCTTCAACAAAAAGAACTATCATAATTAAATACACTAACTTTATAATTGTTATTATATTATCAGTTTCGTTACCTTTTGGTTACCCACCCACAGGTATATTACCGACCTAACTTAGGAGTTAAAAATGAAAAAGAGAATGAATATGTTGATACTAAGCACCGTAGTTATGGCGTTATTAGGTTGTGTGGGTAGTGGTGATAATGCCCAAGAAACAGTGGCTGACACAAAAGCAGCAACAGTCTTTATTAATGGCAATATTTATACGGTTAATCAGCAACAGCCCTGGAGTGAAGCCGTTGTTATTAAAGACGGAAAAATTCTGTATGTAGGCAGTGATGAGCGCGCAAAATCATTTGTTGGACCCAAAACAAACCTCATTAATCTACAAGGAAAAATGATGATGCCGGGCATTCATGATGTTCATATGCATCCATTAGAGTCAGGTTCTAGCGCCACCCATTTTTCCCTCGATGAAGATGCTATTAACCCTGAATACTATATTGATTCTATTGCTGATGCGGCAGCTCAAAACCCGACTGCAAAATGGTTAATCGGATATGGCCATACCATTGGCACATTATTAGAAGCAGGGCGTTCTCCCAGAGAAATTCTTGATGAAGCAGTGCCTAATCGACCCGTCATTATCATGGAGCAAACGTCACACTCCATGTGGGTTAATTCAAAAGCACTCGAACTGGCGAATATAACGTCTAATATAAGCGATCCAATTGGTGGCGTGTTAGGCCGAGATGCACAAGGCATCTTAAACGGCATATTATATGACAATGCCGGTAATCAGGTGATGGAACTGGCCATGCTAGCGCAGCCGAAAACAGCGCAACAAGATTATGATGGCTTGGTTGACTACACTATGCCAGCGCTTAATAAACATGGCATCACCTCGATAAGTGATGCAAGAACCTATTGGCAACGAGGGCACCTTGAAACGTGGAAAAAGGTAGAGAAGAATGACGAGTTAACCTTAAGAGTAAGTCTTGGTTTGTGGGCATACCCAGGGGCGAATGATGATAGCCAAATTAAAACACTGTTATCGATGTACCAATCCAATGAAGAAAGCTTGCTACAAGTTAACCAAGTGAAATTCTACATGGACGGTATTTTGATTAACACCACGGCAGCCATGCATAAACCTTATAATGACAGCTGGTTAAACTTGTTTGAAGACAAAGGGTTAAATTATTTTACGCAGCAACGACTCGAAAAATATATGAAGGCATTAGAACCCAAAGGATTTGATTTTAATATTCATGCTATTGGGGATCGAGGTATTAGTGAAGCACTCAACGCTGTTGAAAAAGTATCCCTAGGAAAATCTCGTCATCGCATTACGCATGTTGAAGTTGTCGAGCCACAAGACTATGCACGATTCGCTAAACTTGGTGTGATTGCCGATGCGCAAGTCGCAGGTGAGTTTACTAATCCAGAGCATTGGCCTGAAAACATTGAGTTAATTGGCGAAGAACGCGCTAAGAATTTAGTCCCAATCGGTAGCTTAATTGATCATGGAGCCACGTTGACACTCAGCAGTGATTGGAATGTGAGTACATTTAATCCTTTTGTCGGCATGAGTCATGCTATATCACGTGCACCTGAAGCGATTTCAATTAAAGATGCTATAAAAGCGTATACGATTAACGGCGCATATGCGATGAGACAAGAGCACCTTGTTGGCTCTATCCAAGTTGGGAAACGTGCTGACTTGATTGTATTAGATCGCAATCTATTAAAATCTAATGCAGCCCAAATTAAAAATACCAAGGTGACAATGACCATGCTCGATGGTGAAATAATTTACGCAGCCAAGTAACATTGGATAACTTAAGAGCGGTGAATTTACCACTCTTAAGTCAATATCCTTACAACCCCATTTTTCGCTTCGTTTTGGTCGTTGCCATTGCAACACTGGGATCGTCAGGCCAATAATGCCTTGGGTATTGGCTTTTCATATCTTTTTGCACCGCGGCGTAACTGCCATGCCAAAAGCCCACTAAATCTTGGGTTATTTGAATGGGGCGCTGCGCAGGAGAAAGCATTTCAATAAGCACAGGCAGTTTATTACGTCCAACACTTGGGTTGATCATGGTGCCAAATAATTCTTGTATGCGAACAGACAACTTAACTTGTCCATCATCACCATAATCAAGCCTAATATTAGAGCCACTAGCAACTTTGAGGTGCGTTGGGTAAAGCGCATTTAATTGCTGTTGCTCATTCCAATCAAGTCTCGATAATAGGGCGTCGGTGAGGTTTAGCTTTTTGAGCTGTGCTAACTTTTTAGCGCCATCAAAAAACGGCACTAACCAATGTTCAACATCAGCAAGTAGCGTTGCCTCGCTATAATCTGGCCATGTTTCTGGTTCGCTTACATGAGCGGTGCGAAGGCGTTGCAATAGTTGGTTTTGCGCACTGTTAAGCCCTAGGTAAGCCAATCCTTTTGCTTGTAATCCGTGACACAAAGCAATGTTAAGGTCATCTTGGTTAATTTTCGTTAAAGGTTTCTCTTTAATCACGAGGTTACCAAGCTTAACTTGTGATAACGCGCTCACTTTATCTTGTTTATCATCCCACTTTAAAATGTCATGTTTAATAAAAAACTCAGGACTGGTTTGCTCCAGCTCATCAATATCAAGGGGGGCCGCTAAAAATATGCGTGCTTGATTGGCCGCGCCGGTAAAGCTCATTATATCGGCAACAACAATGTAATCGCTTGGCAAGTGAGCATGTTCGGGCAAACTCGCACCAAAACCATTGGCCAGTTGAAAACGCTCCGTTGAACCACGGCGTTTGGCAATGCGATCAGGATAAGCATGCGCTAATAACAAGCCGCAATGCTCACTGCTAATCTCATGATAAGCGCCGCCTAATTGCTGGGTAAATTTCTTGGCATTTTTAACAATTAATTGCTGCGCACCATTAAGGTTTCTGCCGTGAGAAAAATAATTTAGTTGGGTGGTAATATCGAGTTCATTGTTGAGTGCATTTGTCTGTTCTAACATAGCCGCTAACAGTGCCGCCGTTGCTGCGCATTGCTGTGATTTAGCAAAAATCATCATATGCGCTAAGCGAGGAGAACTGCCAAATTGATAAATTTCTGTGCCGTGCTTAGTCAGTTGATAATCACTGCCTAGTGCGCCGATTGACGTTAATAAATCGCGGGCTTGCTGCAAGTTATGCGCTGGTGGTGGATTGAGCCATTGCAGCTGCGTCACATCAACAACGCCCCATTTAGCCAGCTCTAAGGCTAAGGAGAGTAAATCACTTTGCTCAATTTCAGGGATGTCATATTTAGCCAAGCGAGCTTGTTGCTCTTTAGGCCACATGCGCCAGCAATGTCCGGCTTGAACACGTCCCGCACGACCTGCACGTTGAATAGAGGAGGCTTGAGATATTTGCTCTTTCGATAACTTAGTCACACCATTGTTGCGATTAAAACTCGCACGATTAACCAAACCACTGTCGATGACTAATGAAATACCTTCGATAGTTATAGAGGTTTCTGCAATGTTGGTCGCGAGCACGACTTTTCTGCGCCCTATAATCGTGGGGGCTATGGCCAGATCTTGCTGATTACTATTGAGTTGTCCATATAACGGTAATACATCAACATCTTGAGGTAAATTTCTTAATAAGGCGGCCGTTTTATTAATATCGCTGGTACTGGCTAAAAACACTAAAATATTGCCATCGTATTGTGTTACAGCCTCTTCAATTAACACGGCTATTTGTGGTGGCAGCGGCGCTTTATTGTTTTTAGGGCGATAATGAGTGGTCACATCAAAGCTGCGGCCCTGGGATGAAATGAGATCAGCGCTGGGCAGCAACTGTTGTAATTGTTGGCTATCGAGGGTTGCAGACATGATTAACAAGCTTAAGTTGTCACGATAACCTTCTTGAATTTCTAAACAAAAAGCCAGTGCCGTATCAGCATGAATACTGCGCTCATGATATTCATCAAATATCACTAAGCCAATGCCACTTAGCTCAGGATCTTGTTGCAACATGCGCGTTAAAATACCCTCGGTAATAATTTCTAATCGAGTATTTTTACCAACTTTATGTTCCCCTTTAACGCGGTAACCTACTTGTTCACCAACCGATTCACCTAATTGTTTGGCAACAAAACGCGCGATGTTTTTAGCCGCTAAACGTCTGGGTTCAAGCATTAATATCTTTTGACCCGCAAACTGAGGGTGCGACAATAATTTCAGCGGTAAATACGTTGACTTACCTGCGCCCGGCGGCGCTTGTAAAATGACTTGAGCATGTGACGTTAAGCTTGATTGGATATCCGATAATACGCTATCGATTGGAGGAAGATTCACACACTTTCCTTAGGTTGAGGTTCAAAACTGCCGCAGTCTAAAAAGTGAAGCATTTGCTTAATGACGCTTGGGCTAGCTAGCATGGTGGGGTGCGTCGTTGGCAAGGTAATAAAATCACTCATGCCCTCAACTTTAGTTGATTCGACACTAACCTTGCCGTCATCTTCTCCGGGCAATAACAAAGAGAGCAAAGGGTTAATACTTCTTGAGCCAGCAATAACCCCCAATTCAAAACTAACAGCGCCTAATGTATTGGGCGTATCACCTTCATCTGTCCCTAGTTCTAACCCAGCTGGACCGGCTAATTGTCTAAATAGGTGAATTTTACGATACATATCGATAACTTCACTACCCTTGTTTGGTGTGCCTAACATCACGACTCTGCCTAGTTTTTCTAAGGTGCGAGTCTCAAAATATTGGCGCACTAAAATACCGCCAAGTGAATGGGTCACAAAATGAATGATCTTGGCCCCTTGAGCTTCACATTCATAAATACCTTGGGCTACGGCAAGCTCACTTAGCTCTTTGATGGTTTTGTCGTTGGACGGGTAATCAACATTAACCACACTGTAACCCGCGTGTTTTAGGGCAAGCTGCAAAACCAGCATCGATTTTTCGGTGCGGCCCCAGCCGTGAAGCAACACTACAAATTCATTGGCTCTATCTTTGTTATTATCAAAAAGTGTCATCTTTTTCCTACATCGCTGTAATGTGTTGTGTTGGGGTTATGATGTTGTTTAACGCCATGTCCCACGGCTGAGTGACTAGTGCGTCCACTTGTTGGCAGTCGTGCGCCAATCCCATTGTTTTAACATGGGGATTAGCTGCCAATGTACGATCGTAATAACCACCGCCCATGCCCATTCGGTTACCCTGATTATCAAAAGCCACTAAAGGGGTATAAATAATATCAATATTGGTTACTGGAGATACTAGCCTTACGTCTAAAGCAGGTTCACTGATACCATATTTATTGACACACATTTTCGTCGTTGGTTCGTACCGTAAGAAAAGTAAATTCCCAGCGCAAAAAGGGTGAAGAACAGGTAAATACACATCGATATCGTGTGCCCAGCACCACTGAATAAAAGGTAAAGGGTTTACTTCACCGTCACTGGCTAAATAAAGCGCGACACATTTCGCTTGTGGAGGAAAGCTGTTGATGAGTTGCTGGGCTAATAAATTGGCATGATGAGCCTGCTCAGTCAGGGTTAATGATCTTCGGCGTTGCCGCATTGTTTGACGCAGCTGCTGGCATTGTTGTTTGATAGATAAAGTCATTAAGCGGCGTATCAATAAACTGTGGGTTGTGTATAGGTAGTGTAAATCAAAAGCGAAGAGGGTTATAGCAATTGATTGGAGTTTAGTAAGACCGGTTACCACTGATAACCGATCACACAATACAAATGATCGTTAAACGTGAGGAGTTTTTACTCTTTATGGGGTGACAATATTAAAGTTGCTATCGGGTTGGTCAAATAATCGTAAAAAGCTGATTAAGTCTAACGTCGAACCTTCAATACTTAAGTCATCAGAAAACAATGTTTCTTTAATGCCTACTTGGCCAATTAACATATCGACAAACATATCTTTGGTAATTTTTAAATACGCATTAGCCTCATGCGCAGCATTGATTGACTCTGATTGTTTGTAGGCATGTAATACACTGTTATTAAGCACTAAATTATAAGACTCGTTGATATCAGTAAACTCAATATGTATCACTTGAGAAACACCCTGTGCCTTTTCACTATTGAGCCTAACAGCCATAGAAACAAAGAACTTGCTGATGTCAGTATTGATTAAAATATCTCGCATCTGTACTAATTCGACGCCTTGATTGCTCACGCCTTCTAATAGTTCTTGGGCGCCTTTGAGGTAAAAGTTACGCCAAGGTGCCGACTCTGCTTGATAACCTAGTTGTTGATAAACCTGAGCAAGTAACTTTTTAGATTGGCTGTTAACCTGTTGACTAAAAATAAGGTGATTAAGCAATTGAGCTGCCCACCTAAATTCTCCGTCGTTATAAGCCTGATTAGCGGCTGCCAACATAGCGTCTGGCCCCCCGGCTAATGTGACATAACGGTTAGCAGACTCACTACTGGGCAGGGGATTTAAATTAGCAGGGTTAGCATCAAACCAGCCCATATAAAATTGATAAATTGCTTTTACATTGTGCCGTGTGCTGCCGTAATATCCGCGATTATAAAACTTACTCGCTAATGCCTGTGGCAACTTCACTTGCTGGGCGATTTCATCGGCATTTAAGCCATTGTTAATTAAACGCACGGTTTGATCATGTAAATATTTATACATATCCCGTTGATCCGCTAAAAATGTTTGGACGTTCTCCTGTCCCCAAATAGGCCAATGATGGCTACCAAAATATATGTTAGCTTGATTGAAAACCCTTTTAGCTTGATCTATTTTAGCGCTCCACGCCAACGCATCTCTAACTTGTGCGCCGCGTAAGGTATATAAGTTGTGCATATTTCTAGACACTAATTCTGCGCCACCAAAAGCATTAAACTGTGGTAAATAGAAGGTGATTTCGGCAATAGATTCTGTGCCTGACGCATTTTGGAAAATAAAATCGATACCATCAATCTTGAGTTTTTCCATGTCTTTTGAAATGGAAATTGTAGGGGTAATGATGCCAAATGAACCATAAGCAGGACCAGTACCAAGACCTGAGCCCACATGGCCTTTACTATTTCTTGGCAGTGCTTTGCCATACATATAGGTCGAACGGCGAGCCATTGCAATGCCAGCAGTAATATTTTCGCTGGTGGCCGCTTCTAAGAAACCACTGGGGGCAATAATCTCGACCTTGGCTTGTTTAGCCTGTGGCGAATCCATAATAGCGAGTACGCCACCAAAATGGTCCATATGAGCATGAGATAAAATGATGGCCTTAATAGGGGGGGTTCCAAGATGCTGTTGTGCAAACTCCAAGGCATATTTCGCCGTCTCCTTCGCCGTGAGAGGGTCGACAATAATCCAGCCATTATCACTTTCAATAATCGTCATATTGGCAAAATCAAATCCACGTAATTGATAGATTTTATCGGTGACCTTAAACAACCCTCGAATATTATTTAAGGTGGCTTGACGCCACAAACTTGGGTTGACCGTAGTTGGGGCTTGACCAGTAACAAATGCATAGTCTTGATTGTTCCAAATGATTTCGCCCTGATTGTTCTTAATTGGTGTCAGTGGGGCACTGGCGATTAAACCGCGCTTTGCATCAATAAAGTCTTGTTGATGCTCAAGAGGCAATGATTCACTGACTTGTTTATTAGCCGCTATAGTCGCAGGGTGTGCCTGTGTATTTTTATTAACTTTTGGAGCAGGCTGACACCCCATTAAAATCAATAATACGAAAAATGTTAAATGATACTTCATCATTACAACCGTTGTTTGAATGAAAGAACATTTAGAATACAGAGTAATGAATAGGTTTTTCCTGCCTTTAAGCGACAAAAATGAGTTTGAGACGACATATTATTAAGCCAAAGAATATGAATCAAGTGAGTAAAAGGTCAGAACTTTGGTTAAATTGGTATAGTATGAGGCCTCGTCAAACGAGTGAATTGTCATGGAAAACATCACATTAATTCCTAATACGCCTTCAACCATCGGCAGTTGGGCGCTGCTCATTGCTAAAGCTTATGAAAGTTATGGCTTATGTCCTGTTGCCTTATTTTCTCAAGTGGCGATGGATTTGCACGCCATTCAACAAAACCCCGACGTGAGATTACCTGTCGTGCAAATGACAAAATTGTGGCAGCTGGCTGTTGAGAAAACACAAGATCCTTGTTTTTCATTACGATTAACCCAATTCTTTCAAGCCAATACATACAGTGCATTAGGTTTAGTGATAGCAGCCAGTAGCAACATCTTAGAAGGGTTAGAGCGTACGCAAAAATTTTCAACATTAACGTCAGACGCCGCCGTATTATCTCTCGAGCAACAAGACAATGAGGTCACACTATATGCGGATATTCCGTTAGTTAATCAGCCTGTTGCCGACCAAGCAATTGAGGCGTTTTTAACGACGATAGTGTGTTTGTTTCGGCAAATGAGTAGCCGTGATTTTTCGCCTAAAAAAGTAACGTTTTGCCACGACAAAAAACAAGGGGCAGATAATTTTCAGTTATTTTTTAACTGTGAAGTCGCGTTTAATCAGCCAAGGAACTCATTGGTCTTTGAACGCACTGATATCACCCAGCCACAAATTTTAGCGAATGCTAGCATGGCCACCATGCTTGAAGGTTGGATTAAGGAGTATTTAAGCCAATTTAGTACCGCACTTTTTTCAACCCAGCTTAAAGCCTATATACTCGATCATATGCTAAACAATACTGTTGACCTTGAGTTTGTTGCTGAGCATTTTAACCTTGGACAGCGCACATTACAGCGTAAATTAAAATCGGAAGGAAAGTGCTTCAATGATATTTTGGATGAATGCCGACATCATATGGCATTAAAGCTATTGCATGAACCGCAAGTGGCGTTAACTGAAATAGCCTATCTGTTGGGGTTTTCAGATCAAAGTAGTTTTAACCGTGCATTTAAGCGCTGGACCAATGTTAGCCCTAAAACTTATCGAGGCTCTAATTCGTTAAGATCTTAAGTGATCTTTAATCAATTTACGTGTTTGTGGTTTAGATAAAGAGTCGGGAGTTAATTAGATAATTAAGTTGAAAGTTGGAAGCTTGTGAATACTACCCACTCTTTATCTAGGGGAAGTCGCTGTGGACATTCGGCCCTCGAACCAGACGGTTGCAATGGAGAGTCGGGAGTTAATTGGATAATTATGTTGAAAGTTAATTGATAATTACGTAGAAAAGTTTGAATACTACCCAAAGTGCCGCTGTGGACATTCGGCCCTCGAACCAGACGGTTCAAGGCGGGAGTTAATTATCACCGCAGGCTTCCCGGTACGTGCCGGGCTTGCGCAATAGCAAAGGAATTAACACCCTGTGTGTGTATATTGGCTCGGGAACTCAGAACACTGACGTACACCCCAGGAAGTAAATTCAGTATATGCCAGATAATTGATTATGTTAATCCTAAAATGAGTTTTTATTCGTCTATCGGAGCACCTTTTTAGCTAACCGCCGAAATTATCAACGAAAATCCCATTTATATTTTTATGTCTTTTCGTCACCTGATAGAATGTTGCCAAAATAGATCAATTAAGGGCAACATCATGAGCCAAGATTCGACTTCAAAAGTAGAGACGCAGCAAGTAACGTGGAAAAAATTAACAACAGCCTTAGAAATGTCAGAGCTAGGTGTGTCAGCCAGTGAATGTCACGGTGTTATCTGTGGCCTGATTTGTGGCGGCGTAAATGTTGAAGATAATTCATGGTTTGGTGCCTTTAAAGACTTAATGAATGATGGCATGGGCTTGCCTATCGATTTAAAAAATCTATTACAAAGCATTTTTGAATCGAGCGTTAATGAATTTGTAGGCGGTGAATATCAAGTTAAATTACTGCTAGCAGATGACGACCAACCATTAAGTCAGGTGGCACTTTCATTAGCCCAGTGGAGCGAGAGCTTTATGGCTGGCTTTGGTATTGGCGATGGCGCTAAAAAGAAATTAACTAAAGAAGTTAATGAAGCCATGAGTGACTTGGGACAAATTAGCCAAATTGATACTGAAATCGAAGACGATGAAGAGTCACAACGTTCATTTGAAGAAATCTCTGAATATGTGCGTTTAAGCGCTATTTTATGTTTCGCTGAGTTTGGTAAAAAGCCAGCACCAGCAACCGACAAAAAGAATATTCACTAATGCTAAGCCAATCATTTTTTAGTGCGCGCCGACAGGCGTTATTTGAGCGTCTTGATGACAACAGTGTCGCTATCATTTTTTCTGCTGGGGAAAAAACACGCAGCAACGATACCGAATACCATTTTAGACAAGACAGTACCTTTCATTACTTTACGGGATTTGGCGAACCTGAGTCTGTGTTGATATTGATTAAAAAAGAAGGTCACCAACAAACTGTCTTGTTTAACCGCACTAAAAATCAGCAACAAGAGATTTGGCATGGCAGACGATTTGGCCAAGCCGCCGCGCTTGACCTGTTCGACATTGACCAAGCGTTACCGGTTGAAGAGTTATCAGAGCTCCTGCCTGAGCTGATTGCTGGGTGCGATGCTCTTTATCATGACTTTTCAGATGGTAACGATGAATTTATTGAAGGCTTGTTAGCCGAAATCAAAGCGGGCGCTGCAAAAGGTTTAGAAGCACCAAGCCAATTAAACAATTTACGCTTAATCAGTGATGAAATGCGTTTGTTTAAACAGCCGCAAGAAATTGAGGTGATGCGCCGCGCCTCTAAAATAAGTTGTGATGCTCACACCGTCGCGATGAAACGCTGCCAAGCAGGGCTATTTGAATATCAATTAGAAGCCGATATTCTGCATCACTTTGCGTCAAATGGCGCTCGTTTTGCCGCTTATAATACCATTGTTGGTGGCGGCGAGAATGCCTGTATATTGCATTACACCGAAAATGAATCTCTGTTAACAGATGGTGATTTAGTATTGATTGACGCTGGGTGTGAACTCAGTGGCTATGCGGCAGATATCACCCGTACTTTTCCCGTCAACGGTACGTTTAGTCCAGAGCAAAAAGCGATTTATCAACTGGTACTTAACGCACAACTAGCCGCTATAGAACTGTTGGTACCCAGCAGCACAATTAAAGCTGCTAACGATGTGGTTGTTAAAATCATGACCCAAGGGTTGGTGGATTTAGGTATTCTAAGCGGTGATGTCGATCAATTAATTGAAGATCTCGCTCATCGACGTTTCTATATGCACGGTCTTAGCCATTGGATTGGTCTTGATGTGCACGATGTTGGCAGTTACGGCGATAAGAATCGTACACGTATTCTAGAACCGGGCATGACACTCACCGTTGAACCAGGCTTATATATTAGTGCCAGTGATGATGTTGATCCTAAATGGCATAACATTGGTGTGCGCATTGAAGATGACATGTTGATAACGCCAACAGGCAATGACGTGCTAACAAAAGATGTGGTAAAAAGCATCGATGACATTGAAGCGTTAATGGCGAGCACCACATAAAAATACCGCAGTATTAATGGAGTAGGGCGTGATAAAACAGTTTGACGTAATAATTAATGGTGGCGGCATGGCAGGAGCAACCCTAGCTTGGGGGCTTAATGCTATTTTGGGCGCAAAATATGCCCTTAATATTGCCATTATTGAAGCCTCTAGTGACGACAACAATCACGCTGGGTTCGACGCCCGCGTTATTGCGCTCTCATATGGTTCTCGCCAAATTTTAGAGCAACTACAATTGTGGCAAGACTATCAATCGCTGGTTACACCGATTAATAAAATATCGATAAGTGATCGCCATCATTTCGGCCATACTCAAATTCTTCCTCATGAACATAACGTGACCAATTTAGGTTATGTTGTTGAATTAAATGACAGTGGGCGCTTACTAACGGATAAATTAAATAGCACACCTAGCAATCAGCACATCACGTGGTTTAAGCCCAACAGCATTACAGTGCTAACTCAGCATAAAGACAGTGTTGACGTCACTTTGAGTGACGGGCAACAGCTTAGCGCCAAACTAATTGTGGCGGCAGATGGTGCGTTTTCTAAAGTGAGATCCCTGCTTAATATTGATAAGACACTGACTGAATTTAATCAATGGGCGATTATCGCCAATGTCTCCACTTCCAAAGCGCATGACGGTGAAGCCTTTGAGCGTTTTACACAGCAAGGGCCATTAGCCTTTTTACCCATGTCCCAAGGTCGAAGCTCTGTGGTGTGGTCAATGCATAGTGAATGCGTTGAAGAAATCATGGCATTAAACGATGAACAATTTTTAAATCGCTTGCAGCAAGCTTTTGGCTTTAGATTAGGCACATTAACCAAAACAGGTAAAAGGGTGAGTTATCCACTCATTCAAAATGTGGCCTCAACCCATGTTCACCATCGCACCGCGCTGGTGGGCAATGCGGCTCAGGCATTGCATCCAATAGCCGGGCAAGGCTTTAACTTAGGGCTGCGAGATGTGGCCGCATTAATCCATCATATTTCTCAAGCCGTCATAAATGACCAAGATATTGGCGCCCATGGTGTGCTCAGTGATTATCAAAAGTCACGCATAGATGATCAAGCGCAAACTATTAATGCCACTTCTAGTTTAGTCTCATTGTTTTCAAACGCTCACTGGCCGTTAGTGGCGGGGCGCAACGCGGCGCTGCAACTAAGCGATTGCTTAAACGTGCTTAAGAAACCAGTAGCTGAGCAAATGTTAGGTTGGCGACACAACTTGCCAACACTTAAACCCATAACACCGCGCGTTTTACCTTAGGTAGTTTCCAAATATGAATATTCAATCGTTTGATGTAACAATTATTGGTGGCGGCATGGTCGGCCTTGCGCTGGCTAGTGCATTGGCAGAGACAGAACTAAAAGTAGCAGTTATAGAAGGCAGAACCCCAAATCTAACGATTGCTCCCGAGCACGATATTCGCGTAAGTGCACTGTCTCAAGCCAGCAAGAACTTACTCATCAATATAGGTGCTTGGCCAGCGATTGAAAGCAACAGACACCAGCCTTATCAGGCCATGAGTGTATGGGAAAAAGACAGCTTTGGTAAAATAGCCTTTGACGCAAGCACGTTTAAAGCCAGCAATGATCAATCATTAGGCGCTATTGTTGAAAACGATATTATTATTAAAGCCCTGTGGGAAAATGTGCAAACGGCTAGTAACGTTACTGTTTTTGACCCATTTCATTGTCAGAGTGTTGCAATGGGCGAGCGTGAAGCTTGGCTCACCCTAATCGGTTCTAGTGAAGACAACAAACATATAACGCAATCACTAACGTCAAAATTGGTGGTTGGGGCCGATGGCGCAAATTCGTGGTTACGCCGCCAAGCAGACATTCAGCTCACCAGTTGGGATTATGGACATCATGCGGTGGTAGCAACTATTGAAACCGATATGCCTCACGATAAGACGGCGCGCCAAATATTTTCACCTGATGGCATATTGGCTTTCTTACCTTTAAGTGAACCTAACTTGTGCTCAATCGTTTGGTCCTTACCGCCAGATGATGCGCAGCAATTACAAGCATGTGATGAGATTGAGTTTAACCGACGACTCACCGCCGCTTTTGATAATAGATTAGGTTATTGCCAAGTTAAATCGGCTCGCGGCGTTTTCCCGCTGACTATGCGTTACGCTCAATCATTTGCCAAAGATCGCATTGCACTCATTGGCGATGCGGCTCACACCATACATCCCCTTGCGGGCTTAGGGGTTAACCTTGGATTTTTAGACGCCGCGGCATTAGCCCAAGTGTTACTGGATAACCATCAACAAGGTAAAGACATTGGCGAGCTAAGCTCACTGCGTTATTTCGAGCGCTGGCGCAAAAGTGAAGCCATGCAAATGATCGCTACCATGGAAGGCTTTAAACAGCTATTTGCAGGCACTAACCCCGTCAAAAAGCTCATTCGTGATATTGGTTTGGTCGCGGTCGACAAAATTAAACCCGCTAAAGAGGTCTTCATTAAACATGCCATGGGACTCACAGACGACTTGCCCGATTTGGCTAAGTCTAAAATTGAGCATCAGTGATCAGGTTTGTGTATTAAATGAGATTTAACTAATCCTAAAAGGAAATGACCTTACGTTATCAATGAATGGTTAATAATGGTTAGGCAGATAAAGCAATTAAAGACTTCACACACTTTATTAATGTGAAGTCTTTAAATTAGGGTTCAAGAGCGAAGCACCACAAAACACTAACTAAATAGTAAAACTATCAGTTAAGAAAGATGATTTAGTCATTTCTCAAAACTAAATTTTTTCACTTTTCACTGTAAAAACTCGATTTAAGCAAATAAAAGCCATTTTCTGTTCTCTAACATCAAGAAAACTTTTTCCCTCTATAATTTACACCTTAATAATCTACTACATAGTAGAGGTTGTAATGTAATACTTATAAATCAACGCTATA
>Ga0209395_1000217_pt1 | contig 87001 bp, 78 predicted proteins | sample GOMGulsemesocosm_3_FD_184635 | JGI IMG/M metagenome (GOLD analysis project Ga0209395, IMG submission 184635) | Methane-oxidizing microbial communities from mesocosms in the Gulf of Mexico - GOM9D Gulf of Mexico (SPAdes) (version 2) | ecosystem: Environmental > Aquatic > Marine > Cold seeps...
CGATCCGTTAGCAGAATTGGTAAAAATTGATCCGAAGTCAATAGGTGTAGGGCAATACCAACATGATGTAGATCAGACGAAACTAAAAAAAGAGTTGGATACCGTAGTAATGAGTTGCGTAAATACTATTGGGGTAAACGTAAATACGGCTAGTGCTCCGTTACTAAGTTATGTTTCAGGTATTGGAACTACAATTGCAGAAAATATTGTAAAATACCGAACAGAAAACGGCAGTATTAAATCACGAGCAGAGTTGAAAAAAGTACCTCGTTTAGGCACAAAAGCTTTTGAGCAATCAGCAGGTTTTATGCGAATTATTGATGGGAAATACCCTTTGGATAATTCCGCAGTTCATCCAGAACGTTATAAATTGGTTGAACAAATGGCGAAAGATTTAAAAGTAAAGCTTTCTGACTTGATTGGTGATAAACAGTTGATTTTAAAAATACCATTAGATACCTATTGCACTGAAACAATTGGGTTGCCTACGTTGAAGGATATTATTGAAGAGCTAGAAAAACCAGGGGTTGATCCAAGAAAAAAAGCCAAAGTGTTTGAGTTTGCTTCAGATTTACACAAAATAGAAGATGTTAAAGTTGGTATGCGGGTACCGGGAATTATAAATAATATCACCAATTTTGGATGTTTTGTTGATATTGGTATTAAACAAAGCGGATTGGTGCATATTTCTAAATTAGCAACTAAGTATATTTCGGATCCAAATGATGTAGTTCAGCTAAACCAACATGTATCTGTAAAAGTTATTGAGGTTGATGAAAAACGTGGTAGAATTCAGTTGAGTATGGTGGATTAGTATTTTCTAGTCTTTGTTTTATGATTTTCTTTATTCTTAACAAAAACTAATTTATTCTTACTTTTTCGATTTTCACGCTGTTCAATTTCGAAATCCCCAATAGATTTAATTAATGGAGTTAGTTTTTCAAAACCATAATTCCTAGAATCAAAATTAGGTTGTTTTTTTTGAAGCAAACTTCCTACGTCACCAAGAAATGCCCAACCATCTTCATCAGAGGAATCGGTAATAGTTGTAGAGAGTAATTTAATTACTTTTGGAGTAATTTCATCAATACTTTCTTCAGGCTTATTTTTCTTATTAATGCCTTCCTCCTTCTTATTGGTTTTATTTCGAAGGATTTCAATATATATAAATCTATCACAAGCTACAATGAAAGGTGTGGGTGTTTTTTTTTCACCTATTCCAATAACTTGCATACCTGCTTCTCTTAATCTTGTAGCTAGTTTTGTGAAATCACTATCGCTTGAAACCAAACAAAAGCCATTTACTTTTTCAGAATACAGAATATCCATAGCGTCAATAATCATAGCTGAATCAGTGGCGTTTTTCCCTGTAGTATAGGCATACTGCTGAATAGGTGTAATTGCATTTTGAAGGAGTAGGTTTTTCCATTTCGATAAATGAGGATTAGTCCAATCACCATAAATCCTTTTAATGGTTGGGTTTCCATACTTCGCAATTTCCTCCATCATCTCTTTTACATGAGCAGAGGGTATATTATCTCCATCTATAAGTACTGCTAAATTTAAATTCATATGATAGCTTTAGTTTTCTAATGGTTTGAATATACGCTTTTTTAATGGTATTTATTTATTGTTATATAAAGTTACATTTCGCTCTTCTGAAAACTTTTCAGTTAATAGGTTCCATAATTCAGGGTAACCATTATCATACCCCAGAGCCCAAATACCAACTCCGCCAATTTTGTTGCTTTTTATCCAATCGTATTTAATTGATAGTGATTTTGCGTCTTCAAAGAATATCTGTCGGTAATTATTAATACTGTCTTTAATAACAATATAACTTGATGCGCTTTTGGAGTCGAACTGTATTGGGGTATTTAAAGAATCAATATAAAACTCCTTTATTGATTTATAAGGAGGGTGAGATTTAAACTTTGTCACAATTGAACCCATTTCAGGGTTTTTGGTATACCATTCGGCTCCGTAGTAGGGTAGCCCGACAATTAATTTATTGAGAGGAACTCCTTTTTTATTATAGTAGTTTATTGATGCTTCAAGGCCATTTCCAAATTCACTACTAGTTTTTAAAGGTGTTACAGGTCCGGTTTTTTTGCTAAAACTACCGTAATAATCATAACCCATTAAAGTATAGAAATCTACATGTGAGTTAATAGCATCTATGTCAAAAATATTATTCCAATCAATAGCGTACAGGCATAATGAAACCATATAATTAGGGTTATTTTTTTTTAGTTTCTTTGAGACTTGAATAATAAATTTTGTAAATCTTTTCTTGTGTTTTTTAGGCACTCCTTCAAAATCAATATTTATCCCATCAGCAGCTCTAAGAGCTAGTAAACTGGACAAATTTTCAATTAGTGTTTCCTGAGCCTTTGGGTTTTCTAGGAAAACAGAATTATTTTTTCTTCCGAAGTTAGAAACAGAAAAAAATACTTTACAGTCTTTAGCTTTCGCACTATCAATCACAGAAGTGGTTTTCCATTGATGTATGCTTTTATAATTGCCGGTTTCTGGATGTATGGCGTATGAAAAATAAGATAGCCCCCATAGCATTGAAAAATTATAGTTTTTATAAGAAGAGCCATTGGAATATAGGTGCCAGCCAAATGTGCGTATATCAGGATGAACTTTTCCTTTTGTGTGAAGTGTTTTTTCATGAGATATATTATTTAGGCTATCCCATTGATGTTCAGTTTTAAAATTAAAAGCTCTAAATGTACTGTCATGTATGTGTCGTTGACTAATAAATTCACTATTATTAGTCGAAACGATTGAATTTTCCGCCTTAACATTAGGTTTATTATCAATGTTACAACTTATTAAAATAGTTAACGAAATAAGAATATTAAATAATGTTTTCATTTAATATGTATAAGGTTATAATGAGTGGGAGGGAGTTAATTTAAGGCTTTCAAAAACCATCTTGGTTTTATTTTTCATCTAATTTAGAGTAAATATCAATACTAATAAATTTTCCGTTTTTAATCTCACAATCTTGCATTGTTCCTTCTAAATTAAACTTTAGTTTAGCGAGTGCTTTTTTACAGTTTTTGTTTTTAGTTTCTACAAACCCCTCAATTCGATGTAGTCCAATGTTATTGAATGCGTGATTTAAGATAAGAGGCATTGTTTCAGTCATAATACCATTTCCCCAATTTTCGGGTAATAACCAAAACCCAATTTCAGCCTTTTTATGCTCTTTATTTAAGTCGTTCAAGCCTCCAGCTCCTAGAAACCTCCCATCGATTTTTGAACAAACAGCCCACCAAATTCCATTTTCATTTTTTTCAAGATCAGCAAACCATTTCATTTGCTCTTTGGTAGCTTCCATGCTATCAAAACTAATACCATAATATTTTATAATGTCAGGGTGAGAAAGCCCTTTAAAAACATTTTCTAAATCTGTATTAATAAATTGCCTTAGAATTACTCTTTCAGATTCTAAAACTGGAAACTCTCCTTTCATTTTAAATGGTTTTTTGTTCTTCCTTTCTTTTCAATCTTTCACAAGATAATGAGGATATACTAAAGCGAATGTCAATTTTGAAATGCGCTCATCGTGGTTATTTATTTTGTTTATGCCTTGTGTGCTAGTTTTAATATTTATCCTATTTCAGGATTAGCATTGTTACCAAGGTTTTTCTAAATACGTTTATTTTTTGGATTAATGAAAAGCCTGTTAATGCACTTTAGTGAGTGTTTAATCATTCAATATATTTGTTTCAAATCCATCAATACTTTGAGTGTTTTTCTCTGCCCAGTATTTTTCAATTTTATCACTTCCTTGCTTTTCGGCCCAAGTATTTAAGGTTGTTCTCTCTTCTTTATAATCCATAAAAGGTACTGCAAACCCACATGATGTTTGAATCATATCTACTTCCATTTCTATTATTTGTCTAGAACCTGCTGTTGTAGGAAATAAACTTAAATACGTGTCAAATTCTTGATCTCTATTATGATAAATTTTTGCATTACCGTAGAGTCTTAAAATTAGCGGTTTTCCTTCAAAAGCACAAAATAAAATAGTCATACGGTCATTTTTTAATAAGTGTGCAGCAGTTTCATTACCGCTACCAGTTAAGTTTAACCAAATAACTTTATTATCTCCTAAAACCCTAAAAGTATCAATTCCTTTTGGAGAGATATTGACTCTTCCTTCCTCAGCAGCAGTCCCAACAAAGAACATTTTTTGGTTTTTTATAAACTCTTTTAGCTCGGAAGTAATATGATTTAATCGTTTTCCCATTTTTAAATTATACTTAACGGTTTGTGTATATTTATTTGCTGATACTCCGAATAAGCAAGATACTTAATTAAAATGAAAACGGTTTGAGAGTAATCTAAAACCGCTATTATTTATATACTTTGTTGGCGTTTTTTTATAATCCAGCAAATTTAATACCTGTTAATTCGGCTATATCTTTTTTCCAAGATGTAATATCTTTCTGATTAAATTTATTTAAATGATTATGACCACAAGCTCTTGCCATTACTTTCATTAATTCAGTTGATGCAGAGAAGAAGTTATATAATTGATTGGCTGATTTGTCAATATTTAATAATTTTCTTAATTCTGGTTTTTGAGTAGCTATTCCAGCAGGGCAGTTATTGGTATTGCACATTCTGGCGGCTACACAGCCTATTGATTGTAGGGCAGAATTAGACAATGCTATACCGTCAGCTCCTAAAGCCATCGCTTTAATAAAATCATCAGGAACTCGAATTCCTCCTGTAATAATTAAAGTAACATCTTTTCTATTTATTTTATCCAAGTAATATCTTGCTCTAGCTAATGCAGGTATAGTTGGTACAGAAATATTATTTCTAAAAATTAATGGTGCAGCACCTGTTCCACCACCTCTTCCATCTAAAATAATGTAATCGGCACTTGCATCCAATGCAAATTGGATATCTTCTTCTATATGATTAGCTGATAATTTGAACCCAATAGGAACTCCTCCTGTTACTTCACGAACTTTATCAGCAAAGTTTTTAAAATCGTCTACAGTGTTTAAATCATCAAAAGTAGGTGGGGATACTGCTGGGGTTCCTTCTTTTAGATTTCTTACAATTGCTATTTTTCCTGTTACTTTATTTCCAGACAAATGGCCTCCAGTACCTGTTTTAGCTCCTTGTCCGCCCTTGAAGTGGAATGCTTGTACTCGTTTTAGTTTGTTCCATTCAAAACCAAATTTTGCTGAGGCATATTCATAAAAATATTTACTATTTTCGATCTGTTCTTCGTCCAACATTCCTCCCTCGCCAGAACAAATTCCTGTACCTGCAAGTTCGGCACCTTTTGATAATGAAATTTTTGCTTCTTCAGACAATGCTCCAAAACTCATGTCAGAAACAAAAAGAGGAATATCTAGTTTTAAAGGCTTTTTAGCATTGGGTCCAATGATTAACTCTGAACCAACAGGAATATTCTCCATCAATGGTTTAATAGCCATTTGAGCGGCTAAAACCTGAATATCTTTCCATTGCGGTAATTCTGGGATTGGAACTCCCATTGCACCCATTTCACCATGATGACCTGTTTTTGATAATCCATCTTTTGCTAAAGATTTGATATAGGCTAAAGTTGGTTCTTCTTTTGTGAATCCTGAACTAGCCGGAGCTTGTGTTTCCGAGGGATTATTCCCTTCTTTTATTTTAGAGTGTGTACCATCACAGTAAGGTGGATTTTTAGTATGCTTACACATACATAGATATGCATCACCAGATTCTTCAGCTACAAATTTTTGAGGAGTAATATCTGTAGTTCTATGTGAACCATCACAATAAGGTTGTTTATTACTTAGTCCACAGGCACACCAATATTTTTCATCTCCTTTTTTTAATTCTACTTTGAGAGGTTTTCTACCTGCTATTTTTGGTTTACTCATATTTCTTAATTTTTATTGTTCCGTTACTATGAAATGCGAATCTTCCTTTATCTCTAGAATGGATTACTTCTGTTTTAGGCCAAGGCCAACCTCCAAATTGTGTTTTTTGGAATCGCCTGTAATTTGAAGCATCTGTCCCTTTTTGAATTTTCTTACTTTAACTTTAGGGTCACTATCTAATATTATTGTTAAATTTTTCATTTCTATCTAATGCGTATTAATGTCTTGTGTATGAGGTTGTAGTGTGTAAAAAGGTACTGCTTTTTGAGTAAACAAAGTACCATGTTTTTATATTTTATCATACTTTTTTCTCTTGTATTCTCAATAACCCTTCTTATACCTGTAAATCTATACCTTATTACATTTTTTTTAAGCTCACTCCATTGTTTCCTCATCTTTATAATGTTATCAAAAATAAAATGAGGAGCTACAATCCATTTGATAACAAAGGCGAAATCCGAAAAGTCTTTTATAAATTAGAGTAGGAAATAATTTAAACTAATTAAAATGTCAAATGCAATTATACAATCTCACGCTCCAGTGGTACAGGAATTAGAAACACTTCTTGAAGGAAACTTAGAATTGAAGGCTGCTCTATTAGCCTCTTTGACTATTGCTACGGGTATAGCCAAAGAAAAACTAGCCCCACGGCTTTATAATGGACTAAATCAAGTGTTTAACGGTGATGCGTGGCCAAATACAATTGAAGAATATTACGATTATTTAGATTTATATGTAAAGTTGGTTCCTAATGAAGAAGTTTCTGCTGAATATCCTGATGCATGGAAAAGCAACTTAACAGTAAACGGGTACAACCAAAAGGTATATGATTTACTGTGTCAGTTTTATTGGCTGGTAGATCAAAACGAACCTGGTTCAAAAGTTACCATACAAAGCTTCCCTGAGTTTTCGGCATGGTTGGTTAAGTTTTCAAATGTATGGGGGCAATTCTGTACTACCACAGATTCATTAACACCAGATTCAAAAGTATCGTTTAAAGATAATTTGATGTATAATTGGGAGTTGTATGCTGATAATGCAGCAACTTGGACAACCTTCAATGAGTTTTTCTATCGTGAATTTAATGGAGCAGCACCGGGTACAAGAATAACCCCGTTACGTCCAATTACCGATCCAACGAATAACAAAACAATTATTGCTCCAGCAGATTGTACTTTTAAGGCGAATTATCCAATTGATAAAGACGGGAATGTAATAAATGATAAGGGTGAACAAACTTCGGTCAATCTAAAACACACCCACTCTATTGGTACTGTCAAGGATCTTTTGGCTGATAGTCCATATGCTGAAGCTTTTAACGGAGGAACTTTTGTACACTATTTCTTAGGACCGTTTGACTATCATAGATTCCATACTCCTGTTGCAGGATATGTTTTAGAAAGCAAAGCGCTGGTAGGTAAAGTATATTTAAATGTTGAAATGGGAGATGGGCAATTTCATGCGCCAGATGGTGGAACGAATGGATATGAGTTTACGCAATCGAGAGGTTTAGTGGTTATGGACACTGTTGAGTTAGGTAAAGTGGCTATCCTTCCTATTGGGATGTGTCAAGTGTCAGGTGTAATGATGACTCCTGGTTTAGAGGGAAAGGAAGTTGTTAAAGGACAGGAATTCGGTAAGTTTCAGTTTGGTGGATCAGACATTATTATGTTGTTCGAGAAAAGCCCTGAAGAATTGTATATGTTTAAGAAAGATCCAGCACACAAAGCTATCCATTTCCAATACGGGCAAGCAGCAGTATTGGCTATATAGTACATTTACTATTAATTAAACAGGCTAAATAAAAAACGGAGAATATACCTTCTATATTCTCCGTTTTTTATTTTAAAAGTCAAACGAAAAAATTTGTAAACAAATCGTTGGGTTAAACGTCAAAATCCGTATTGTTTATAGTTGTTGTAGTATACAATTTAATCCTGAATAAATTTATGGAACTCATTTATTGCGTGCGATTTGGCATAGTTTTTTTCTCCTATTGAGCTTTCTTTATTAGAATCATAGTCCATTAATATTCTCCACATACCGCTCTCTTTTTTTAAAATGACATGAAATTGACCATAATAAGTTTGTTTCTCGGCCTGATTATTAATTCGAGTAAGCTTATAGATTCCTCTTTCACTTGCTATTGAGTCGTTATTAATTCTTTCAAAGAATCGTAGTGAAATATTATTGACAATATTATCGTTCTTTGCTTTTTCAAATCTTGTTTTATAGTTGTTTATGTAAGTTTCGTAATCTGTTATCCTTTTGCCAGCAGAAATACGTACTAATTTTTTCGAATGAATCTCAGCCATTGGTTTATAATCCAGTGAGTCATAAGCCTTATAGAATTTCTCCCAAGTTTTATTAATTTCTTTTAGATTATTTAGAGATTGAGAATTACTCTGGCTTGTGAAAACAACCCAGAATAGTGTAAAAAAAACAAATTTATTAAGACACATATTATATTTTTTTTCAAAATTGAGTAAAACATCTAGATAAGAAAAACAGGGCAGTTAGTAAACACTTTCACTTAGATTTATTACTTAGCTAAATATAAGTATTTTTCTTTTATTTTCTCGTAAATGCCAAATTTTATATTTGGCGGAATTTAACAAATAGAATAGGGCGTTTAGTACTACCAAATGCCCTATTTATTGTGTATGAAACTTAGCGTGTAAAAAAAAATGCTAACTGTTCTGATAAGCACAGAACGAATTTTTAAATATGGTGATTAAGTAAAGGTACATAAGCTATCAATTTTAAACACCAAAATCCGTATTATTTATAGGTGTTGTTAGAGGCTGCTTTTATTCTGTAAATCAGTTCAGGAAAATACTTTTCTAATGTTGAGTATGTGTTTCTATTGTTTTCATAGTGTTTTAGACCTTCGTTAAAAACTTGCATTAAGTAAAATCCTTTTCCAGATTCTTCGTTAAGTAATTTTTCGCTTTCTTCTTTTCCATATAGAGTATTTACCATACGTATTACACATGCCCTTACTAGGTATTCGTAAAGAATTGATTCTTTACTATGATATCCTAAGCTAGCCATTTTAAATCTGAAATTACCCTCAGTATCCTCCATGAAATTTAATTCTTCCATATATTTATTGATAATTGGATTACAAAACGAATGGCTAAATTCGTGAAGAATCAGTTCTTTTTTTAAGTATTCCACGTCAAAGAGAGGTGTTGAGTCTTTTGTTAAACCAGCTCCTACAACAGCTATAAGGTCACCTTTTATTTTAACCGAATACCCTCCTGCATTTTGAAGGGGAGATAATATAATGTTATATGATTGTTGGGATTTTCCATAGAATTGTTCTAAAGTTCCTATCAAATCTTCGTTACTAAGTTCTTTTGTGACCGTGTCAATTAGTTCATTATATAGAGTTGAGTTTGACTCAAAATAATCTTCGAAATTAGCAGTAGTATAAAAATTCTGGTAAAGCTCTAAGAATCGAAATAAAGATTCCTTTTTCTCCTTAAATATTTCAAAGGAGGCATTATTTTTCGTAGGATAATTTATCAGTTTACTTTTATCCAAGGAATAATGTACTATAAGGTCAATTGGTTTGTCAAAAGAAAAATAGTTAAATTTAGTTTTTCCATCGATTTTTTTACTTGCCATTGAGAGAAAGAAAGGGACAATCGAGTCTTGTTTGTGTTGGTCGAAAAAGAGTAGTGTTTTAGTTTTTAAGTCATTTTCTGTTTTTGAAAGTAACGGATACTTCGATAATAGTTGGATTGTAGTAAGCAATTCAATTTCCTTTGAAATTTTCAAATTAATTTTCTTTTTATTGCCCGTCTTCTGAAGCCCATATGATTGTAGACAAGAAAAGATTAAAAGGAAAGTTATGTATCTCATTTTGTCAATAGCCTCTATTGTGTTTGTGTATGGTTAGTTACGGTAAATTCGGTTAGAATTTTCCGATGAAGGAACAAGTTAATTAATTCATAGGGATTTCCGACAGGGAAATTCAGAAGTAATTAATTATATATGTTGTTGGCAGTAGTTACTTTTTATTTCCCATTTCGTTTATTCCTTCAAGTAGGGCAGATTATATTATAATTCGAAATTTATTCTGAAAGATTAAGTTGCCATGAAATACCATATTTATCTTCACACCATCCGAATTTTTTACCAAAGCCGTAATCCCCAGAATCGTAGTTGTCAAGAGGAACCATAATCTGACCTCCATTTGAAGAAAGTTTTTCGAATAAAGTTTGTATCTCATTTTCAGAGTTACATTCAACGAACAGTGACATCCCTGGTGTAAATGACCAAGCGTGATTAAAATTACTTTCGGAAACCATGTACTCTGTATCATTTAATGTAAATACTCCATACTTGATAAGTTCCGGTGTTCCTCCAACCTCTCCTTCTAGGTACTTTATTATGCTTTTAATTTCCGAATGAGGAAAGATAGAAGTGTAGAAGTTTATTGCTTCTTCAGCCTTTCCGCATTGGTCACCTACAAATGTTAGAAATGTTGTTATTTTCATTTTTTGAATTTTAGTTCAAATTATATATTAAGCTTATTCTTGATATAGTCGCTTGTTAGATGTTTGGCAACGTCAAAAGGTTCGCAACTGGTTACACCAGAATTGACATCAATTGGTCCCATTGTATGAGCAACTTTAAGTGCCGCTGAATTCAACTCTACATTTCTTTTGCCTATACCCATAAGTGCTCCACCCATTGCTCCTTTGATAATATTATTTTCGTCTTTAAATGAATTTAGAATTTGCTCGATTCTATCAAGAAAAAAAGCATTATTGGGTGCACTCTTTTTAGTGAATTTAGAAACTTCATAAAGCAAGCCATATCCACATCGTTTGCGAATGGTACTATCGCTATTTATCCAATCCATTAAAAGAGGCACTACAAAAGATGTTTTAGCTAAGGCTGCATTACAAGATGAGAAAACGTGGGCGAGATGACCTTGTCTTAAATTATCAACTTGTGTTTCAGCTTGTTCTCGTGTTATTTGTTTCGGGTCATCAATGAGCAGAGATATTACCTTTACATCATAGATGTCACTCTCCCATAACTCCTTGGAAAATTTATGATCTCTCCCCACTTTCTTAGCCAGATTTCGTAGGACAGTTAATCCAAGGCCAAAACTCTTTAAACCATCAGGTTTAGGGTTCAATCTATTCCAATGATCAATACCACGCTCATTGCGATGTTCTTCGAGTAGCTCTATTAATTCAGTACGATTCATCGGAAATAATCTTTATTAAGTATGTCACTTGATATTATTTAGTTGCCAATTTCCCAGCGAATAATCCCATAGGAATATAAGCTAACCCTAAATCCAAGACAGTAAACCAAGTTGGGGATGGTAGCATAAAGACACTAGCTATTCCACCTAATAAGAAAAATACACCGACACCAATTGCAAATTTAATTTTATAACTAGCTGCTAATTTAGCAGCAACAAACGCTCCAACAAAAGTTCCTAATGCGTGTGCTAAAAAGGGCATGATGAAATGTTTTGGTTCAAATAAATGCATACCAGCTATTAAGCCTTCAGTAGTAGTATTGTCAACACCATCTGGTATTGGTATAATGTATCCACTAATCATAATAAGGGCCATGTTTACAATCGAACCAATGATGATACCAGCTACTATTGCTAAAATATTTTTAAATATAGAATTCATATTGTTTAATTGATTAGTTACATAGCTAAAGTAGGTCATTTATATAAGAATATCAAGTAGGGTGGTTTCCCGATGTATTTCCTTATTTTTGTAGTAATGACAGAAGCCTTAAAACTACAACTGCAATTATTACCCCAAGAACCTGGGGTATATCAGTATTATGATAAAGAGGATAAAATCCTTTATGTAGGTAAGGCTAAGAATTTAAAAAAACGTGTATCTTCCTACTTTACTAAAAATCATGAAAATGCTAAAACTGGTGTTTTAGTCAAGAAAATAGTTAGTATCAAACACATTGTTGTTGCTACTGAAACTGATGCATTATTGCTGGAAAATAACTTAATAAAAAAGTACCAGCCGCGTTATAATGTATTATTAAAAGACGGAAAAACCTATCCGTGGATATGTATTAAAAAAGAAGCTTTTCCAAGAGTTTTTTCTACGAGAAGAGTCATCAAAGATGGTTCAGAATATTTTGGGCCTTATACCAGTACTAAAACAGTACGAACCTTATTAGATTTGATTAAAGGCTTATATCCGCTACGTACTTGTAATTACCAACTCAGTCATGAAAATATAACTTCCGGAAAGTTTAAAGTCTGTTTAGAATATCATTTAAAAAACTGTAAAGGTGCTTGTGAAGGGTTACAAACCGAAGAGGTATATAACAAGCAAATTGTTGCCGTTAGAGAAATATTAAAGGGGAATTTTAAGGATTCATTACATAATTTTAAAAAGTTAATGAATTTATATGCTGAGAACCTTCAATTTGAAGATGCGCAACGTATAAAAGAAAAGGTTGAGATATTGGAAAATTATCAATCTAAATCGACGATTGTAAACCCTAAGATATCTAATGTAGATGTATTTTCAATAGTTACTGATGAAAGTTATGGGTACATCAATTTCTTGCAAATATCTTATGGTTCAATAATTAGATCACATACTTTAGAGTTAAAGAAAAAACTAGAGGAAACCGATAAAGAATTATTAGAGTTAGGAATTACTGAAATTAGAACCCGATTTCATTCAGAGTCAAAGGAATTATATGTTCCTTTTGAAGTAAATTTAGGGAATGAATTAAAACTAACGATTCCTAAGTTAGGAGATAAGAAGCATATTTTAGATTTATCAATACGGAATGCGAAATATTATAGAATGGAGCGTTTTAAGCAAGTGAAAATTACGGATCCTGAGCGACATTCTAACAGAATGATGGAGCAAATGAAAAAGGATTTACGCTTGCATGAAGAGCCAAGACATATTGAATGTTTTGATAATTCTAATATTCAAGGAACACACCCAGTAGCTGCTTGTGTAGTTTTTAAAAATGGAAAACCAAGCAAAAAAGAATATCGAAATTTTAATATAAAAACGGTAGTTGGTCCGGATGATTTTGCTTCAATGGAAGAAGTTGTCTATCGTAGGTATAAAAGGCTATTAGATGAAGAACAACCTTTGCCGCAACTAATTATTATTGATGGAGGGAAAGGGCAATTATCTTCAGCATTAAAAAGTTTAGAAGATTTAGGGTTACGAGGGAAAATCGCAATTATCGGTATTGCAAAACGATTAGAAGAATTATTTTATCCAGATGATAAATACCCGTTGTATTTAGATAAAAAATCGGAAACACTTAAAGTAATCCAACATTTGCGAAATGAAGCACATCGTTTTGGTATAGAACATCATAGAAATAGGCGTAGTAAAACGGCACTACAAACAGAATTGGAAACAATCAATGGAGTAGGGGAAAAAACCATTGTAGAATTAATGAAAACATTCAAGTCGGTTAAACGAATTAAGCTTGCTTCAAAGGAGGAATTACAAAAAGTAGTCGGTTTATCGAAAGCTCAAAAAATATATCAAGAGTTTCATTAGCTTTTAGTAACTTTCCAGTGTGGGGAAATCAATTATTTATTTAGCACTATTTTTAGCACCTTTTTTCTCTTTATCTCAACAGAAAAATGAGCATAAAGATTTAAGAGTAGGGCTGGTATTAAGCGGTGGTGGCGCAAAAGGATTAGCACATATAGGTGCCTTAAAAGTAATTGAGGATTCTGGAGTAAAAATAGATTATATTGCTGGAACAAGTATGGGAGCAATTGTTGGTGCGTTATATGCCTCGGGGTATTCTGCAGATGAATTGACAGTGTTGTTCAAAGAAGCAAATTTCGACCAATTAATTAGAGATGATTTTCAACGTAAAAACAAATCTTTTTTTGAAAGAGAAAACACTGATAAACATGCGGTTGTTTTACCGTTTAATAAATTTAAATTATCATTTCCATCGGCAATATCTAAAGGACAAAACACCTATAATTTTTATGTAAAATTATTAGATCACGTAAAAGAAGTTGAGGATTTTAGTAAGTTGCCTATTCCGTTTTTATGTGTTGCAACAGATGTAGAAACAGGAAAACAGGTTTTGCTAGATAAAGGGTATTTACCTGATGCAATTTCTGCAAGTGGAGCAATTCCAACATTGTTTGAACCAGTTAGTCTTAATGGTAAACTATTGATTGATGGTGGTGTTTCAAACAATTATCCTATAGATGAATTATTGACTAAAAATGTTGATATTGTTATTGGTGTTGATGTACAAGATAGCTTAAAGAAAAAAGAAAGCCTAACGTCCGCTTCAGATATTATGCTTCAATTATCTAACTTTAGTACGCAAAGTCAGATGAAGGATAAGATTAAAAAAACAGCTATATATATTAAACCTGATATAAATAATTATAATATAGTTTCATTTGGTCAAAGTCAAGAGATATATACAGCAGGTCATGAAGCTGCAAAATCCTCAAGAGTTATGTTGGAGGAAATAGCAAAAAAGCAAAATAGAAATGAGGGTGTTAAAATTGAAAAGAATACTACAAATGAATATCATTTAAAAAACATTAATATTCTAGGGATAGAAAACTATACAAGATCATACATTTTAGGGAAACTAAAAATAAAAATTCCGTCATTGGTATCTCGTAAAAAAATTGAGAAAGGTATTATAGGTTTAGCAGCTACAAGTAACTTTAATGTTGTTAAATATAAAATTAAAAATGATAGTATACTTGAGTTAAACCTTCAAGAAAGTAAAAATAAAACATCTTTAAAGTTAAGTTTGCATTATGATGATTTGTATAAAGGTGCAGCTTTGGTAAACATTACACACAAACAACTAATAACAAATAATGACATAGTTAGCTTAGATGTTATTTTAGGAGAAAACATTAGGTATAATTTTGAGTATTATATTGATAAAGGATTCTATTGGAGCATTGGTTTAAAATCTCGTTTAAATTCATTTGAAAAACAAACAAACCTAAGTATTTTTGACAATGCAACTCCACCTTCAACAGCAGTTGAAGATGAAATTGATGTACTTGATTTGACCAATCAATTTTATATTGAAACTCCTTTCCGAAAAAATTTAGCCTTAGCCTTAGGTGTTGAGCATAAAATGCTTAAAATAACAGCGGAAAGTTTAGGAGATAAAATTGAAAATGATAATTTTTTTAGCGCATATGGTCAGTTAAATTATGATGCTCTAGATGATGTTTATTATCCCACTAAAGGGCTTTATTTTTCAGGGGACTATCATCAATATTTTTTTACAGGAAAGAAATCAGCAGATTTTGAGCAATTCTCTATTGCAAAAGCAAAATTAGGTGGGGCTGTTAAATTGTTTGAAAACACGTATTTAAATGTGTTTTCAGAGGGAGGATTTAGAATAGGGAATAACACAAATTCTTCTTTTGATTTTGCTATAGGAGGCTATGGTAATAACTTGATTAATAATTACACTCCTTTCTATGGGTATAATTTTTTAAGCGTTGCTGGTGATGGTTATGTGAAAGGAACAATTGATTTACATTATCAATTTTATAAAAAACATTTTTTTACATTAAGCGGTAATTTTTCTAACATTGATGATGGGTTATTTAAAGATGCTGATTGGTTGTCATTTCCTGATCATACAGGGTATGCTATAGGTTATGGTGCAAAAACAATATTGGGTCCAATGCAAATAAAATCTTCATGGTCACCAGAAGTTAAGCGAGTACAGTGGTTTGTAAGTGTTGGTTTTTGGTTTTAATTTTTTAAAAATTAACAACTAATTTGTGATATTTCTAATGTTTGACTCATATTAGTAGATTAATCATTAAAAAAAATTCCGATATTTGTAACAACATGAAACCTTTTTGGCCAAATATACTAATTCACTTACATTACCTTATAAAGAGGAGTCCTGAATAGCTACGCATTATTTAAAGTATTTAAAAGTTTAATTTTTAAAACAACAAAACAATGCCTAGATATCATAAGATGGGGAAAATCCCATCAAAAAGACACACTACTTTCAAAAAAGAAGACGGGAGTTTATATCAAGAAGAATTATTTGGAACTGCAGGTTTTGCAGGAATGTCTTCATTACTATATCATATTCATCCACCAACAGTAGTTACAGAAATTAAAGATTTAGGATCTGTGGCTCCAAAAATAGCTGTAGATAAAAATATGAAAGCCATAAGTTTTAAAGGGTTTTCATTACAACCAGAAACAGATTTCTTAGAGAGTAGAAAAACACTATTTGTAAATAACGATTTGCATATAGGTTTAGCTGCACCAAAATCATTTTCTAAAGATTATTTTTATAAAAATGGAGATGCAGATGAGATGCTATTTATTCATGTAGGTTCAGGAACATTAAGAACCAATTACGGTAATATTCCTTTTAAATATGGAGATTATTTGATTATTCCTAAAGGTGTTATTTATCAAATGGATTTTGATACAGAAGACAATCGAATTTTATATGTAGAGTCTTTTGAGCCAATTTTTACTCCTAAAAGATATCGTAATAATTTTGGACAATTATTAGAACATTCTCCTTTTTGTGAGAGAGATATGCGCTTACCAGAAAATTTAGAGACACATGATGAAAAAGGTGAATTTCTTGTGAAAATCAAAAAACAAGGAAATATGTGGGAATACATATATGGTAATCACCCTTTTGACGTTGTTGGTTGGGATGGGTTTCATTATCCATATGCATTTTCTATACATGACTTTGAACCAATTACTGGTCGTATTCATATGCCGCCTCCAATACATCAAACTTGGGAATCTGTTGGTTTCGTAGTGTGTAGTTTCGTGCCTAGAATGTATGATTACCATCCAGAAAGTATTCCAGCACCTTATCATCATAGTAATATAGATTCTGAAGAATTGCTATATTATGTAGACGGTGATTTTATGAGTAGAAATGATATTGAAAAAGGGCAGATTACCTTACATCCAGGAGGTGTACCTCACGGACCTCATCCAGGTGCGATCGAGCGAAGTGTAGGTAAAAAACAAACAGGCGAATTAGCGGTAATGATAGATCCTTTTAGGCCAATGTCAATTACAGAAGACGCATTGAAATTACAGGTAGAAGATTACCACAAATCATGGATTGTTTAAAATATAATCTGAATTAAAAAAAGAAATTATGGCAGCAGAAATAAAAGATTTAAAAAATTTACAGAACACAACATACGGATTAGAAAAATTATTTGATGACGCAGAAGATTTTCTTCCGTTGTTAGGTACTGATTATGTTGAGTTATATGTTGGTAATGCAAAACAATCAGCACATTTCTATAAAACAGCATTCGGGTTTCAATCACATGCTTTTGCAGGCTTGGAAACTGGTATGAAAGATCGTGTGTCTTATGTATTAAAGCAAGACAAAATTCGTTTAGTATTAACTACTCCTTTAGATGAAAATGGCCCAATTAATGAACATATTAATAAGCACGGTGACGGTGTAAAAGTAATGGCTTTATGGGTTGAAGATGCAAGGTCTGCATGGGAAGAAACTACAAAAAGAGGGGCGAAATCTTTCATGGAACCAGTTATTGAAAAAGATGAACATGGTGAAGTGGTAAGAGCAGGAATTCACACGTATGGTGAAACTGTTCATATTTTTGTGGAGCGTAAAAATTACAATGGTACTTTTTTGCCAGGATATCAGAAGTGGGAATCTCATTATAATCCAGAACCTGTTGGGTTAAAATTCATTGACCACATGGTTGGTAATGTTGGTTGGGGGGAGATGAAAGAATGGTGTGATTTTTACGCCAAAGTAATGGGGTTTGCTCAAATTATTTCGTTTACGGATGACGATATTTCAACAGAATTTACTGCATTAATGAGTAAGGTAATGTCTAATGGTAATGGACGTATTAAGTTTCCAATTAATGAACCTGCTGAAGGGAAAAAGAAATCTCAAATTGAAGAATATTTAGACTTTTATAAATCAGCAGGTGTACAGCATATTGCTGTAGCAACAGATGATATTATAAAAACAGTATCAGCTATGCGTGATAGAGGGGTTGAGTTTTTATATGTCCCAGAAACGTATTATGATGATTTATTAGAACGTGTTGGTGAAATTGATGAAGATGTAGAAGTGTTGAAAAAGCATGGTGTTTTAATAGATCGTGATGATGAAGGGTATTTATTACAATTGTTTACAAAACCAGTAGTAGATAGGCCAACAATGTTTTTTGAAATAATTCAACGTAAAGGAGCACAATCTTTTGGTGTTGGAAACTTTAAAGCTTTATTCGAGGCTATTGAAAGAGAGCAAGAAAATAGAGGAACTCTTTAATAGACAATTTGTTTTTTAGTCGAAAGTTATTTATTTATGGCAAACAATCTAAAATTTAAAGTTTTAAAGTCAATGCAAAAAACAAGAGCGCTTCGTAACACTATGTATAGTCTCTTATTGAAAAATAGCTTTAGTATGGAATGGTCCCCTATGGACCAAAAGCAACAAATAATTTTATTTAGTTAATAATATTGTATAAGGAATTGACGGAACTCATTTGTTGAGTTCCGGTCAATTTCTTTTTTATTATTTTAAGGTCTAAATCTGTGGGCAACCCTAATCATATAGAGGGTAAAACACTAATAAAATTAATTATAACTAAATTACAAAAACACTAATATGATATTACCACCAATTAATTTTCAAAAATGGATTGACGAAAATCGTGATAAGCTAAAGCCACCGGTTGGAAATCAGATTGTTTATAAAGACACTGAATTTATTATTATGGTTGTTGGAGGCCCTAATGCTCGTAAAGATTTTCATTATAATGAAGGGGAAGAATTTTTCTATCAAGTAGAAGGGGATATTCAATTACCGACCATTCAAGATGGAAAAGTAGTTACTTATGATATTAAGGAAGGTGAAATCTTTTTATTACCTGCACGGGTACCGCACTCACCACAACGACCAGCAAATACAGTAGGTTTGGTTATTGAACGTATGCGCACACCTGAAGAATTAGATTATTGTTCATGGTATTGTGAAAATTGCAATAATGAATTACATAAAATGCCTTTTCATTTAGGGGATATTGTTACACAATTACCAAAAATATTGAGTGAATATTATGACACTCCTGAGTTTGTAACTTGTGATAAATGCGGTACAGTAATGAAAGAGCCTGAATTAAAAAAATAAATGGATACTTGAATTCTCATTTTTTTCTATTAAAGAAAATATTGATGAACAAGTTTTATTTGATCCCATATAAATAAATTAAAAGATGAAAGAAGCTACTATAGTAGGTGCTGGATTAGCAGGGTCCCTTTGGGCTGTTTATTTGGCAAAATCTGGATATAAAGTAACTATTTTTGAAAGACGTTCAGACATTCGTTTGGCGGAAATAACTGCAGGAAAATCGATCAATTTAGCGTTGTCTCACAGAGGTTGGGAAGCTTTAAGAGCTGTTGGTTTAGAAGAGAGTGTAAATGAATTGGCAATACCAATGTATGGTAGAACCATGCATAGTGAAGAAGGGGAGTTAACATACCAGCCATATGGTCAAGAAGGGCAGGCAATTTTTTCAGTTTCTAGAGGAGGATTAAATGCCAAGATGATGGATATTGCTGAAAAAGAATATGGAGCAACCATTAAGTATGACCATCAATGTACTGGAGCTGACCTTGAAAATGGAGTAGTTTATTTAACTAATAAAGCTACAGGTGAAAAGTTAGAGCATAAATCGGATATTGTATTTGGATGTGACGGTGCTTATTCTGCAATTCGATACAAAGCAATGCAGAAGCTAGATCGATTTGATTATAGTCAAGATTTTATTGATGATGGGTATAGAGAGTTGTTTATTCCTCCAAATCCAGATGGATCATATAAAATAGATAAAAACTCATTGCATATTTGGCCAAGAGGTAGATTTATGTTAATCGCCTTGGCTAATGAGGACGGATCTTTTACTTGTACATTATTCATGCCTTTTACTGGAGATGAAAATGCTTTTGATAAAATAAATACGAAAGGTGAAATAGATGTGTTTTTCAAAAAAACATTTCCTGATTTTTATGAAATGTGCCCAGATGTTTCTAATCAATGGGGTACACACCCTTTATCAAGTTTAGCAATTATGCGTTGTTACCCATGGACTTCAGGTAAAGTAGCCTTAATGGGAGATGCTGCACATGCAACAGTACCTTTTTTCGGGCAAGGAATGAATGCGAGTTTAGAAGATTGCCATGAAATGGGGAAATTAATGGAAAAGCATAATCATAATTGGCCAGTAATTTTTGAGGAATATCAAAAACAAAGAAAGCCAAACGGTGATGCAATTCAAGAATTATCAAAGTATAACTATTTGGTAATGCGTGATTATGTTGCTGACCCTGAATTCTTATTAAAAAAGAAATTTGAAAGAAGAATTCAAGAATTGTATCCAAGTAAATATGTAGCGCTATATTCAATGGTTTCATTTTCGTCAATCCCATATGCAGAAGCCTGGGAAAAAGGAATGGAGCAAAAGAAATATATTGATGAAATAACGGAAAAACATGATATAGAAAATTTGTTTGAGCAAAATAAAATAGACGAATTAATTCATTCTATTTTCGGAGTAGAAGCTAATGCATAATTTTTTTCATTGATAATGAATTTATTTTTGAATACTAAATCTAATTTTTTAAACGTGAAATCACCTTTTTCATAAACTATTATATGAGTAAATAAAAGGAGTAGCAACGTAAAATAAAATTAAAAAAATGTCAACAAGAAGAGAAGAACTATTAAAGGCAATAGATGAGAAGTATGCAGCAATGGGTCAAGATGCAGATACGCATTTGTCAGGGCTATTACATGCAGAACCAATGAAGTACTGGGATTTTATCCAAGTAGATGCATTATTAGGTTTACAAACACAGAGAACAAATTTACCAGATGAAATGGTGTTTTTGATGTATCATCAAATTAACGAGTTATTATTCAAAATGATTCTTTGGGAAATGCAACAAGTTTCGGATGCAGAAGATATAAAACCAGAGAAATTTGTAATGCATTTATCACGAATCAGCAGGTATTTTGATATGTTATCGAGTTCATTCACTGTAATGGGTGATGGAATGGAATATGAACAGTATATGAAGTTTAGAGATACCTTAACTCCAGCAAGTGGGTTTCAATCTGCACAATACAGAAAAATTGAAATTGCCTCCACGGAGTTAATTAATTTGATTGATTATAGGTTCAGAAAAACAATAGATAGAAATACACCTTATGAACATGCTTTTGAACACATGTATTGGCAAGTTGCTGGTAAGGATTATGAGACAGGCAAAAAAAGTAAGCTGTTAAGCAATTTTGAAGACAAGTATAAAGTGGAGTTAATTGAATTCATGAAAGAATATAATTTAGTAAACCTTTGGACTAAATTTAAAACCTTACCAAATGAATATCAGGAAGACAAAGGTTTAATTAATGCTATGAGGCATTATGATCATACAATAAATGTTACATGGGTGATTAATCATTTAAATGCTGCTAAAAAGTATTTAGGTGATGCTGCAGCAACAGGAGGTAGTGATTGGCAAAAATACATGCACCCACGTTATCAACGTAGAATCTTTTTCCCAGAATTATGGAGTACTGAAGAGTTAGAGAATTGGGGAGTAACTAATTTAGAAGGTTGTGAAACAATACTGTAGGTTTTGTGTTGTTTTATTGTGAAATAATTATATAACCAACTAAATATCAGTGTGAATATTAATTTTATGTTAAATTTTTATTTTTTTATAAATATATTGTAAAAAAGGAAGTACTTTTGCGCGCTCAAACGGGGTGGTTCCCGTTTTGAGACTTTAAATTTTTTATAATTTATAGTTTTGGTTGGTTAATAGAATAAAACGTTATCAGTTAATGGTAGCGTTTTTTCTTTTTTAAATTTCTACTTAAGTTTATCTCTATCGAAAAATAAGTTTTTTATTCATGCCTTGTATATTTGAGTTAAGGTAATTGATTACTTTTGGAATAGTAATTGCAAACCTATTGTTAAGGATCAATATTTATACTATGAAAAAGATATTACTATTTGTGTTTATAGCATTACTAAGTTTACAAACGAAAGCTCAAGAGCCAGCATTTGACTCTGGAGAATGGTTTAAATTCAGAATACACTATGGAATGTTTACAGCAAGCTACGCAACTATGCAAGTTCAAGATGGTGTAGTTAACGGTAAAGAGATGTACCACATAAAGGGGAGAGGTAAATCAACAGGTCTTTTAAGCTTATTTTTTAAAGTAGATGATGATTATCAAACCTATTTTGATAAAAAAACCGGTGCGCCAGCTAAATTTATTAGAAGAATAGATGAAGGAGGTCATACTAAAGATATCCAAATAGATTTTGATCATGATAAAAAAATAGCTTTAGTAAATGATAAAAAGCATCAAGTTAAAACATCTTATGCTATAAAAAATGGAACTCAGGATATGATGTCAGCTTTTTATTATTTAAGAAATAATGTAGATACTAAAAGTTTGGTCATAGGCGAAGAAGTGAAGATAAACATGTTTTTTGATAGAGAAAATTTTGATTTCAAACTAAAGTTTTTAGGTAGGGAAATGATCGACACAAAATTTGGAAAAGTAGCGAGTTTAAAGTTTCGTCCGTATGTACAGTCTGGAAGAGTTTTTAAAGAGAAAGAAAGTTTAACCGTTTGGATTTCGGATGATAAAAACAAGGTGCCAGTACGGCTACAGGCAGATTTAGCTGTTGGATCAATAAAAGCAGATTTAGAAGCATATAAAGGATTAAAGCATTCTTTTAAAATTGTAGTAATTAATTAAGTAAAAATTAACACTCTAAAAGGGAAAAAAATGTGTGAACGTTACGTTCGCACATTTTTTTTTGTGATATTTGATGTTTGATAAAAAGTACACTTTTGTTTTAAGGTAATAACTATAACTTAAACACATTTTCGAGATAATAATGTTCATAAAGATGCAAAAAATAGCGTGGTTAGTAATTCTTTTTATAGGATTCTATTCTTGTAATAAAACAGAAGAGTCAAACACTACAACGGTAATTAAACAAGAAGAAAAGGTTGTCCCTAATTATGAATTTGGATTCAATTTAGATGAATTTGATGTGTTGGTAGATACGATAAGATCAGGTGATAGTTTTGGTAAACTATTATTTGAAAATCATATTGGTTATGGTAAAATAGAAGAAATAGTTCAAGCAACTAAAGACACGTTTGATGTTAAAAGGTTGAAAATAGGAAAGCGTTACACAATTTTAAGATCAAAAGATTCAATTCAAAAAGCTAAGTATTTTATTTATCAAGATGGTAAAATAGATTATACAGTTTTTGACTTTGCAAATGACACGTTAATAAAAGCTTATAACGAAAAAAAACCAACAACACTAGTCGAAAGAACAGCTTCTGGTGTAATTACAAGTAGTTTGTCCGAGTCTATTGACGATGCTGGACTTAATATTTATATAGCTCATGAAATGGCAGATATTTATGCGTGGTCTATAGATTTTTTCCGTTTACAAAAAGGGGATAGTTACAAATTAAGTTTTACAGAATTATATATAGAAGATTCTATTTATGTGGGAGTAGATAAAATAAAATCGGTAGTGTTTACTCACAACAAAACACCTTTTTACGCATTTGATTACAAATCGGATGTAGTAGAAGGTATTATGGATTATTACGATGAAACAGGAAAGACACTTAGGAGCCAGTTTCTAAAAGCACCTGTTACGTATAGTAGAATTTCATCTAGGTACAATTTAAAACGCAGAATTAAATATTACGGAAATAGAATTAGGGCTCATAAAGGGACTGATTTTGCAGCAGCTATAGGAACTCCAATTTTGGCAACTGCCAGTGGAACGGTTATTGAGTCTACCAGGAGAGGTGGTAATGGAAAATATGTAAAGATTAGGCATAATAGTACATATAGTACTCAGTATTTACATATGAGCAGACAAAATGTAAGAAAAGGTCAAGTTGTTAAGCAAGGAGATATAATTGGTTATATAGGTATGACAGGAAACACAGGTGGACCACATGTTTGTTATCGTTTTTGGAAAAATGGAAGGCAAGTAGATCCGTTACGAGAAAAACTACCTTCAGCAAAACCAATAAAAGAAGAGTTAAAAGCGGATTATTTGGAGTATATTCAACCTTTGAAAGAGCAGTTAGATGCTATTGAGTACGAGCCAATAGAAATTAATAAGAGTAATAATTAATGAGTTTTTCTAGAAAAAACCCTACAAAAACCAATTCTTGGGGAAAACTTTCAACGCATTTTGAACAGTTAAAGACGGTTCATTTACAAGATATGTTTGAAAATAATCCATCTAGAGAATCACAAATGAGTGTTTCTTGGGAAGACTTTTTTGTCGATTTTTCAAAAAACAGATGGACTTCTGAAACTATTCATTTATTTAAAGAGCTCGCCTCAGAGTTAAATTTAAAAGAGAGTATAACTTTATATTTTAAAGAAAATAAATTAAACTTTACAGAAGAAAGAGCAGTTCTACATACTGCTTTACGAAGTAGTGCAAAAGAAGTAGATTTAGAAGGTGAAAATGTTATTCAAGAAATTGATACGGTAAAAAATAAAATAAAGGAATTTACTGATTCAGTTATAAATGGAAGAAGAAAAGGATATACGGGTAAGACATTTACTGATATAGTAAATATTGGGATTGGAGGTTCTGATCTAGGGCCTAAATTAGTTTGTAATGCTTTAAAATATTATAAAAACCATTTAAATACGCATTATATTTCCAACATTGATGGAGATGAATTACAGGAAACGCTAAAACAATTAAATCCTGAAACTACATTATTTGTTATAGTGTCAAAGTCGTTTACAACTTCAGAGACATTACAAAATTCGAACACTATTAAAAATTGGTTTATAAATCAATTATCAAAAGAAGCGATAGAAAAACATTTTATTGCAGTTTCAGCTAAGCCAGAAAAAGCTGTTGCTTTTGGAATAGCAAATGGAGCCGTATTCCCTATGTGGGATTGGGTTGGAGGTCGTTTTTCTTTATGGAGTGCAGTTGGAATTTCAATTGCATTAGGTTTGGGTTATGATAATTATAATAAGTTGTTATTAGGAGCTCAAAGAGCTGATGAGTCATTTAAAAATGATAATTTAGAAGGTAATATTCCTGTTTTAATGGCTTTCCTGAGTGTTTGGTATAGTAATTTTTTTAGCACAAATAATGAGGCTGTAATACCATATTCGTATTACTTAGAAGATTTTGTTCCGTATTTGGAGCAAGGTTTTATGGAAAGTAACGGGAAATCTGTGGATAGAAATGGTAAAGAAGTTACTTATAATACTGGAAGTGTTGTTTTTGGGGGTGTAGGTTCAAATGCGCAGCATGCTTTCATGCAATTATTTCATCAAGGAACAAATTTAATTCCAACAGATTTTATTGGTTTTTGTAATTCACTACATGGAAATTCAGCACACCAGGATGTATTAGTATCTAATATGTTAGCTCAAGCAAATGCTTTAGCATTTGGTACTAGAGGAAAAGAAATTGAAAACCCTTATAAGGTGTTTAAAGGAAATTCACCATCAACCACCTTTTTAATTAAGAAATTAACTCCTGAAACATTAGGTACCTTGATTGCAATATACGAACATAAGATTTTTGTACAAGGAATATTGTTAAATATCAATAGTTTTGATCAGTTTGGAGTGGAGCTAGGAAAAGAACTTTCAAGAGAATATATAAACTCATTAGGGAATTCATCTCAGAATGATTCAGCAGTCATGAAGTTTTATAAAAATAATAACTAACATTTTAATTTAAAAAAGAAATAATTATGAGCACAATTAAATTTTTACATTCCTATTGGGCATACTTAGTCTTATTGATAGTAACATTAGCAACCATAAACTCAATTATTGGGATGTTGACTAAAAAAGAATTTGGCGCTAAAGATTTTAGAATAGCATTGTTTGCATTAATAGTAACACATATTCAATTGCTAATTGGGATAGTACTGTATGTATTTGCAAACAATTTTGGGGAAATAGAAATGGGAGAGATAATGAAAAATGCTTCTTTGCGTTTAAGAAACGTTGAGCATCCTTTATTAATGGTAGTTGCAATAACATTATTAACTATTGGGTATTCTAAACATAAAAACAAAAGAACATCTTCAGCGAAGTTTAAAATATTAGCGATACCGTATGCATTAGCATTAGTGGCAATATTAGCTATGATACCTTGGAAAGCTTGGTTGGGTTAATATAAAAAAGGATGAAGAAAAGCGTGATAGGAGAAATTCAATTTCTATCACGCTTTTTTATGAGAATAGTTTATTTAATGTACTTCTTTAATCAGGTATGTATATACCGGGAAATGATCACCGTATCCACCAGTCCAAGTTGCTCCTACAAAACTTCTAAAAGGATATCCTTTATAGCGCCCTTTTTTATTTGTCATATAAGCCGGGTTGTAAATACCAGTTTTATATATTTTAAAAGAAGAAAAATCTTTGTCTAAAAATGGTTTTGTGAACATTAGTTGATCAAAAATATTTAAAGCATCTCTATATGCAAGAGTTCCCATCCCTTTTTTAGCCATTTTCATCATTGGGTTAAAAATTCCTTTTAATTTAACATCTTCTTTCTCAGCTTTTGCATTTAATACTTTCTTAACACTTACATTAAATGGGTCATCATTGAAATCTCCCATGATAATTATTTTGGCATAAGGATCAATCGTCTGTAGTGAGTCAATCAATTTTTTGGTTAACTGTGCAGCTTTAACACGTTTTGGTCTACTTCTCGCTTCACCTCCTCTTCTTGATGGCCAGTGATTAACTATAAAATGCATTTTTTCACCTTCTAATAATCCGCTAACTAATAACTGATCTCTTGTAAAAACACGTTCTCGTGTATTGTCATCATAAATTAATAATTCATGTTTACTATAGTTGATAGGTTTGAATAATTTTTTTTGATATAATAAAGCAACATCTATACTTCTTACGTCTGGAGAGTCAAAATGAATAATGTCATAATCCTTATCTCTTAATTGAGAATCGTTTATTAAATCGTGTAAAACTTCTTTGTTTTCTACTTCACAAACACCTAAGACAGCCGGGGTGTTTTTAGAGTATTTGGGATCTACTCCTAATTCAGAAATGACACGAGCCATATTCTTTATTTTTTTAGGGTATACTAAACTACGCTCTTTGACACTCATTTCCATAATCGGACTTTTCTCATCTAATTTATTTGGATCATTAATAGTGTCAAAAAGATTTTCAAGATTGTAAAATGCAACAGTGTTAATCTTGTAGCGTTTTTTGTTTTGACTGTATGAGTTTATGCTCATACCAATTACTAAAAACAATAGTAATAAGTTCTTTGTTTTCATTAGATAAAAGTTTTTCACACCTTAATGATAAAATTGTATTAGGCTAAGGTGTAGTAAGTTATTGTAAAATCCACTTCAAATTACAGGCCAAAAGTAGTCAATTATTTAATTACTCAACTTTAACTGTATTAAGTTATTGTAAAATCAGTGTGAGTCAAGGGTTTAAAGTTTAAAATTATTCTAAAAATTGTACATTTGCAATCTGGGTTAATATCTCAGGTGGTTTTAAACAATTTATTAATCAGTAAATTACTTATGAAAAAAACAATTTTGACGTTATTGTTAATCTTGGTGACAGCACTACTTATGCACGCACAGGAAACAACAGTTAAAGGTCAAGTAATCGATGCCGATTCTACAGATCCCGTCACGGGAGTAGCTGTAAGTATCAAAGGCGCAACCCTTTCTCAAACTACTGATGCAGAAGGAAAATTTAGCTTCATAAACAACTTACCTATAGGGGAGCAATTGTTAGTTATAGTGAAAGAAGGTTATTTTGCTAAAGAGTTCACTATTATTATTGAAGAAGGAAAAGTAGTAAATATTTCTACAATTATCCTAATTCAAGATTTAGGTGAGTCGGATGATTTTACTATTTCGTTATCAGAAGATGAGTTAGATGAAGACGAAAGTGTATCTTCTAATACTTCTGGTATCTTACAATCTTCAAAGGATGCTTTTGCAAGAGCTGCCGCTTTCGATTTTAGTGGAACATTCTTTAAAGTTAGAGGTTTAGGTTCAGAAAACGGTACTGTTTTAATTAATGGTATTAAAATGAATAAAGTATTTAGCGGACGTCCACAATGGAGTGATTGGGGGGGTATAAATGATGTAATGCGTAATCAGGACTTTGTTAATGGGTCAAAAGCTAATGAGTATACTTTTGGAGGTATTGGTGGTACAACTAACATATCAATGAGAGCCTCTAAGTACAGAAAGGGTTCACGTGTGTCCTATGCTTCATCTAATAGAAGTTATACCAACAGAGTTATGGGAACATACACTACAGGTTTAATGGAAAACGGATGGGCGTTAGCAGTTACAGCCGGTAGAAGATGGGCTGAAGAAGGGTATGCTGATGGTACAGTATATGATGCTAATTCAATCGCAGCTTCTGCAGAAAAGAAAATTAATAGTAAACACAGTATTAATTTTACAGGTATTTACACGCCTAATAGAAGAGGTAAATCATCTGCGATGACTCAAGAAGTATTTGAATTAAAAGGAAGAAAATACAATTCTTATTGGGGTGAGCAAAATGGAGAAATAAGAAACTCACGTATCAAAGAAATTGAAGAGCCAATTTTAATGTTGAATCATTACTGGGATATGTCAGATAAAACCACATTAAATACGAATGTATCATACCAATTTGGCCATATTGGTAATAGTCGTATTGATTTTAACGGTTCAAGTCCAGACCCTACTTATTATAAAAACTTGCCAAGTTATGCTTTACGTTTTGGCGATACTCAAGAAAGTTTAGCCGAGGCTTATGTTTTAGAGCAACGTTTTTTAAATAATGGGCAATTAAACTGGAATGATTTATATGAAGGAAATATTCCTCATCCTGAAAACGCTAATCAAGAAAACTCTGCGTATGTTTTGTATGAAGATAGAAATGATGATAAGCAATGGTCATTCAATTCAATTTTAAATACTGAATTAGCCGATAATATTAGTTTAAATGCAGCTGTTAACTATAGTAGTTTAAAGTCACGTAATTATGCTAAAGTGTTAGATTTGTTAGGAGGGATAAGTTATGAAGATAAAGACTATTTTGATAATATCAGTAATAATGCGTTGACACCTGGTAGAACTGTAGGCGAAGGAGATACTTTTAAATATGATTATACTTTAGATGCAAATCAATATGATGCATTTGCACAAGCTCAATTTAAATATAGTAAAGTTGATTTTTATTTAGGAGGTCAATTCGGTAATACGACATATCAAAGAGATAGTGATTATTTAGATGCTCATTATGCGGGTACTGAAGTAAGTTCATTAGGGAAAGGTGAAAAGTTAGATTTCAAAAAAATTGGTGCTAAAGGAGGTTTTACGTATAAGGTTTCTGGAAAGCATTTAATAGATGTAAATGGGGCGTATATAGAAGATGCGCCAACTATGCGTAATAGTTTTTTAAATTCAAGACAGAATAATTTAATTGTTCCTGATTTGAAAGAGGTAAAAACAACATCAGTTGATGTAAGTTATATTTTCCGTACCTCAGTTCTTAAAACGCGTTTAACCGGATATTATACAACCAAAAAAGACGCAACAGAAGTTGCGTTTTATTATATAGATGGTTTAGCAGGTTTAAATCAAGCTGCTAATTTTATACAAGAAGCAGTAACCGGACTTGATACCCAGAGTATGGGAATAGAATTTGGTGCAGAAGCTCAAGTCACTCCTACTATAAAAGTTAAAGGAGCTTTAGCTTTGGGAGAATCTGTTTATACTAACAATCCTAATGTTTACTTAGGATCGGATGATTTTATTGGTCAGTTAGGCGTATTGGAAGGTGGAATAAAAAATTTAGGAGAAGCTACGTTAAAAGATTATAAAGTTGCTGGAGGGCCACAACGTGCAGCAAGTATTGGTTTTGAATATCGAGACCCAAAATACTGGTGGTTTGGTGTTACAGCAAACTTCTTTTCAAATGCATATTTAGATGTTGCGCCAGTTACAAGGACAACAAATTTTGGGTTAGACTCTGATGGTTTACCAATTAATGACTACGATCCAGCTATTGCCAAGGAGTTATTAAAACAAGAGAAGTTTGACGATTATATGCTAGTGAATTTAGTTGGAGGGAAATCATTTAAATTAGGTAAAAAGTATATTGGATTCTTCGCAAGTATTAATAATGTGCTTAATGAAACCTATAAAACAGGTGGGTATGAAATTTCCAGAAACGGTAATTATAATAGCGCTTTGTTAGAAAGTAAACGTGATAAGAAAGTATTTGGGTCAAAGTATTGGTTTGGTAGAGGTACTACGTATTACATGAATGTGTATTTAAGATTCTAAAAAAAATATAACAATAAATAAGTTGATGATGAAACTTTTGTTTCATCTTAATTATAAAACAATTACAATGAAAACAATTAATATAATTAAAGTAGCAGCAATATTTCTTTTTGTGGGTGTGTTTACAGCTTGTGTACAAGATGATGACTTCTCAGTGCCTACAGATTTAGGAGTAACCGAAAATTTGAAATTACAAGAATTATTAGGGAATCCAGAGTATACAGAATTATCAATGACTGAGCTTAAAAATCAATTCTCTTCTGGAGGTGCGAATCAAATTTTATCAAAAGTTTATGTAAAAGGGTATGTGGTTTCTTCGGATGAGTCAGGTAATTTTTATAAAGAATTTTATATACAAGATGCCCCAACAAACCCTACCGCAGGTATTAAAGTAGTATTAAATATGTCAGATACTTTTACGAAGTTTAACTTTGGTAGAGAAGTATATATTAACCTTGAAGGATTGTTTATAGGGGAAACAAATTCATATGATGGTATAGTTGCTTTAGGAGGAAGTGAGAATGGTTCTGAAATAGAATCAATTTCTGTAAATCAAATAATTAACCAAGTATTTCGTTCTGAAAACACAATGACTATAAGTCCATTACCAGTTAATGTTGCTTTAGTAAACAATGCTCATGTTGGTATGTTTGTTCAATTAGATAATATGGAATTTACTGCAAGTTTAGCAGGAGAATCTTACGTAGATTCAAACGACGATTTTGATTCACCAAGAATAATGCAATCTTGCGAAGGAATTGGATATAAAAACTTCATATTGGAATCAAGTACTTTTGCGGATTTTAAAAATTTTATTTTACCTACAGGTAATGGAGTGATATCTGGTATTATAACTAAAGATTATGATGGAGACAATATAGTTATGGCATTGAATAGCCCAGATGATGTTGATTTTAATTCAGATAGATGTATTCCTTTAGATACAAGTCTTTTTACCACTGTTTTTGAAGAAGATTTTGAAACAGCAAATGATAATTCAAATTTAGATATTCCTAATTGGACAAATTTTGCAGAAGCAGGAGGGGAGTTATGGACAGAACAAGTATCAAGTGGTCTTAAATTTGCAGAATTTAGTTGTGCAAGTACTGGAGATGCGAGTAATATTGGTTGGCTGGTTTCTCCTGGAATTGATATGGATACGCAAACTTCAGAGTTTTTAGATTTTCAAACTGCAAAAAAAAGTATATCATCGAACTTTAATAAAATTGAAGTATTTGTGTCGAGTGATTTTGACGGTTCGGATGTTTTAGGAGCAACGTGGGTTCCTATAAATGCAAATTTAGTCACTATGGGTGATTCAAGTAATGTTTTTGTTAATTCAGGCTTTGTAGATATTTCTTCGTATATAGGAGTGTTACATGTAGCTTTTAAAGTTACTGGTGCAGGAACTGACCCATTATTAGATGGTACGTATCGTGTAGATAATGTAAGAGTATTAGGAATGTAATATCAAATTAATATTTTAGATATTAGCTCTAGAGGATTAAATTAAAAAAAGGTTGCCTGAAAAGGCAACCTTTTTTTAACCAATATGTTCAAATTTTTTTCCAGGGTGAGGACGGATGATTCCTTTTAATTCCAAATTTAATAATGATGAAGAAATAGAATATATAGGCAATTGGCATGAAATAGAAATTGTATCTAAGGCTACTTTATCTTTTCCTTTTAAGAAGGCTATAATTTTTTCCTCAGTTTCATTTAATTCAATAAAAAGTTGAGGTTGTATTGGCTTAACTGAGTTGTTTTCAGTACTCCAATTGAGCATATATATGATATCTGCTGCTGAGGTCACTAATTGAGCTCTTTGTAGCTTAATCAAGTTATTTGTGCCTATACTTAGTTTATCTTCTGGTCTACCTGGTGTTGCAAATACTTCTCTGTTGTATGAATTTGCAATGTCGGCAGTTATTAAACTCCCGCCTTTTTCTGCACTTTCAATTACTAATGTAGCTTCAGATAGTCCAGCGATAATTCTATTTCGTTTTATAAAGTTCTCTCTGTCGGGATTCGAAGTGCTCCAAAACTCAGTTATAAACCCACCGTTGTTTTCAACTTTATGAATGTATTTTTTATGAACTTTCGGGTAAATCTGATTTAATCCATGCGCTAAGCACCCTATGGTTTGTAAATTATTTTTCACTGCAGATTTATGTGCGGTAATATCAGTTCCATAAGCAAATCCTGAAATAATAACTGGATTTAAAACACTTAATTCTTCTATAATTTGATTACATAGTATTTTTCCATAATTGGTAATATTACGCGTTCCTACAATACTTATTGTTTTACGTTGTTTTAAATTGATGTTACCGCTATAAAATAAAAGTATTGGTCCGTCAATACAATTTTTTAACCGATTTGGGTAGGCTTTCTCTTGAAAGTACCAATGTCCAATATTGTTTTTTGCTATATAATTAAGCTCTTTTTCAGCATCAATTAATAATGAAGGATCTTTAATTGATTTGGTAATGAAATTTCCAATACCATTAATAGATTGTAGTATATTCGACTTCTCTTTAAATATTTCTTCAGCAGAGCCACAATGTTGAATGAGTTTTTTAGCGGTAATATCACCAATTTTTGAAGCCTTTTGTAAAGCAAGTGTATATAGTAATTGTTGTTGGTTCATTTAATTGGTTGTCAGCTTAAAGTTACCGAAAATATCTGATTGTTAATAACTATTGTATAACCGAATTGCTTCTTTTTCAAAAAAATGTAATTTTGTTCTACAACCAATAAGTACTTTTCAATGGCATTAACAAATTATATTAGCGATTTATTATACAGATATGAATGTGTGCTAGTTCCTGAATTTGGAGCATTTTTAACTCAAAAACATAATGCTGTCATAGATATTGCTACAAATGTATTTTTGCCGCCAAGAAAAGTGATTTCTTTTAATGAACAATTAAAACAAAATGATGGTTTGTTAGCTAATCATATTGTAGGAACTGATAAGTGTTCATACACAGAAGCAGTTGAGAAAATTACTGATTATGTTACTGCTGTAAAAGGGAAATTAGTAGCTGGCGAAACAGTATTGTTTGATAAAATCGGACACTTTTCATTAAGTACTGAAGGTAAATTACAGTTTTCACCATTAGAAGAAGTTAATTATTTAACTACTGCTTTCGGATTACAACCAACATATAAAACACCTGCTTTACGTGAAGTGTATAAGGAAGAGGTTGCTATTTTGGAAGAAAAATCACCAATTGCATTTATTCCAGAAACTAGAGTTAAGGCTAAGCATTCATATTTAAAATATGCAGCAGTTGCAGTTGTTGCTTTGGTTTTATCAGGGGTTTTAGGGAATCAAGTGTATACTGATCAAATGGAAAAAGTTGATGAATATAACGTTTCTACATATAATGAGGCTTCAAGAGTTTATGTTCAAGAGGCGTCAATTTTTGATATGTCATCAATAAGCGTACCTGAAATAACTTTTAATGTTGCGGTTGAAAAGGAGCAATTAGGAAGTTATCATATCATTGCAGGAGCTTTTCGTTTTGAAGAAAATGCTGATAAAAAAATAGAACAACTTAAAGAGGCTGGATTTTCTGCTAGGAAAATTGGTCAAAATAAATATGGGCTTCATCAAGTAGTATATGCAAGTATTGTTGATAAAACTGAGGCTTTAACTACATTAAAGTCTATTAAGAAGTCACACAATTCTAGTGCGTGGTTATTGGTAAAAAAAATGGACTAATTATTTCATAAAAGAATCTTTTAAAACGTATTTCCTTTTACCTTTGCTAAAAAATTGCAATATGAAGGCAAAATATCCTATAGATTCGCTTACTACTGTTACTGATTTAGTATTACCAGGAGAAACAAATCCGTTAAATAATTTATTTGGAGGAGAATTGTTGGCGCGTATGGATCGAGCAGCAAGTATTGCTGCTAGAAGACATTGTAGGCGTATTGTTGTAACTGCATCTGTAAATCATGTTGCTTTTAATAAAGCAGTTCCAACAGGAAGTGTAGTAACTATTGAAGCAAAAGTTTCAAGAGCTTTTACTAGTTCAATGGAGGTATATATTGATGTTTGGATTGAAGATAGGGAGTCTGGATTACGAACTAAAGCTAATGAGGGTATTTATACATTTGTTGCTGTTGATGGAACAGGAACACCAATTAAAGTTCCAGAAATTGACCCTCAATCTGATTTAGAAAAAGAACGATTTGAAGGGGCATTACGTAGAAAACAATTGAGTTTAATTTTAGGAGGTAGAATGAAACCTACAGATGCCTTAGAGCTAAGAGCATTGTTTTTAGGGGAATAAAACAAAGCCTTTCTTTTGAAGAAAGGACGCGAGATAAAACACTGTTTTAGAGTTAGTTGTGTTTACTTGAAAGAATATGTTTTCTCAGGAGTCACACAATAATCTAATGGGATGTCTCTCTCAAATGAATCTTCAATAAGTGTTTCTGTTGCCTTAAAAAATGATACGCCAATTTTAATGCAGTCTGAAGAACATTTGTTTAGCATATTATCATAAAATCCCTTCCCATATCCAACTCTATTTCCTTTTTCGTCAAAAGCTAATAAAGGAATAAATATAACGTCTAGTTTGTTATTGGGTACTTCAATACCATCAATAGGTTCAGGAATATTGTATTCGTTTTTCTTTATTTTAGTATTGTCAGTTAATAAATAGTTGATTAATTCTAAGGTTTTAAAGTTGCTTTTTGGTATTACTACTTCTTTATCTTTAGCATGTAAAATATGTAAAATGTATTCAGTTTGAATCTCTTTTTGTTCCTCAATACTTAAAAACAGATGATAATATGTTTTGTCCCAAATAGAAAGTTTTAATAACTGATTAGCTATTTGCAAACTTAACTCGTCAATTTCAGATAGCGATAATTCATTGCGTTTGGATTTGTATAATTTTCTAATATCAGTTTTTAGCATTGATAATTATTAAGGTGTTGTAATAAACAAGAAAACCTTCTGTTTTACGAGAAGGTTTTTAAAATATTCAGAGATTCTAATGAGTAAAATTATTCTTTAGAATCGTTAACTTTTTTAGTTTCTTCCTCTTCTTCTTTGGTAGCTTTTTTGAATTCTTTAATTCCACCACCTAAACCTTTCATTAATTCAGGAATTTTCTTTCCACCGAAAAGTAATAGTATTGCTATTCCGATAATTACCATTGAACCAGGACCTGGCATACCTAAAAATATATTTAATAAAATCATAATTTATGTGAATTTTAAACAACAAATTTACTAAGAAAAGTTGAAAACAAGCGTTTAAAACTTAATTTTAGTGTTGCAAGGATTATATTTGTACTATTATGACGAGTAAAAAACAAAAAATAAAGGAAAAATTACTAAGTAAATACCGTTTAGTGATTTTAAACGACAACACTTTTGAGGAAAAAATATCCTTTAATCTTACTCGTTTAAATGTTTTTGTGATCTCTGGTTTTTCTATTATTGCGCTAATTGCGTTAACGACAGTTTTAATTGCGTTTACACCTTTGAGGGAATATATCCCAGGGTACTCCTCTACAGCTTTAAAAAACAAAGCACATCAACTTACTAATAAAGCGGATTCACTACAAATCGCATTACAAGTAAATAAAAAGCAATTAAATAGTATTCGTAAAGTACTTACGGGTAATGTATTTCCATTAGATAGTGTGAATGAAACAAAAGAGAATGTAATTAACGAAGAAGCTTTTATTTCTATCCCAACCTCAGTAGAAGATTCTCTATTGAGAGAAAAAGTTGAAAGAGAGGATAAGTATAATTTATTAAAAGGGGAACAGCAAAAAATGAATTTTGTATTATTTCCTCCCGTAAAAGGAAGTATCTCTGAAGGGTTTAATCCTGAAAATAAACACTTTGCTGTAGATGTAGTGGTTGCAGTAGGAACTGCTGTTAAATCTGTATCTGACGGAAGAGTTATTTTTGCTGAATGGACTGCAGATACAGGGTATGTAATTATAGTAGAACATGCTAATAAATTATTATCGGTATATAAGCATAACTCTTCGATTAATAAATCCCAAGGAGATTATGTGGAAACAGGTGAAGTAATTTCTTTCTCAGGAGCTACTGGTGAGTTAACTACAGGTCCGCATTTACATTTTGAACTATGGAGTGATGGTCATGCCCTAGATCCTACTAATTTTATTGCCTTTTAACATGTCATTAAAATCAATATTAGCACTACCTTTTGCGTTAAGGGTAAAAAGAAGAATGAATAAATGGATTGATAATCCGTTGGCTACACAGGAGTGCGTTTTTCAAGAATTAATAAGTATTGCTACTTCAACAGAGTTTGGGAAAGACCATAATTTTGTGAGTATTAATTCACATAATGATTTTGTAAAACAAGTTCCAATTCGAGATTATGAAGGCTTGCGTTTTTATGTAGATAAAGTTGTAGCTGGTGAAGAGAATATACTTTGGCCCAACAAACCCTTGTATTTTGCTAAAACTTCAGGAACAACTTCAGGAGCAAAATACATTCCAATTACAAAAGAGTCTATGTCAACACATACTACAAATGCAAGAAATGCAATTATGTGTTATATAGCAGAAACGAAGAAGACTAGTTTTGTGAATGGGAAAATGATTTTTCTACAAGGTAGTCCAGTTTTATCAGAGCAAAACGGAATAAAACTAGGTAGGTTGTCAGGTATAGTAGCTCATTATGTACCTAAATATTTGTTAAAGAACAGATTGCCAAGTTGGGAAACAAATTGTATTGATGATTGGGAAACTAAAGTAAATGCTATAGTCGAAGAAACGTTTGCTCAAAATATGTCAATTATTTCAGGGATTCCTTCATGGGTTCAAATGTACTTTGAAAAATTAGTTGAGAAAACAAATAAACCTATAGGGGAGCTTTTTAAAAACTTTAATCTATTCATTTATGGAGGGGTTAATTATGAGCCTTATCGTAATAAATTTGAAAACTTAATAGGTAGAAAAGTGGATAGTATAGAGCTATACCCTGCCTCCGAAGGATTCTTTGCGTTCCAAGATTCTCAAAAAGAAAAAGGAATGTTATTGCAGTTGGATTCTGGGATTTTTTATGAATTTGTAAAGGCTACTGATTTTTCTAATGAAAATGCAAAAAGAATCACTTTAAAAGATGTTGAAGTTGGGGTTAATTATGTAATGATAATCTCTACAACGGCTGGTTTGTGGGGGTATAATATTGGAGATACAGTTCAGTTTACATCAACGAAACCTTTTAGAATTATTGTTTCAGGGAGAATAAAACATTTTATTTCTGCTTTTGGAGAACATGTTATAGGGAAAGAAGTAGAACAAGCTTTACAGGAAGCAGTTTTAGGTACTGATATTCGTGTAAATGAATTTACAGTAGCGCCCCAAATAACTCCAGAGAAAGGATTACCTTATCATGAATGGTTTATTGAGTTTGAAAATGAGCCTGAGGATATGGATTTCTTCTCAAAGAAAATTGACCTGTCATTACAGAAGCAAAATGGGTATTATTTCGATTTAATAAACGGGAAAGTATTGCGTCAATTAGAAGTGACAAGAATAGCTAAAAATGGGTTTCAAAACTATATGAAATCAATTGGGAGACTTGGGGGACAGAATAAGCTTCCAAGGCTTTCAGACAATAGAGTGATAGCAGATAAATTAACTAAATTCTACATTTAGCTTCGGAAAACCTATATTTGCTTACAATAACCAAACATGAGTAATAATAAACAAGAAATAATAAGAACTAGAGCACAAGAAAGTTCAAGTGCCATTGAGCGTTTATACGTTACAATGCGTCATTTGTTTAATAGAGGGTTTTATAAACCTATGGGGATTTCAGGAGAAACGTTGAGAGAAGCATTATTACTTTTACGTCCAGAAATCTATGGGTCAATAGCAGAAGAAAAAGTTGAGCTTAATGGACTTAAGTATGTTATTGATAGACTTCCAATAGGAATAGAGGAATGTAAGTACATAAATTTAACCTCAGATGAAGGGTATTCAGACTCACATTTTGAAGTAATTATTCCCTCGAAAAGAAGAAGAAATTGCTACAGGATTGATGCTGAGCAAATGAATATAGAAATTACTAGAGGTAGGTCGGAAATTTATGATATCCTTACCCATCTTACATTTCTGTTTTTGGAATCACACAAAATAATGAAAAGAGTAGTTATTGGTGATAATGGTGAGTTAAAAAGAGATTGGTTAAAGTTAGAAAAAGCGGTTAATTCTGATAGAAAACTTACTGTAAAAGAAAAAGAGAGAACACTTACACATATAGCAAACATACTTGGAAGAACATTTTCAGAAGTGTCTAATGTTTATGATGATTATGCCGATGAGAAAAACCCTGATCGCTTTTTAAGTATTATTTATTGGTTAGGAAAGCTAGCTATTGAAGAGGAGATGGGCGAAAAGAAACGGATAGTGACTTTTACCCCAGTTTTGAGAGAGCGTTTAGGGCATCATATTCATGGTGAAATATGGGCAAATAACATAAAAAAAACTTTGCTAAAAGGAGGTTTGTTGGATAGACCAATTCATATTATAAGCGCAAATATGCATAGCGTTATGAATACGTTATTTGTTCCAATTGCTTTAAAATCAGAGCTAAGGAAGAAAACAGACTTTGAGGTTTATGAAGCATTAAGTGAAGATAAAAATAAAGCCTTACGCAATAAAGTTTCAAAAGAAGCGTTGGGTAACGGGATGATTTATTTAGAAGATGAATCAGGAACAAATATTAATGTGCAAATTTTTGATCTTTCTAAGATAGATAAATCAAAAAATGAAGTTATTATAGTGATGGATTATGCTTTTGGGGAGCAAGCCTATGAGACAATTGATGAGTTGCTTAGACCACATCAACAAGCCGATAAATTAATGCACTTAGATGTTAAGTCGCTATCTATTATGGGAAAAGCAGGTATTTTAGAAGGAGGAAAAGGGGACGTTATGATTCCTTCTGCTCATATATTTGAGGGTACTGCGGATAATTATCCATTTGAAAATGAGTTAACTGCAAAAGATTTTGTTGATGATGAGGTTAATGTTGTTGAAGGAGCAATGATTACAGTTTTAGGAACATCGTTACAGAACAAGGATATTTTGAAGTTTTTTTATGAGTCAACGTGGAATGTAATTGGTTTAGAGATGGAAGGAGCGCATTATCAAAAGGCTATACAATCAGCTTCTAAAGTAAGAGGAAGTATAGCTAAAGATGTAAAAGTTAGATATGCATATTATGCGTCAGACAACCCTTTAGAAACAGGGAGTACGTTGGCTTCTGGGGGCTTAGGGACAACAGGTGTAAAGCCAACATATATTATTACACAAAAGATATTAAAGCAGATTTTAAATTAAATAGATATAATGAGCGATAATCTAAATAATAAAAATAATACAGAGGAAATAGACTTATTACAGCTATTCGGTTTTTTTGAGAATAAGTTAAAAAGTTTCTTTAGGCTTGTGTTTAATGCGGGGAAACTAGTATTTGACGTGCTTATTTCTTTTCTTCAGGTATTACAACAAAACTTCGTTAAAATAGCTATTGCTATTATTGTAGCTTTTGGAGTAGGTTATGCTTATGATATAAATAAACCTAAAGAATACTCTTCAAAAATGATAGTTAAACCATTGTTTGATAGTAAATATCAGTTGGTTACTAACATACATTATTATAATGAGTTAGTTAGTAATAATAAACATGATAAGTTATCTAATCTTTTTAGTTTAACTAAAGAGGAAGCAGAAAGTCTTTCAGGATTTGATATTAAAGATGGTCCTGAAAGCGAAAAAGAAAAAACAAGGTTATTTAATAGTTTTATGAAATCTTTAGATTCTACAGCTGCTTCAACAGTGACGTATGAGAAATTTGTAGAAAATATAAATATTTATGACGCGAGATTGTATGAAATAGAAGTGAAATCATCTATCAATAATGTATTTGGGAAATTATCTAAAGGGTTTAAAAAAACATTTAAATCTGATGATTACTCAGAGGAGAATAAGCGAAAGAAAGATACTTTATTTAAGTTAAAGAAAGCCTCAATAGAAAAGTCGTTAAATGATATTGACTCGTTAAAAAAGGTGTACATAAAAGAATTGTTAAAAACCAAAAATCAAACAGTAGAATTTTTTGGTTCAACAGCTTTGAAATTGGCTGATGAACAACAAAAAACGAAGGAATTTGAATTACTACAATTACAAATTGAAGAACAAAATAAATTGACTACTTTAGAAGAAGATGCAATTGAAGAAAATCAGTTGTTTGAGGTTGTTTCAGATTTTCAGTTAATTGGCTCAGTAAATGGAGGGCTTTTTAGTAAGATGAAATTTATGTTTCCTTTTGCAGTACTTATTTTAGTTATTTTAGGGCTCCTTGGAATGAGATTTAATAAATTTGTAGCAAATTATAATAGAAGTTAAGGATGAAAAGAATACTAATCACAGGGGGAGCTGGTTTTATAGGTTCTAACTTTGTTGAGTATATATTAGGTGACGAAAATATAATTGTTTATAATTTAGACAAGCTTACTTACGCAGGAAGTTTAGATAATTTGAAATCAATTAAAAAGCACGATAGATATAATTTTATTAAAGGAGATATTTGTGATAGAGGTTTGGTAGAAGAGTTGTTTGAAAAACATGAAATTACTGATGTAATTCATTTTGCTGCAGAATCTCATGTAGATAATTCTATTAAAAACCCAGGAGCATTTATTGAAACTAACATTGTAGGAAGTTTTAATTTGTTAGATGTTGCATATAAATCTTGGATGGATGCTCCTAATAAAGTGAAAGAGGGATATGAAAATTCAAGATTTTTACATGTTTCTACTGATGAAGTATATGGTACTTTAGGGAAAGAAGGTTTGTTTTTGGAAACAACTTCTTATGCACCTAATAGTCCGTATAGTGCTTCGAAAGCGTCATCTGATTTTATTGTGAGAAGTTATTTTCATACTTATGGAATGAATGTAGTTACTACTAATTGCTCTAATAATTATGGACCTAATCAACATGATGAAAAATTAATTCCAACGATAATTAGAAAATGCTTGTCAGAAGAAAATATTCCAATTTACGGTGATGGTTTGAATATTCGTGATTGGTTATATGTTTTAGATCACTGTAAAGGAATTGAGATAGCATTTAATACAGGTGTTTCAGGAGAAACATATAATATTGGAGGAAGAAATGAGAGAACTAATATGTATATAGTAGATAGAATATGTTCAATATTAGATGAAAAATCGCCTAGAGCAAATGGTGGCTCATATAAAGAATTAAAGAGTTTTGTTGAAGATAGAGCAGGACATGATTTTAGATATGCAATTGACGCGACTAAAATTGAAAATGAATTAGGTTGGAATGCAGATGAAAATTTTGAAACAGGTATTTTAAAAACGATTACTTGGTACTTAAATAAATATAAAAAATAAGGTTATGAAAGGGATTATTTTAGCTGGAGGTTCAGGAACACGTTTACACCCTCTTACCCTTTCGGTAAGCAAACAATTAATGCCGATTTTTGACAAGCCGATGATTTATTATCCACTGTCAACATTAATTAATTCAGGTATTAGAGATATTTTAATTATATCCACACCACAAGACTTACCTTTATTTGAAAAATTGCTAGGCGATGGCAAAAAATTGGGATGTAACTTTGAATATGCAGTTCAGGCAGAACCAAATGGTTTAGCTGAAGCGTTTATTATTGGTGCTGACTTTATCGGAAAAGAAAAAGTAGCCTTAGTATTAGGAGATAATATATTTTACGGAACTGGATTAGGCGATTTGTTAAGACAAAATAATAATCCTGATGGAGGAATTGTGTATGCATATCATGTACATGATCCTGAACGTTATGGAGTAGTTGACTTTGATGAAAATGGAAAAGTAATATCTATCGAGGAAAAGCCAGAGATACCAAAATCTAATTTTGCAGTTCCAGGTATCTATTTTTATGACAATGATGTGGTTGAAATTGCTAAAAATATCAAGCCTAGTCATCGTGGAGAGTTAGAAATTACAGATGTTAATAAGGAGTATTTAAAAAGAGGTAAATTACAAGTAAGTATACTTGATAAGGGTACAGCTTGGTTAGATACAGGAACATTTACATCTTTAATGCAAGCATCTCAATTTGTACAAGTGATTGAAGAGCGTCAAGGGTTGAAAATTGGCGCAATAGAAGAAGCTGTATATAGACAAGGGTTTATAACAAAAGAGGAATTAAGAGTTTTAGCAACACCACTGTTAAAAAGTGGTTATGGAAAACATTTAGTCAGTATTATTGAAGATTAATGAAAGCTACTGAAACGAAATTAAAAGGATGTTTTGTTATTGAGCCAAGAGTGTTTAATGATGATAGAGGTTATTTTTTTGAGAGTTATAATAAAGAAAAGTTTAAAAAATTAACCGGATTAAAAGTAGATTTTGTACAAGATAATGAATCTTTTTCTACAAAAGGAGTTTTAAGAGGGATGCATTTTCAAAAAGGAGAGCACTCGCAAGCGAAACTTGTAAGAGTAACCCATGGCGAGGTATTAGATGTTGCAGTAGATCTTAGACCTGAATCAGGTACTTTTTTACAGGTTGTAACAGAGCGTTTGTCAGCAGAAAATAAAAAACAATTATTTGTACCAAGAGGGTTTGCTCATGGTTTTGTTGTATTGAGTGATACAGTAGTGTTTAATTATAAATGTGATAATTTTTATAATAAAGCATCCGAAGGAGGTATAATTTATAATGATGAAACATTAAATATCAATTGGATATTAGATTCAAATGAATTTTTAGTATTAGAAAAAGATTTAGCTTTACCTACAGTTAAAGAGTTGTTTTAAGATGAAAAATATTTTAGTTACTGGAGCAGATGGTCAATTAGGGTTGTGTTTGCAAGAAATTTCCAAACATCACTCTACAATTAAGTTTGTTTTTTCAGATTTAAAAGAATTAGATATAACAAATAAAGAATCAGTAAATTCTATATTTAAAACAACTAATTTTGATTTCTGTATAAACTGTGCTGCATATACAGCTGTTGATTTAGCGGAGTCTGATAGCGACAAAGCAAAGACTGTAAATGTTTTGGCTGTTAAAAATTTAGCAGAAGCTTGTAAGGATAATAAAGTGAAGTTAATACACATATCTACTGATTTTGTTTTTGATGGTAAATCAAATATTCCATACACGGAGAATGATGAAGCAAAACCTTTATCTGTTTATGGAAAAACAAAATTAGATGGAGAGAAAGCGGTTCAAAATATTTTAAAAGAGTTTTTTGTACTAAGAACATCTTGGCTATATTCTGAATACGCTAATAATTTTATGAAAACAATGCTACGATTAAATAATGACCATAGTGAATTAGGTATTATTTCAGACCAGATAGGTAGTCCAACATATGCTAAGGATTTAGCAAGGGTAATAATAAATATTATTGAGTCAGGCAGTAACTCATATGGGGTATATCATTATAGCAATGAGGGAGTTGCTAGTTGGTATGATTTTGCAAAAGCAATTTTTGATTTAAGTAATACTGAAATTATTGTTAATGCAATACCAACATCATCATATCCAACTCCAGCAGAAAGGCCATACTATAGTGTTTTGGATAAATCAAAATTAAAAACTAAGTTAGGAATAGAAATTCCGTATTGGAGAGATAGTTTAAAAGAAGCAATTTCTTTTTTAGAATAAGTAAAATTATTATATAAAGTACAAATTGTATTTTACATAGGAATAGAATATACATAAACTGCTTAAATTGTATTACATTTCTTGTGGGTAATTAAGCTAATAAAACATATAGAAAATGAGCTTTCAAGATAAAAAAATAGCAATTATAGGTTTAGGTTATGTAGGACTGCCCTTGGCTGTTGAGTTTGCAAAAAAATTTAACGTTTTAGGTTTTGATGTTAATAGAAGTAGGATAGATGAATTAAATTCAGGTCATGATAGTACTCTAGAAGTTTCGGATGAAAACTTAAAATCGGTACTAAACTTAAAATCAAAAAATGGATTGAATTTAAGTTACACCAATGAAGATATAAAAGATTGTAGTGTGTTTATTGTAACAGTTCCAACTCCAGTTGATAAAAATAATAGACCTATTTTAACTCCTTTAATTAAGGCTTCTGAAACTATTGGTAAGATATTAAAGAAGGGTGATATTGTTATTTATGAATCTACAGTTTATCCGGGAGCTACTGAAGATGATTGTGTTCCTGTTCTAGCGAAGGTAAGTAGGTTACAGTTTAATAAAGATTTTTATTGTGGTTATTCTCCAGAAAGGATCAATCCAGGAGATAAAAAGCATACAGTAACTAATATCAAAAAAGTTACTTCTGGATCAACTCCAGAAATAGGAAAAATAGTAAATGAATTGTATGCTTCAATTATTACTGCAGGTACTCACTTAGCTCCAACCATAAAGGTAGCTGAGGCAGCTAAAGTAATTGAAAATGCACAACGAGACATTAATATAGCGTTTGTTAATGAATTAGCTAAAATCTTTAATAAACTTGATATAGACACCCATGCAGTTTTAGAGGCGGCATCAACAAAATGGAATTTTTTACCATTTAAACCAGGCTTAGTAGGAGGGCATTGTATAGGTGTTGATCCTTATTATTTAGCTCAAAAAGCTCAAGAAGTTGGTTATCATCCAGAAATTATTTTAGCAGGAAGAAGATTAAATGATAGTATGGGAGAATATGTGGCTACAGAGATTCTAAAACTAATGGTGCAGAGTGAAATTCCAGTTAAAGATGCTAGGGTTTTAATGCTTGGAATCACATTTAAAGAAAATTGCCCGGATATCAGAAATACGAAGGCCATTGATGTATATCGAAACTTGGTATCTTTTCATATGGATGTAGATGTTTATGATCCATGGGCTTCTTCGGAGGAGGTGAAACATGAATATGGAATAGAAACTATTTCGTCTATAGAAAACAAAAAGTATGATGCAATTATACATACAGTAGCTCATAAAGAATTTGCCACATTAGATTTTATAAAACTTAGAAAAAGTAAGTCAATAATATATGATGTAAAAGGAAATTTAAGCGCTGAGATTTCAGATAAACGATTGTAATTATGTTTGAACAAAAATATCACAAATCTTCATTGTCAGATGTAACTTTTTTAGTTACTGGAGGAGCTGGCTTTATTGGGGCTAATTTAGTAGAGTACCTTTTGAAGTATGATGTGAAAAAAGTTGTCATATTGGATAATTTTGCAACGGGTCATAGAAAAAATATTGAAGTATTTATACAGGATGAACGTTGTGAGTTAATTGAAGGGGATATACGTGATTTGGAAACGTGTAAAGAGGCAATGTCTGGTGTAGATTATGTATTACATCAAGCTGCTTTAGGATCTGTTCCTAGATCAATTAATGATCCAATTACCTCTAATGAAGTAAATGTTTCTGGTTTTTTAAATATGCTAGTAGCTGCTAAAGAATCTTTAACTGTTAAGAGAATGGTGTATGCTGCTAGTTCATCAACGTATGGTGATCATCCTGAACTACCAAAAGTAGAAGATAAAATAGGGAAATCATTATCTCCTTATGCAGTTACAAAATACGTAAATGAATTATATGCGGATGTTTTTTATAAAACATATGGCTTAGAAACAGTCGGATTACGATATTTTAATGTGTTTGGGCCAAAGCAAGATCCTAACGGTGCTTATGCAGCTGTAATTCCAAAATTTATCGGCCAGTTTTTAAATGATCAAGATTTGACGATTAATGGAGACGGAAAACATTCTAGAGATTTTACGTTTATTGAAAATGTTGTACAAGCTAATATTAAAGCAGTATTGTCGGGTAATAAAAGCTCAGTAAACCAAGTGTTTAATGTTGCTTTTGGTGAAAGCACAAACTTATTAGAACTTATTAGTGCCATTAAAGATGGCATGAAAAGCTTAGGTGTTGAGGCTTCAGAATCTAAAGTAAATCATGGTTCTGATAGAAAAGGAGATGTAAAGCATTCATTAGCGGATGTTTCGAAAGCTAAAATTTTAGTAGGGTACGATCCGTTATTTTCTTTTAAAAAAGGAATAGAAATTACTGTTAATTGGTATATAGATAATAAATAAAGATGAAAAAAAACCTACTTATTTTTGGTACTAGGCCAGAAGCAATTAAAATGGCTCCATTGGTAAAAGAGTTTCAAAAGAATAATTCTTTTATAACAAAGGTTTGTATTACTGCTCAACATAGAGAGATGTTAGATCAGGTTTTAGATTTTTTTGAAATTATACCAGATTATGATTTGGATTTAATGAGGCCGAATCAAAATTTATATTCTTTAACTGCAGATATTATTACAAATTTAAAACCGGTTTTGGAAGAGTATCAGCCAGATTACGTATATGTTCATGGTGATACAACTACAACTATGGCTGCAAGTATAGCTTCTTTTTACTCTGGAGCTAAAGTTTGTCATGTAGAAGCTGGGTTAAGAACGTTTAATAAGCGCTCTCCTTTTCCAGAGGAAATGAATAGAAGTATTGCTGGTAGAGTGTCTGATTATCATTTTGCTCCTACAAAAACGTCTCAGAAAAATTTATTAAATGAAAGCATTTCAGTTAAAAACATTCTAATTACAGGTAACACTGTTATTGATGCTTTACATTTTAGTGAGGAAAAAGTTACATCAAGTAACTATTCAGATGAAGAAGTGTTAATGTTAGATTCTTTAGTAGAAACTAATAAGAAATTAATTTTAGTTACTGGTCATAGAAGAGAAAATCATGGTCAAGGATTTATTAATATATGTTCTGCTCTAAAAACAATAGCGATGAATAACTCTGATGTACAAATAATATATCCTGTACATTTAAATCCTAATGTGCAGAAACCAGTTTATGAATTATTAGAAGGAATAGACAATATATCTTTAATTGCTCCGTTATCTTATCCAGCTTTTGTATGGTTGATGAGTAAATCATATTTAATTATTACTGATAGTGGTGGGGTGCAAGAAGAAGCACCAAGTTTAGGGAAACCTGTCTTGGTCATGCGTGACACTACAGAAAGACCTGAAGCTGTTGAGGCAGGTACTGTTTTATTAGTTGGAACAGATACAGAAAAAATTGTGTTGGAAGCTCAAAGTTTACTAGATAATAAAGAACATTATCAGGAAATGAGTGCTTTACATAATCCTTATGGAGACGGTACAGCATGTAAACAAATTGTAGAATTTATTTCAAATTTATAATGAGTAATGGATAATAAACCAAGTGTTGTAATGGTAGGGTTAGGATATATAGGTTTGCCTACAGCTGCCTTAATAGCTCAAAATAGAACATACGTACATGGGGTAGATGTTAACCCTAAAGTAGTTGAAACAATAAATAAAGGGGAAATTCATATAGTGGAACCAGAGTTAGATGTTGCTGTGGCTAATGCGGTAAGAGAAGGGTATTTGAGAGCTGGTACTAAGCCAGTTGAAGCGAATACGTATTTGATAGTGGTACCTACACCATTTAAAGGCAAAAATGAACCAGATATTTCTTTTGTAGAAGCAGCTACTAGAGCTATTTTACCATTGTTAAAAGAAAATGATTTATATATTATAGAATCTACATCTCCAATAGGTACTACTGAGAAGATGATGAATTTTATTTATAATGAAAGACCAGAGCTTAAGGAGAAGTTATTTATAGCGTATTGTCCAGAAAGAGTTTTACCTGGCAATGTTATGTATGAACTTGTTCATAATGATAGAGTTATAGGAGGGGTTGACGAAAAATCAACTGAGAAAGCTATAACGTTTTATAGAGATTTTATTAAAGGAGATTTACATAAAACAAATGCTCGTACAGCAGAGATGTGTAAGTTGGTTGAAAATTCTTCACGAGATGTTCAAATAGCTTTTGCTAATGAATTGTCATTAATTTGTGATAAAGCAGGTATAAATGTATGGGAGCTAATTGAATTAGCAAATAAACATCCAAGAGTAAATATTTTACAGCCAGGTTGTGGAGTTGGAGGACATTGTATAGCAGTAGACCCTTATTTTATAGTAGCAGATTATCCCTTAGAGTCCAAAATAATAGGTAAGGCAAGAGAAATAAATAATTACAAATCATTTTGGTGTGCGGAAAAAGTACAAACAGCCAAATTACAGTTTGAATTAGAACATGGCAGGAAGCCAAGTATAGCTTTAATGGGCTTGGCTTTCAAGCCAAATATTGATGATTTAAGAGAGTCTCCAGCTAAATACATAGCTCAAAAAGTACTGCAAAGTGCTAATAATGAGGAGTGTTTTATAGTTGAGCCTAATATAATAAGTCATAAAGTATTTAAATTGACGAATTATAAAAAAGCTGTAGAAAACGCAGATATAATTGTGTTTTTAGTAGCGCATAAAGAATTTAAAACATTAAAAGTTAATTCAGCAAAAGTTGTTTTAGATTTTTGTGGAGTTATAAAATAATCGATTATGAATAAAATAAGTATAATGCTAATGGTTTTGGCCTTATTTACAAATTGTAAAACAGAAAAAAAGGAGTCAATAATAAATAAAGAAACTGTAGAGGAGATACAGGAAAAAAAAGAAGATAGTAGGCTAAACTTTAAATCTGTAAACAATTTATTAGACAACCCTAATTTACAAGAGTTATCAATTCAAACTCATGCCTTTGATCCGGATATTGTTTTTGATGGGATGTATGTATTAAAAACGGCAGAAGATACATATTCTTTTATATTGCTTTTTGATGAGGATAAAACAAATTTCGAGGTTTTTAGTAAATGGAAGTTGGCAATGATAGCAACGCCTAAAGATCCTTTACAATTTGAAAATGAAGCAGAGCAAAAAAAAGGGGCTAGAACTACCGGGGTTGATTCTACACCAGTAATGATGGGGAATTATGTAGTGTTACTTACAGAAAACTTTAAGCTAAAACCAAAAGAATTTTCTTTTATTAGATTTTATCTATATAATTTTAATAAAGAAACAAATACCAAGTATTACGCAGTTAAAGATGCTGTTTTACCTTAATTATTTAAATGGACATTTTAAAAGCGAAGGCTATAGAGTTTATTAAAAATAACGGGCTTCTTATAGGGGCTATTATACTGATGTTGTCTAATTTCATTACAAAATATTTGTTGTTTGTAAAACCAATTAGTAACGTTATTTACCCTAGTACAGTGCTTAAGTTTACTTTTATACTCATTGTTTTGCTGTTGTTTGTTAAAAATCATTTAAAAACTAAAATTAGCATTGCAGTTGTAGTGCTTTTTTTCCTCTTTTTAATAAATTTAATAGATGACTATAAATTACTTACAAAGCAACTTGTTATTGAAAATATTCATTATTTTCTTAAGCATATTTTTTTGTTTTTACTTATACCTGTAATTTGTTCTTTGGATAAAAGTAGCTTATTGAAAACAGTTAATTGGCTAGTTATCATTGGGGTAGTTAATGTTGGTTTAATGTTTTTAGGTTTTGTATTTGATATAAATTTATTTAAATCCTATCCCAATACAGCTAGGTTTGGTTACAATGGAATATTGCCAATTCAAGGAGCAGGAACCTTTTTTTATGCCTTTTTGATATTGTTAAGTTTTTTTAAAGCTTATCAAGAAAAGAATGGCTGGGTTTTATGGACTTATTTTTTAATTATTCTTATTGGCTCAATACTATTAGGTACAAAAGCGAGTTATTTATTTACAATGCTATTTTTGGTAGGATTACTTTTTTTTTATACTAAAAACAAGCTGCTTGTATTTACTTTTTTTAGTGCTGTAGGGATTTTTATAGTTGTTTTTTTTAAAAAGATAATTATGAAAATGATAGCTTTTCAGAATATTGGAAAGGATATTTATGAAGAAAAAGGAGTTTTTACATTTTTAATGTCTAAAAGAGATTTATTGTTTCAAAAGGCATTGACCCACATGAATAAAGAATGGACTGTAGTAAACTACTTTGTGGGCGGCTTAAATTTTAAAGCTATAAGAGTTGAATTAGAATTAATTGATGTTTTTTTATTTTTTGGAATATTAGGGGTAATTGTATACTGCTGGATGATTAAAAGTTTTTTTTATATTAAAGGAAACCCCTTGTATAATTATTTTCTGGTCTTAGTCTTATTCATTAGCATGTTAACAGGTAATTTGTTTTCTTCTATTACTAACACACTATTTTTCGTGATTACATTCACTTTTTCACAAGATTTAAATTCTAAAAAATGGTAGCGTTATATAACTATTATAAAGCAAACTTGAATGAAATTTATAGCATGTTATTTTGCCTAATTGCATTAACATTGCTTTTTGGAAAGGAAAGTATTAATAGTATAAGTATTATTATGTTGCTGGTTTGTTGGGTTTTAGACTCAAATAAGAAATTAGAAAGTATTTTTGATAAAAAATACCTGATTTTGTATTTGTTGTTTTTTGGAGTTTATCTTTACAGTTTTCTTATATCTAGTAACTTAGAAGTTGGTTTTAAGTTTTTGAAACGTAATCTTCCTTTCTTGTTATTTCCTATTGTTCTTAATAGCTTGTTTCAAAAAAACATAAAATTAAATTGGATTAAAATAGCTTTAATTGCGTCTTGTTTTATAGCTTCTATTTATTGTCAAATAAATAATTTATGGCATTGGCAATGGGTTAATAGCTTTTCTACTAATGATTATTCACTATACCAATATTTTACGCATTCATGGTTTACATATGGAGTCTTAACCAAAAGTTTAAATTTGCAACCCTCCTTTTTTTCTTTATTTATACTTGTTAGCGTTATTTATATAGTTGACTTTTTTTTTAAAAGAAAAAGAAAATTATTGTATATAATTATAGGGTTAGGCTTATTGCTTTATTTTACCTTATTCCTGTTTCAGTTGTCAAGTAGAATTGGAATAATTTGTTATTTCTTAATACTAATTGGATATTTTTTTAAATTAAATTTAAACAAGAAATATAAATTAATAATAATGCTTTCAGCTATAGGTATATTCACCTTAATCGTTGTTAATTCAAGATTTTCTGAAAGGTTTAAGGAGTTAGCAACAGTTTTTAAATATCAAAAAGACAAAGGAGATAATAGTATTAATGTAAAAAGAATTAGGTTTATAGCCTTTAATGCTTTTTTGGAGCAGGATTTACAAACTAAGATTTTAGGTGCTGGTACTGGTGACGCTCAAGAATATCTCGATTCGTATTATGAAAAAAATGTAATAGTAAATTCGGATAAATACGAAAAAAAATGGAATATTAAAGGCTTGCATTATCATAACCAGTTTTTGCAAAACCTTGGAGAGTCTGGTATTTTTGGATTAGCTATAATTATGCTTATAGTGGGGTTTTCATTGTGTTTTTCTCTAAAAAAGAAAAAGATATCACATAGCTTGTTTATTATTTCTTGTATCTTGTTTTTTTTAGTAGATTCGGTTTTAATTAGACACAAAGGAGTAGTTTTCTTTTCTCTCTTTAATTTACTTTTTATTTATGAAGATGTCTTACAGAAAAAGTTAGAGAATGGTGTTGAGTAAGCTTTTAAAAAACGATTCTGCATTTGCATTTTTTGCGAGTGCTCTCAGTAAGACAATTGTAACAGCATATTTGTTTTACCAATCTTTTTATTTGAATAAAATTGATTTTGGTAACTTATCTTATTTTAGGTCAATTTCTATGTCTGCAATATTTTTAGGAGCCTTTGGATTAGGTCCTACTATTATATATTATTTTAGTAATAAAAAAAAGGAATACTATTCTTTATTGTTAAGTCTGATTAGAGTTTTTCCTCTAATTAGTTTTCTGGTTGTATTTATTTATGTTAAAAGTGTCTTTAATTTTGATGTTTTAAACTTTTGGAATTTTACGATTGCCTCTTTGGCATTATTTACTTCATTGAATTTAAATTTACAATCACTTTATTACTCTGAGTTTAAGCATAAAGAATTTTCGTTATATTCAATTATAGGATCTGCTACTTTAGTTATAATAGGTTTGCCTATAACATATTACGCAGGTTTGAAAGGTGCTTTTTTAGGATTTTTAATATCACAAATGCTAACTACAATTTGTTTAGGGAGAACTATTGTTTTTTTGAAATTTAAAATTGAGTTTGACCAAAAGCTTATTGAGGTTTTTAAGTTTGCAATTCCAATAACCTTATCAGCTTTATTTGTTTATCCAACTTTTTTTCTGTTAAAATCTATAATAAAAAATAACTCAGGAATTGAATTCGTTGGTTCTTTTGAAATAGCTGATCAAATGCGAATGATTTTAATGTTTGTACCTTCAACTATAGGCTTGATTCTTTTCCCTAAAATGTATGCCCTAACAAAAGAACAGACGTTTAATTTATTAAAAAAAGTTTTCATTATTTCACTAAGTTTTGTTCTATTATCATCAACATTTTTATTGTTGTTTAAGGATTTTATAATAGAAGATGTTCTATATAAATATAAAGATTCTTTTCACCCTATTTTATATATGAATTTTTCAATTTTATTTAGTTCATTAAGCGTTTTTCTTGGGAACATTTTTATAAAAAAGAAATTAGTTTGGCTAAGTTTTCTATCTAATTTTACTTGGGCAACAATTACAGTTTTATCTGGGTTGGTTTTACTAAAAAGGTTTGATCCAGTTACAGCTGCAAGTTTAGGGATTCTATTGGGGTATTTTTCATTATTACTGTTTCAATTGATATATATAAAATTCTCAAAAATTGAATTATGAAAAGAGTACATTTAATTTTAAAGCAGGATGTCACATCGATACCACCGATTATTAATCTAGTAGATTATTTAATTGAGCATAAATACGAGATTAATTTAATAAGCTCAGGTGAGATAATAGAAAGGTGGAAGGATTATAAATCACTTAATAGTTTTGTTGTCTCTCAAAATAGAAAAAACATAGTTTATAAATTACTAAGTTGGTCTAAATTTAGAAAATATGTAAAATCATATTTAATAAAAAACCATTCAAGTAATGATCAGATTTGGATAGGTAGTGCAGATGCTGCTATTGCTATTGGGGCTAATATTTTAAATAATTATAATTTTAGCTTACAAATTCATGAGTTATATGATGACATGCCATTTTATAAAAAAAAATTAAAAGATTTTTGTTTAATGGCAGATCAAGTAATTGTTCCTGAGAAAAATAGAGCCTTAATTTTTAGAACATGGTATCAATTAAAAACAACCCCTTTCGTACTGCCTAACAAACCATATGTAGCAAACGTAAACGAATTGCAATTAACAAATGAAGTAACAGTTGAAATAGATCGCATAAAATCCAGTTATAAAAAACTTTTTCTTTACCAAGGGATGATTAGTAAGAAAAGAGATATTATTCCTTTTATAGAAGTTTTTGACAAAGGTAATTTCGAAAAAAATGCTGCCTTAATACTGATAGGCCCTATTTATGAAGAACATTTAAAAAAGATAATTGAAAAAGCAAATAACGTGTTTTATTTAGGATTGTTTAAACCTCCTATGCATTTAGAAATTACTAAACTATGTGATGTTGGGATATTGACATATTCTTATGTTAATTTAAATAATCTATTTTGTGCGCCTAATAAAATATGGGAATATACGGCCTATGGCTTACCAGTAATTTCTAATTTTTTGCCAGGAATAAATAATTTTATAACAAGTACAAAATCTGGAGAAATAGTACATGATTTAACAAACTATGTAGAGATAGAAGGGAAAATAAAAACACTATATACTAATTATAATGATTATGAAAAAGGGGCTAATGAGTTATATAGGTCTCTGGACCTGAACAGGTTGTATAATTCTGTAATTCATTAGGATATGTTTTTTTTACTATTGTTTGCTTTTGTACTGTTTATAATTTCTCCTTTCTTTTTTATACACATTCGATATGTTTTAAGAAACGTAGTGTTTTCTTTATTTGTGTTAAATTCACTAGTGTACTTGTTTTTCCCAGGGTATTTCGACATAATGGGTGTCAGGTTGTTCGAAACTCCATATCATATAAAAACATACTTGCTTATATTACTGTTTTTGATATTCTTTTTTATAGGAGGATTAAATAAATATGCTGTAAATAATATTGTAGATAAAAGGAAGTTGTTTGCTGAGTTTCCTAAAAAAGGTGCTTTAATAATTTTAATTATTTTTAGTCTAGCATGTTTTGTTTTTTTTAAAAAATTCTTGCCACAGTTCATAACTAACCCTAGGTTATTTATGAATAATAGAATTAATATTTTGAGTGGTAATGGGTATTTATTAACGCTTTCCAGTATAGGTTCGCCTTTATTTTTTTTATACTTTTATTTTTTCAGGTTTAAATCAAAAAAATATTTATTTGGTTTATTGTATGTATTTATTTTAAATATTGGTGTTGCAACTCTTAAAGGAAGTAGAGGAGCAGTAATAGAACCTATATTTTTAGTGTTTCTATCAGAGTTACTTTTTAATAATGTAAAAATAAATTTTGGAAAAATATTTAAAATAGGATTTGGTGTTTTTATTATATTTTCAGTGGTTGCTAAGCTAGGTCAAATTAGGCAGTCTCATTATATAAATGCAGCAACAAAATCAGCGTTAGAAAAAGTAACTACTGAGATGAGAAATAGTTTTAACCACTCAGAATACCTTAATGTATGTGTGGCTAGTGATATTGATTTATTGTACGGAAAAACTTATTTGGCTGCATTAGTTTTACCTATTCCAAGGAAGATTTGGCCAGGAAAACCTTTAGGTGGAGGTCCTCATTTGAAAAATATTGTAGAGCCAGGGTCCTATGATTTAAATAAAAAAAAATATAACTCATCTTTAACAACTGGAGTTTTAATTGAATCGTATTTAAATTTTGGTTTTTTAGGGGTGATCATTTTTGGGTTTGTCTATGGTAGAATCTCTAAAAAATTAACTCATACCTTGTTTTATAAAAAAAATAAAGCATCTGTTGAAGTAATTATGTTCTTCTGTTACTTCCTATTGTTTTTTGTGTTTTCATTTGGAGAGTTTTTAGGAGCCTTTACAAGAATAATTAATTATATATTACCTTTTTTAATATTTGGTGGAGTTTTTAGTATCAAGAGCAAATTTAAAATGTCATCATGAAAAAGAGTGCGAAAACAACTATAATCATTCGTGAATCTAATTTAAGAGAACGAGTAAGGTTGTCTAAAATAATATCTTATTTAATAGAAAAAAAGGAGCCTTTTGAACTTTGGAAAAAGCATGGAGATGAAGATGTATATTTCCCAATTAAAAATTTAATTAAAAATTATACTGATAAAAGGAAAGAATATATTCTTTGGATTGTAAATCTTTTTTTTGTTTTATTAAAGAGCAAAAATGTTGGACGTATTTTTGTATCCGGATTTGAAAGCGCTTTTGTAGTTTACATAAGTACATTCATAGTTAAAAGAGAATATATTTTTGATAATCCTGATAATTTTTATCAATCAAAGCAGTTACCTGGTTTTTTAAAGAATATTTTATTAGAATTAGAACGAAAAATCATAAAAAAGTCTCTTATAACATTAGTGCCTGACGAATCAAGAATTGATGGGTATAAACTTCAAAGGGAAAAGTTTGAAATTTTAAAAAATTTCCCCAGCAAAATAGATCTAAATGAATCATTAAAAAGAGTAAGTAAACAGAAGGAAAAATTAGTAATTTATATGAACGGATGGTTGGTGCCTACTCGGGGTTTGGAAATGATTTCTAGGTTCATAGCTAATTTAAGACCAGGTTTAGATTTGAAAATTGTAATAGCTGGGAAAAAAGAAGGATTGGATACGATATTAACATCCAATTATGTAGAATATAAAGGTGTTGTAAATGCGATAAGTTCATTAAGCTATTATCATCAATCTGATTTAATACTTACTTTTTACGATCCAAAATTAGAAATAAACAGAAAGGCTAGTCCTAATAAGTGGGGAGATGCTATAATTACAAAAACGATTCCTATTTTAAATAAAGGAATAGAAACTACGGGGTCATATTTTCCAAATGGAGGTTATTTTTCACTAGAATATAATAACTCACAGGAGTTGTTAGATCTTATAATGAGTATATACCATGATAAGTCAATACTTCAAGAAAAGATTAAACAATTAGAACAAAATCCTACGTATTTTTGGGAAAATCAAATGCAAAACATATTAAAAATATAAAATGAAACTTAAAGATAAAATATTATTGATTACAGGGGGGACTGGTTCTTTTGGAAATGCGGTATTGAATAGGTTTTTGCATACGGATCATTTTAAAGAAATTCGTGTTTTTTCTAGAGATGAAAAAAAACAAGATGAATTAAGACGAAAATTATCTAATCCTAAAGTTAAATTTTACATTGGTGATGTTAGGGATTATAGGTCGGTTGAAACTGCTGTAAGAGGAGTAGATTATATATTTCATGCTGCGGCTTTAAAACAAGTGCCGTCTTGCGAATTTTTCCCTATACAAGCAGTTAAAACTAATGTATTAGGGACAGAAAATGTATTAGAGGCTGCTATAAAAAACAATGTTAAAAATGTTGTTGTGCTTAGTACAGATAAAGCTGTTTATCCTATAAATGCAATGGGGATATCCAAGGCGATGATGGAAAAAGTTTTAATAGCAAAATCTAGAAATTCGGGAAACACTGTTATATCAGGTACTCGTTATGGTAATGTTATGGCTTCGAGAGGCTCAGTAATTCCATTATTTGTCGATCAGATAAAAGACAATAATGATTTAACACTTACAGATCCTAATATGACGCGTTTTATGATGACTTTAGATGATGCGGTAGATTTAGTATTGTTTGCTTTCGAAAACGCAAATCCAGGCGATATGTTTGTGCAAAAAGCACCTGCTGCAACAATTGAAGTATTAGCAAAAGCCTTATTAGTATTATATAATAGTTCTAGAGGTTTAAAAGTAATTGGTACTAGGCATGGTGAAAAACTATATGAATCATTACTAACTAGGGAAGAACGTGTAAAAGCGGAAGATTTAGGTGAGTATTATAGGGTTCCAGCAGACAATAGAGATTTAAATTATGCAAATTTCTTCTCTGAAGGCGAAGTTGATATGAATACAATAGAGGATTATCATTCTCATAATACAGATCGTTTAAATGTAGAAGGGATGAAGAAATTATTGTTAAAATTAGATTTCATCCAAGAAGATTTAAAAAAATAAAAATGGATAAAACGAGTCCTAGTCTCATAAACGGAGGCTTTTTTGAAGATGAAAGAGGTAAGATAGATTTTGTTAATGATTTTAATCTTACAGATATAAAACGAATGTATATTATAACTCACAATGATGTACATACTGTCAGAGCTTGGCAAGGGCATAAGATTGAGGTGAGGTGTTTTTTTTGTGTAAAAGGTAGTTTTACGGTTAAGTTAGTGAAAATAGATAACTGGGAAAATCCATCAGAAGAATTAAATGTTTTAGAATATAATTTATCAGAAGAGACCCCACAAGTGTTATATATACCTAATGGTTATGTAAATGGGTTTAAAGCATTAATACCAGATTCTAAATTAATGATAATGGCAGATTATACTTTGAATGAAATAGAGAATGATCAAGTTCGATTTAATAATGATAAATGGACAACATGGGACAATTAATTAGAGTAGGTATTACAGGGCAAGCAGGGTTTATTGGTAGTCATTTATATAATTTTTTAGGAACAAAAGAAGAAATAGTACAGCGTGTTCCTTTTGAAAGAAGTTATTTTGATAATCAGGTGAAAATGCAGGAGTTTGTTAGTTCTTGTGATGTAATTGTTCACATTGCTGCAATGAACAGGCATGAAGATCAACAAGTGATTTATGATACAAATGTCAAGTTGGTAAATGTGTTAATTAATGCTTGTGAATATACGAGTTCAAAACCCAAAATAATATTCTCTTCATCAACACAAGAAGAGCAAGATAATTTATATGGTAAATCAAAGCTAGAAGGTAGAAAAACATTAGAGAAATGGGCAATAAATACCAGTAGTAAGATAGCTACATTAGTGATTCCTAATGTATTTGGTCCTTTTGGAAAGCCTTTTTACAATTCATTTATAGCTACTTTTTGCCATCAAATAATAGATGATAAGCCCCCAGTAATTCACCAAGATTCAACGGTAAATTTAATATATGTAAACGAATTAATTGAAGTGTTTTACAACGAAATTTCGTTAGCTTCAACAGAAGCAATACGTAAGCTAAAAGTAGAACATACATCTTCAAAAAAAGTATCGGAAATAGTAAATTTATTAAGTGGTTTTAAAAAGGAGTATATTGAAAATGGGGTAGTACCTAATCTTGATAATTCATTTATACTAAACCTATTTAATACCTTTACTAGTTTTATTCCGAAAAGTTACTTCCCAAGAAAATATATACAGCACAAAGATAATAGAGGGGCTTTTGTTGAAATAATGAGGGCAAATACCTCTGGTCAATCTTCTTTTTCTACAACTGTTCCAGGTATAACAAGGGGTAACCACTATCATACTAGAAAAGTTGAACGTTTTGCAGTTGTAAAAGGTAAAGCATTAATTCAATTGCGAAAAATAGATTCGGAAGAGGTTTTTAATTTTGAATTAGATGGAGAAGAACCTGCTTATGTAGATATGCCTATTTGGTATACACATAATATTAAAAATATAGGAAACACCGAATTAGTTACCATGTTTTGGATAAATGAACCATACAATCCAGAAGATTCGGATACTTATTTTGTAGAAGTATAAAATAGGATATATTATATATCTTAATAATAAGATTGTTTAAGAGTACGATAAAAACACTACTTTTGCGTTGATAAAATTACATCGATGGATAAATTAAAAGTAGTTACTGTTGTTGGTACAAGACCAGAAATCATCAGACTTTCCTGTACATTAATTGCTCTAGATAATAGTGAGGCAATTGAGCACATTTTGATTCATACAGGTCAGAATTATGATTATGAATTAAATGAGATATTTTTTGAAGATTTAGGGTTGAGGAAACCTGATTACTTCTTAAATGCAGCAGGGAAAAATGCTACTGAAACTGTTGGTAAAATTTTAATTGCCGTAGACCCTATTTTAGAAAAAGAAAATCCAGATGCATTTTTAGTGTTGGGAGATACCAATTCTTGTTTGTGTGCTATACCTGCTAAAAAACGAAAAATTCCAGTATTTCATATGGAAGCTGGAAATCGTTGTTTTGATCAGCGTGTACCTGAAGAAACAAACCGTAAAATTGTAGATCATGTCTCAGATATCAATCTTACCTATAGTAGTATTGCACGTGAATATTTATTAAGAGAAGGGTTACCAGCAGATAGGGTTATCAAAACAGGAAGTCCTATGTATGAAGTCCTACATAAGTTTCTTCCTAAAATTGAAGCTTCAAACGTACTGGATAAATTAGATTTAGAAAAACATATGTATTTTGTTGTCTCTTCTCATAGAGAGGAAAATATTAGTAACCCTAAAAACTTTAAAGGATTAATTGATTCTTTAAACTTGATTGCAGAGAAATATGATTACCCTATAATAGTTTCTACACATCCTCGTACTAGAAAGATGTTAGATAGTGAAAACGTACAGGTTCATAAAAACATTCAATTTTTAAAACCACTGGGTTTTAATGATTATAACGCATTACAGATGCATTCTTTTGCAGTATTATCGGATTCAGGTACTATTTCTGAAGAATCATCAATTCTTAATTTTCATGCATTAAATATCAGAGATGCACATGAACGCCCTGAGGCAATGGAAGAAGCTTCAGTTATGATGGTGGGCATGAATCCTGAACGTATTATGCAAGGATTGTCGGCTCTAAAAGTTCAGCAAATAAATCCAAATAGAAACTTTAGACCAGTTTATGATTATTCAATGCCGAATGTATCAGAAAAAATGGTTCGTATAATTATTTCTTACACAGATTATGTCAATAGAGTCGTCTGGTCAAAATACTAAAAAAGAAGTTTGGGTAGTTTCTGAGTTATTTTACCCAGAAACAATTTCTACAGGTTATATTTTAACAGAAATAGCCAAATCTTTGGCGAAAAACTTTAAAGTGTCTGTTATTGCTGGGCCTGAGTTTTATGAAGAGAAGGGTATTAAAAAAAAATATCCTCCATTAGATTTTATTACTGTTAAAAGAATAAAATCTGATGGATATAATAAGAATAGTTTTTTTTCTAGGATAAAAGGACACCTATTGGTTAGCTTGAAAATGCTATTTTTAATGCGTAAGAGCATTCCTAAAAATGCAGACATCTTAATGGTTACTAATCCTGTGCTATTATTAGCTTTAGTTAGTATATTTTGTCGATTCAAAAAATGGAACATTAAATTATTAGTTCATGATGTTTTTCCAGAAAACCTAGTAGTTTCTGGGGTAATAAAATCTAAAAAGTCAATTATTTATAAAGTTGTTAAGATTTTTTTTAATAGAGCATTTAACTTTGCAGAGACACTTATTGTTTTGGGGAGGGATATGCAAGAGCTCTATAAAGAAAAAGTAGGTGAAAATAAAAATATCAGTGTTATAGAAAATTGGGCCGACACAAAATTTATAAATACTCATAAAACAACCTCTGGAAAAAAGAATTTTTTATTCGCTGGTAACTTAGGAAGATTGCAAGGTTTAGAAGATTTGTTGTTAGCTCTATCTGTAACAAAGGATTTAAAGTATAATTTTACATTTATAGGTAGTGGTGCTTTAGATGAATATATAAACTTATTTATTCAGGAAAAAGAATTAAAGCACATAAATAAATTAGGTTGGCTAGATAGAGAAAAGCAAGATGAATTTATGAAAACTGCTTCTATTGGAGTGGTAAGTTTAAAAAAAGGAATGTTTGGTTTAGGCGTGCCATCAAAATTTTATAATTTATTAGCTGCTGGAAAACCTATTTTTTATATAGGAGATATAAATTCTGAAATTTATAAAGTTTTGCAAGAATATCAAATAGGTTGGTTTGCTGAAGCAGGTAATTCTAAGATGATAGTTAGTGTTATAACACAAATCATAAACGCTAAGGAAATACAATTAGAATTGTACAGTAAAAATGCTAGAGAACTAGCTGAAGATAAATTTAACAAGGAGATTGTTTTAGATAAATTTAATGACTTATTTTCTTAGCAAATGAACGTATTAGTAACAGGAGCTTCTGGTTTTCTCGGTAAATATATTTTAAGAAGCTTAGAATATTTAAGCTATTCTGTAAGTACTGTAGGTAGGTCTGAATCATCTACAATTAGGGTTGATTTGTCTGAAGATGTTTTAGAGATAAATGATAAATTTGAACTTGTAATTCATGTGGCAGGAAAAGCCCATATGGTTCCAAAAACAAAAGAAGAAGAGCAAGATTTTTATAAGGTTAATTTAGAGGGGACTAAAAACTTGTTAAACTCATTTAAAAGCTATCCAAAATTCTTTGTGTTCATTAGCTCTGTATCTGTCTATGGTTTAGATAGTGGTGTTAAGATAACTGAAGACTATCCTTTAAAGGCTGTAGATCCATATGGTGAAAGTAAGCTTTTGGCAGAGAAAGAGGTCTTAAAATGGGGGATAGAGAACAATGTTAAGACCACTATTTTAAGGTTGCCTCTTTTGTTAGGGCATAATGCTCCAGGAAATTTGAGAACCATAATAGATGGAGTAATTAAAAGATATTATTTTAATATTGGTTCTGGTAATGTCCAAAAATCGATGGTTCTTGCCGAGGATGTGGCAAATTTTATTCCACAAATAATGAATAAAGGGGGGGTTTATAATTTAACAGATGGTTACCATCCTTCATTTAAAGAACTATCATTGGGAATAGCCAATTTTCATGAAAAACCCAGTCCTGTATCGTTGAATTATTACTTAGTTTTATTATTAGCGAATACAGGTCAGTTATTAACAAATATATTAGGAGTTAAATTGCCAATAAATAGACGGCAATTTTTAAAAATGACTCAAGAATTAACATTTGTTGATGATAAAGCAATAGAGAATGGTTGGAACCCATCACCAGTATTAAATAATACGAATAAGTGGTTAAGTAAAAAATAGTAAGCTAATAAAGTAAAGTATATAATATGTTATATAATATAGTAGTTTTTATAGCCCTCTTTTTCTTTGAATTAGGTTATCTGAAAATTGCAAAGAAATTTGGAATCATAGATAACCCTAATCATAGAAGCGCACACGTTGAACCAACAATAAGAGGTGGAGGGATTATTTTGATTCCGGCTATTTTAATTTTTTTATTGTTTTTTTCAGATGAAGTAAGTGATTACCTAGGTTTTTGTTTTGCAGTATTATTATTAGCAATTGTTAGTTTTGTAGACGATTTAATTACACTTTCTTCAAAAATTAGAATAGCTTTTCATTTTATTGCTTTTACTATTATTTTTTTTACACTTGGTTTTTTTCAAGAAATTTCATGGTACTCTATTTTAATAGTACTATTTACATATATATTTTCTTTAGGGTTTTTAAACATTTATAATTTTATGGATGGTATTAATGGGATAACATTTTTAAACACATTAGTTACTTATCTTACTTTTTTCTTGATAAATGAATATATATATTCATTTTCTAATTCAGATTTACTTTTATTGTTAATTATGGCGACATCAATATTTGGTTTTTTTAACTTTAGGAAGTCGCCAAAATGTTTCGCTGGGGATGTAGGTAGTATAACTATTGGTTTTACAATTATCTATTTTATAATTAAACTATTTTTAGTTACAAATAATTATGCTGTATTTTTGTTACTAGGAGTTTATCTTTTAGATGGTGGCTGGACAATTGTTGAGAGAATTATTAGAAAAGAAAATATTTTTGAAGCACATAGAAGACATTTATATCAATTATATGCGAATGAAATAAAAGTATCTCATCTTAAAATATCAGCTATTTATTTTGCGGTACAATTGTTGTTAAATTCTATTGTGTTATATTTATTAATACAACAGGAAGGTTCTTTCTTGTATGCTTTAGGGGTATTTGTTGTATTAACTTTTTTGTATTTTATAATTAAAAATAAAACGTACAAAAAAGTAAAAAGTTTAAACTAGGTTAAAGATGAAAACTAAAATATCATTATCAAGTTCACACTTAAGCGGACAAGAAATTAATTATATTAATGATGCATTTAGTAATAACGAATTGTCGTTTGGTGATAATTTAGATGTTTTTCAAAAAAAAATAGAAAACTATTTAGGCGAAAATAAAAAAGTTGCAGCATTGTCATCAGGTACAGCAGCTATTCATTTAGCATTAGTATTAGCAGGAGTTAAACAAGATGATGAAGTGATTTGTCAGAGCTTTACCTTCTCGGCCTCTGCAAACCCTATTATTTATCAAGGAGCCAAACCTATTTTTATTGATAGTGAAATGGAGACTTGGAATATGTGTCCTATTCATTTAGAAAAAGCTATCCAAGATAGAATAGTAAAAAGAAAAAAGCCAAAAGCGATTATAGTTGTTCATCTTTATGGGATGCCAGCAAAAATTGAAGAGATTCTAGCAGTAGCAAAAAAGTATAAAATTATATTAATAGAAGATGCAGCAGAAGCTTTAGCTTCTAGTTATAAAGGGCAAAAATGCGGTACATTTGGTGATTATGGAATATTATCTTTTAATGGAAACAAAATTATTACTACGTCTGGTGGAGGAGCATTAGTATGTAAAAATGAAGAAGAGAAAAATAGAGCAATATTTTTAGCAACACAAGCGAGAGATAATGCACCTCATTATCAACACTCAGAGATTGGATATAATTATAGGATGAGTAATATAGTTGCTGGTATTGGTCGTGGACAAATGGAAATATTGGATAAACATGTTAGTTTACGCCAAGAAATACACTGTTTTTATACTGAAATATTTAAAGATGTAGCTGGAGTAACTGTTTTTAATGAGCCAAATAATTCCTATGTATCCAATCATTGGTTGAGTTGTATTTTGGTAGATGAAAAAGAAGCAGGGTTTTCAAGAGAAGATATAAGATTGCAATTAGATTCGGATAACATCGAGTCTAGACCTCTTTGGAAACCAATGCATATGCAACCCGTATTTGCAACTAGTAATTTTTATGGGAATGGATATTCTGAAAAACTATTCAATACTGGATTGTGCTTACCTTCAGGCTCTAATTTAACTGATATTGATAAGGAAAGAATAAGAGTAGCTTTGGGCAATATAGTTTAGTTTTATTCGTTACTTTTGAAGTATTGACCCCAAATCAGTAGAATAAAATAGTATGAGTTTTTTTAAAACAATACAGATAGCTGTTAAACAAGTTTTAAGATCAAGTAAAAAAACATTTGATTTTGAGAATATTGGATACTTACCTAGATGGTTAATCATTTTGTTTGATATTTCATTGTGCATAATCGCATTGTTAATTACATCATATATAATTACCAACGTATTAGATAAACCAGATCACTACCTTGAGTTTGGAAGAATTGAATGTATTATTATAGGGGTGAATACAATTTTCTTTTTGTTTTTCAGAACCTATGCTGGGTTAATTAGACACTCGTCTTTTATTGATGCTATTAAGTTTTTTCTTGCTTCTGCTGGAACTTTTTTCTCATTACTGATTTTAAATTATATTTTTATATTTTTAGAAGGGGAAAAATTATTGCCAATCTCAAAGTTGGTCATTTATTTTAGTATTTCTTTTTCTTTTTTATTTCTATTTAGAGTTTTAGTAAAACAAGTTTTTGAATCGTATTTTCAATACACTAATACAGATGGGGTTACGAAAGTATTAATTTATGGGTCAAACACAAATGCAATAACTATTGCTAACGCATTAAAATCAGAAATACCTTCTAGGTTTAAAATTATTGGGTTTGTAAGCCCGAATAAAGATGAAAGTAAGCAAATATTAGGGCTGCCAATTTATTCATTACGTAAAAATATATCTGTATTAATAAGAGCGTATAAAGCAGAAGCACTGATATTAGCAGATAAAAACCTATCAAGAGAGGAACGTGTTGTTTTAGTTGATGATTGTTTAGATCATAATTATAAAGTTTTCAGAGCACCATTAGTTTCTGATTTAGAGGACGATAAAGACTTAACCAATCAAATTCAAAATATTCAAATTGAAGATTTATTAGAGAGAAGTCCAATAGTTTTAGATAACAAGTTAATTGCTAAAGAATTGTTTAATAAAACGGTTTTAGTAACTGGGGGAGCTGGATCGATAGGAAGCGAAATCATAAGACAAATTTCCAGTTATCAAACTAAAAAAATAATAATTTTAGATCAAGCAGAAACCCCGCTTTATCAAATAGAATCGGAATTAAGATTAAAGTTTCCAGAAAAAAAATTTGATTATGTGATTGCGGATGTTTCTGAGTATAAAAACCTTGAACATTTATTTAACAGGTATAAACCAGAGGTGATATATCATGCGGCTGCATATAAGCATGTGCCATTAATGGAAAACAATCCTTCAGAAGCAATATTCACAAACGTTTTAGGAACTAAAAATTTAGCAGATTTATCAATTAAATACAGTGTTAAGAAGTTTGTAATGGTTTCTACAGATAAGGCAGTAAACCCGAGTAATGTAATGGGGGCTTCAAAGAGGATAGCAGAAATGTATGTGCAGTCATTATTTTTTGAACATAAAAGTGAGAATGTTAAATCAACAAACTTTATTACAACAAGATTTGGAAATGTGTTAGGGTCAAATGGTTCTGTAGTGCCACTATTTAAAAAACAGATTCAAGAAGGAGGTCCATTAACAATTACGCATCCGAATATAATAAGATATTTCATGACGATTCCAGAAGCATGTCAGCTAGTATTAGAGGCTGGAGCAATGGGGAATGGGGGGGAGATTTTTATATTTGATATGGGGAAAGCTGTAAAAATAATTGATTTAGCAAAAAAAATAATAAAGCTTGCTGGATTTGAACCTTATAAGGATATAGATATAAAAACTATTGGGTTACGCCCAGGTGAAAAACTTTACGAAGAATTATTAAGTGATAAATCTACTTCTTTACCCACTTATCATGAAAAAATAATGATTGCAAAAATAGCAATAGCTAATTATCAAGAGTTGAGTGCTGAATTAGAAAGACTGATTGGTTTTGCTAATGAATTTGACAATACTAAACTAGTAGGGCAAATGAAAAAAATTGTGCCAGAGTTCAAAAGTATGAATTCAAGATTTGAGTCGTTAGACAAGAATAACTAAGCCTAAAAGATAGTACCTCAGTAGAAAATCTTATATTTGAAATCCTTAGACTTAAGAGGATTAAGTATGAAAATAACAGTTGTAGGAACAGGATATGTTGGCTTAGTAACAGGAACTTGTTTAGCAGAAACAGGAAATGAAGTTATTTGTGTAGATATTGATGTTCAAAAAGTTGCTATTATGCAACAAGGAAACGTACCAATATATGAACCATATTTGGATGTATTGTTTCAACGAAATATTAAAGCAAACAGATTAAAATTTACAACTTCATTAGAAGAAGGGGTGTCTTTTGGAGATATTGTTTTTTTAGCACTTCCAACACCTGAAGATGAAGATGGATCAGCAGACTTGTCATATATATTGGGGGTTGCTGATCAAATAGGAAATTTAATTACCGATTATAAAGTCATTGTAGATAAGAGCACGGTTCCTGTTGGAACAGCTGAAAAAGTTACAGCAGAAATTAAAAAAAATGCTAAAGTTGAATTTGATGTAGTTTCAAACCCGGAGTTCTTAAGAGAAGGGTTTGCTGTAGATGATTTCTTAAAGCCAGAACGTATAGTGGTAGGTGCTAGCTCACAACGCGCTATTGACTTAATGAATAAGTTATACAAGCCATTTGTTAGGTCTGGAAATCCTATTATTATAATGGATGAAAAATCTGCTGAACTTACTAAATATGCAGCAAATTCATTTTTAGCGACAAAGATTACGTTTATGAATGAAATTGCTAATTTTTGCGAGAAAGTTGGTGCAGATGTTGATAAGGTAAGGATTGGTATGGGAACAGATTCAAGAATTGGAAAACGTTTTTTATTTCCAGGAATTGGTTACGGTGGTTCTTGTTTTCCTAAAGATGTTAAAGCACTTCAAAAATCAGGAAGAGATAATGGTTATGAATTTGAAATATTAGATTCAGTAATAGAAGTAAATAATGTTCAAAAAACAATTCTATTACCTAAAGTAGCTTCTTATTTTAAAGATAATTTAGAAGGTAAAACTATTGCAATATGGGGGTTGGCTTTTAAACCAGAAACTGATGATATACGTGAAGCGCCTGCTTTATATATCATTGATGAATTACTAAGAAAAGGCGCAAAAGTTGTTGCTTTTGATCCTGAAGCAATGCCGAATGTAAAACGTAAATATGGTGATAAGATCCTTTTCTCTAACACGATGTACGATGCATTAGATAATGCAGATGCATTAATTATAAGTACGGAATGGAGTATTTTCAGAACCCCTGATTTTAATAAAATAAAGGAGTTATTGAACGATGCTGTGATTTTTGACGGAAGAAATCTATATGATGTAAATGATATGGAAAAAGAAGGGGTCACATACGTTTCAATTGGAAGAAAGGAGGTAAACTAATGAAGGAGAGAGTTTTAATTACAGGAGGAGCAGGGTTTTTAGGATCACATTTATGTGATAAATTTATAAAAGAAGGATATCATGTAATTGCAATGGATAATCTAATTACGGGAGATCTTAAAAATATAGAGCATTTATTCAAGTTAGCTAATTTTGAATTCTGCCATCATGATATTACTAAGTTTATTCATGTTCCGGAGGAATTAGATTATATATTACATTTTGCCTCGCCAGCAAGTCCTATTGATTATTTAAAAATACCAATTCAAACTTTAAAGGTTGGTTCACTTGGTACTCATAATTTATTAGGATTGGCAAAGGAAAAAAATGCTAGGATGTTAATAGCATCTACATCTGAAATATATGGAGACCCTTTAGTTCATCCTCAAACAGAAGATTATTTTGGGAATGTAAATACAATAGGTCCTAGAGGTGTTTATGATGAGGCAAAAAGGTTTCAAGAATCAATTACTATGGCATATCATAGGTTCCATGGTTTAGAAACTAGAATAGTAAGAATATTCAATACATATGGCCCAAGAATGCGTTTAAATGATGGACGAGTTATTCCAGCATTTATAGGTCAAGCATTACGTGGTGAAGACTTAACTATTTTTGGAGACGGTATGCAAACAAGGTCATTCTGTTATGTGTCTGATCAAGTAGAGGGTATTTATAGGTTGTTATTAAGTGATTATAGTTTACCGGTTAATATTGGTAACCCTAACGAAATAACAATAAAAGATTTTGCAGATGAAATGATTCGTCTGACAGGTACAGAGCAAAAAGTAACCTATAAGGACTTGCCTCAAAATGATCCATTACAAAGACAACCAGATATTTCTTTAGCAAAAGAGTTATTAGGTTGGGAGCCAAAAGTTGATCGTTCAGAAGGAATGAAATTAACTTTAGATTATTTTAAAAGTCTGACAGAGGATGAATTACATCAAAAGGATCATAAAGATTTTAAAAAGCACATACTAAAATAAGTGAAAAGGCGTTTTTACTGCTGACTAATACATGAAACGATTAATTGTTTTCATGAGAATTAGGTAATTTATTATACTGATGATATTTAAACGGGGGAGATATTCAGGGTTAATACGGCCAATATTATATACAGCAGATATACTAATATTAGTATTATTTGTTGTGCTATTACATCCAGGCAGGTATGATTCTATTTATTTTGGACCTTTTTTAATCATAGGTTGGATTATAACTTCTTTTTTTACCGGATATTATAATATATATCGGTTTACATCACCTATAAAAATAATGCATATTGCTTTAAGGCAATATGCGCTATACTCTCTTATTTATGTTTCTTATTTTGGTTTTAGTCAAACAATATTAGAAATTCCAAAAGTAATTTGTTTTTTAACGGTATTATTCTGGAGTTTGTTATTGGTTAAATTTTTAATGTATTGGGGGCTGAAAAAGTACCGATTAAAAGGGGGTAATGGACGTAAAACCGTGATTTTAGGCAATAACCAAGCTACCAAAGCATTAGAAACTTTTTTTCTTAAGAAACCAATTTTCGGTTATAATTATTTAGGATATTTTACAAATACCGACAGTAGCGAGAGGCTAGGAAGTTTTAATGATTTCTTTACTTATATCAAAGAAAAAAACATTGATGACATTTATTGCTCAATAAGTGAGTTTACTGAAGTTGAAATTGAAAAGTTAATACGATATTCTAACACTCATTTTAAAACGCTGAAGTTTATTCCAGATTCTAATCAAATTTTATCATCTGGGTTTGAAGTAGATTATTACGATTATTTTCCAGTGCTTACAATGAGTGAATTGGCGCTAAATAAAAGCTCGTATCGGTTTGTAAAAAGAGCCTTTGATATACTGTTTTCTGTATTGGTAATAATTGGACTGTTGTCATGGTTGATACCATTACTATATATCTTGACAAAATTAGAGTCTAAAGGATCGTTGTTTTATATACAAGAACGAAACGGATTAGATTATAAAAAGTTTAAATGCTATAAATTTAGGACACTTAAAAACGGTAAACCTGATGACAATCATGTAAGTGTTAATGATAGTCGTGTAACTAAATTAGGTAAGTTTTTACGTAAAACGAGTATAGATGAACTTCCTCAGTTTATTAATGTGTTAAAAGGAGACATGTCTGTTGTCGGTCCACGACCACATATGTTGGCTTATAATAAAGCATATGCGGATCAAGTAGATAATGTGCAGTTAATGGCAAGACACCGGATTGTCCCTGGAATAACCGGATTAGCACAAGTACGAGGTTTTAGAGGAGCGATTGAAAAAAATACTGATATTATTGGGAGAGTAAAACTAGATTTATTTTATATTAAAAATTGGTCTATATTATTAGATATGAAAATTATCTTGATGACTTTAGGCAAACTTGTTGTGGGGGATGAAAAAGCGTATTAGTTATAGTTTTTCAATTTCTATAATAAAGCGTTCAAATTGTTTTTTCAAATTAAATTCAATTGCTGCAGTTTTAAGAACCTCACCTTTTTTAGGAAGCATTATTTTATTATCAGATAGGTCAGTTATAATATTGTTTAATGCATTATAATCTAACGAGTTTATAGTTAGTCCTAGTTGGTGTTTTTTAACCAATTCATTTCCTTCACCGTCAGAGAAATATAATATAGGTAGCCCAAGTCGAGCATATTCGAAAATTTTAGAAGGAACAGAACCGTAAATTCGATTAATTAGCGGAATTAAAGTTAAATCATATGTACTGAGTCTTTTGTGTAATAAGGTGCGTTCTATAGAACCGTGATAGATTATATTTTTTTTGCATTTAATATACTCTATTATTTGATTTGTTTCTGGACCATTACCGTAAATATGAAACTCAACATTATCTGGTAAATTTAATTCTTTACAAATATTTAGTACGCCTTGTGCTATGCCAAGTAATCCAGCATATACAATTCTTAGACTTTCTTTATTTGTGTTTTCTTTAAGTTTTACTATTTCGAAATTTGGGTAATTCCTATAAAGAAAAGATGTCTTATTAGGAGTAAGTTTTTTGAAATGATCTAGAATCTCTTGAGATTGCCCTAGTAACAAATTAGAGTTTTTATAATTAAATAACTCTATTTTTTCTAAAATTGAATAATAGGCTCCTTTGTTTAAAAGTTCCATCTCCAAACCTGCTAATGGCCATAAATCAGATACATTTAAGATAATTTTTTTTCGCTTTAGTTTACTTATAAGCACCCCAAATAGCCCTACAAACAATGGTGAACACTGAATAATTACTTTTTCTGGAGTCTTCTTAAATAATAGAAAAAAGAATAAATGAATAGCAAAAGACAGCATAGAGAATAAGCGAACAAACTTATTTTTAGAGTTGCTAGCAAACAACCATAGTCTATAAACAGTTAACTTGTTTTCTAAGGTTTTACTGTAACGTTTACCTTTGTGGACATCAAATATTTTTCCAAAAGGATAGTTGGGTAAAGGACAAATAACAGTAACGTTATAGTTATTTCTGTTTAATGAAGTAGCAAGTGTATGAATTCTATTAGGAGCAGCACCACTTTCAGGAGGAAAGTAATTGCTGATAATAAGAATGTCCTTTTCGGGGATACTTGTTTTACTCATTAGGGTATTGTTATTGTTTAATTAGTGAAGTAAATTGTTTTAGTTTACCGCTTTTTGAACGTTCTAACTGTTTGAATTTATGAAAATAAACTTCAAGATTTGGTTCAAGATATTCATACAATGCATTTTTAACATCGTTCATTTGCGTTTCACTTAAATCTTTATCTGAAGCATAATGAATTTCAAAAGCATCTATTGCAGTTTGTATTACTTTAATTTCTTTAACTGTGCTAGTGTTTTTCATTACAGATTTAGTAACGTAATAAAAACTCAGTCCTGGTGCAATTTTTCCACTAGGTAAAAGAATGGTGTCTTCTCTTCGTCCTTCAAGTTTTTCTAGAATAATAGTTTTGGAATCGATCTTTTTTAAAATACCTAGATCTCCTAATTCATATCTGATAAACGGATGTGCTTTGTTATATAATGAAGTTACAATAATTCGCCCTAATTTCCCATAAGGTAATGGTATGTTGTTGTCATCAACTATTTCAATAAATAAGGATTCAGTATTAATAATCCATTGATTATTCGTGTTTTGAAAAGCAATTAAATCTAGTTCAGAAGCTCCGTATTCATTAATTACAGGAATTCCAAATGCAGTAATCATTGCAGTCTTATCTTCTTCAAAACACATTTCAGAAGTAACCACACAGGCTTTTAAACTTGGACAAATATCTTTTAAAACAATGTTGTTTAAGTTCAAATAATTGGCAAAAGCGACAATGACTGTAGTGTATCCGTTGAGGTAAACGAATTTATTAGATTTAAATTTTTCAAGCCATTTTTCAAAGGCGTCATCTGATAAGTCAAAAACATTAAATCGATATCTATTCGCGAAAAAATCTTTTGTACGCTCTTTTAGTTTAGGGATTACTTCGCTTGGGATACCATAAAACCTAGCTTGCTTTTTCTCATATAAACCATGCCAGTTAAATCTATTTTGTATGATTGACCAAGTTAGCGCATGGCTAAATTTATCTTTTGCGAAATAAAAAGGATTCCCTGTTGAACCGGAAGTTTTATTTACATAAACATTTTTTAAAGTATAGTCGTTACTTAAGCGTTTTTTTAAAGGAGCTTGTAAGTCTGATTTGGTTAAAATAGGTAATTTATTCCAAGTTGTAAATCCTTTTTTACACACCGATTTATAAAAAGGATTGTTTTCCAAATGAAACGATACAATATCCTTTTTTGCCTTATCGATATATGCTTTGTAATTTTGTTCGCTAATATTCTGAATTTCAGACAACTTGTTTTGAGCTTCCTTTATAGGAAAACCGTTTAGTTTTAATGAAAAATTCGTGATGTTCATGTAATAAATATTAGCTTTGCTAAATTAAAATTTTAGAACAACATAACTAAACTAAACACAATGAATATTTTAATATTAGGTTCGGGAGGAAGAGAGCATGCATTTGCTTGGAAACTTAGTCAAAGTAAGCAATGTGGCAATTTATTTGTCGCTCCAGGAAATGCAGGGACAAATAAAATCGCAAAAAATGTAGCTATTGGTGTAAATGATTTTGCTAAAATTAAGGAATTTGTTTTAGAAGAAGATATTGAAATGGTAGTTGTAGGTCCAGAAGATCCATTAGTAAATGGAATTCACGATTATTTTTTAAAAGATTTCTTTTTGAAAGATGTAATTGTAATTGGGCCAGAAAAATTAGGAGCAACTTTAGAAGGAAGTAAAGAGTTTTCTAAAGAGTTTATGTTTCGTCATAATATACCAACAGCTGCATATGAAAGCTTTACTGCTGAAACAGTTGAAAATGGATGTGCTTTTTTGGAAACGTTAAAAGCACCATATGTGTTAAAAGCCGATGGATTGGCTGCTGGAAAAGGAGTATTGATTATTGATAATTTGGATGAAGCTAAAGCATCTTTAAGAGAGATGTTAGTTGATGCTAAGTTTGGAGATGCAAGTGCTAAAGTAGTTATTGAGGAGTTTTTAGATGGTTTGGAACTAAGTTGTTTTGTATTGACAGATGGTAAAAATTATAAAATTTTACCAACGGCTAAAGATTATAAAAGAATTGGAGAAGGAGATACAGGATTAAATACAGGAGGAATGGGAGCAATTTCACCAGTTCCTTTCTTAGATGATGTATTGATGCAAAAAATTGAAGAGCGTGTTGTTAAACCAACTATTAATGGGCTTCAAAAAGATAATATACCTTATAAAGGGTTTGTGTTTATCGGTTTAATACGTGTAAATAATGAGCCTTATGTAATTGAGTATAATGTGCGTATGGGGGATCCTGAAACGGAAGTAGTTATCCCGAGAGTAAAGTCTGATTTAGTTGAATTATTTAAAGCTGTTGGATCTCAAACGTTAGATCAGGTATCTATTGAGTTGGATGATAGAGCGGCAACAACTGTGATGACTGTTTCTGGAGGGTATCCTGAAGCATATGAAAAAGGAAAAGAAATTACAGGGTTGGATACTATTGATGATTCAATTGTTTTTCATGCTGGAACAACCACTAAGGAAGGTAAAGTAGTAACTAATGGAGGTAGAGTGTTGGCAATAACATCATACGGAACGGACTTTAGAGCTGCCTTAGCTATATCATATAAAAATGTAGAAAAGTTTAGCTTTGATAAAATGTATTATAGAAAAGATTTAGGATTTGATTTATAAAACATAAATTAAGAAGGAATACAAAAAAGCCCTTTGATGAAAATCAAAGGGCTTTTTTAATGCTGTATAATAAAAAGAAAATTACTCAAAAAATGAGTGAGAAACTACATCTCTTTTTTCTGTTCCTTCGTCATTAAATATTTTTAATTGTATTAACCAATATATCATAGCTGCAGCACAGATAACCATAAATATCCAGTTCATAGTATTAGCAGTCCACCAATTTGTTAGCTCTAATTCAGCTAAATCAACCATTGGAGCTAAAAGAGCCATAAAAAAATCTTGTATTGCGTATACTAAATCTCTCATTGTAACGATTTTTAATTTATTTTTATGCCAACAAATATACAGTATTTTTTTTCTGAAAAAAGAATAAACCAGTATGATTACAGCAATTTTTAATAAATCTAAACCAATTAATCTTGTACTTACATCCTTAATGTTGATTTTTGGGTTTCTATTAGTGCAATTTCAAACTACTGAGGCATTAAGTGTAGGTACTTTTTTTTATAAAGTTGGATTAGTGCTTTTGGCGATATTAAGTGCTTTAGTGGTAGATTTTATTGTTAAAAAAAATGCGATTTCAGGCCAGAATAGTTTTGTTGTTTTTTTCTTTGCACTATTTTTCTTTCATTTCTGGAATTCAAATAGTGATTTTAGGCTAATCCTTGCTAATTTTTTTATTTTATTAGCGCTTAGGAAAATAATAAGTTTAAAATCACAGTTAGCAACAACAAAAAAAATATTTGATGCTGCTCTATGGATATGTATAGCGTCATTGTTTCATTTTTGGTCAATTTTGTTCTTATTAGTATTGTACTTGGGTATTGTAATTTATGCGTCAAATTATTATAAAAACTGGTTGGTTCCTTTAGTAAGTGCTTTTGTAGTTTTTATGATTGTGAGTGGATATGAATTAGTTGTTAATAATCGGTTTTTTAATTTTTTAAACACATCGATATCAGTAGATTACTCTGGGGTAAATTCATATTTCAATTGGGTGATAGGAACTTTTTTCACTATGATATTAATAGTTTCATTAATATTTCTTCCTTCGAGGATACGGGTAAAATTGCAAAAAAATAAATTATCGTACTTGATTTTAATTATTGCTTTAATTACGGCATTAGTTTTGTTTTTAATTTCACCAAATAAGAGTAGTGCGATGCTTATTTTTTTATACTTCCCTCTAGCGAGTTTATTTACTAGTTTTTTTGAAAAAATATCAAAACCTATAATACAATCGGTATTGTTGTATAGTATGTTTCTAGTTTCAGTGTTACTTTGTTTTATTTCGGGATAGTAATTCTTTATACTACTTAATCACTATGCTGTTTTGTGTTTTTAACTTCGAATAAAGTTGTATATTTGACCTCATAAAATGCAAATTATGTTTACAGAAAAAGCGAATAAAATTTTTCAAGAAGTTATAGCAACATATCATATTGTTGATGACCCATATCAGTCTTTTGAAAATAAATATGACAATGAAAATGACTTATTAGGCCACTTATTATATAGGAAATGTTGGATTGATACTGTACAATGGCATTATGAAGATATTATTCGTGACCCTAATATTGATCCAGTAGATGCTTTAGTTTTAAAACGTAAAATAGATGCTTCTAACCAGGATAGAACTGATATGGTTGAATATATTGATAGTTACTTTTTAGAGCAATATAAATCAACTTCTGCAAAAAGTGATGCTACAATAAATACGGAAAGCCCTGCATGGGGAGTTGACCGTTTGTCAATTTTAGCATTAAAAGTGTACCATATGAATGAAGAAGCTACCCGTAATGAAGCTTCAGCAGATCATAGAGCCGCTTGCCAAGTTAAATTGAACATATTACTTGAACAACGTGTAGATTTATCTACAGCTATTGATACGCTATTAAACGATATTAACAGTGGAGATAAATACATGAAAGTGTATAAGCAAATGAAAATGTATAATGATGACGAGTTAAACCCAGTGTTGCGTTCTCAAAAATAGCATTCTTAATGCTTTTATTAAGTCCAGTAAAACTCCCTTAAATAGTCATACTGAGATTGTCGAAGTATTTTTAGTACCCTTCTCGGAATGTCTAAAACACCAAAACACATATTAGTAATACGTCTCTCAGCAATGGGAGACGTTGCTATGTCTGTACCGGTAATAAATACTTTTGTAGCTGCTCATCCTGAAGTTAAAATTACCATTCTTACTCGAGCATTCTTTGCTCCTTTTTTTTCGGATATACCTAATGTTACTGTTTTTGTTCCTGACTTAAATAAGAAGCATAAAGGGTTTTTGGGTATTTGGAGGTTATCAAAAGAATTACTGAAATTAAATATTGATGAAGTTGCAGATTTACATGATGTATTGCGTTCCAATATATTAATTCAATTACTGCGTTTAAAAGGAATTTCATTCAAACAAATTGATAAAGGAAGAGCAGATAAGAAGGCTTTAATAAGTCCCAAAAACAAAATATTAAAGCCGTTAAAGACTAGTCATGAGCGTTATGCAGATGTGTTTAGAGGTCTTGGTTATGATTTGAGTTTGGACGAAGGAAAACCATTGCTTAAAAAGCCTATTCCGAGTATAATTTTAGATTATATAGGAGAAACTGAAAAAAAGCTAATAGGTATAGCTCCTTTTGCAGCGCATAAAGGAAAAATGTATCCTTTGTTTAAAATGGAAAAAGTAATTTCTGAAATAGCTAAAAATACTGATGGAACTATTTTGTTATTTGGTGGTGGAAAATCAGAAAAATTACTATTAGATGAAATTTCAGAACAGTACGATAATGTGTTAAATATTACAGGTAAATTTAATTTTGAAGAGGAGTTAATATTAATCTCTAATTTAGATATCATGCTTTCAATGGATTCTGGAAATGGCCATTTAGCTGCTATGTATGGGGTACAAGTAATTACTGTTTGGGGTGTAACACATCCGTATGCGGGTTTTGTCCCAATGAATCAACCTAAGGTAAACCAGATAGTACCAGATTTGGAAAAATTCCCATTAATACCAACATCTATCTATGGAAATAGATACCCTGAAGGCTACTTAAGATGTTTTGATACAATTTCAATAAACACAATAATATCTAAAATAGAAAAACGCCTTAATGTTAATTAAGGCGTTTTTCTATTTTAGGGGAGAAAGGCTTATTTTTCGTCCTTAAATTCTTTTTTTTTGGCTTTCTTTTCTTTTACAGCATCTCTTTTTTCTATTGCTTCTTTTGTATCTTGTTTTTTGATCGACTTTCTAGAATTCATCGCTTTCTGTTGTCTAATGAATGCTTCTTTTTCAGAAATAGTTTTTTCGCGACTTTCAGAATAATGAATACCCAGTGTTTTATTTTTTCCATAAGCCTCTGGGGTGTAGTATTTACCTCTTATACGAGCAGGTTTATTAACTTCTTCCTGATCATAATTTTTCCCGTTATTACTAAAATAACGAATGGTTGGGTCATTACGTTTGGCGTAAACGGTCCATGATACTTTTGTGTTAGGCTTTCCTGCTACTGTAAATTGATTATTAGTAGCTTCCTTTAAAATGTAGGGTTGCTCTGGAGTTCCTATAGCTGTTAACTGGTAACTAGGTTCTGTGTTTGCGGCATCAAAATAACTTGGTAAGTTAACAATAGCTTGTCCTGTGCTATTTAATACTACAATACCTCTATACATGTTAGTTACTTCGTTAGATTCAATTGAATAATGGTTTAAGATTTTATTTTCAGGGTCTAACGGATGATCAATGCTAAAATACTTAGCTCCTGTACCACCATAGTCTCCAGCTCCAAAAACTGCGAAAGTTGCTGCAGTATTTGTTCCGCTTTTAAAACCAAATACACCATATAGACCACCAACTCCTTCTACTCCAATTCCATTGGTGTCATTTGCACCATCATATGAATAACCGTAAACTGAAATTGGATCATTAGCTCCATTAGGTGATACATAAGATTCTATACCTCCACCTACTTCATTACCATTATTGAAAACTAATACAGTAGGATCTGCACTATTGTTTGAGGCACTAATAGCTGATTTTGATAACCCAGCAGTTGGGGAAGTTCCTGTTGCCATATGTGCTACTGTTAACCCATCATATTCTGAAGTTGTGTTGGCAGGTCCTGGAGCAATACTTGGATCACCTAAGAAAATATCAACAGCATTACCGTTAGTTCCACCATGGCTTACTTCTAATGCATTACCACCACCAGCGCCACCACCACCGTCAGTTCCTTCATATACCACAAACATTCCTGTGCTATTTGTATCGGCAGCAACATTATCAACTATGAATGTACCTGCTGTATTAGTTGTACCTGTGGTATAGCCAAATACAGCATCACCAATAGACTCACTATAAACACCTGTTCCTGTTCCAGAATGGAATACACCTAGTCCAAATAATGTGTTTGCAGCATTGTCTAAAGTAATTTGTTGTCCGCGTCCTAAACCATCATGATCTAAAGATAAAGCTGTTCCAGTTCCTGTAGTGTTTCCTAATCCAATAAATTGTCCTGTACCTGTACCATCATGAATGATAGCACTTGCGGTAGCTATGTTTGCTACATTACTTAAGTTCATATATGAGCCTCTACCTGTACCGGAGTGATATAAAGCGCTACCAGTAGAAGTGTTTGCTGTGTTTGTTAAGTCGGTATAAGTACCTCTTCCCGTACCTGCATGACGCAAGTCAGAACCTGTAGAAGCATTTGCGGTATTGATTAGATCCATAAATTGACCTGTTCCTATTCCATCATGAAATAAGGAATATCCTATTGCAGGGTTTGAAGTATCCATGTAAATATCAACTCCTCTTGAGAATGCACCAGTACCATCATTGTCAATATAAATAGCCTGATCGGTTGCGCCACCAGTATTTTGCTGAAAAACAGATAAGCCACTACCCGTCCCTAAATTTTGAGAAATAATAGCATCCTCTGTAGCTGTAGCTGCTTGAAACACATGTGTTTTTGCAATTGCTGCAGCGGTACCAATAGCAAGGTTTCCTGCTGACATTACGCGAGCTTTTTCAGTATTATTGGTTCTTATTACAAAATCTTGTGCGTCAATGGTTCCTATAAAATTTGTTACCGGAGTAGTTCCAGAATTTCCTAATATTGTCCAGTCACTGCTTTCACCTGTAGTAAGCATTACCCATTGAGCGCCATCCCAATAGTAAAAACCTGCAGTAATTGCATTTGATCCATCATGATAAATAAGTGTGCTTACAGGAATGGTACCTCCTTGTGGATTGAGTACAGGAGCTTCAATGACTAAACTTGTTAAGGCCACTCTGGGAATTAATAAACCAGTTGTAGTACTACTAATGTCTAGTCCAGCATTAGGACTGGTATTTCCTATTCCTACTTGTGCTTGAATGGCAATTGTTGCCATTAAAAATAATGGGATAAGTAATCGTAATTTCATAGTTAGGGGGTTTTGTTTCCATGAAAGTACATAAAAAACCGACAAAATACACTCTAGGCAATTTGTTTATGAGATAATAATGAGGTTTTTTTAATGAATGACTATTGTAACGTTTGATGTTTTAAACTTATTTAAAATTATATCAGGTGTTATTTGTGGTAATTGAGGAGTATAAAAAACACCTTAAAATTAATTTCACACATTATCAAAATCAATAGCTATGATGCTACTTTTAGGAACTGCTTGACAGGCTAAGGTTAACCCTTCTTCAATTTCAGTATCAGTAAGAATGGAATTTTTTATTAATTGTACTTCACCTTTGGTAACCATACACATGCATGAACTACAAACTCCACCTTGACAGGAATACGGCGCATCGATACCTCCTTTTAAGGCGGCATCTAATAATGTTTCGTTTTCATTTACTGTAATTGTATTTTCTTCATCATCAACTAAAATAGTTACTTGAGCAGACCCGTTAAAATCTTCAGTTACCATAACTTGGGCGACTTCTTTTACAGATGCAGTAAAAAGTTCAAAGTGAATTTGATCTTTTTTAATTCTATTTTCTTGTAGTTTTTCAGAAACTAGATCAATCATAGTTTCTGGACCACATAAATAAAAGCTATCAAAAGTTGTGTTTTTATGCTTGTTTTTTAGAATGTAGTTTACTTTTTCGGCATCAATTCTACCGAACAAAGCATTACTTTCATTAGCTTGTGTATAGGTGTAATATACGAACAAACGTCCGAAGTATTTTTTTTCTAGTTCATGCAATCGTTCATGAAAAATAGTGTCTTCAGGGGTTTTGTTTCCATATACTAATACAAATGAACTTTTAGGTTCGTGTTTTAGGACATCTTTAATCATTGATAATACAGGAGTAATACCACTACCAGCTACAAAGGCTCCATAGTTTTTTCTGTTGTCAATGCTAGTTTGTAAAGCGAATTTACCTTCAGGAATACCGACATCTAAATGCTCTCCTTCTTTTAATCGAGTATTGGCATACGTAGAAAATATACCGTCTTTTATTTGTTTGATTGCAACTCGTAATTCTCCAGAGTCGGGAGCTGAACATATAGAATACGATCTACGAACTTCTTCTTTAAATATGTTGGTTCGGAATGTTACATACTGACCGGGGATAAAAGTATAGTCTTCTTTTAAATCTGTAGGAATATCTAAACTAATAGATACCGTGTCAGCTGTTTCTTTTCTGATATTATTTATACGAAGTGAATGAAATCTTCCCATGAGTTGTAAACAAAATTTTGGCAAAAATAAATAATCTCATTGGTATAAAATATGATATTCCTCAGAAAATAATACCTAAGAAAATTACATACATAAATTATTTATGTATGTTTGTAGAAGAATTTAGAGCTATGAGTAATTCAAAATTATACAAAGGGAGTTTAGCAACCATCATTTTAAAATTGTTGTCACAACAAGATAAAATGTATGGTTATGAGATAACTCAAAAAGTAAAAGGCTTAACAAAAGGGGAGTTAAATATTACGGAAGGAGCGTTATACCCAGCATTACATAAATTGGAAGCAGAAGGTGTATTAGAGGTAGAAGTAATGCGTGTGGATAACCGATTGCGTAAATATTACAAACTAACTGAAAAAGGAGAAAAAGAAACGATAAGTAAACTGGCAGAATTGGAAGAATATATTAGAAACATGCAAGTTTTGTTTAATCCTAAATTTGGTTTGGAATAAAATGAATTTATCAAAAGAAGAATTACAGTTTATAGATACGTATTTAAAGAATTCGGATGTTATTTATACAGATGTCCGTCTGGAATTGACTGATCATGTGGCATCTGCTATAGAGGTAGAGCTTGAAGAAAACCCTAATGAAACTTTTTATGAGGTGTTTAAAAGTTATATGATACACAATAAAAAAAGTTTGTTAAAAAACCATGAAGAGCAGAAAGTTAAGTTGCGTGATAAAATTATCATACGCTTTGGAAAAGAGTTTTTAGCAAAAGAGGTTTTACTTTTACTAGTATTAGCAGCGATAATTCCGGATTTTATAGAACTCAATTTTTCGGAAGATATTAAAATGGGTGTTAATTTTGCTTTATGTTTAATAATGGTGTTGTATTATCATATACAATTCTATAAAACGAAAAAAACAAGTGTTGGTGCAGGGTTGGGAGCTGTTATAGCTTACGTAATATATTTGCCCATATATGTTAAAAACCCAGTGGTTTTATTGTTTTTAACTCTAGTGATGATACTTGCCGCAGTATTCTATAAAAAAATAGAAAAGAGAGTTAATAAAGTATACTCAATGGTGTTTGTAGCACTATTTACTATGGTTTGTATTTCGTTGTTTATTTGGTTCACAAAATGGTCAGAGCAATTTGTAACGGAAAACATATTAGAAGGGTATTTCTTTTTTCAGTTAATTATGTGGTATGTGTTACTTAAAACATTGATGATGTATAAAAGAGAATTAGATATAAAATATAAAGAAATTTTCAGTTAGTATAATTACAAAAGACTTTTAGTGAAGAATGTGTAATTGTTTTTCACTTGAAAAAAGTTATCTTTAAGAAGTGAATACTATAGGTCAGACAATAAATTTATATCAATATTTAAAAATAGAAGAGATGAAAAAAATTATTTTATTGGGGGCATTTGTAGTAGCCTTCGCAGTACAAGCACAAGATAATGCCGCTTTTAAAAGTGATGCAATTGAGTTGATAAAAGCTACAGGGGTTGATGCGGCTTTTGATGATGCAATAGCACAATTAGGAGGTAATGTTACTGAAGCAAAAAAAGAGGAGTATACTAAGGAAGCAAAAGGAACTTTAAATGGTTTGTATTCAAAAATGGCAGAACTGTATACGGCTGAGTTTACACATGCAGAGATTAAGGAGTTAATAACCTTTTATAAATCTGATTTAGGTAAAAAAATGGCTTCAAAACAACTGATAATTAGTCAAAAAGGAATGATGTTGGGGCAAGCTTGGGGGTTTGAAGTTCAGGGTATTGCTCAAAAATATGTAGGTACAGTAAATGCAACTCCAGAAAAAACTAACTAACTAAATTATTGTCTGACAAGTATTACAATGCAAAAACTTTTGGATTGTATCCGCTCTTATTGGTAATCCGGAAGTTGTAATTTTAGACGAGCCTTTTCTAATTTAGATCCTACAATTTAAAATAAGACTAAAAGAAATTATTAAAAAACTTACTCAAAATAACGCGGAACAGTTTTGGTTTTGAGTCATGATTTATCTCACGTAACAGATGTTTCAGATAGGATAGTAGTTTTGAAAAAGGAAAATCGTAAAGGATTTAGAAACAAATGCTGCAACCCTAGCTGATCTTGAAATGTATTTATCTAACCAAGAGGGATCTTTTTATAAGGAACATTATTGCTTTTTCAAACAAAAACGTATTTTTACATTCTTATAAATACTAAAAGGAATATATTTTAGTTATTTAGAAGAGTCAATTTCTTTAGTGTAATTACATTAAAAAGTAATTGATGGTAACATTGTCATCCGAGGTGTTTCTCGGGAGATTAAGCCCGATGGTGGGATTAAATTAATATAGATTTTGGGAAAAAAAGCAATTCACATATTTTTAGTGCTACTTACAATTTTCATCCTTGTAAGTTGTTCTCATAAAAAAGATAAAGCGTTAAATAGGGGGTTTCATGCACTAACAACCAAATATAACGTATTGTATAATGGTAATTTAGCATATGAGTCAGGTAAAAATGCACTTATAGGGTCCTTTAACGATAATTATTGGGAAATTCTTCCGGTGGAACGCATGGAGGTTAAAGAGGATTTGTTTCTTCCGGGAAAATCAAAAGACCCTAACTTTGAACGAGCTGAAGAAAAAGCGGTAAAAGCTATTCAGAAACATGGAATGAATATCGGTGGTAGAGAAAAAAATCAGCAAACAGATGAGGCATACTTGTTACTAGGAAAAGCGCGTTATTTTGACCAGCGTTTTGTGCCGGCTTTAGAAGCATTCAACTATATATTATACAAGCATCCAACAAGTGATAAGATAAATCATGCAAGAATTTGGCGTGAAAAAGTGAATATCCGACTAGAGAATACGGAGTTGGCTATTAAAAATTTAAAACGCCTTATTGAATTAGAGGAATTAAGCAAGCAAGATATTTCAGATGCAAATGCAATGTTAGCTCAAGCTTATTTAAACAACAAGCATTTAGATAGTGCTATTGCTCCAATTAAAATAGCAGTAGAAAATACTAAAAATAAAGAAATTAGAGGAAGGCTTGGATTTATAAAAGGTCAAATCTATAATAAGTTAGGATATAAGGATAGTGCAAATATTGCCTTTGATGAAATTATCGATCTAAAAAGAAAAACACTTTGGGTTTACTATGTAAATGCTCAGGTAGCAAAGTCGAGGAGTTTCGATTTTGAAAAAGGAGATAAAGTAGCTTATTCGGAATATTTAACTAAAATATCTGAAAATAGAGAATACAGATCTTATCTAGATAAAATCTACAATTTAATGGCGGTATACCATAAAAATACAACATCAGATTCTTTGGCAACATTATACTACAATAAGTCAATTAGAAAAGGAACTACTGATACTTATTTACAATCATTAAATTATAGAGCTTTGGCAGAGTATCAATTTGATGCGACAAATTATAAATCAGCAGGCGCTTACTATGATAGTACAATGACGAAGCTGAAGATCAATAGTAAAGAATATCGTTTCTTTAAAAAGAAGAAAGATAATTTAGAAGATGTTATTGCTTATGAAGACATGGCAAAACGTAACGATAGTATTTTAAAAGTACTAAGTTATACAGATGATGAAAGAGTTACTTATTTTGAAAAACATATTGCAGAATTAAAAGAAAAAGAAGCTGCGGAGAAAGCAGCTAAAGAAGAGGCTTTAGTTGTGGCGAATACAAATAGTTTCTTGCCGGGTTCTGGTGGTAAGCAAAGTGCTGGGTCTACCTTTTACTTTTATAATTCAACTACTGTTGCATACGGAAAAGATGAGTTTAGAAAAATTTGGGGCGACCGTGCATTAGAAGATAATTGGAGGATAAAAAACAAGAATATTATTATTCCTTCGGATGATGTTGATGAGTCTGAAAATGAGAAATTGGTAGAAGAAGAGCTTAAAGATATTTACACCACGGAGTACTATATTTCTCAGTTGCCAGTAACTGAAAAACAAAAAGATAGTGTTGCAACAAAAAGAAACTTTGCATATTATCAGCTTGGGCTAATTTATAAGCAAAAATTTAAAGAATATCCTTTAGCGAGTAAGCGTTTGGAGAAGTTATTAACGTTTGAACCTAATAAACGTTTAGCATTACCAGCAAAATATCAGTTGTATAAAATATATATGGAGTTAGGTAGTAATAAAAAGGGGGATATGAAACAGGATATTATTACTAATTACCCTGATTCTCGTTATGCTGAAATATTACGTAATCCAGATGCTTCATTAACATTTGCAGAGGGAAGTCCGAAAGTGGTTTATGAAAAACTGTACAAGCAATTCGAAAATCAAGAATTCGATTCTGTATTAGAACAACTAGATAAGTACATTACTCAATTTGATGGAGACGAGATGTTGCCTAAATATGAATTGTTAAAAGCGGTTGTAAAAGGTAAAATAGAAGGGTTTGAAGCTTATAAAAAGGGGGTTAATTATGTAGCTTTAAACTATCCAAATGCAGAAGAAGGAAAATCAGCGCAAACTTTATTGCAAAAATCAATTCCTGGAATGAGTGACTCTAAATTGGTAGATAATAGCGTGGGAGTAAGTTTTAAATTGGTTTATGTTTTTGATAAAAATGAACCAGAGATAGAAACTACTAAAGAGAATATAGAAAAAGCATTAAAAAATACGTACAGAGATTATTTAAAAGTATCGGAGGATTATTATAATAGAGAACAAGCTTTTGTAGTAGTACATGGTTTTGTAACTGCTGAGTTAGCTTTAGGGTTTCATTCTTTTTTAGATGAAAATAAAAAGAAGTACAAGCCAGGAAAAGTATTTGTTATACCATCGTCGGATAATTATAGAATAATTCAAATACATAAAAAATTAGCTGAATTTCAGAATCCCCAACCAAAAAAGTAATTATGTTTTCAGAAAATAAGAAAAAAGCAAAATCCATCACATCTTCAACTATACAGCAAAACAGAATAGTTCAAGGAACTAAAATTATTGGGACAGTGGTTTCAGACGGAGGCTTTAGAATAGATGGAGAGATTGAAGGAGATGTGAAAACAGAAGGAAAAGTAGTTATCGGTACTACAGGGAAGATAAAAGGAACGCTAACTTGTGAGAATGCAGATATTGAAGGAGTGTTTAATGGAAAACTAGTTGTAAAAGAAACACTTTCGTTAAGGAGTACAGCAACAATTGAAGGAGAAGTATTTATTAGTAAATTAGCAGTAGAGCCAGGAGCAACGTTTAATGCTACCTGTACAATGGGGTCTGGAGTAAAGATCTTAAATACGAATTCAATTGAAGAAAAAACCGCTTAACAAATACGTTCGATTTACTGGAATTGCATTTCAAATGGGAGGAACTATTTATTTAGGGAGTCTTTTAGGAGGATGGCTTGATGGTAAATTCCCTAACGATCACGAACTGTATACTAAAATAGTTACATTATTAGCTGTTTTTGGAGCTATGTATGCAGTAATTAGTCAAGTAATAAAAATCACCAATCAAGATGATTAAAAGAATTCTTACCTATTTATCAATAATACTCCTTGTTTTTATTATAGTATTTTTTGCACACCAATATGTGTTAGAGAGTAAACAATTAGTTTTATCCTATTCATTATTAAATGTGTACCTGTTTAATGCAATAGTCTCAGTTGTCATTTATGGATGTATTGAGTTAGTAGCTGAAAAATTACCAACTCAAGCAGGGTATGCATTTCTAACATGTGTGTTTTTAAAAATTGGTTTTTTTATAGTTTTGTTTCAGTCAACAGTTTTTTCGGAAGTAAAGTTAGAGATGTTTCAACGTTTGTCTTTAATGGTCCCTTTCTTCTTGTTTATTATTATAGAATCGGCTGGAGTGGCTAAGTTGTTAAATTCAAAAACGTTTTAGTTATAGTAAAGGCAATTAGCTGTAAAATAATATTACATTCTGTAAGTAAGTGTTTTCTCGAGGGATTAATTCTGTTTTACCAAATTCAATAGAGGCTACTATATACTAAACACGCAAGCGGAAATAAACAAAATTAAAAAAGCGTTTGTAGTTTTGATTTATTGTGTACCTTTGCACCGAAATTTAGAGAGCATAAATTTTATATAGTATATAAGGTATGATGATGGCACAAAAATCTATTAAGTTTTTATT
>Ga0209395_1000220_pt1 | contig 86157 bp, 74 predicted proteins | sample GOMGulsemesocosm_3_FD_184635 | JGI IMG/M metagenome (GOLD analysis project Ga0209395, IMG submission 184635) | Methane-oxidizing microbial communities from mesocosms in the Gulf of Mexico - GOM9D Gulf of Mexico (SPAdes) (version 2) | ecosystem: Environmental > Aquatic > Marine > Cold seeps...
AAATCGAGTTTTGGACGGAAATAGCGGTAAAAAGAAGGTGTTTTAGAATGAAAAATGAGAAAATTTCAAAAAAATCAGTAAAATTTCTTTTACAGAAAATTTTCTAACTTAATCAGAGGTTCCTTAAGGAAGCTCTGATCAAGTCCAACTAGTTTTAGCTTGCTAAAACAGCCGCTAAATTCTAACCAACTTAATCAAAGGCTACTTAAAAACATGGCATCCCCATAACTAAAAAAACGATATTCCTGTTTAATAGCATGTTGATAGGCATTCATTACCGACTCATACCCTGCAAAAGCAGAAATCAACATCAATAATGTGGATTCAGGCAAATGAAAATTGGTTAACATCGCATCAACTGATTTAAACTGATAACCTGGTGTAATAAATAAATCGGTATCGCCAAACCCGGCTTCTAACTGACCTGACCGAGAAGCTGATTCCAATGCTCTGACCGCAGTCGTCCCTATTGCAATAACACGTCCACCATTTTCTCTAGTCTGCTGCACGGCCTCAACTGTTTCCTGGTCAACTGAATAATACTCTTTATGCATGATATGTTCTGACAAATCATCTACTTTAACGGGGCGGAAGGTACCACTACCAACATGCAGGGTTACAAAAGTCTGTTTCACCCCTTTTTGTAAAAGTTGATCAATGGTCTTTTGATCAAAGTGTAATCCAGCGGTTGGGGCTGCAACTGCCCCCGCCTGTTTGGCAAAAACCGTCTGATAACGTGTTAAATCTTCTTCATCATCTGCTCGTGTTATATAAGGGGGGAGTGGAATATGCCCTATTTGCTCTAACAAATCCAGAAAGCTATTGTCTTCATTAATTTCCAGACAAAATAAATCACTCTCTCGCCCAGTTACCCGACATGAAAACCCATTATCCAATTCAATAATACTGTCAGGCTTAGGTGATTTACTTGACCGAATATGAGCGAGCGCATGATGCTCATCCAACACTCTCTCAATTAAAATTTCAACTTTCCCCCCCGTTTGCTTCTTACCATAAAGTCGCGCAGGAATTACTTTGGTATCATTTAAAACTAGCAAGTCATTTTCATTAATTAAATCAACAAAATCGACAAATTGCTGATCCTTTATTTCTCCCGTTACTTTGTCCATACAAAGCATACGACTAGCAACCCTTTGTGTTAACGGTTTTTGGGCGATCAAATGCTCTGGCAAATGATAATTAAAATCACTTTTTCTCATAATCCAACTTTACTGGTAAATCAAACACTTACACCCAATCATTCCCGCATACCCTGTTAATGGCATGCCGTAGAGCATAACTTGAAACGGCCTATTATATCAGCTCATCCTATAAAATAGGCTTAGCGCTATTTACAAAGCCCTCTCAACTCTTTCAATAACACAGTAATCTTTTCCAGTTCAATATCCTCATCTGAATGCACCAATGCCAACAGTTTTCTATATCGGGTAATAGGCTTCTCAGAGGCATTTAGCCAGATACTCACCTTACCTTCAGAACTTCCCGCTTTTTCTTGTAACGCAGCTAAAGCCAAATAACAACAAACTGAATTAAATTCTTCTCTCGCGGTTCTTCTTGCCAATGACTCCCAAACCGTTTTATCAGGTAAAGAATTAATTTTATTGCGTATCCATAATAAATCCAGTTCTGCCATTAATTCAAAGAAAATCTGGGCACAACTTTGTAATGAACTTTTAGTTTGCTGATTAAGCCAAATGACATTTAGACATAAATACAACGCATCCAGAGTAACAACCTTTAGCGCCAACTTATCAGGCACACCTTTTTTGATACAGCGATTAATCTTATTGTTTATCTCTTTATTAGCTGATTCAGATAAAAAAGATGATAAACCAACTTTTAATTTAGCAATCCCTTTAACGTAAACTTCTACATCTACACTTTCCTGATCTTGACTTAAAAACCAATGCATTGCTCTTTCGACCGTTTGCCCAATTCCTTCCAGCATATCTGCCTCGGCAGTACCATCCAAGCTTACCTCAGGAGATTCCAGTTCAGTCCATAGATCAGCAATAGCAAAGGTACTACAGACTTGTGTGTATACTTTGAAAATTGAAACAATTGAACATCCCGTTGCCTCAATAAGTCTGAATGCTAACACCATCCCCATCCGGTTAACAAAGCTGTTAACTAATCCATTAGCCACTATTTCTTGTGCCAAACAATGTTTTTTAATTTCTTCAGGAAAGTTTTCTTGTAACTGATCAGGAAAATAGCCCATTAATTCCTGCTGAAATAGCATTTCATCCAGCGCATCTAATTCCAGCAATAATTTTTGCTTTAATACCTGCTTGCTATACGCCAATAACACTGAAATTTCAGGTCGCGCCAAGCCAAGCCCTTGCTGAAACCTTTCTTGTAATTCATCATTTTCTGGAATCGATTCGAGTGATCTATCAAGATGACCACTTTTCTCCAGAATTTCTATGAGCCATTGAACATCATTTAATTTCTTGATTGAACTTAGCTCAATCATAGTAATCGCACGATTCTGATAATAGTTATGCTTTAGTACCAGTTCTCCCACTCGTTCAGTCATTGATTCTAATAACTTATTTCGTTGTTTTTCTGTTAGATCACTTTGTACCACCAAGGAATTAACTAAAATTTTTATATTAACTTCATGATCAGAACAATCAACACCTGCCGAGTTATCAATTGAATCCGTATTAATAAGTCCACCATGAACTGCATATTCAATTCGCCCAGCCTGAGTGAAACCTAAATTCCCCCCTTCACCCACTAATTTGCAACGCAACTCGCGCCCATTAATTCTAACCGTATCATTGGCTCTATCACCCACATCAGGATTCTGTTCTTGAGTTGATTTAACATAAGTACCAATTCCACCATTCCAGAGTAAATCGACGGGAGCAGATAATAACAATTTAATCAATTCATGCGGAGTGACCCGTTCACTATGTATATTAAGCCTTTTTTGAACTTGAGCCGTTAGGGGAATTGACTTTAAGGTTCTGGAAAATACACCCCCCCCTTTAGAAATAACCGCCTTGTCATAATCAGACCATTTTGATTTAGCTAATAAAAATAAGCGCTGGCGCTCCTTAAAACTTTGCTCTGGGTCTGGGTCTGGATCAAGAAAAATATATTCATGATCAAAAGCACCAATCAACTTAATTTGTTTTGATAATAACATCCCATTACCAAATACATCACCCACCATGCCGCCTATCCCAACCACCGTAAAGGGTTTTTCTAAGTGATTAACACCTAAGCGATTGAAATGGTGTTTAACCGATTCCCAGGCACCTCGTGCAGTGATACCCATCATTTTATGATCGTAACCAACCGAGCCACCCGAGGCAAAAGCATCCCCCAGCCAAAAACCATACTGAATAGAAATGGCATTGGCATAATCTGAAAAAGTTGCCGTTCCTTTATCTGCAGCCACCACTAAATACGAGTCATCCTCATCGTAGCAAATACATGCATCTGGCTTAACAATTTCACCAGATACACGATTATCAGTTAAATCCAGCAAACCCTGTATAAGCACCTGATAACAAGCAATGACTTCTTTAGATTTTTCTTCAAAACTTTGCAGCTCTTGCAGGCGTTTTACAATAAACCCACCCTTTGCTCCAGTAGGAACAATCACTGCATTCTTAGTCATTTGCGCCTTCATTAAGCCCAGAACTTCTGTTCTAAAATCTTCGGGTCTGTCTGACCATCGCAAACCACCCCGCGCAACAGGCCCCCCTCGTAAATGTATGCCCTCAACTCTAGGCGAATAAACAAAAATCTCAAAATAAGGGACAGGGGATGGAATATCGATTATTTTTGATGAATCAAACTTTGTTGAAAAATACGGTGTCCCTTCACTATCAAGTGGGGTTTTAAAGTAATTAGTCCTGACGGCTGCCTGTATTAAATTTAAATATCGCCTTAATATTTTGTCTTCATCTAATGACTTAACCTGATCAATCGCCTGTTCAAGGGTTTTATATAACTCACGACTACTATTTTCTTGTTGTTTTAATGAAGGATCAAATCGCTGAATAAAATAATGGGTTAATAACCTAACAACATCTGGGTTGTTGGCTAAAACTGTTTCCACGTAGAGTTGACTAAAAGCCATTCCAATCTGGCGTAAATAGAAAAAATAAGCTCTAAAAACATTAACCTCTTGCCAACTTATCCCCGCACGCAAAACCAGCTGATTAAAACCATCATTTTCTATTTTCCCAAACCAGCATTGCTCAAAGGTCTCTTCAAAACAGGGTTGTAAATTTTTTAAATTGAGTAAGTTGATTTCAACATCCAGCATTAAAGAGAAATCATGCATCCAAAACACATCAGAACAGCCTTTTTTTATAATTTCATAAGGCCTTTCATCACAAACTTTAACCCCCATATTTTCCAGCATAGGCAAGCTTTTCGACAATGTTGCCTGTCCTTTACTAAATAATTTAAAACGTAACGTTTTCTTTGCAGATGCAGTAAGAGGACTATAAAGTAAACTCTCAGCTTCTGAATTGTTGGCAATTAAATACTCAACTTTTTCAATATCCAACAAAGCGGTTCGACTGGAAATATCCTCTCTATAAGCCGCTGAAAACCCTTCATAATAATTATTAAACAGCTGATAACCCTTTGCTTCACCATGATAGTTATGCAGCTCTTCTTGTAACTCATCATTCCAGTCAGCTAGTGCTTCAATAATTTGCTCTTCAATTTCCGCCGCATCATATTCAACACAACAACCTTTAGCACTATGAATAATGAAATGTAATCTGGCTAAAATTGATTCTGATAGCTGTACACTAAACTCTACATTTTTCGCTTTAAAAATATCGACTAAAATACTCTCGATTTTTTGCCGTGTTTCCGTGTTATAACGATCTCTGGGTACAAAAACCAGTAATGAAGCAAAATAACCATACACATCATGACGAATAAAAACCCTAACTCTCTGGCTCTGCTGCAATTGCATCATGCCTTCTGTAAAATCCAATAAAGAGTCAAAGCTTGCTTGAAACACCTCATCTCTTGGTAATGACTGCAAGGTAAAGGCTAAAGTCCTGGCTCTATGCGAACCCTGTTTAAAAGAGAACCTTTTTTGCAGTTTCTGTATTTTCGTAGAAATCATGGGAATTTCATTTAACAAACAAAAATAGGCAGTCGAACTATATAAGCCTAAAAATCGTTTTTCACCGATCACCTCTCCAGAATCGTTGTATTGCTTAATACCAATATAATCCATAAAAACAGGACGGTGAACCGTTGCCTTTGATGTTGCCTTGGTAATCATTAAAGGCTGCTTAGTATTAATGACTTTAAATGCTTGTTCAGCTATTGGAATCACATGATCATCAGGCACTTGCACGATTGAATCACGCAAAATTCCTAAGCCTGTTCCAGGAATAGCTCTAAAACCGAACTCATCCTCATGTTTTATAATTTCATATTCACGGTATGCCAAAAAAACAAAATGATTATCATGTAACCATTGCAGAAATTCCACCTCATCACTGCATTGCTCCTTCAACACATCAGATTGCTTAAGCTCAGCAATCACATTCTGCATTTTAGTTAAACAGGTCTTCCAGTCTTCCGTTGTGGCTCTTACATCAATTAACACTCGGTTTAAAGACGTTTGCAATACACCCATCACTGCGGGGTCACTTTGTCGATCAATTTCCAGATGCATTAAACATTCTGTTGAAACATCTTTTTTTGTACTGTCAGAATCAGCAAAAGATAAGAATTTTCCTTTACTATCTCTTTCAATTGAATAAACGGGATGAATAACCAGGTGGTTAGTAAAGCCTTGCCGATTAACTTCCATGCTGATTGACTGAAGTAAAAAAGGCATATCATTAACGACTACTTCGATAATAGTATGTTTTGACTGCCAACCATGCTCTTCCAGTGTTGGGTTGTACACCTTTATTTTTTGGTCTGAAGAAAACTCTAATGCTAAATTCCAGTGCGACAATACTGCACCGTATAAATCCTCAATAACAATTCGGTATGACTCATTAAAAATAACAGATTGATAATATTGTCTTGCAAACTCTACCAGCAGTTCAGCCTGCTCCTTTTGCAATTTTTTTCTAATATAGCTAAATAAATCAGTTAATAATTTCTTATTTGCTTTATTCACCATGATTTTGTCTTTCCTTTATCAAATTCATACTAGAAGCCTATACCTAATAGTAATACATCTAGCCATCATAAACCTGAATAAATCTTTAATAAGATGTTCAACCCTACTGTTGACATAGCCCTACCATTTAATTATCAAATACAAAATATCATTTAATGATAAAAAACCAAAAAAGCCCATGAGTGATGACACTTACGGGCTTTTTAAAATATTCTAATGCCAAAAGACATAAAAGATCATGGCTATGACTCAATCTCAGGTTAAAACAAGATGAGATGAGAGTATAGAATACTGTAGAGCGGACTTCAGTCCTCTATCAAATAAGCGCCTACGTTGATGTAACGACGGAATACAACCGCATTCGTTCATAAGTTCCCACTGAGTCAGTGGGAACTTAAAAAACTACTTACACAGTCACCGCTTCGGTTTTCTATTATCAAATACAATTTTCACAATATGCTATTGTTATTTTGATCCGCCTATAGGATTGGCGAAGAGAATCCCCCAGACAAAGTCAATTTGTACGCCTTCATATGTTGGCGTTGACCCAGGATTATAAAACCAATCAGGATTAGGCGCTCCATGCGCGGACCTGTTATAGCCAGTCAGATTAAGCCCTCTAACAAACCCAGCACCGTTGTTATAAGGTGTTCCATCGCCTTTAACTGCAGCCTGAACATGACATGATATACAAGAAGAACTGTTTACAAATCCACCTTCGGTAACAGAGTTCCCCAGAATTGTAGGATAGCCGTAAACGGTAGTAAAATTGACCTGAGAACCTTTTAAGCGGTAACTCAGCCAGCCTTTATCGTTAACTGATGGAACCTTCTTGTTTGTACTCTTTTCTTGTCCGATACCAAGCTGTTTAAAAACAGCCTTCAATACTTCAGTTTGTGCGCCACTTTTATACTTTTTTCCAGTAATAAATTCTGGCTCAGCTTGCTTTAGTCCATCGCTCGCCACATGAGGCTGAGTGAAGTTCTTATGATAACCAGCAGGCACTTTATCAGCACTCTCATGCCCGAAGGAATCATTACATCCTGTGTAATCACATCGACCTAAATTATCTACATGCTCCATTGCAAACCATACCCAGTTTGGCACATCCTTGGATGCAACGGTCATGGCAACCAGATAATGCATCCCTTTCTTAAACACTGGCGCATCATTATCACCAACATTTGTTTCAATTTCCATGGTGATGTATGGATTGGCCTTATTTTGTTTTAACCCTAATTGCTTTGCTCTATCCTCATGTAACCAGTCGGCCTTGAACATAACTGAACCATATGGAAATTGCACCTCGGTAACCCCCCCTTCCTTCTCTGAGACCGTGTATGGTGCATCATTATTTACCATTGAATTTGCACGGCTAAAAACCTGACCCAGGCCTTCCTGGTTATATAGGTTGTTGTTGAAAATATAATCCAGCATGGGTTTATTTCTAAAAACCATTTCCGCATCTTCTTGCCGAATTATGCGGCCAGGGTCAGACATATTTAATTTTTCATATTTTTTGGAATGATAGTTATTAGTTCGTTGTTTGAATGATCGCTGCCCAACAACTCTATTCTTTGGCTGCTTATCTCCAGCTGTAAAATCACCAGGATAGTAAGGACAGTTTTTACCAGGATTATTGGTATCAGAATACCCTGGATTCGTTTTTGAATCAGGATCGCAACAGCTACTCTTATCTGTTTGCCCATCCGTACATAATGGCAAAGGCTTTTCCGGAAATGAATAGCCGTCGTAAGCCCAGTTTGCCCAGAATTTTGCTTGTATAGCTTCTAAAAATACTTTCCACGACCATGCGTCGGGACAAGCCATTGCAGGGTTGCTTATCTCTTTTGGAAATACTATCAGGCCATTTTTAACGGCCATATTTTCACAAGCAGCAGAATCTCTTTTGTTTGCCTGTAATGAAACGGCATAATCAATCTGGTTAGGTTGGCTGTAGGCAGTTTCTAAAAATGACAACGAAAAGAGAAATACTGATATAAATAAAATAAACCTATCTTTAAACATTAAAATATCCTCAAAGGTTGATCTGTTATAAGTTTTGATAAAAACATCGGAAAAATGGGTATGGAGTTAATGAGGGTTTGTAGTGATTCCTGGTAGGCCGCTACAATTTTGATCTTGCACCTGAAAAGTTCCTTCTGGGGGGTAAGGGTTAATATTAGCAAACTCAAAAGGACCACCGAGTAAAACAAAGCTAAATTCAGCACCATCTTTTTGAGCAGAGCCATGGCAGCCATTACAGCCTCCGGCTGTTTTTTGCTGATAATTACCCTGACTATCTGGTGCATAAAGGTTTTTATTATCAGGAAGAGGCAGGTCAGTTTTAAAGTTTTGTCCACCAGAAAAAACTTGCAAATTACAATCAGACTCCGTAGCTAAATTTGCCAGAAAGTATTCCTGAGCAGTCACACCATCAACCCCTGGAGCGTTTGTCGACTTAACCTGAACACCGGTCACCCTATAATTGGCAAGAAAAACATCACTCCCAAACTGACTTTTGAGTTGTTTTTGAAAATAAGTATTTAACTCCTCAATTTCAGAAGGAATAGCATATTGCCTGATAACATTCCTTATTCCCTTCTGATTCGGATAAGTAGGACTCAGGCCAGTGAGATCATTAATCGATTGGAATGACTTATCGGAGTTAGTAATATGTTCAAAAGTGGTAAAGACGAAGGTTGGAACCGTTGGTGTTTTATGAATGATATGTAGACCTAGCAGCATGAACTTTGCATTTAAATAGACTCCATTTGCATAATAAACCCCTTCTGACATAAGGTACTGAGCTTCCTTACCTGTATCAATATTCGGGTCATACATACGCCAAGTCGCTTTAACCTCGATTGAACCCGAAGGGTATGAAACATATTCTGCACTGCCTGCGGGTATCAGCGGCTTATTTTCACTGAGGTAGACTGCTGTTTTTTTAGTCTGCTTATTTTTTATTGCTGTATCTTGAAGGCCATTTGAGCGAATGTAGTTGTATACCTTCTGATTAAGTTTTGCTTCATAAAGGATAGGCTGCTTATTTGCTCGGTAAAACATTTGCACATTACCGACTTCAACCGACTCATCTAAATTTGTGAAAAGATTAAACTTACTTGAAGGAGTCCCCGGGGTAGGCTGATTTTTATAACTATAGGTAACAGCTGAGTCAAATTCAGGCAGCCTGTTTATCGGTGATATACCAGCCGGGGTAGTCGAAAAATTATATGGCAGGGCTTCAGATCTATGCTTAAAGGTTTGCCATACAGCAAGTCTATTTTTGGAACCTGGACTTACTGTTGAATCAGCAACGCCTCGATTATACCCGGATGCATTTCCCAATTGTATTTGTGCCGGCCAATTAAGAGCAACAAATTCTTGCCAGGCAAATTTAACTTTTTCGGCTGTTGTAGCCTGAAGCCCTCCGGGGATATCTGAGGGAACTGTCGATGTAAAGCCTTCAGTCATCACTTTAGGATCAGGTAAACTTTTTGCATTGCCAAAAGGTATCCCCCCCAATACAAAACAAGAACTGATGGTAAATAATAAAGAGGCCTTTCCTATTTGTTTGTTTATTTTCATTTTTCTTTTCCTTTTTTAAAACAGAAATATCTTTGTTGATAGCTGAGTTGTCGTTTTCTTATCTATCAACACCCCTTATTAGTGGGGAAGCCGAAGTATTTATATAATGTACTTCTATGATATTCAGTTATATTTCAATCAATACATAATGACTTTAACTCAGCAAGGTTTAACTGTTTCACCTATACACATTCCACTATTGTAATGAACCATAGGTGCCGTATTTATTGTTACCTGAGCATCTGCCTCAAATAACACGATGATGTCAGAACCTCCAAATAGGAAATAGCCAAACTCATCGCCTTTATTGAGATAACTTCCGACTACAGCAGGCATATTAACGGATGAAACCTGAGCCATGCCTATAGGTATTACTGCAACCAGGCCAATAGGTGAATCTAATATCAACAACCCTCTGGTTTGAGAAAATTCATATCCATCGCCTGATCCATCTGGCGCATCAAAAGTGCCATCTTCTTTAATAACGACGTTTAAAAAAACTTTTTCTTGAATGGCCCGAGACTCCAAAACAGTGCCTCGTACTGGAGTATGAAAGCGGTGATAATCATTTGGCCCTAGAAAAGCATGATAAAACGTACCGCCACTAAAGCGACCTTGATACGGACTGCCATCTAACAACTTTTCTATCTGATAGTTATGAGTATGTTTTATTTTTACAACCGAATCACTGCTAATAGCAAATTTCGCTTTAAATGTTGAGTCTGCAGGTGAAACAATAATATTGTCACAAAACATGCCTGCAACCGACCTCATACCAGGGTTCATCTCACGGGCAAAAAACTGATTAAATGTTTTCCATCCACTCGGGCTATTCGGTTTATCAGTAGAATATTTATCTCTCGGTGTATAAGCTTCTGCTGGCATTAAATACTGGAACATTTTAAATGCAGGATCATCAATAAATGACTGTAAAGTATGCTCATCAATAGATGCTGGTGTATTTAAAAAATATCCCCAGTCATTAGCTACATGCACCATCCAATCATTAAAAACCTTGTTTGTTTGTAGCTCTCTGCCATCAGTCTGATCCAATAACCAGTAAAACTTAACCAGCTGAAAAAACACTTCTTGGTTAAATATCTCGCTGGGGCGCATATCAGAATCGTAGCCTTTGTTATATTCATGAGGCTTCCAGCTAACGAACCAATCTAAGTATTGATAATATTCCTCAATTGTTGTGGCTGGATGTAGCATAAAACGCTGATAAAATTCTTTATTTAAATTTTGTTCCGCTTTTTCATGGGCTTCTTTAAGAGAGCCCTCTAGTAATACTTTTAAGTTATTATTTTCACTTAATAATTTATCCAAGACCTGGACTATTTCTTTAGATGTATGGCATTGACAGAGCTCTGACGGTAGCTGAATTTCATCACTTATCTCTCTTGACATCACATTTCCTCTTTTATAATTATTTTATTATTGACTCAGATATAATCGCCAACATTCTAAAAACTTTATTTGCGATTAAACGACCCGACTATTCATTCCAGTCAGGAACCACATTAAGCGCCATCTCTTTAGTATTTTTGTTGTACATAAGCACCGTATCTGCACTAATCATATTTGAATCAGCCAGTGCTAGCCCATATTCACCAACCAGTGTGCCATCACCATGTATCGTATTTGCCGGGGTATATAAAGCGTAACCATAAGGAATTCTAAAGGCCGTAAAATTGAACTCTGTTTCGGAAAGTCGCTTTCCAATAACGATATATCCACCACATTTGTTTGATAAAGGAATGTGGATATGAGGAAACTGATGAGTCTCTACAAAGATCCCGCCTCCCCCGTGTTTTTGCATTAAGAAATCTTTTTTGTAGATACTTTTATAATCGTACTTCATCATGACGATATCGCACTGTTCTGACCTAACAGTTAAGCTACTGTTATTATCGATTAGCTCAAGCCCATAATGTTTGACATTCTCTTTTGTGGCAGTAACGGTGGGAATTTCGAAGTTATCAGGCAGCAGTAGCGCTCCCATCCTGCCAAAGACGTTTCCACTACTGCCTGCAACGACTTTGATATTATTTTCTAATGCTTCTGTGGCTGTGTACCACGTTGCTTTTACCCTGATCATATCGGGTATTTTTGTATCAGGCGTCATACCACAGTCCAATTGATTATCAATCGTCCAGTTAGTCACTCCTTTTTCAATAAAAGCCATACCTGCATCAGTGCTAAGAGCAATTCGATCTTTATCTGGCTGGCCATCTTTTACCGCATATCGAGTTATATCCACACTTTCTATTACTGCATCTCTTAACATTGTTGTTTCAAAATACACTGGAATATTAATTTTCTCACTCATCTACCCCTCCTTTTAAGTTGTTTTCAATAAATAAGGCGCCTCTAATTAAGTCTGGGCATAAAGTACAAATTCACGACTTGATTAGCGATTTCTTATAGAAAGAGTAGCTAGTGTTTTAAAATAAATAAAGATAGAATAATAGAACTGTCTGTTATATAAAATCGAACAATAATGATCAAATATATGCGCCACATGGTCACTTTTTCTCATATCGTTGAAACGGGGGGCATTAGTGCGGCAGCGAAAAAACTAAAACTGTCAAAATCTGTTATCAGCCAACAATTAAAAGCGCTTGAACATGAATTAGGCATATCCTTGCTAAACCGCAACACCAGACAGCAAGTTTTAACCCCGGCTGGACAGGCATTTTATAAGCAATGTAAACAAATCAATGAAATCGCCCAGCAGGCATGGGAGGATGCCAGAGAAACACAGCAACTTGCTTTGGGCTCAATATGTATTAGTGCGCCCAATGCGTTAATGGAACCTATTGTTGCACCGGCAATGGGTCAATTGATACGTCGACACCCAGGAATAACGCCAACATTACTCAGTAATGACTGTCGTGCAGACCTTATTAAAGATAAAATTGATCTGGCTATTCGAGTTGGAAAGATGCCTTCCAGTGACTATAAACAGCGTAATTTAGGGGGATTTAAGGATGTTTTGTGCGCTACCCCAGATTATATTAATAACAACGATATTAGTTCTCAGCTATTATCAGGCAACTCTAAGTTCAACTACGTATCTAACAGTTGGCAGGGCGCTCATATTAAGCACACTCTTTTTCACAAAACGACAAAACAATCGATCCAGCTTTCCTTCACAGCCAACCGCTTATGCAACTCACTACCTGCAGTTGTTGCCATGGCTAAAGCAGGAAGTGGCTTGGCATTACTGCCCGACTTTGTGTTAAATAAGCATAACCAAGAGTTGACAGAAGTTTTACCTGACTTCGAATGCAAAGCAGTACCTATTTTTGCTGTACATGCCTTTGCCAATAGCACACCAACGTTGGTAAGGCTCTCTATCGAAGCCATCAAACAAGAGATAGCATATGGCATGGGCAATTAGTATTCCTATTTTAATTGATCATAAGACCCTTGATGAGAATAACCGTGGAAACACTCATTGAGTCGCGTTTTCCCTAAAAAACCAGATAATGACAAGTAAGCTGTTTCATTAAAATCATCAAAAATAGTATTTCCATAAAACTAATTATCAGTTTTACTGAAAACTTCAATGTTAATCTATCACCATTACATTCTACTGTTTTAACAACAGCTTTTCTTTACTCTAGAAGTAATCAGAGGCTCCTTAATAACACTGGAACAGCCTCCTTTACTACACAGCACAACCACTTAAATTAAAAAATACATTTTATATTCAAAAAAAAAGCCCATAAGTGATGACACTTACGGGCTTTTTTAAATTTGTCTAACGCTAAAAAGACTAAGTAATAGAAAGCATATTATCCAAAGCTTTTTTAGCTAATACAGCTTCCTCAGCGTCTACGGTAATTTGATTAACCACATGTCCTTCAACCAGATTTTCCAATACCCAAGCCAAATGCTGTGGATCTGTTCTAAACATAGTTGAACACATACTTAATGTTGAAGACATAAAATGTACATTCTTGCCTTGATCTTTACATTCTTCATGTAAACGATTCACCAAATTAAGCTCTGTTGCGACTAGCCAGCGCGTATTAGGCTCAGCGTCTCTAACCACTTTTAGAATATTCTCAGTAGAACCAATATAATCTGCTTTTTGACAGACTTCAAAACAGGCTTCAGGATGCGCTATAACTTGTGTTTCTGGATATTTCTCTTTAAATTCATCAATATATTCAGGTTGAAATACTTGATGCACAGAACAAAAACCATTCCATAAAATGATTTTAGCATCCTTGATTTGCTGTTCTGTTAGCCCGCCATTCGGTTTACCAAATTGCCAGACCACAATCTGTTCTAATGGAATACCCATTAAAAACCCAGTCGTTCGTCCTAAATGCTGATCAGGAAAAAATAAGATTTTTTCACGTTTAGCAAAGCTCCATTCCAATACTTTTTGAGCATTTGATGAGGTACATACAATACCCTCATGCTTACCACAAAAAGCCTTCAAATCAGCAGCTGAATTAATATACGTTACAGGTGTAACGGTATTATCTGCATCAATCACTTGTGACAGCTCATCCCAACATTTTTCAACATTGGTGGCATTAGCCATATCAGCCATAGAACAACCGGCTGCTAAATCAGGCAATATGGCGATTTGTTCAGGGCGAGATAAAATATCTGCCACTTCCGCCATAAAGTGCACACCACAAAAAACAATATACTCTGCTTCTGATTCTGCTGCTTCACGCGATAGTTTTAGTGAATCACCTGTAATATCTGCATGTTTAAACACTTCATTACGTTGGTAATGATGGCCTAAAACAATACAGCGTTTACCAAGCTTTTCTTTAGCCGCAATAATACGGGCATCGCATTCTTCATCATCAAGTAATGCATAGTTCTGGATGGGTAATGGTGTAGAAGTCATAATATTTTATTCCTCATATACTATAGAGGAAATGTAGGTTGGATTAACGATAGCGTAATCCGACATGCTTGAAAAAAGGTGGATTACGCTATCGCTAATCCACCCTACGAAATGGCAGCTCTTATTTAGCTTCTTCTTTCTTTCCAGCTGGCTGGCGTAATTTAATACCTAATTCGCGTAATTGCACATCACTAACTACAGCGGGTGAGTCCATTAAAGGACAAGCTGCAGTTTGTGTTTTAGGGAATGCGATAACATCTCTGATTGAAGCAGAGCCGGTCATTAACATCACTAAACGGTCTAAACCGAAAGCCACACCACCATGAGGAGGACAACCGTACTTCAATGCATCTAATAAGAAACCAAATTTATCCTGAGCTTCTTCTTCACTAATGCCTAAAATATCAAATACTTTAGATTGCATAGCCGTTTTATTGATACGAATTGAACCACCACCCACTTCACAACCATTTAAAATCAAATCATAAGCACGTGATAAAGCTTCACCTGGGTTAGCTTGTAACTCTTCAGCCGAGCAGCTAGGTGCTGTAAACGGATGATGAATTGCATTCCAACGCTGGTTTTTATCATCCCAGTCAAACATTGGGAAATCAATCAACCATAATGGTTTCCAGTCGCCTTCTGCCAAACCACGGTCATGGCCTACTTTAACTCTTAAGGCACCAATTGCTTCATTAACAATATTAGCTTTATCCGCGCCAAAGAAAATTAAATCGCCTGTTTGAGCTTCAGTTTTAGTTAATACACTTTCCCATACTTCAGCGGGTGCAAATTTAACAATCGGTGATTGCAAGCCTTCTAGCCCCCCATCACGATCATTAACTTTGATGTAAGCTAAACCTCTGGCACCATAAATACTGACGAATTTAGTTAAACCATCAATTTCTTTACGACTTAAATCTGATCCACCCGGAATTCTTAATGCAACCACTCGACCCTTGGGATCATTTGCAGGACCTGAGAAGACTTTAAAGTCTACCTCTTTCATATCGTCTGCAATATCTACAAACTGTAGTGGAATGCGTAAATCTGGCTTATCAGAACCATATAAACGCATGGCTTCTGCATAAGTCATCACAGGGAATTGATCCCCTAAATCAACATCAATGACATCTAAGAATAATTTTCTAATCATTCGTTCCATCGTGCCCATGATTTTATCTTCATTCATGAACGATGTTTCAATATCAATCTGAGTAAATTCAGGCTGTCTATCGGCACGCAAATCTTCATCACGAAAACAACGCACGATTTGATAATACTTATCCATCCCTGCAACCATTAACAACTGTTTATACAGCTGTGGTGACTGAGGTAAAGCAAAAAAAGCATTTTCATGAGTACGACTAGGGACAATATAGTCACGCGCACCTTCTGGTGTTGCTTTAGTTAAAATGGGAGTTTCAATTTCAAAAAAGTCTTCATCATCTAAAAAATTACGCAAATTACGTGTCACATCACGACGTACACGCATGTTTTTTTGCATTTCTGTACGACGTAAATCAATGTAACGATAACGCAAACGCATTTCTTCGTTAACTTCTATATCACTTTCAATTGGAAATGGAGGGGTTTCTGATTCATTCAGTACATCAATTTGACTGACTAAAATTTCAATTTCACCTGTCTTCATATTAGAGTTAACAGTACCTTCTAAACGATCTCTGACAACACCTTCTACTCTTAAGACATATTCACTACGCACGCTTTCAGCAATGGCAAAGGTTTCTGCTGAATCAGGATTAAACACCACCTGAACCAAACCTTCACGATCTCTAAGGTCAATAAAAATAACCCCACCGTGATCCCTACGACGATGAACCCATCCACATAATGCTACGGTTTCACCTAAATGTTTTTTTGTTACTTCTCCGCACTTGTGCGTACGCATATTAATTCTCTATTTAAAAATTGAAACTTGTTCCTGATTTAAGTATGGGCTGAAGCTCATGATAATCAGGATCTTGTTTGTTAAAGTATAAAGCGGACTGAAGTCCGCCCTACAATATCCTAATATTAATGGTTATGGCCGCAACCACCACCAGAACAGCTATCGCTACTTTTTTTAGTCGACGCCTCTGCCCCACTTTTCTTTGAGCCACCTTTAAAATCTGTCTCGTACCAACCATTGCCTTTTAATCTAAAACCTGCTGCTGAAATCTTTTTCTTTAGCTCAGGTTCACTACATGCAGGGCAAGTAATTAAAGGCTCTGCACTCATTTTCTGCAAAGCTTCATGCTCGTCTCCACAAGCCTGACATTGGTATTCGTATATAGGCACAAGCCACTCCAAAAAAATAAAATATATCTATAAATGAGGACTCGAATTCATTTTTTCAAGCACTTTCTATAGAATAACCGACATATTCTAATAGAAAACACTTAAATAATGAACAAATTAACGCTGATTCAACCTGATGATTTACATTTACACGTAAGACACGGAGCTATTTTAAACACGGTGATCGCTCATACTGCCAATCAATTCGCCCGTGCGATTATCATGCCGAACCTTAACCCACCCATTTTAACAGTCGATCAAGCGCTTGATTACAGGGCCGAAATTATTAATGCTTTACCTAAGGGTTCAAATTTCAACCCTTTAATGACTCTCTATTTAACCAGCGCATTAACCGCTGATGAAATTAGAAAGGCGGCAAACGCTGAGCATGTTCATGCCATTAAATTATATCCTGCTGGGGCAACAACTAACTCAGATTCTGGTGTAAGTGATTTAAAAGCTATCTACCCATTACTTAAAACAATGGAAGAAGTTGATTTACCTCTATTAATTCATGGCGAAGTGACGCACCCAGAAAGTGATATTTTCGACCGTGAAAAAGAGTTTGTAGATTCTAGCCTTAGCGACATTGTTAAAAACTTTCCTGATTTACGTATTGTGGTAGAGCATGTCACCACCAAAGAAGCAGTTGATTTTGTATTATCGGCATCAGATAAAGTGGCTGCAACCATCACCCCTCAGCATTTATTATTTAATCGTAATGCTATTTTAGCTGGCGGGATTAAACCTCACTATTACTGCTTACCCATCATTAAACGCGAACACCATCGCCAAGCATTAGTTGAAGCCGCTACCAGTGGAAACCCTAAATTCTTTCTTGGTACGGATAGCGCGCCACATGTAACGGGTGCAAAAGAAAGTAGTTGCGGTTGCGCCGGTTGTTACAGTGCCTATGCCGCAATAGAACTTTATGCTGAAGCCTTTGAACAAGCTAATGCTTTAGATAAATTAGAAGGCTTTGCCAGTTTTTTTGGTGCTGATTTTTATCAATTACCCAGAAATACTCAATCAATTACTTTGCAAAAACAGCAATGGACAGTCCCTGAAAGCTATCCAGTAGGCGATACAACCATTACTCCACTTAAAGCCAATGAAGTTTTAAACTGGAAGCTACAAAGCTAAAAATCATAAAAGCACCTGATTAGCCATGACTTTCCTCCACTTTAGGAAAACCAACCTATCGACCCCGTCATTCCTGCATTTTCTTAGCAGGAATCTAATTTATTGCAAATAGATCCTCGACAAAGCTTGTGCCCACGCTTGACTGGGTAGACCTCGGGGATGACGCGTGACCGTTAGATTTATTTTTTTCTACTTAAATATGGCGGAAGCTCATGGGTTATCAGGTAAAATTATTAATTTCACATCAAAGCAAGTAACTCTTTAAAGATCCCACCATTTGTTGCTAATATTTGCTTTGGAAACACACCATCATTTCCTTTAAAATCAGTGACCGTGCCACCTGCCTCTTTTGCAATTAAAGCACCAGCAGCCACATCATATAAATTCAACTCCTGCTCCCAAAAAGCATCTACCTGGCCATCGGCAACTAAACATAAATCCATTGCCGCAGAGCCGAACCTGCGTTGCCCTGTGGTATTTTCTGCTATTCGACAAAAACGCTTTAAATTATTTTCAACTAAGTAAGAACGTAAGCAAGCAAACCCTGTTGCAATCATCGAGTCCGCTAAACTTGTTTCTGAGGAAACAGAGATAGCCTTACCATTTTTAGTTGCGCCTTTACCTTTTTCTGCAAGGTACAAATCATCTAAAGCCGGTGCATAAACCGAGCCAGCAACAAGATCACCTTCAATTTCTAATGCGACACTAATAGACCAAAAATACTGTCCCTTAGCAAAAGAATGCGTTCCATCAATGGGATCAACAATCCAGCGATTGGTTTGATTATCAGATTGCCCACTTTCTTCCCCCCAAAAGCCATATTCAGGATATGCTTTTTCCAGTGCGTCTTTTAAATACTGTTCAACAGCTACATCTGCATCTGTTACCAAATCCCTAGGGCTTTTCTTTATAACGCCCACCTTATCCAAATTATTAAAGTACTCCATTGCAACAGAGCCCGCTTCACGAACAATACTTTCTAAAACAGTGATAGAGATAGTCATTATTTAGCGCCTAAATATAAATTAAATTAAAAACTCAGATTTTTCATGGCCCGCTTCAATTAATGCTTGCATCCATTTTGGTGATACCCCTCTTCCAGTCCAGGTTTGAGACGAGTCATCAGGATTACAGTATTTAGCAGCTACCTTTTTGCCCTTACGGACCGGTTTGTCGCTATCATCAATTTCAACAGTCACTCCAATTGAAGCCGCCAGCTCTTTTATTTGAGAGATGACTTGTTTACGTTTCTTGGTTTTCTTTTCTTGCAAAGCACTCTCTGCTCTGTCAATAACTGCTTGTAATTCAGTTTCTGAAAGGTTGCTATATTCGGTCATATTACTCACACTAATGTTAATAAAAAAACATGACTATTAACTTATTACAAGTAAACTTAAAAAAGGACTTTAAAGCTAAATTTTAAGTAACCTGTGGTTTGTAAATAACCATGAAAAATAATATATAAATTATATCACCAGATAATATAAAACCAACCTAATATAACTAGTTAATCACTTCAAATTTAATTTCATTTAAAATAAAACCCTGCTTATCCACTAGTCTAACAGTCCACATACCAGTCTTTGAATAAGGTATTAATTTACTCGTTGCTGCTCGCCACCTATTCCCTAGAATACTAATTTTTCTTTTATATATTAATTTATCATTCCTAAACCACTGATGAAATAAATACTGCCCTTTCCTATTGATTATTTCAGTAAAATAATAAACATTTTTAGCCTTATCCTTATTAAGTATAAGTGGAAAAACCATATTATCCACAGGCTCTTTATTAATAATACTTGTTGTTAATAAAGCTCTTACAACATCTGTTATTGGAACCTTTATAGATTCCACTTCTGTTTCAATACTAATATCTTCTTTAGTATTCTCTGGCGACTTAGCTAAAACGATAGGTGATTTTTTATCAATATCTAATTCAATAGCCTTGGCAACAGGCTTTATTATTTCTTGCGGTTCTTTTTCTAATACTTTTTCTACAGGCTTAACATGACTCTTTAGGGTAGTATCAGAAGGAACGTTAATTGATTCATCATCAAATAAATAAAAAGGTAACAATATAAAAACAATAAGCAGGGTTATTGCAGTAACAATCCTCTTTGCATGCCATTCTGTGATCATCACAGGCTCGTCCCTACCCTGATTTAATCCTTTATATTTAACCTTAACGACTAATTTATTACTTTCTTGCATCAATTCTCTCTTCAATTTAGACATCATGGCTATGAACCAAACACAGCTTACGTATTGTAGAGCAGACTTTAGTCCGCCATAAAGACTATTATTGATAAATCAAGCTAAATTTAGCTCATCACCCTTAACATCAAATAGTGACTTTACTTGTCAAAATGCTGCCTACATTACAATCTGTCTAGTTATTTTATTTCAACTATCCTTTTCATTTGGTAATATACCACTTTAGCCCTACTATATACGTGCATATAGGATAGTTCTATTCATTCTATCGAAGTAGGCAAGCTCTGTAACTGTTTTAGCAACGCAGCTATCGGCACAAAATCAGCCGCTAGAAATCCGCAATCGTGGCCGTGCGAAGTATAGTTACCTTGCGAAGTCAATTACCCACAATCATGGAAAAATCGGAAACGACATGAGCAACCTGCTAAAACTATTTCAAGAGTCCTCTGCTCTCTATGGAAGTAATGCTGTTTTCATTGAAGATTTGTATGAAAAATATCTGGAAAATCCAGATTCAGTGACTGAAAGCTGGCGTTTAAAATTCGACAGTATTCACGATCAATCAACACACGAAACAGCTCATAGCCCTATTGTCAGTCGATTTGAAAAGCTTGCCACCGCAACTCAGGGAAGGTTGGCAAAATTACAAGGGTTTACTGAAGAAAGTGTTAAAAAACAATCTGCTGTTGCCCGACTGATCAATCATTATAGAGTCCGCGGCCATCAGATAGCAGCAAACAACCCTTTAGGTAAACAAGGCGAGATACCACCAGATCTGGAATTAGCGTATTACGGCCTAGCTGAGCCTGACATGGATACAGTATTCGATACAGGCTCCCTCTATGGCACGAGCAAACTCCCTTTAAAAAAGATCATTACCGCACTCAAAGAAATTTATTGTGGCAGTATTGGAACTGAATACATGCATATTGTTGATTCAGAAACCAAACGCTGGATCAAAAATAAACTTGAGGGCGCACAACTTACATCGTCAAACCCTACCACAGAAAAGAAGGCCTCTATTTTAAAGCTTCTAACCGCTGCGGAAGGCATTGAAAAATATTTACACCGCAAATATGTCGGACAAAAACGTTTTTCATTAGAAGGCAGTGAATGCTTAATTCCTGTATTAGATGAACTGGTACAACGCTCAGGTGAAATAGGCGTAAAAGAAATTGTCATTGGTATGGCTCATAGAGGACGTTTAAATGTCCTGATCAATGTATTAGGTAAAAGCCCTGCCAAACTATTTGGGGAATTTGAAGGAACACATACCTCATCCCCGGGGGTTATTACAGGTGATGTAAAGTATCACATGGGGTTTTCTTCTAATGTGGCAACACCAGGCAATCCAGTTCACTTAACCCTTGCCTTTAATCCATCTCACCTTGAAATTATCAACCCTGTTGTTGAAGGCTCCGTTAAAGCCAGGCAAGATCGCCAAGGTAAAGGCAGCATAGATACTATTATTCCTATTCTAATTCATGGTGATGCAGCCTTTGCAGGTCAAGGCATTGTGATGGAAACCCTGAATATGTCTGAAACCCGTGCTTTTTCCACTGGCGGTACCATTCATATTGTTATAAACAATCAAATTGGCTTTACCACCAGCAACCCTTTTGATGCCCGTTCAACTCAGTACTGTACTGATGTGGCAACGATGATTCATGCCCCCGTTTTTCATGTTAATGGTGATGATCCTGAAGCGGTTATGTTTGTCACTCAAATGGCCCTGGATTTTCGAATGAAATTCAATAAAGATGTGGTCATTGATCTCATCTGCTATAGACGCCTAGGCCATAATGAAGCGGATGAACCTGCCACTACCCAACCGATGATGTATAAGGTTATTCGTAACCTACCTTCTGTACGCGAACTGTATGCTAATAAATTAATCTCTGAAGGGGTTATTTCAGAGCAGACAGCCTTACAAATGGAAAAAGATTATCAACAGCTATTAGATGAAGGCAATCCAGTTTCTCGCCCGACCTTAAGTAATTCAAGTTATTGTTATTCAGATCAATGGAAAAAATATTACGCTCAGGAATGGGATGTCCCTTTTGAAGCCAGCATCTCGCTTGAGGAACTCAGGTTATGTAATGAAAAAATCCAGCAACTGCCTGCCGAATTTGAGTTACACCCCCGTGTTGTCAAAGTCATGGAAAACAGAGCAAAAATGTCAGCGGGTGCATTGCCACTAGACTGGGGTTTTGCTGAAAATATGGCCTATGCCAGTTTAGTCATCAAAGGTAAGGAAATAAGGCTGGTTGGACAAGATGTGGGGCGAGGTACATTCTCTCACCGTCATATTGCTGTGCATAACCAATTGAATGGCGACACTTACTTTCCCGTACAACATATGTCTGAAACACAGGGACGAGCACAGATTTTTGACTCCCTTTTATCAGAAGCAGGTGTTTTAGGGTTTGAATTTGGTTATAGCTCAACGGAACCAGAAAAATTAGTTATTTGGGAAGCTCAATTTGGCGATTTTGCTAATGGTGCTCAAGTGGTTATTGACCAATTCATTAGTTCAGCTGAAACCAAGTGGGGGCGTTTAAGTGGTTTAGTCATGCTACTGCCTCATGGTTTTGAAGGTCAGGGCCCTGAACATTCCTCAGCTAGACTAGAACGTTATTTACAACTTTGTGCAGATCATAATATACAAGTTTGCATTCCAACCACACCGGCACAAATATTTCATTTACTGAGACGACAACTGCTTAGGCCCTATCGCAAACCCTTAATTGTGATGAGCCCAAAGAGTTTACTAAGACACAAACTAGCGGTTTCAACATTAGAAGACCTGACCGATGGTGAGTTCCTCCCTATTATTCCAGAACAAGATGAGATTAATCCCAAACAGGTGACCCGCCTTATTATGTGTTCTGGAAAGGTTTATTATGATTTATTAGAGGCCCGTAGAAACGATGAGCTTAAGCATGTTGCCATTATTCGCATTGAACAACTCTACCCATTTCCTAATGATTTATTTAAAGCAGAAATCAATAAATACCCCAAAGTAGAACATATTATCTGGTGTCAGGAAGAACCTAAAAACCAAGGTGCATGGTATCAATCAAAACATCACTTTAATAATAATATAGATAAGGATATTACTATCTTTTATGCAGGAAGAGCCGCTGCCGCAGCACCTGCCGTAGGTAATTATATCGTCCATATTGAACAACAAAAAGCAGTCATTAAAGCCGCACTTTACGACGCAAACGAAGGAAATTTAACATGAGTTTAGAAATTCTGGTCCCTAGCCTGCCTGAATCCGTTTCTGATGCAACCCTTGCAACCTGGCATAAGAAACCGGGTGAGTTCGTTAATAAAAATGATAACCTGGTTGATTTAGAAACAGATAAAATTGTACTTGAAGTACCCGCACCAGAATCAGGTATTTTGACTAAAATCATCCAGCAAGATGGCGCTATTGTCGTAACAGGTGATGTATTAGCTTTATTAGACACCGAAGCGGCCGAGAAAACAGCATCAGAGTCAACTGACGCTGATGAACCCGAAGCTGAAGAGATGCCTTTAAGCCCTGCTGTTAGACGTATTTTACAAGAAAATAATATTGACCCTCATGCCGTTCATGGCTCAGGGAAAAAAGGCCGCCTGACCAAATCAGATATTCTAGAATATATTGAAAGCCATAAAGAACAAAAAGCCGCCGCCGTTCAAGTAAAGCCAGTAGAAACGCCCGTCATAAAACAGCAAGCAATTCCACAAGATGCACCTGCAGTCTCTTCAAGCTTCCGCCCTGAACAACGCGTCCCCATGACTCGCCTACGTGCAAAAGTTGCTGAACGACTACTCCAGGCACAACAAAATGCAGCGATGTTAACGACCTTTAATGAAGTTAACATGCAAAGTGTCATCAACTTAAGAAACCAATATAAAGAGCGCTTTCAACAAAAGCATGATATCAAATTAGGTTTCATGTCTTTCTTTATTAAAGCATCGATAGAAGCACTCAAAAAATACCCCGCTATTAATGCCTCAATTGATGATAATGATATTATCTACCATGGCTATTATGATATGGGGATTGCAGTATCAACAGAACGAGGACTTATTGTTCCCGTGATAAAAGATGCCGACCAGCTTGACTTTGCAGGTATTGAAAAGAGTATCTTTGATTATGGTACTAAAGCCAAAGAAGGCTCTTTAAGTTATGAGGACTTAACAGGGGGAACCTTTACCATTACCAATGGTGGTATTTTTGGCTCTATGCTATCAACACCCATTTTAAACCCGCCCCAGTGTGCCATCTTAGGTATGCATGCGATTAGAGAGCGCGCCGTTGTGGAAAATGGTGAAATTGTAATACGCCCCATTATGTACTTGGCTTTATCATACGATCACCGCCTTGTAGATGGTAAAGAAGCGGTACAATTTTTAGTGACTATTAAAGAATGCCTAGAGTCTCCAGCTCATCTTTTACTTAATATATAGGCTACCTTATGACTACACCTTACGATGTTATTGTTATTGGGGCGGGGCCCGCGGGTTATGTCGCAGCCATTCGTTGTGCGCAACTAGGCTTTAAAACGGCTTGTATAGATAACTGGAGTAACAGCAAAGGTCAATCAAGCCCTGGCGGAACATTTGTCAATGCAGGCTGTATTTCCTCAATGGCATTATTAGAGTCATCGAAGATATACCATTTATTAAATAATAATATTTCCGATCATGGTATTAAGGTTGATAACTTAGAAATTGATCTTTCACAAATGATTAGGCGTAAAGACTCAATTATTGATTCTTTAAACCATCATATTACAAAGCTTTTTGATCATAATAAAATTGATTGTATCCATGGGCAGGGTAAATTACTAGCCTCGGGAAAAGTTGAAGTTTTTGAAAAAAATAACAACAAACAATCCCAGCTAAGTGCAGAACATATTATTCTGGCAACAGGCTCTCACCCAACGATATTACCCTGCGCGCCTATAGACAATGAATTTATCATTGATTCAAGCCATGCCTTAAACCTGACTGAAGTCCCCAAAAGATTAGGCATTATTGGCGCTGGTATTATTGGCCTTGAACTTGCTGGTATATGGAGTCGCTTAGGGGCTGACGTTATCTTATTAGAGGCACAGGAATCTTTTTTAACGACAACAGATCAACAAATATCAGATGAAGCTTATAAAATTTTCAGCCAGCAAGGGCTGGATTTACGTTTAGGTGCTCGCGTTATCTCTGCCAAAAAAGGCTCTAAAAAAGTCATTCTGGAATACCAAGATAGCACGGGGACTCATACTCTCCATCTTGATAAATTGATCGTTGCGTCAGGTCGAGAGCCTAATACCGAAAACCTGGCAGCAGCTGATGTAGATTTATTACTTGATGAAAATGGTTTTGTATATGTTGATAACAATTGCAGCACCTCGCTACCCTGTGTATATGCGATTGGCGACTTGACCGCATTGGGACCTATGCTGGCGCATAAAGGACTGGAAGAAGGGGTTTTTGTTGCTGAACAAATCGCAGAAAAACACACGCCTATCAATTATGGAATTATCCCTAGTGTAATCTATACCTCACCAGAAATAGCTTGGGTAGGACAAACAGAACAAGTACTAAAAGCCATTGGGGAAAATTTTAAAATAGGAATTTTTCCATTTACAGCCTCTGCTCGAGCTCATGCCTCTGGCAAAACCGAAGGCTTAGTTAAAATCATCACCCATGCCGATACCGATGTAATCCTAGGGGTGCATATTATTGGCGACCAGGCCTCAGAACTCATCGCAGAAGCCGTTTTAGCCATGGAATTTTCTGCCAGTGCCGAAGATCTGGCCCGAACGATTCATGCTCACCCATCTATCTCTGAAGCCTTACATGAGGCAGCCCTGGCATTAGACAATAGAGCGTTACACTTGCCACCTGACTTTTAGCACGCTCAGCTTAATCACCCTCTCCTGCTGGAGACAGTCGGGGCGATACCTGTAGAGATATAGGGTAGGAGCGCCCGCCCTCGGCGCGATGATAACCCACAGTTTTAGAGTAAAGCATCTATTTTATTTCGCGCCGAGGGCGGACGCTCCTACATTAATAGTTGCCCTGAGGGAACTATAAAAAACCAGCTACTCAATCAGAGCAAATAAGTTTCCCTTTTCCCCCCACATATCAACCCTCAGCCCTTTAACATAAACAGTGGTAATCTCTTCTTCTGAAAAACCCTTAAACACCTGTTTATCATATTAAGTTTGATACAGAATCTGCAGTTTATGCATTTTCTCCGAATTATTTTTAAGGAATTTCTCCAGTGAATTTTGTAATAAATCGTAAGCAGGCGTTTCATCAATGGTTAAGCTATAGCAAAACCGATACAGTTTATTCAAATCATCTTGCTCAAACATGCTTCACCGCAAACCGATCAACCCAGCCTTGTTTTATCAATTGAGTCATATCATCAGAACAGCCTAAAATAGACAATTCATCCAATGTCCTTTGTTCATCAATCAACCGCAATAATTGATACATTTTTTCATCAACAGTCAGTACCTCAAGCTGATTGTTTTTCCTTAAGATACACATTTTTTCTGGCTTAGATTCAATGACCCGAGAGGCATCTAAAGTGCCTTGGTTTGCCTGCCAAATAGATTGAATAGGAAAATCAGAACAGATAAATTTTAAAGCAGGAATCAATTGAAAATAACTTTGTGCCTGTTGCCGTTCAGTTAATTGGGCAAATGCAGAAAAATCAAATACCGTTTCATCTTTGGCAAAATAAACCAGCTGGTAAAGCCATTCAAGTTTAGCTAAATCCCCCAAATAAGGAAAACCAATTAATTCAGCTCTTTGTTGAGATTGAATCGCTAGATATTCTGAAAAAAACTCACCATACAGATTTAAGTCACACTGCCTTGAAGGGTATTGTTTAATATAGACAGTAGCTAATTGCCTAAAATAATTCTCCCCTAAGATATTAAAACAAACTGGATAAACCTGTGCCAAACTTGATTGCAATGCTCCCCTCACATTATTTTGATAAATAGCTAATTGCTGATCCTCAGTTAAATTTCCACAAGGTTTCAAATAGCTTAAAAAATCTTCAGATTCCTGAGAATGAGTGAGTTGCTGAATAAAGCTTTCTTGCAATACTTTTAGATTCATTAAAACAATCCATGTTGCATTATTCTGTCCGCCTTTTTTGCTTCATTTAACAAGGTTTGTAAAGGCGGAATATCATTATCCCATTCAATCAAGGTCGGTATATCTGCCTTACGTTTTATAAGGCGTTGATACAATCTCCAGACAGGTTCAGAAACGGGATTATTATGTGCATCTAATAGAAAGTTTTCCTGCTGCTGAAACCCAGCCAAATGAATTTCCTTGATCCGATCCAAAGGTAATTGATCAATATATCGCTCAGCATCTAGCCCTTGATTAACCTGATTGACATAAATATTATTAACATCAACCAGCAAAAAACAATCCGCTTGCTGAGCCAGTTCCACTATAAAATCAATTTCAGACATATCCGTATTATTAAATGCCATATAACTCGATACATTTTCAATGAGTAATCGCTCACCTAATAAATCTTGAATTTGCATCACCCGATTGACACAATGTTTTAACGTCACTTCGTTATAAGGAATAGGCAATAAATCATGGCTCTGAAACCCCATCGCAGAAGTAAAACATAAATGTTCAGAAACCCAGGCCGCATTCACTTGTTGAGCTAATTGTTTAATCCGTAAACAATACGCTTTATCCAGAGGGTCTACAGAGGCCAAAGACATCCCTACACAATGTAGCGTTAATGGATAATGCTCTGCAATAGACTGCAACTGCGCCCTATCCAGCCCGCCATCCGCAAGATGATTATCTGCTAATAACTCTAACCAGGGAATCGCAGGTAAATCAGTTAATATCTCGTGAATATGTTGCGAACGAAGACCAATACCAACGCCGGATATTGGTCTTTCATCACTTGATGATGACATTATTTCTTCGCAGGTTTAACCATTGCAACATTGCCACCTGTTATTTTAGTACATGTGCCTTCAGGTACATAAACCCATTCATTCGCATCATTCTCAGTCGATGATTGCCCTGCACACGCATGCTTTCCATCTAACGCGCCACAGTCATTCATTCCAGCTTTAGCAATCCCTGTACATTTTTCCCAGTTTTGAGGCTGATCTGGCACGGCAACCGCTGAAGTAGAGACTGTTGCCGTGCCTAGTGCCAAAATACCTGCTACCGCTGATTTTATCGCTTTATTTTCTTTCATTATTTTCACTTCTGTTTAAATTAAAAAAAGGAACTTTATCGTCCACATAACTATAGACGAAGATAAACTTAATTTGATTGCAAAAAAATACAATTAATTTACATCATTATCTAAATCACTGATTTAAAATAACATGATTCATGATAAAGCAAAGGGTTTTTAACCACCCCATAGCATAAAATAATCTTTGGAGATCACGATGGACCTTGCATACAAAATAGCTAATACCCCAACTAATCTGGTGATGGGCTTTCTGGGGGTGGGTAAAACAACAGCTATTTTGGATTTACTCAAACAAAAACCAGAAAATGAGAACTGGGCCGTATTGGTTAATGAATTTGGAAAAGTAGGCATTGATGGGGCCATTTATACTGCTGCGGGCATTACTGTAAAAGAGATAGCGGGTGGCTGTTTATGCTGCGCAGCTGGCTTACCTTTTCAGGTCAGTATCAATCGCCTGTTAAATGAAGTTAAACCTGATCGGCTTCTGATTGAACCGACTGGGTTAGGCCATCCTAAAAAAGTTCTGGATAAGCTAGTGACAGGTTCATTTAAAGAAGTATTGGAATTAAAAGCCAGTATTTGCCTGGTTGACCCGAATAAATTAAAAGACAGCCGTTATACAACGCATGAAAACTTTATTGATCAAATTGCATTATCGGATGTATTGGTCGCTAATAAAATGGATTTAGCAGATCAGCAAGCAATCTCACTATTTCATCAATATGCTGATAATAGTGAGCCACAAAAAACACTCATTGCAGAAACACAACAAGGACAGTTAGATATATCCTGGCTGGATATAATAAGAAACCCTCAACGAAAGGCGGTATTCCCTAATGCTCATCGAGTGCAAAAGTTCTCTAAAAACAATAAACCCCATCATCCATTAAGCCATGAAGCCGATGGCTTTCAAAGTAATGGTCATCTATTCTCAAAACAAACCTGTTTTGATTATAATTTACTAAACAGCTGTTTAAAGCGGCTAAATTTAGAAAGAATAAAAGGTATTGTAAACACCAATCAAGGCTGGTTTATCATTAACGGTACAACTCACTCGATTAACTTTATCTCTACCCCTGCTTCAAACAAAAGCCGAATAGAAACCATTAGTAGAGAGACTAATTTTCAGTCCATTTCAAATGCATTAAGCCAGTGTCAAATAGACCATAAGTAAGGGGTAAACCTTACATTTTGCAATCATTCGATTCACTGAGAGCTGTTTTAACCCTCAACGTATTGAAGTTACAGGGTGCACCATACTGCATAAATTCAGGAATACAATCTTAAACAAAATGCAATATATTAGACCCTTTTCTGTGTTTTTCTAAGCAAATTTAGGGTGTTAAGGTAATTATCATACGTCCGATTACGCTATCGCTAATCGGACGTACTGTACTTATTTGTGATCGCTGTTAATTTTTTTGTTAGACATATTTATTATTGCTCCAATCTTTTAATACAATATGAATTGAGGCTTTCACCAGCAATTAAAGCATCAATACTTAATTGTTCATGCAACCTTTCACCCACTCGAAGATTAAACTTACCTGAGTATTTTTTTCCAGCCGTTGCTTTGGGGAGTAATTCACCATCTTCTTTATAAATACTTATCCATTCATCAACAACTGAACATAATTCTTTATAAACTTGAGCCTCATCTTGACCATGAACTCCCCCAGTCATTAAGCTAGGACAATGACCAATATAACAATCATCTTCTTCCGACCATTCAACTATTTTTAGATATTTATTACTTATTTTCATTTTGATACCTCATCAATAGCTTTTTTTACAGATTTGACTTGATAGGGTTTTGCATCATCGCCTATTTTTCCACTAACGGTAATCTTTACTCCATCCTTATGTGTAAAGTTTCGCTGACTACCTTTTCCTCCTCGATTTTCGAAGCCGATGCTTTGTAATTGACTAATTAATTCTCTTATTTTTGGAGGCATTAATTAATGGTACTGTTCTAGTACCAAAATATCAATTATTTTTTCTAACGACTGCTTCAGTTGCCGTAAAAAGTGGCGCATTTGTTAGCTGCATTTTCTTGATTTAAGGTAAAATCTAAAGTTAAATTTTAGTACACCTGATTGACATGATTGGGGTTATAAATGGATATAAAACATACTCTTACTCGTGCAAGGATTGAAGTAAACACTAATGATCCTGTTTTTATAAAATGCCCAGAATGTGCTCGGTCAATAAGCTGGGTCTCTGAAACTCAAAAAAAATTTGAAGCAGGAGGGGTTGGGCACCAATGTTCAAATTGTAATGCTTATATTGGTGTAGTTGAATGTACCGGATGTAGGGGGAAATACATTCTTACTGATCAAAAGTGGTGCTCTATCACACAAGAAAACCCATTTGCATGTTCTAAGTGTTCAGCACTTCTAGTACCGAAAATTGAAGACAATATTTCGTTAGCGACAACTATTATTGAAACTAAAGTACTTCATAACAATGGTATAAGTGTGCATGAAAATGATTTTATATATATTGCAAAGTCGTGCCTGAAGAAATAGGGTCAAGTCTTGAAGAAATAGGAAGAAATAGGAAGAAATAGGGTCACAGAAGAAATAGGGTCAAGTCTTGCAATCAAGCATTTTCGTTCTTCCTGACAGCTCGACTAAAAACAACATGCTTGATTGCAAGACCTGCCCCCCACCTTTTGTTATGCTCTGCGTCACAGATCGCAGCGCGTTCCTGTATGAATTCCCACTCGGAGCATGGGAACGAGAAATCAACGCACCGCAACACAAACCCTTACTGCTATAATGCGCCCTACTCTTTTTATGACTACCTATCCAGGCCTCTATGCCATTTTCAAACCTTGGATTGTGCAATCCTATTGTACAAGCTATTAAAGACTTGGGTTATACAGCCCCAACCCCTATCCAGAAACAAGCCATTCCCATCATTATTTCTGGTAAAGACCTAATTGCCACCGCTCAAACAGGTACAGGCAAAACCGCCGCGTTTGTTCTACCGATATTAGAGACATTTAACAAAGAGCGTCAATTGCGTGGTAAACGCATACGTGCCCTTATCCTTACCCCTACACGCGAATTAGCGGTTCAAGTTGCTGCGAATATTGCTGAGTATGGTAAACATCTAAACCTAAGCTCTATGGCTGTTTATGGCGGTATTGATTCCGAGCCACAAGCGCAACGCTTAATCGAAGGCGTTGATATTTTAGTGGCCACACCAGGCAGGTTACTTGATTTGGCTCATCAGCGTGCACTGCATTTTGATGAACTTGAAGTACTGGTCTTAGATGAAGCCGACAGAATGGTGGATATGGGTTTTTCTAATGATATTTATAAGATCATTGACCGCTTACCCGAAGCGCGTCAGAACCTATTATTTTCGGCCACCATGAGCCATGACGTTCGCGCCCTTGCCAATGATTTTTCTAATAGCAAAATGAGCCAGCCAGCGGTTGAGATATCTATTTCACCGAAAACCACAACAGCACCCACTATAAACCAGTGGTTAATCACAGTCGATAAAGACACAAAGTCTGCCTTGCTTAGTCATTTAATTAACGAGCAAAAGTGGGATCAGGCGCTCATTTTTATCGAGAAAAAACACGGTGCTGCCAAACTGGTCGCCCAGCTTGCAAAACGCGGTATTGAAGCAGATTCCATTCATGGTGATAGAAGCCAAGCCATGCGTGAAAAGATTTTGGCTGATTTCAAATCTGGCAAACTAAAATACTTAGTGGCCACTGGGGTTGCTGCCCGCGGTATAGATATTGGTGAGCTTAGTCGCGTTGTGAATTACGACCTACCCTTTAAACCAGAAGAATACATCCACCGTATTGGCCGAACGGGTCGTGCTGGTGCCACAGGTGAAGCCATATCATTTGTTGCAATGGGCGATTTTAAAAACCTATGCGCCATTGAAAGCCGTTTAAACCATATAATCGACCGAAAAGAGATTGAAGGATTTCCGGTTAGAAAAGTGGTTCCAGTTTCAATTTTAAATTATGTTCGCAAGAGCAAGCCACCCAAGCCTAAAGCCGCATCAAAACCTAAAGGCAAAGCACCAAGTAAAACCTCAGCCAATAAACCAGAGAATAGAATAAACAAAGATATTTGGGGTTAATGGAGAGCAAGGGGGCACACTCGCCCCCTTGATACATTGCCGAATACACACTCCCCAAGCATTCGCCATCAACCTATAAATATAAGCCTTTGAAATATATATTAATTTACCAACCTAGCTTGCTATTCGAGTGGATCTACTTTTTAGCATAATCCCGTAAAAAACAGGGTCATTTGGATCATTCTGTAGCTGTTTTGTGTAACGCTCAAGCTTTGTTTTTCAAGGCTTGATATAACAACACTAAATTTTCTATGTAGCAAAATAATTAAAAACCATATTCTGAACATGCCTTTTCAATTTTATTGTTTAGAATATTTATTTTTTCTTCCCATTCGGCACCCAGATATCCTCGTTCCCATGCTCTGCGTGGGAATGCCTATGGTGAAGCTCTGCGTCACGGAACGCAGAGCGTTCCTGTATGAATTACCATGCGGAGCATGGGAACTAGAAATTCTTTCATACCTTGAAAACTGAATTAGTACACCAATACCAGTTTGAAACTAGAAATGAAGCTAAGCAGGCTATATTTGAATATATTGAGGTGTTTTATAACCGAGAGAGAATCCATTCTGCCAATGGCTATTTGTCACCAGTAGAATACGAAATTCAGCAAAAATCTGTGTAAACTTGTGTTCTGAAAAGTGTTGACACATCATACCTAAGTGGATGCGTAAAGCTGACCATTTTCTTAAGTAGGAGCTGCTACCCCTTTAAGTCTAACGATGGGTAATAAGTGATGTTTAATCGGCAATAGATGCCAGTGATTTGGTATCTTTTGTGATTGATTAAACTGGTTACAAAATAATTACCACAAACACATAACCCATTGAATTTAAATAATAAAACAATAGTGGCGGAGAGCAAGGGATTCGAACCCTTGATACGTTACCGTATACACACTTTCCAGGCGTGCGCCATCGGCCGCTCGGCCAGCTCTCCTAATATTTTGACTGTCCAACGAGTGCTGAACAGCCGTGCATAATAATGCAAATACTTACTTATTGCAATGTTTTAATCTTGCCGTGCTTCTAGCTCGTCCCAGCGTTTATAGGCTTGCTCTAAATTAGCTTCAATTTCTGTTACTTGATCCAATACTTTTTGGGTCGCATCTTGGGCTTGCTTATAAAAATCAGCTGAACTGATTTGCTCTGTTAATTCAGCTTGTGTTGCTTCTAGCTCATCAATATCAAGCGGTAATTGTTCTAATTCTTTTTGTTCTTTAAAGCTAAGTTTTTTCTTCGGCGCAGCAACCGTTTTAGGCTTTTCCTTTTTTACCGAATCAGCAATTTTAACTGCGGCTTCTAGTTGTTTTTTGCGCTGCTCTGATAGTGCAAACCATTCTTCGTATCCACCGAGGTATTCATTGACAACACCGCCCCCTTCAAACACGAAAACACTGGTCACTACGTTATCTAGAAACGCTCTATCATGACTAACTATTAATAATGTGCCTTGATAATCAACTAGCTTTTCTTCTAGCATTTCCAACGTTTCTAAATCCAAATCATTAGTCGGCTCATCCATAATGATGAGGTTGGCTGATTTAGTAAATAGCCGCGCTAATAATAGTCTATTCTTTTCGCCACCTGATAAGCTTTTTACGGGTGATCTGGCTCTTGCTGGGGCAAATAGAAAGTCGGCTAAATAGGACATTACATGTCTTTGTACACCGCCCACTTCTATAAAATCATTTCCATTGGCAACCGTATCAGCTACGGTTATTTCTGGGTCTAATTGTTCTCTTAATTGATCAAAGTATGCGAGTTCAATTTTTGTGCCCTGTTCTACTTCACCACTGGTTGGTTCAAGTTCTTTTAAAATCAACTTCAATAATGTCGATTTACCCGCGCCATTAGGCCCAAGTAATCCAATTTTATCGCCACGCTGAATTGAGGCAGAAAAATCTTTTACAATGGTTTTATCACCATAACTAAAACTTACATTAGTGGCTTCTATTACTTTTTTACCCGAAGCTTCACCTTTGTTAAGGTTGAGTTTGGTGGTCCCTTGTAAATTACGTCTTTCTGACCGCTCTGAGCGCAATCTTTTTAAAGCTCTTACTCGTCCTTCGTTACGGGTTCTTCTGGCTTTAATTCCTTGCCTTACCCAGACTTCTTCTTTGGCTAGTTTTTTATCAAACTCAGAATTTTGATTCGCTTCATCTTCTAGTGCTGCGGCTTTTCTGCGTAAATAGTCTTGGTAATTCCCTGGCCATGAAACTAAGTTACCTCGATCTAAATCTACAATCCGTGTCGCTAGTTTTTGTAAAAAAGCTCTATCATGGGTGACAAATAACACAGCCCCTTGAAAAGCTAAGACTTGCTCTTCTAGCCAAGCGATACTTTCAAAGTCTAAATGATTGGTTGGCTCATCTAATAACAGCACTTCAGGTTCAATAACCAGTGCTTGCGCTAAGGCAACACGTCTTTTCCAGCCACCTGATAAGCTATTGATTTTTACATCAGCGGGTAAATTTAATTTGGTGAGGGTTGATTCAACACGTTGTTGAAAATGCCAACCATTTTGGGATTCTAATTTATGTTGCAAGTCACCCAGCTGCTTTAATGATTCTTCTCCACCATCCATCGTTTCTAATAAATGGTGATATTGCGAAATCCAAGTTCCCAGCTCTCCTAAGCCACCCGCGACTGCATCATAAATGGTTGCATCATCATCTAAATCTGGGGATTGCTCTAACCACGCCAGTTTTAATTGGGGTTCACTCCAGACTTCTCCATTATCTGCATGCACACTGCCTGCAATAATTTTCATTAATGTCGACTTGCCTTCGCCATTTCGCCCTAACAGCCCTACCTTTTCTCCGGGGTCTAATTGAAAGTCAGCATCTTTTAATAGAGCGTGTGTGCCATAGGCTATGGATACTTTATTTAATCGAATTAGTGGCATTTGTTTTGTAAAAACCTTCTTAGTAAGTCCAGCGCTCTAATAGCCGCCTGATTTTGTTTACGTTTTATTGAACCTGCAAGGATATGCGTATTTTGCAGCATCCCTTCAGGCGTTATTAGTACATTATATATAACTATGCTTTGTTTTTTATCTTGAAATTGAGATTTATTACCTTGATACAGTTGTACTAGTATCAAATCAGTATTATTAACTTGTTGCAACTGTTCAGCTATCTCAATGGCTACATCTTCTATATTTTCATTATCAGAGTGTTGGATTTGCTGATAATTTGAACTTTGTAACCAGTCATAGCCAATACATTTAGCGGCAATTAATCCTTGAGTTGCCGTTTCTAGTACTGTCAGGGTAAGTTGTTGCTGTTGCATTAATTGGTCAATCACTTGCATAAAGCTGGTGGATGACTGCCCAGGTTTATCACATATAAAAACAGCATCGCCAATGAGTTGAATCAATTGATCGACAACTTCTGTATTTTCTGTATCAGCAGGAAACAATAATTTTGTTTGTACTTCTTCTGCCGTTGCTCGAAAACTGAGTTGAACCTTGTCTGGTAAAGAAAAGTCATTTATTTTTTGCTGGAGATCAGATTCACCCATACCGACTGATTTAATGATGAAGAGTTGATCTGTCTTCAGCTTAAATTGAGTCTGTAATTGTTTTTTAATCTGTTCTCTAAACATATTACGCATTTCTGTCGGTACACCGGGTACAAACACAAACCAGCATTGTTGATGTTTTATCGCAAAACCTGGTGCTGTTCCCCATTCATTATCAATTCTTGTCGCAGCTTGTGGAAAATAGGCCTGCTTGCGATTTATATCGGCCATTTTCTTTTGCCTGCCTGCAAAATAGTTTTCTATTTGCATCAAGGCTTGTTCGTCTAACGTTAAAGGGCTATCAAAGGCGATAGCGACTGCTTCTGCCGTTAAATCATCAATCGTTGGGCCTAAGCCGCCTGTACAAATGCAAATATCGGCTCGTTGTGCAATTTCTTTTAATAATGTAATCAGATCTTCTAATTTATCGCCAACGGCTGTGTGTCTGGCAATAGTGAACCCCATATCAACAAGTTGTTGTGAGAGCCATGCCGCATTGGTATCTGCCACCTGTCCCGTAATAACTTCTTCGCCTTGAGAGAATATTTCTGCGATGGGATTTTTCATAAAACGCTAAACCAGTAAGGAAGTGAAATTAAACTACAAAGGGTGGTTAAAGTGACGGCCATGGCATAGAGTTCACTGTCTAGTTTATACCGATCACAAAAAACGATACCCATTAACATGCTGGGCATGGCTAAATCTAACACAACCGCGGCTTGGTATTCAGAACTCATGCTTGAAAAATACATCATCTGAGTAGCTATATAAGGCATAAGCAATAACTGAATACCGATGACGGGGATAATATAAGGTATATTTCGCAATTTTATACTATTCCAGCTTAACGCCAACCCTAAAGAAAATAGCATTAAGGGGGCCACAGCTGCTGATAGTTTTTCTAATGTGCCATTCAGCCATTCTGGCACAGGAATATGAGTTAAATTTAAAACCACTGCGGTGATAGCCGCCCAAAAAGGGGGCGTGTTTAAAAATGAGAATAGCGCGCGATGATGACCTTTATCCTCGCCATAATGCCTTGCAATCAAAATACCCACGGTAAAAAGCAAGGGGGAAAAGGCGAATAAATCTATCTGAATAACAACCGACCTTGCCCACGCGCCAAACACCTGCTCTAAAACGGGTAATCCTAAATAAGTCACATTTGGAAAGGCTGTCACTAACAGCAGTGCTCCCTTTTGCGCTGGCTTTAGCTTAAACAATAATAAAACACTCCACATCAAGGCTAAACTGGTCACGATTGTAGAGATACCAAACAAACTAAATTCAATGGAATGCTGGCCTAAGGTAGCTGTCCATAAAACATCTAATATCAGTGTCGGTAATAATAAATAATAGACCACTGAGGTTAATACCAATCGTGTTTGCATAGCCGTTAAACCCGCAGGTTTAAGGATTCGCCAGCCCACTCCGCAAGCAATAATTAGCATCATTTGTATTAACGTAACAGTCATAACATTGGTTTTATTGATAAGCCGTGCATTTTAGCATTTTCAGTTTAGCAGTTCTGGTAAAATAGCTGATAGACTATTGATATTGTATTGCATACCTTTTGTTCCCCTCCCTTTAAAGAGAGCTTTAGAGCAAGCTATTTTGATCAAATCAATATTAACTTAATTTGTAACTACTCAGTATATAAGTTGTAATGGATATTGCTCTAAAGCCCTCACCCAACCCTCTCCCCGCTTTGGGCGAGGGCTTTAGATCCATGACTTTCTTTTTGAAATTTATACTAAGTAATTACCTTACTTTTATTTAAACTTCCTATCTGGATAATGACTTTATGACTGAATCATTTATTTCTAAAAAACCTATTCCTGTTCGTGAAAGACTGATTATGGCTTTAGATGTGCCAAGTATTGCTGAAGCTCAAGCTTTGGTTGAAGAGTTAGGTGACTCTGTGATTTTTTATAAGGTTGGCATGGAACTCTTTATGTCTGGCGATTACTTTGGCTTTATTGAATGGCTAAAAGCGAGAGATAAAAAAGTCTTTGTTGATTTAAAATTTTTTGATATTTCTGCCACTGTTGGACGCGCCATTAAAGCATTAAGCAGTAAAGGGGTTGATCTGGCGACTATTCATGGTAATGATGCCATTATGGAAGCCGCAGCAGCAAATAAAGGTGATTTAAAAGTATTGGCTGTTACCGCACTAACCAGTCTTGATCGTGGAGACTTAGATGATTTAGGCTTTAAATGTGATGTGCGTGATTTAGTGTTATCTCGCGCCAAACGTGCATTGGAAATTGGTTGTGATGGTATTGTTTCTTCTGGACTGGAAGTCTCCATGTTACGAGAAGAACTGGATCATCGCTTATTAGTGATTACACCAGGGATTCGCCCAGTTGATAATCGTGAGGATGATGATCAAAAGCGTGTGGTGAGTGTTGAGCAGGCTTTTCAGAATGGTGCGGATTATATTGTGGTAGGCCGTCCGATTAGAGATGCTGAGAATCGCCAGGAAATGGCTGAGAAAATTCAGGGACAGATATTGTCACAGTTTTAATATTTGGGACTCTGTTTATAATTTTTCCTGTTAATGGCGGACTAAAGTCCGCCCTACAGAAATAAAAAAAGCGCGGTTTTATCCGCGCTTTTTTTGTTTTATACAAACTAGGTTTTAACTTACCAGTTATAACTTAGTGTTGCATAAATGTTACGACCAGGCATAGCTACACGACCTTGATCACGATCATGGTTAGTATATCCACCAAGATGATCATGGTGTTTTGTATCCAGTACATTTTCAATACCAGTTCCAATCACTACACCATGATAAGGTTCGACCTTACCTCTTAAGTTAAGTAGCATATAACCATTGGTTTTTTTCTCATCATTGTATCCAGCAACATCACCTTGATCTGCATAGAAAACACCTTCAATAGCGCCCATCCAGACCGATTGCTCGTAAGTAACCTGAGTACGGCCATTTAGAGGTGCTATACGGTATAAATCAGAATCACCAGTTGGCGCATTAACACGCTCACCACGAACATAGTTTAAACCCGCATCTACACGCCAGTTATCATTTATTGTGTAACCTGCTTCTAAATCAACACCATAGAACTGAGCAGCAATATTACTCCATTGTAATGTATTAGCCCCATACGTTTTCGCCTTGCTAGTAGCTGTTCCTTGGATATAATCATCTACGTAATGATAAAAGAACCTTGGAGCTACATAAGCATTTTCATTATGCCAATCAAAACCCAAATCAAATTGATAAGCTGTTTCATGATCTAAATTTAAATCACCAATATACGTTTTACCATCTGCAAAACCGCCTGTTGCACGATTTTTAGTCCATAAATATAATTCTTGATAAGTGGGGGCGCGATTTTTTCGAGCCAATCCAACTTCCACGTCTAAATTTGAATTCAATGAATGTCTCAAAACAGCAGCCAAATCTACTTCATTAAAATTTCGACCTCTATCTGAAGTATTAAAATCATCTCGATCAACAAGTGTTGGAACTCCCATCATCGCCGCTTGCATTCCTGTTAGACTAGTACTTGCCTCACCAGCATCAGACCAAGTATGTGTATATCTAGCGCCTAATTCTAAAGTCGTATCACTCGCAATTTCACCTGTCCATTCTGTGAAAACACTATAGCGATCACGTTCAACATCATTAAAAAAATCAGTGCTTATACCCCCCATCATATCCATAAAACTATTAGCATCATGATTAGACTGGTCGCCATTCACTCCAACAGTTAAAATACCATCAAATAAAGGCATATCAACGGCCAAATCAATACCACCCGCTTCTACCTCAGTCCGGTTCCACATCTCAGTAGTCGCACCACGCATTGTATAGTTATCCATCCAATGACGCATTTTTTGATAGAACACATTGGTTCTTACTTTGTAACCATCACCAATATCCCAGCTATAATTGGCATCATATAAACCACCTCTTACATAAACAATATCCATTGGTAACGCAGGTGTACCCGTATGCCCAGTATTATTATTACTGTAGTTTATGCCAAACTCATGCCCTTCACGCTGATACCCGTAGCCAGCAGTAAACGCTTCGCGGTCATATTGAGTATCGTCCTGTTTCTGATTGTTTTTGGTTTTATAATCACGGCCTTGTTCTTTACTACCACTTAGATAGACTTTGTGATTTTTATCAGCCACGGCACCTAAAATTGCGCCATAGTGACCATCATCAACTGAACCATAGCCTATTGATGCTGTACCACTGGTTTCTATGCCATCACCTTCTGCAAAACGGCCTTTTTTAGACTCTGCATGCATAGAACCACCGAATGATTCAATACCACTGCTCACAGGTGCAATGCCACGATGAACTGTTAGCTTACCTGTTAATGGTGCTGGAATATGGCTTAATGGTGGATCCATACTATTTGGACCGACTTCTTTCATATTAGCACCATCAATAGAAATATTGATTCGGTTACCAAACATACCTCGATAAGAAGCAATCCCGGTTAAAGGTCCGTTACGATTAACGTTGGCTCCAGGTACACGCTTTAATAAAGACGCAGTATCTTTTAAACCAGACGAATCAGGTGCTGTACCAAAAGTACCGGCACGCATTGCACTACCTTCAACCACAATGGTTGGCAATTGCTCATGATCAGCAGATACCTGAAAAGGCATTGCTAATAAAGATGTAATCGCTACACTTAACTTTGAATTCAATTTTATCCCCTCTTGACTTAAATTGTATAAAGTAAAAGGTACAACACAAGCATATTCTATTCCAGTTGTTATTTTGCTATTTAGCAACAATAACTTGCGTACAAACAACAAGCAGACAAATCTCACTTATTAATTAAACTATGTTATTTAACACACCAAAGGTGAGTCATATGACTCAAAACCCCAGATTTTATGTAAAAAACAAGCGCATGACAGAGAAATAGGAGGGGCCTATTGGCCTCGACAGGAGCAAGATCAAGAGCAGTCGCGGCCAATAGGCCCCTCCTACAAAAATTCAAATACTGTTCAGACGTTAGTGATATACCCAAACGACTTGAAGTTGCAGGAATTACCCAAGCCGTCATTCCCGAAGTCTTTTATCGGGAATCTAGTGGTATGACTGGATTCCTGCTAAGAGCATGCAGGAATGACGATACATAGAAATCAAGCATCTTGAAGTGTAATGGGTATATACAGGTGAGTTTAGGGAGGATGGGATTGCAAAACAGATAGATTCTAAGGCGTTAACTTTCAACACCTTAATTTATTACTTAACATTAGTTAATGCTTTTAACCCATCAACATCAAGAATAGTCACCGTCCCTCGACTCAATTTAACCCAGCCTTTGGCTTCAAATTGCTTTAACTGTCTAGAGATAACCTCACGAGCGGAACCTAACTTAATTGCTATTTCCTGATGCGTTATTTTCAACACCTCTGTCTCCGCACTTAATAGCTCTTTAGCTAAACGCCATTCTATCCCTTCAAAAACCACCTCACCCAATCGCCCAATCACATGTGACAGGCGTGCAGCAAAGTTTTTAAAAACAAACTCTCTAAAAAAAGCAGACTGTTCAAGGCAGCGATAAAAAGCATGGGAAGAGATAACAAATGCAGTCGTATCTTCTTCAGTAAACGCTTCTGCCGGATAGAGATCCCCACTTAATAGACATGAAGTGGTCAGTACACAAGAATCACCAGGACGAACCTGATATAACTGCATCTCTCTGCCATTGTCAGATAATAATTGAGCTGTTACCGATCCTTTCAGTAATAGTAAGTAATTCTCACATTGGCTTCCCGATGCAAAAACTTGCTGACCAGCAGGAATATTTACCAACGTTGAGCTTTCCATCAAGCTCATCATCTTTGACTCACCACATTGTAAAAACTCTGGAAAACATGATTCCCATAGTGCTTGATGTTTAAGCATAACTTTACCCAGTATTTTTGTTGAATCAACACTTTATGCGCTATCAAATTTATTGTAAAGAAAAATAACAGTCTTACAAATAATATTTCAATTGCGAATCATTATCATTTGCATTATCATGCATACCAATCTAATCAACTTTTTATATCCAGATGAAACCACTCTCTCTTGCTATCACCCTCCTTCTTGGCGCAAGCTCCTCTGCACACGCTCTAACCGTAGATGAACTTGCCGCTCAATTTGAATCCTATAAAAAACAACAAGATGCGAAGTTTAATCAATTGAGCTCTGAAAATGCTTCTCTAAAACAACAAAACCAAAATTTAAAAGAAAAATTTGAAAATACTCAACAGCAGGTTGCCACAAATACCGCTGCAGTCGAGGTTGTTAGCGAAAACTATGATGAGGTAAGTAAATCCGCAGAGTGGTTCAACAATACAAGTATCGGAGGGTATGGCGAATTACATTACCAAAATCGTAGTGTTGAAGGGGGTAGTCATAAAGAAGAAATTGATTTTCATCGCTTTGTTCTATTCTTTGGGCATGAATTCACTGATAAATTGCGTTTTTTCTCAGAACTAGAACTGGAACATTCCATTTCTGGTGATGGAAAAGCAGGTGAAATAGAATTAGAACAAGCCTATATCGAATACGATTTTAATGATAACAGCAGCGCCAAGGCCGGTTTATTTTTAATGCCCGTTGGGATTATGAATGAAACCCATGAACCTGGCACTTTTTATGGTGTAGAACGAAATGAAGTCGAAAAAAGCATTATTCCTACTACTTGGTGGGAAGCAGGCATTGGCGGCAGCTACCGTTTTGATAACGGTCTAAGTTTTGATGCTGCCATTACCAGTGGTTTAGATGTAAGTAGCAACTATGATATCCGTAAAGGCCGTCAAAAAGTATCTAAGCAAAAAGCTAACGATCCAATTTTTGTTGTGCGAGGTAAATATACAGGGGTTCCAGGTTTAGAATTAGCCGCAACTATTTTGCACCAAACTGATATGGGACAAAGTGACAATTCTAGCAATGTAGCCGTTGATATTGGTTCAGGTACTTTATATGAAACCCATGCAATTTATAGCCATGCAATGGGACCAGGTACCTTTACGGGTAAAGCGCTTTATAGTCGCTGGGAAATGAATGTTAATGATCCTGCACACCAGAATGCTGAAACACAATATGGCTGGTATGTAGAGCCAAGTTACCGCCTTCCAACATCAATAGGTGATGTAGGTGCCTATGCTCGCTTTCAAAAACTGGATTATTACAGTAGCTCAGATAAAAACTACAATATCTGGGAAACGGGGGCTAACTGGTGGATTCATGAGAATGTGGTATTAAAAGCAAACTATATCTATAAAGAGGATACTATTCATAGCAATAAAGATGAACGTGGCTTCGACTTAGGCATTGGCTACCAATTCTAATCTTAAGAACGATTAAACGCCATCCTTAACGGTGCCATAAGTAAGTGATCATAACTATGCTAACATTTTAGTCATTAGCTACACAGCGTAATTTAAAACGTAAGACAGCTCTTAATCCCTCTCCCCGCCTGGGGCGAGGGCTTTAAAGAAAAATCTATTATCATTCAAATAAGTTAAGTCATTCCAAAACTTTCAAGCACTTTTTTCTAATTACACCGATAAATTTCAATCTTTATAGTAATTATCATACCAGGCAACAAATTTTTCTATGCCCTGATCAATTGTTGTACTTGGTTTATAGCCGACATCTTGTACCAATGCCTCAACATCAGCATAGGTATCAGGGACATCGCCAGGTTGAAGTGGCAATAATTCCTTTTCTGCTGTTTTGCCAAGAAATTTCTCTAAAGTTTCAATATAACTCATTAACTCTACAGGGCTTTGATTACCAATATTATAAACGCGCCAAGGTGCCTTACTGGTACCCGAATCTGGTGTCTTTCCACTCCAATCAGGGTTTGGCTTGGCAACATTATCTAAAGTTCTAATAATGCCTTCGACTATATCATCAATATAAGTAAAGTCTCTACGATGCTTACCATAATTGAAAACATCAATTTTTTTACCTTCTTTTATCGCCTTGGTAAATAAAAACAAAGCCATATCAGGTCGTCCCCAAGGCCCATAAACAGTAAAAAACCGTAGCCCCGTAGTTGGTAAGTTGTATAGGTTACTATAGGTGTGCGCCATCAATTCATTGGCTTTCTTAGAAGCTGCATATAAACTGAGAGGATGATCTACATTATCATGCACTGAAAACGGCATGGTTTCATTAGCGCCATAGACTGAACTACTGGATGCATAAACCAAATGCTCTACGTTATTATGCCGACAGCCTTCTAAAATATTAAGGTAACCAACAATATTACTCTCAATATAAGCATGTGGATTTTCTATAGAGTATCTCACTCCTGCTTGTGCTGCTAAATTAACCACACGCTGAGGTTGGTGTTGTTTAAACAACTGCTCCATGGCTTCCCTGTCAGAAATATCAGCTCTGACATCAGTAAAATTAGCATGATCTTTCATTCTATCCAGCCGAGCTAATTTTAAATTGACATCATAATAATCATTTAAATTATCAACCCCAATAACCTCGTCACCTCTTTCCAATAATTTTATTGCAAGGTGATTCCCAATAAATCCGGCAGTGCCTGTAACCAATACTTTCATTTTTATAATCGTTCGTCTGTAAGTTCAGCAGGAAATAAATATTTAAGATCATAGATAACTGAATCTGACTTACCTAAAGCTTTAATTTGTTCAATATTCATTTGTTTAAATTGTTCATGAGCAACCGCTAACACAATGGCATCAAATTTATTATCTTCCAGTGTTGCTATTGTTTTTATACCATACTCGGCGTCTACTTCTTTTGCATCGACCCATGGATCATAGACATGCACATTAACACCGTATGTTTCAAGCTCAGCAATAATATCCACCACGCGTGTATTACGTATATCGGGACAGTTTTCTTTAAATGTTAGCCCCATAATCAATACATTAGATTGCTGAACATGGATTCTTTTTTTCAACATTCGTTTGATTAAGCGAGAAACAACATACTCTCCCATACCATCATTAATCCGTCTGCCTGACAAAATAATCTCTGGGGTATAACCAATTGACTGGGCTTTATAGGTTAAGTAATAAGGATCAACACCAATACAATGCCCTCCCACTAAACCGGGACGAAAAGGTAAAAAGTTCCATTTGGTTCCCGCGGCAATTAACACTTCTTCTGTATCAATATCCAAGCGATTAAAAATTAATGCTAACTCATTAATTAATGCGATATTCACATCACGTTGCGTATTTTCAATCACTTTTGCTGCTTCAGCGACTTTAATACTACTTGCCTTATGAGTGCCCGCTGTAATAATGCTTTTATACAGTTGATCAACCTGTTCAGCTATTTCATCAGTAGAACCTGAAGTCACTTTTAAAATACTAGTTACTCTATGTTCTTTGTCACCTGGGTTAATTCGCTCTGGACTATACCCGACAAAAAAACCTTGATTAAACCTTAAGCCTGAAACCTGTTCTAAAATTGGCACACACACTTCTTCTGTTGCACCTGGATAAACGGTTGATTCGTAAATAACGATATCATCTTGCTTAATCACTTTGCCTAGTAAGGCACTGGCTTTTTCTAATGGCGTTAAATCAGGCTGTTTATAATCATCAATCGGAGTAGGAACAGTCACTATATAGACATTACAGCCGCTGATTTCTTCAACATCTGCTGTAAAGCTTAACAGTTTAGACTCTAGTAACTCCTCATCACTCACTTCTAAAGTATGGTCTCGCCCCTGTTTTAACGCATCAATACGCGACTGATTAATATCAAAACCCACGGTTGTATATTTTTTACCAAACTCGACAGCTAAAGGTAAACCAACATAGCCCAAACCAATCATGGCAATTTTTGTATTATCTAATACCACTTTGCTTTACTCCCAAATTCCACGTGCATCAATTATCACTTTTTCATGTAGTACGGACTGTTTTACCTGCTTAAAAACGGAGTGATCAGTTAAAGTTACAATAATATTGGCTTCATCAATACTTTCAATCAGGCTAACAAAGCTTACATTATCTGCTTGTAACTTTTCAGGTAATTGTTTTATATGTGGTTCAACAATAAGCACATCACCTAAATTTTCGTTAATGACTCGTTCGGCAATGCCTACTGCTGGACTTTCTCTTAAATCATCAATATCCGCTTTAAACGCCAATCCCAATAAGGCTATTTTTGGCTTTTTAAACGCTTCTGCGACTTTACGAATTTTATTAATCACAAACTCAGGTTTGCTGTCATTAACTTCTCTTGCTGTCCGAATTAATCTAGCCTGTTCAGGCGTTGAATCAACAATAAACCAGGGATCTACAGCAATACAATGCCCCCCTACTCCAGCACCTGGGTTTAAAATATTAACCCGTGGATGCCTATTGGCTAATTTAATGAGTTCCCACACATTGATATTTAACTTATCACAAATAATTGACAATTCATTGGCAAAAGCAATATTCACATCTCTGAATGAATTCTCGGTTAATTTTGCCATCTCAGCTGTACGCGCATCGGTCACTATACAATCTGCTTTAACAAACACTTGATATAATTTTTTGGCCTTTTCCGCACAATAGGGTGTTAATCCGCCAATAACCCTATCATTTGACACCAGTTCTTGAATCACGTAGCCAGGCAATACTCGCTCTGGACAATGAGCTACTTGAATATCTGCCTGTTCACTCGCCTGATGAGGGAAGTTTAAATCAGCCCTTATTTCACTCATCCATTGTGAAATTTTTTCCGTTGTACCGACAGGTGATGTTGACTCTAAAATCACTAAATCCCCTTTCTTTAATACAGGGGCAATATTTTTTACCGCAGCTTCTATGTAAGAAAGGTCTGGCTTATACCCTTCAGAAAAAGGGGTAGGTACCGCAATCAAAAATACATCTGCTGCTTCCGGTTCGGTTGTCGCCCTTAACTTTCCTGTAGTAACTGCACTTTGCACTAACATATCCAAATCAGGTTCTACTATATGAATTTTACCCTGATTAATAGTATCTACAGCATGTTGAGAGACATCGACACCCACGACTTCAATCCCTCTTGAAGCAATAACCGCTGCAGTAGGTAAGCCAATATACCCTAGCCCAATCACTGATATTTTAGTAAAACTTTTATTATGCACTCTTAAAAACTCCATCTACAATTCGTTGACTTGCTTTACCATCACCATAAGGGTTGTGAGCAAAACTCATTTTACGATATTCATCTTCATCATCTAAAAGTAAGGTTACATTTTCAATGATTTTATTTTTATCCGCCCCAACTAATCTTACTGTTCCCGCTTCAACTGCCTCAGGTCGTTCAGTTGTTTCACGCATCACTAAAACAGGCTTGGCCAAAGAAGGCGCTTCCTCTTGCACCCCCCCTGAATCAGTCAGAATAATATGCGAAATACTCATTAAATACACAAACGGTAAATAATCTTGTGGATCAATCAAATGGATATGTTCAACCTCTTTTAACAATCTATTTACTGGCTCACGTACATGAGGGTTCAGGTGTACAGGATATATAATTTGCACATCATCACGTTTTGATAACTGTTTAAGTGCCTGACAAATATTTTCAAAGCCCTCCCCAAAACTTTCACGTCGATGCCCTGTCACCAGTATAATTTTTTTATCAGCATTGATAAAAGGAAAGCGGCTCGCCAACTCAGTAGTTAATTGACTGTTATTTTCTATTTCTTGTTGCACATGACACAAAGCATCTATGACCGTATTACCTGTCACAATAATATTATTCTCAGGTACATTTTCCTGTAATAAATTATCTCGCGCAGAGCTTGTAGGTGAAAAATGTAGATCAGTTAAAGCTCCCGTTAATTTACGATTTGCTTCTTCAGGCCAGGGTGAATAGATATTATACGTGCGTAAACCCGCTTCAACATGTCCAACGGGGATTTTTTGATAATAGGCAGCTAGACTTGCAGCAAAGGTAGTCGATGTATCGCCATGAACCAAAACCCTATCAGGAGAGAACGCTTCTAATACAGGCTCTAACCCTGTCAATATAGAACATGTTATCCCTGTTAACCCTTGATTCTGTTTCATAATATCCAGATCATAATCTGGCTTAATAGAAAACAAAGCCAACACCTGATCTAACATATCTCGGTGCTGGGCTGTCACACAGACCTTTGTTTCAAAACGATCATCAGCCTGAAAGGCTTTAACTACGGGCGCCATTTTGATGGCTTCTGGCCGTGTACCAAAAACAATTAAAATTCTTTTTTTCATTATTAATTTTGAAGTTTAATCAATTAAATCAGTTAACTTGTTAAGACTCGCATCCCAACTAAAATTTTGTTCTACAAATTGACGGTTTTTTTCTACAAATAAAGAAGCCGCTTGATCAGCACCTAACAACTCGATCACTTGCCTTGAAAAATCAATTGCGTTATCTAGAGTATAGACGTCTTCATCAATTATTTTAATTCCTTCTATCGCTTGCGGTGTTACAACAACAGGCTTCCCCATCGCCATTGCTTCTAATACTTTGTTTTGAATCCCTCGAGCAATCAATAAAGGTGCAATAACAACATTAGAAAAAAACAAATAAGGCCGTATATCTTCAACACGCCCAGTGACGAAGACGTCCTGATGATTAGCTAAAAGCATTACCTGTTTCGTAGGCTTAGAACCCACTATATAGAATTGAGCCTTGTTATTGTGTTTTTTTATTAGAGGAAACACTTCATTTACAAACCAGGTAACCGCATCAACATTCGCCCAATAGTCCATTGCCCCCGTAAAAACAATAATATTTTCATCCGAAGGATATGGCATTTGGTAGTTTTCATCCACATTGAAGTAATTGGTATCCACCCCATTATTCACATAACTTATTTTGTTAGACTCTATCTCAACTAATTTTTTAAATAATTTGGATTCTTCTTCTGATACAAATAGACTGACTTTTGCACTTTTAGCGACCCGAGAATCAAATTTTAAAAGTTTCTGGGCTTCTCGCTTATAAACCCAATTCATCGGCCAGCTTTTCTTTTCGGAATATTGTAACCATTTATCAGAATCAACATCCACAAAATCAATAACGGTCTCAATATCTTGATGCTTAGCAACATATTGAGCCATAGCCGATGAAAATATAAATATTTTCTCTATCTTATTGTCTTTAATGGTTTGATCAACCCATTTTTGCATTTGAGCATTTTTATAAAACGGCAAAGAAAGTGCCTGATTTGATAGAAAACCCGATAAACTCTTGATTTTAGCTAATAAAGGATTAATCTTTGTAAAAAAACAACTTGCTGATAACGCCTTTACCTTATCCGTATACTGCCAATCGTCTGGATCATCAATGAAAGTTGCCAAATGTACCTGATATTTATTAGCCAGCCCTTTTAAAAAATGATAAGAACGGATTTTATCTCCTTTATTGGGAGGATAAGGTATTCGATGAACTAGAAATAATATATTTTTCATAAATGTTTACCCTTTACAGTGAATATTTACATAATGATTAAGGAAACTCTGATCAAGTCCAATTGTTTTTAATTGCTAAAACAACCCATATTGTCCACTAAGATCGGCTCAATAAAATAACTATTACCCCCCCACACCTCGTGAAAAATAGCGGCTATCTTTCTGAGCTAAATTCTGACCGACTTAATCAGAAATCCCTTAAAGAACCTAAAGCAAGCTCCAAGCTTAAATTATACGGCCTTGAATCACAGCTAAAAATACCTTACTATCCATAATAAACCTTATTTAAATAATCCTATTGTAAATCAGGTAAAAAACAATTTAGAATCAAGCTTATGGAAATTAAATCTATACCCTTCTTTTTTTTATTTCTTTTTACTCTTGTTGGCTTTCTTATTGATAGCCTTAGCTATTCAGCTATTGCCGCAACATTATCTACAACTAAATTTGAAACCTTTGCAAAAACTAACCCTAAAAATAGTTTTTCAAAGCCTCTTTTAAAACCTGGGGCAGATGTAAAAACTATTTATACCCAAACTAATTTCGTCGAGCCGACTGCATTTATAATGCCGGTACAAAAAGTACAACGCAATCTGACAAAAGAAAATACCCCCTCTCATAATTCGCCTTTAATTTCTAACAGCTTAAATAATATAGGGGAAAACTTTCTTATTGAAAATGAAGATAATATTTTTCTACAAGACTCTTTAATTGTTCTTGGTAATACCAAACAATTTTTAAAAGAAACAGATCTTATGCTACATGATTTATCTGAAAACATAATAGTTTCATTAAAACTAGACTCTCTAGTTACAAACAATAATTATTTAATACAACAAACAGCCTTACTGGATACTCAGTTAGAACCTAATACAATAAAATATGAAACATTAAGTATCTCTGAAATATATAAAAATATAATCAACTGGAATAATCTGTTTTACTTGATCGCAGCTATCATTTGTTATTCTATCTTAAGAGCTATTATTAATTTTTTATTGTTACAACAAAAGAATAAACAAATATCACGTTCCAGTCGATATTAACTATCGATATTTTCCTTAGACTCTTTGATAGACATTTGTAGCGCTAATCGTTGTTTTTCTAACTCTAATAACTCAATCTCTCTTTTAAGGTAAATATCTGCTTTTTTTCTAGCCGCGTAACTTTCTTCCTGTATAGCTAATTCTTGGGTTTCATAGCGCTTTTTATACCCAACATCCGTTTCAAACTCTATTTGCTGTTGCTTATGCTTTAAATCTAATTCGTCCTGATGCACCTTATCTTTTGCTACGAGCCAACTGGCCTGCTCTCTTTCATATTCAACAATATCTGCGTGTAATTCTTTTTCTTTTAACTTCGCCTGATGCAAAATTAATTGCTCTTTTTCCAGTTGCTGTTGATCTCTTAACAAATTCTGATGCGTTTGCTTATCCTTTAGCTCACCGACTAGAGTCATTTCCTTTAACTCACTATTTAATTGTACTTTATCTCGGTGTAATTTTTTCTTAAGTTCAAACTGTTCTAACTGCTGTTGCGCTTTTTCTGCTAATAAAAAACCATTATTTTCAGCCATTAACGCCTGTCTTTGCCGATCCAGTTCAGCCATTTCATTTATTTGCTGAAACTGTAGCCGCTTATGCTCTATTTTTTGTTTTTCTTGTAGTTGCTGCTGTCGAAACAGCTCATCCCTTTCTAATTTATTAAACTCAAAACTCCTTTTAAGTACAGAAAGATAAACACCTTCTTTGGCAAACTGTACATCGGGAAACGCTTCAAAACTGGGGGTTAATTGACAGACGACTTCTGATTGAATACTCTGCATAATCAACATTTCACTGATAGAGGCACAGATCTTCTTTTCTGTTTGAGCTAAACCCTGTTGTACCCAGGCCCCATCTGACAAATTAAGTAACTCTCTATTGACTAAATCAAATGCTAAATCATGATACGAATGTTTAATATGCTCATTCAATTCAGACAAAATCTCTATATTATTCTCAGCATAATTAAAAGTTGCCTGAAATCTAACATCCAACACAATATCTATCCGACAAAACCCCTCATACAAGTGAACCTGATCAGTACATTGCCACTCTTCAATGGCAAGGGGATAAAGAGTATGATAAAAGCGTTTTACAAAATGCTCAGGGCGTAAAAACAGTTTTTTATACGGCCCAAATTGACTATGTATTACCTGACGATCAGGTTCAAAACCAGATTCCCAATCTTCAGCAATCCCTTCTTCATTATTTGAAGATAAGGTCATCAACCAGCTATCAATTTCTGTTTTTGAATTATTCATCAGCATTAATTTGATTTGAATTTAATGCGGCAAGCTTTAACTGTTTAATTTTTACACTCATCTTTTCAGCAATAAGTGGATAAAGATTCGGGGCAAACTCAACGGTTCTATGATCTATTTTTCTCAAAAAACCTCGATTTAATAACAAACCAACAGCAAACATCCTTGACCAGTCTGAATAGCGCCTTGCCTTTTCGAGCTCAGTTTTTTCAATTACCATTTGCAGCTCATCATTTTCATTAATGGTAAATTCACTAAACTGCCTTAGACACTCAAAAACCAACTCCTCCTCTTCAGCAGTCAAAGGGCCTGGCGCTGTAAACTCTAGACGATAAGAGAGTAGAACTGTAAAAAAATCAACCATGGCTGCACAGATAAAAGCAAATAATGAAAAGCCTTTCCACATAGAAACAGAAGGGGTAACATCCTCAGTATATTGTTTATATGTCATTAACAAAGGCGCTTCTGCCAACCCCATCCCGATAGCACTGGATAGCTGCCCTACTTGCAACTGCACTTGTTGATAATATGCCAATACCTGAGAATATGAGCTCTCAAGATCCTCTGCAATATCTAAATCACTCAAACTACCTTGTAATTTCTGAATTGCCTTATCTAATTCCAAAAACTCCAGATCAATGGCTTGCTGTTTTATTTTTTTTGCCTGATAAATTTGATTATAATGCTTCCAAAAAGGCCCTTCCCCCACTTGGTTTCTATACCCAGCAACAATCAGAGGGTGTGTGCCAAAATAAGCTTGAGAAACCTCGTTAGAAGCCACTTTAAGCGCTTCATGCTGTTGCTTTAACACTTCAGTTTTGACCACTAAAACTTCACTTACATAGTCTTTAATGGATAGCCTTATTTGATTTAAGCGATCAATATGAATGGTATCTTTCTGAGATATTTCATAAAACTTAAAATAAGAAAAAGAAACTGACGCCATTAAAGCAATCAACAAAGATAAAACAACTGAAAAATAACGGACTCGATTGGCTTTCCAGTGTATCCCAGCCAATTCCAAAGAACAGATCACCACAATTGATTGAATAGCAATGGTAATAACCAAGGCAATCCAGGGGATAATAAAGTGTGACAAGCCATAAAAGGTAGTAAACCCTGAAGCCACACTCAACATTAATACAATAGGTATCGTCCAGATCCTTAACATTCCAACAAACAAAGTCTGTATGGTATTTATTAAATAACCGACACCCGCAGATTTCTTTTTAGTATTTTCTAGTTTAGACATGAATAAACAACCACTGACTATTTCTTTAAGAAATAATTAGCCCACCCTCTCATCATTTTTATACATTGTTTTACTCATTTCCATTCCCTCTTTATCCCAAATTATGACAAACCCTTCCCTTTTACCATTAATAAAATTACCTTCAACTTTCCGCTTTCCATTGGCATGCCAATCTATCCATAAACCGTGCTTAATGCCATTTTTATAATGCTTTTCTATAATTTGCTGACCACAATCATTCCACCACGTCCACAAACCTTCCTGTTTTCCTTGGCCATACACCCCTTCACTCTCTTTACGCCCCGTTAAATGCCAAGCAGTATACAAGCCATCAGCTAAACCATCCAAATAATGTACTTCTTTTTCTATTTGTCCATTAGCATAGCGTGAAATAAATTTCCCGGTAAACGCCTGTTCATGTCCTTGCTCATAATGACGCCCTTCTCTTTCCAACAGACGATTAACAACCTTACTAACCACTTCTTTACCGCACTCTGGACAAAAATTTACCGTACCTACTTCGGGTAATTTAGTGCCACAATTATGACAAAACATTATTTTTACCTCTTATTTTTATTATAAATCAGCACACTATTATCTGAGTTTACAAGATTATTAATTAACCCTTAATCTCGCTAAGCCATTAATTTAGAATAAACTAATTGGACTTGATCAGAGATCCCTTAATCTTCACTCAGAAACCATTTTCCCGTTTTGACAGTCTCCCTGCCACTTCTTTTGCCCATTAGATTTCCAAATAACCCAATGCCCCTGTTGTTCACCATACTCCCATTGCCCTTGGGAATATATTTGTCCATTTTCATACCACATCGTTTCACATCCATGTTTTTTACCACCATTATAAATAACTTCCCCTTCTTTCTGGCCATTTTCATACCAAGAAACCCATAAGCCATTTAAAGTACCTTTTGACCAGCTTACTTCACTTTTCTTTTGCCCATTCTCAAACCACTCGATTTCCAGACCATCAAATTCATTATTAAAATAACGAACTTCCTGTGCCTTAGTCCCATCCTCATACCAATAACACCAAGTGCCGTGTCCCAATCCATTATTAAAAGTTTCTTGATGCTTTTTTTGACCACTACAATAATAAGCAACACCTGAACCGCTAAAATGCCTGCCTTCGTAACACATCAAATTATTTATTTTTTGTAATCTGTTGTAATCTACGACTATTATTAATACTTTATTACCGCATTCTGTACAAAAATTTGCACTTGCAAGTAATTGACCACCACAATTGCAACAAAACATATCAATTCCTTCTACACATCCAAGGTAGTACCAGTATAATTCAACACTTTACTCATGCAAACAAAAAGAGGACAAGATCTTGCCTAAAGCTAGTGATTTAAAACAAGGTTCTGCAATAGAAATTAACGGCGAACCCTATGCAGTCAAAAAAATTGAAGTACGGAATCCAACCTCCAGAGGTGCATCTACTTTATATAAGATTCGTTTTGCTCACATGAAAACCAAGCAAAAATTGGATGAAAGCTATAAAGGCGATGATTTCCTTAAAGAAGCTGACTGTTCTAAATTAATGGTTCAATATTCTTATCAAGATGGCGAAAGCTATACTTTTATGAACCTTGAAACGTATGAACAATATACATTAAATGCCGAAGACATTGATGGACAAATTGAATATCTGACAGAAGGCTTAGAAGGTATTAGTATCTTACTTTTAGATGATGCGCCTTTAGGGATTGAATTACCCACAGCAGTTAGCCTGGAAATTGTTGAAACACCGCCAGCAATGAAAGGTGCCAGCGCAACAAACAGAACCAAACCAGCCCAATTAACAACAGGTTTAGAAGTTCAAGTGCCTGAATACATTGAAACAGGTGAAGTCATTAAAGTGAATACTGATACTGGAAAGTACATATCTAGAGCATAAAACCCGATATTCTCAATTAAAGAACACGCCCCCATTAATATGTCACAAAATATTTTAAATATTCACCACTCCAGCGTGATAGTTACAGATACCCAAGCTTCTCTAAAATTTTACTGTGGTATTTTAGGCTTAAAACAACTTGATCGCCCCAACTTTCCTTACGATGGTGCTTGGTTAGACCTTGGCTTACAACAAGTTCATTTACTGGAACTGCCTAACCCTGACCCAACTACGGGTCGTCCAGAACATGGTGGTAAAGATCGTCATATTGCGTTCCATGTATTGAACCTTGATTTAGTTAAACAGTCTCTTGAAAAAGGTGGGGTTAGCTATACTGTTAGTGTATCAGGACGAAAAGCTTTATTTTGTCGAGATATTGATGGAAACGCCTTAGAGTTTATTGAAAAACCTGATTAAGTTGGTTAGAATTTAGCGCAGAAAAAATTGAACTTGATCAGAGCTTCCTTAAGGAGCAAGGGTTTAATGCCCTGGAACTTATTAACATTATCACTCTGCCACTAAGAATGAAATGGTGGGCACACTGCCCACCTTACACTTTTAAGCACAAAAAAATGAAATGACTGCCCTTAGTAGCTATACAATAATTTCCTCCAATAATGATCAGTTGGAACTTCAATTAACGGGTGATTGGGTGATTGGTCAAACACTACCCAATTTAAGCACAGTGCTAAACGGCCTGAGTGAGCAGCAAAATATCAAATCAATTGTCATCAATAGCGCTTCACTTGGCAAATGGGACAGTCGCTTAGTTTCATTTGTATTATTACTGACTGATGAACTCATTAAAAACAATATTACTGTTGATATCACCGAGTTACCTTCTGGTATTCAAAGCCTTGTTAAACTAGCCACGACAGTTACAGTAAAAAAACAAACTCAAAAAAAAGAACATCAGCCATCTGTTGCTAAACACCTTGGTAATATAGCGCTCGATTCACTGACTGAAACCCAAAAGTTCATCACTTTTGTTGGTGAAGTTTCAATCAGCTTAGCTCGCTTCAGCCAAGGAAAAGCACGCTTCAGAAAACAGGATTTCTGGCAAATCATTCAAGAATGTGGTCCCAATGCACTTCCCATTATCACTTTAATCAGCTTATTAATTGGCTTGATTTTAGCTTTTATGGGCTCCATTCAGTTACGCCTGTTTGGTGCTGATATCTATATTGCCAACCTTGTTGCTATTGGTATGACCAGAGAAATGGGCTGTATGATGGCTGCGATTATTATGGCGGGACGGACAGGTGCTTCATTTGCAGCAAAACTAGGGGCCATGCAAGTCAACGAAGAAATTAATGCCTTTAACACCATGGGCATCGCCACCTTAGATTTTCTGGTTCTACCCAGAATTTTGGCGCTAACATTAATGATGCCCTTGTTAACCATGTATGCAGATGTTATTGGTATTCTCGGTGGCCTTTTCGTGGGTATCAGTGTCATGGATATATCACTGATAGAATATTACCTTCAAACCAAACAATCCATTACTATGGTAGATTGGTCTACTGGAATCTTTAAAAGCACTGTCTATGGTTTTTTAATTGCCGTTGTTGGCTGCATGAGTGGTATCCAGTGTGGTCGTAGTTCTTCAGCAGTAGGAGATGCAACCACTCAAGCCGTCGTAAGAAGTATTGTCATTATTATTGTTGCTGATGCCATCTTCACCTTGTTATTCCAAAGTCTTGGTATCTAAATATGGCCTCTGAAGCACACCTCACTGTTAACAACTTAACCATGGCCTATGGCGATCTGATTATTCAACAAAATTTAAACTTTACCGTTAATAAAAAAGATATCTTTATTATCATGGGCGGGAGTGGTTGTGGAAAAAGTACACTTTTACGCCTTTTAGTTGGCTTAAAAGCACCAGAAAAAGGCTCCGTATTTTATCAGGACACAGATTTCTGGCAAGCAAATGAACAACAACGTAATGAAATTATGCGCCACAATGGTATTCTCTATCAAAGTGGCGCTTTATGGAGTTCCATGACCTTAGCAGAAAATATCACCCTACCTTTAACTGAATACACAGACCTCTGTGCTGCAGAAATTAAAGAATTGGTTTCACTAAAATTAGCCTTGGTCGGCTTATCAGGGTTTGAAGATTATTATCCCTCTGAAATTAGTGGCGGCATGCAAAAGCGTGCGGGGTTAGCAAGAGCAATAGCCTTAGACCCTGACATCCTATTTTTTGATGAGCCATCAGCAGGACTTGACCCTATCAGTGCAAAATTACTGGATGATTTAATTCTGGAATTGCGTGATAGTTTAGGTGCCACTGTGATTATTGTAACTCATGAATTAGCCAGTATCTTTGCTATTGGTAATAACTCCATTTTTCTTGATACTGAGACTAAAACCATGATTGCCCAGGGTGACCCAAAGACTTTACTTGCAGAGTGTAAAGACCCAAGGGTTCAACAGTTTCTCAGGCGCGGTGAAAGTCAGTAATCAATCGAGAGTTTTTATGAACAACAAAGTAAACCCAACAGTAATAGGCAGTTTTATTATCGGTGCCCTCGGTCTTTTTATCAGCAGTATCTTTATTTTTAGCAGTGATGCATGGTTCACTAAAAACCAGCAGTTTATTGTTGTCTTCACTGAGTCAATTAATGGCCTTAATGTGGGTGCGCCGATTAAACTCTATGGCGTACAAATAGGTCATGTTACAGAAATCACTGTGGAACGTGACCCACAGAGCAATATGACGCTAATACCCGTTATTTTTGAAGTAGATCAACAAAAAATTAGTGATTATATTGATACCCAACAAAAAGACTGGAGCCATACAGAGGTTGATAAACTGATTAATTCAGGATTACGCATGCAACTTCAGCTAGGGAGTTTATTAACGGGTCAATTATTTATTGAAGCGCTTTTCTTGCCAAATACTGCCGCCAAATTATACGGGCATAAATCCAACTTAAAAGAAATCCCTTCCGTCCCCTCAAAAAGTGATGAAATCCAAAAAGCCCTGAGAAATGTACTCGAAGGCACTAAAACCATTGATCTAACAGAATTATTTACCAATCTACAAAAAACTGCTGCTAATATTGAACAGATAACAGGCTCTAAACAAACACAAAGTACGCTGACAGCCCTTAACAGTAGTATGCTAGATTTAAAACAAATCCTAAACACCTTAAAGCATGAGATAGGCCCTCTAAGCAAAGACCTTAACAGAACAATAAATCATGCTGACAAATTGTTATTAACCTTAAACACTAATGCCAAACCTTTACTAGAAGATAGTCGAGAAATCATTTCTAGCAGTAAACACACCTTACAAACCATTAGTTCGACACTAGATGAAGTTAAGTCTTTAATTAATAATAACTCCCCCATCAACCAAGGCTTACAAAATGCATTGCACCAACTCACTCGTGCAGCCAGTGCTACCAGAAGCATGATGGATTATTTAGAGCGCCATCCAGATGCAATACTTTTTGGAAAACAGGCAGAAGAGAAATAATGATGAAATTTAAAACCATGCTATTAAAGACCAGTTTAATTTTATTTCTAGCGGCTTGTAGCTCACACCAAACAACTAGCTTTTATCAACTAAAAGCGATAGAAACTGAAACGACAGAGCATAATGCCCCCCCCCCTAACCCCATAACTATATTAGTCAATCCAATTCGGTTCCCTGAATATCTAGACCGCCCACAAATAGTTACTCGAAACAATAAATATAAGCTTCAATTGAGTGACAATCACCATTGGGCTGAACCTTTAAAAAATGAATTTCATCGGGTTTTTTTGAAAAACTTGAATCATCGTATACACCCTAGTCATGCAGTTATTTATTCAGATTTAAATAAAGTCCAGCCAAATATTCATTTATCAATAGAAGTCTTACAATTCGATACTAACAGTCAAGACCTCGCCATATTGTCAGTAAAGTGGGCCTATTGGCTAAATGATAAAGTGAAGCATATAAAAAGACAGGCTAAAGAATATCGCCTCCCTATAAAAAATAAACATTATGAATCTAGAATAGAAGCTCAAAGCCAAGCCATTGTACTTTTTACTGATGACCTCATTGCATCTATTTGGAAAAATGAATAAAAACCAACAGATAAGTACCCATGTAAAATTAATTTAACAAAAAAACCCGTCATTCCTGCGTGCTACCCAGTCGCGGACAATACCCCCCTCAAGCACCTTTTATCGACTACATTTAAAAGACTACCAAGACAATACAAGCCTATGTTTGTTTGAGCTTTAGTGTATTAATAGCCATAAAAAATAATTTAGATATACCCGCCACACGCTTCTTTAGTTATAATCATTTGCTTACATACCTCAGTCCCTTCATTTAATGAACTCAATACTTTACAAAAAGTACATTGTTTATCTAATCGTTCTAAATTTATTGGCACTATCAGGCCTTTCTCATGCCTCTGAAGCATTAGAAAAAGTCTCTCTACAACTCGACTCAAAATATCAATTTAAGTTTGCCGGCTTTATTATGGCAAAGGAAAAAGGCTTCTATAAAGATGCCGGCCTTGATGTTGAACTGCTTGAGTATCAACCCGGTGTTGACATCATTGAAAATGTTTTATCAAAAAAAAATAATTATGGCATCTATAATTCCAGCGTTGTTATTGATAAGGGTAAAATAAAACCTACCGTATTAATGGCAACCTACTTCCAACAATCACCTCTAGTTTTTGTTACCTCTAAAGAGATTAAACACCCCAAAGACCTTATAGGAAAAAAGGTGATGGGGACAAAAGATGAACTAAAATACAGTTCACTCGCCCTGATGCTAAAGCACTTTAATATCAACAAAAAAAACACTCAGTTTCTGACACATTCTTTCAATATTGCCGACTTTATTCAGAAAAAAGTGGATGCCATCACGGTCTTTAGAACAAATGAGCTATTTGATCTTAATCAACATAATATTGAATTCAACATCATAGACTCAGCCGATTATGGTATTTCCATCAATGCTGTTAATTTATTTACTTCAACCTCAGAAGCATTAGCCCATCCTGATAGAACGCTAAAGTTTATACATGCATCCAATAAAGGCTGGGCATACGCCCTAGCCTATCCTGATGAAGCAATTTCCACTATTTATCATCAGTATTCAAAACAAAAAAGCCTTGAGGCTCTTGCTTTTGAAGCAAAAGAAACTAAAAAAATGATGCTTCTAGGTTTTTTCAATATAGGTGAAACCAATAAAGAACTCAGTTTACGCACAGTAAAACAATTCAAGATTAATGGTTTACTTGCCGCTACTGAGAGCCTAGGTTATTTCATATTTGAAGATGTTGTGCGTGAATTCAATCAAAATATTTACTTTACAAACAAACAAAAGCGTTATTTGCAAAACAAAAAAGAAATCACCATGTGTGTCGACCCTGACTGGATGCCATTCGAAAGTATAAAAAATGGTAATCACATAGGTATTACTGCCGATATTATTAAGCACTTCAAACAACGCCTTCCTATTCCAATTAAACTTATTCAGACCAAAGATTGGCAAGAATCCGTTATTAAAGCAAAAAGTAGACAATGTGATATTTATTCTCTTGCCGCCAACACCCCTGAACGCACAGAATATATGAATTTCACCTCGCCTTATATTGACCTTCCCATTGTACTGGCAACAAAAATGGGTACGCTATTTATTAAAGATATTGCTGAAGTAAAAAATAAAAAACTAGGTATTGTAAAGGGATATGCCATAGCAGAATTACTACGTACAAGACTGCCAGGTATCAATATTGTTGACGTTAACTCAATAACAGAGGGACTCTCTCAAGTAGAAAGTGGGGCATTATTTGGTTACATTGATAATTTAATGGTTATCGCAAATTCAATTCAAAAAGATTTTACAGGTATTTTAAAAGTCTCTTCACGTCTTGAAGACAATATTAGACTAGCCATTGGCACACGAAACGACCAACCTCAGCTAAACCAAATTTTTGAAGTGCTGGTGAACAGCATTAGCGATACAGAACTACAAGCTATTTACAATAAGTGGGTTGCAGTTAAACAAGAACAATTATTTGATTACACCCTTATCTGGAAAGTTTTAATATCTATCCTCATCTTATCAGTAGGCTATTTTTATTTTTATGTAAAACTAAGAAAACTCAACAATAAATTATTAGTACTCTCAACAACAGATAAATTAACGGGACTCTATAACCGGGTAAAAACTGATGCTGTTTTAATAGAGAAAAAAATCGATGTTGATAGATATGAAACCGATCTATGCATTATTTTATTCGATATAGACTTCTTTAAAGACATTAATGATCGGTATGGGCATATCACTGGAGACAAGGTATTAATAGAATTTTCTCAAATCCTTAGCCGTAATATTAGAGCGACTGACTACGCGGGTCGTTGGGGGGGCGAAGAATTCTTAATCATCAGCCCCAACATAAGTATTACTGAGGCAACTGAACTAGCGAATAAATTACTTCATAAAATCAGGAAGCATACATTCCCTTATATAGGTTCGATGACTGCTAGTGCCGGAGTCAATCAGTTTTCTAAACAGCTCAGTATTCACGATACCTTACAAAATGTTGATAAAGCACTTTATCAATCAAAAAATAATGGCAGAAATCAAGCCACTGCTTATAAAGACCATTTAGAACAGTCTCTGCCCTGGACGCTATAAATTTCTGCTAAATTTTATAGCTGACAGAATGAAGCCACATCAAAAAGAAATTTCCAGTCTATATTCTTAGACTTCATACGGCTACCGTTACAAACTTCTAGCGACTAAGTTTTACCAAAAGGCTATACTCCACGGAGTATATATTGCTGAAACAGTTACAGAGCTTACTATAAATTCTGTAACCGCACGAAGTATAGCCCCCCCTTAAACCACAAAATTTAATTTCGTTCGGAATTTAAAAGACTAATAATATCTTGGGTTTCAGGGCGAACACCTCGCCAAATAAAAAAAGCTTCCGCCGCTTGCTCTACTAGCATACCGAGTCCATCAAGGCTTTTTTCTGCCGCATGAGCCTTCCCCCACTTTACAAATGCTGTTGCTTGATTAGCATATGCCAAATCATAACAACACCCATTTTTAGCCAATAAACCATCAGTTAAGGGCGGAAGTTCTCCAGTTAAACTGGCGGAAGTTGCATTTAAAATCAAGTCAAACTCAGTACCTTTCAAATCCTCATAGGCACAACCCACAATGTCACCTAATTGAGCAAACTCTTTACTCAGGGTAATCGCTTTTTCTACCGTTCTATTTGCAATCACAATATGTAAGGGAGATTCTTCCATGATTGGGCCAATAATACCCCGACTTGCTCCCCCTGCACCTAATATTAAAATACGTTTATTAGCCAAAGAAATAGCATGATTAACGGTGAGATCAGTCACCAGACCGATACCATCTGTATTATCGCCTAATAAGGAGCCATCTTTCTGTAAAACCAAGGTGTTAACAGCCTTACTAAATTGAGCTCTCTCAGAAAGAGAGTCAGCTCGTTGCCATGCGAGTTCTTTTAACGGAACCGTACAATTTAAACCTTTCCCGCCTTGTTTAAAAAAGTCCGCAATAGCAGAATCAAATAATTCAGCGGGGACATCTTGAGCGGTATAGTTGAGATTTTGCTGAGTTTGTTCTGCAAACAAGCGATGAATTCGTGGTGACTTGCTATGGTTTATAGGATGCCCAAAGACGGCATACTGATCAATATTATTCATCTGACTATCCTTCTTGTTGTAACCATTGCGCTGCTTCTTTAGCGTAATACGTAAGAATCGCATCACTACCGGCGCGTTTAAAAGCAAGCAACGACTCTAAGACCACTTGTTTTTCATCCAGCCAGCCATTCATAGAGGCTGCTTTTAACATGGCATATTCACCGCTCACCTGATAGGCAAAAGTGGGGACTGCAAATTGCTCTTTGGCACGGCGAATAATATCCAGATAGGGCATCCCTGGTTTAACCATAATCATATCAGCACCTTCATCCAGATCTAATTGAATCTCACGAAGCGCTTCATCAGAATTAGCAGGATCCATTTGGTAACTGTATTTATTGCCCTTACCTAAATTTCCAGCTGAGCCAACAGCATCTCTAAAAGGTCCATAGAAACTAGAAGCATACTTTGCTGAATAAGCCAGAATTTGTGTATTAATATAGCGGTTTGACTCTAAAGTTTGCCTAATGGCGCCAATTCGTCCATCCATCATATCTGATGGAGCAACAATATCAACGCCTGCCTGTGCATGAGATAAAGCCTGTTTACATAACACCTCAACAGTTTCATCATTCAAAACATAGCCATCACTATTAATTAACCCATCTTGCCCATGTGTAGTAAAGGGATCTAAAGCAACATCTGTAATAATACCTAAATCAGGAAATGACTTTTTTAGCGCTCTAACACAACGTTGAGCCAATCCTTCTGGATTATATGCTTCCCTGGCATCATCAGATTTCTTTTCTGAAGAGGTGACTGGAAATAAAGCAATGGCAGGAATACCCAATTGACTAATCTCACCTGCCAAATCAACAATCAAATCAATGGAAAGCCTTTCCACACCTGGCATTGATTCGATTGTTTGTCTTTGATTTTCCCCTTCAATAACAAATAAAGGGTAGATCAGGTCGTTCACTGATAACTGGTTTTCTCGCATCAATCGACGAGAAAAATCATGATACCGCATTCTTCTCATGCGTGTATTTGGGAAAACAATGTTATTATGTGACATATTATCCATTAACTATGGGTTAAAAATATTCTTTGTTAGGATTTGCAGAGGGCATTGTATCAGCGTACTTATTTTATAGGTACATAAAATAGACAGTATGACACTTTATAATAAGGTGGAGATTTTTATGACACATCAATATATTAAACAACTTTTATTATTCATTACCTTAACGCTTACTTTAGGGGTGTTTTCAGTATCTAAAGCAGTGGCTGCCGATTTGGTTGCACCACAACTTGCCATTGAAAGAGCATCAACCAAATTAAGAGAAAACCTTGAAGACGAGAACTTCACCAAAGATTTTGCAAAAATAAATATGTTTGTTGAAGAGGTTATTAATCCTCATATGGATTTTAATAAAATAGCCAGCCTGGTGGTAGGTAAGTTTTGGCGACGAGCAACTGAAGAAGAGAAAACAAAATTTAAACAAGAGTTTAAAACATTATTAGTCAGAACTTATTCACGTGCCTTTGTCGATTTTGATGACTGGACTATCCGATTTTTACCTTTAAATATGGAAAAATCAGTTAGAAAAGTAAAGAACACTCAAGCAGTAACCGTTAAAACTGAGATTTTACAACCAGGCAAGCGCCCTTTTGCTATCAACTATAGAATGTGGCTTGTTGATGGAAAATGGAAAGTCTATGACATTATGATTGAAGGTATTAGTTTAGTTAAAAACTATCGAACGTCAATTGGCACTCGAATTAAAAAAGCAGGCTCTAATTTAACAACAGTCACTGAATATCTGTCCAAGAAAAATTCGACCGCATTAACAGACAAAGAAGGCAACTCATAAGATATTTTCATTTCCTGCTCATATCAGGGGTAATGACTAATAATCGACCTTTAGGTTGATTATTAGTCATTACCCCTGAGTTTCTTCTGCCCTAAGTAAAGTAAGAAACATTCAAAAACATTTAGCCTATTTATTATATTCATGTCCATCAAACAGGACTCTCTATATTCCAGCCCTCTCGGTTCAGTCAATTCCTTTAAGTTCGACCAGTCCGTTGTCAATGTCTTTCCTGACATGATTCAACGCTCTGTTCCTGGCTATCAAACCATTATCTCTGCCATCGGCTTATTAGCTGAACGCTACGCTCAAAATCATAGTGTTTGCTATGATCTGGGATGTTCATTAGGCGCAGCAACCTTATCAATGAGACATCAAATAGCCTCTGAACATTGTAAAATCATTGCAGTCGACAACTCTCCATCAATGATTCAGCAATTTAAACAGAATTTATCACGGGACACTGGCAACATTGAGGTTGAGTGTTTATGTGCAGATATTCGTGATATTGTCATTGAAAATGCATCCGTTGTGGTACTAAACTTTACCCTACAGTTTATCCCTATAGAAGATAGAAAGGCCTTTTTAAAAAAAATCTATCAAGGTTTATTACCCGGCGGGATATTAATCCTATCTGAGAAACTTAAATTTGATGATCAGCGCCAACAGGATTTACAAACCGAATTACATCACGCTTTTAAAAAATCACAAGGCTATAGTGATTTAGAAATCAGTCAAAAGCGATCTGCACTAGAAAATGTCCTATTAGCCGAAACCTTTCCTAGCCACCAACAACGCTTAAACGATGTTGGATTTAGTAGCACAGAAGTCTGGTTTCAGTATTTTAACTTTGCTTCAATGATTGCTTTAAAATGATTGATTATCAACCACTATATAAAACCTTATCTGAATTAAAAGCACAGCGTTGGGTAGACTTATTGCCCCAACAAATCGAGCAGGCTATTAATCTCAGTCCAAATGGTAATGCTGCACAATGGCTAGCGACACTTGAACAATTGCCAGAAGGAATGGCATCAACGATTGAGTTAGATGCCAAACAATTTAAGATAGGCAATAAAGCCGACCTGGATAGCATGACACAATCAACGCTATTAGATCAGTTAAAAACCTTTCACCCCTGGCGAAAAGGACCTTATGATATCTTTGATATTCATATAGACACCGAATGGCGTTCAGACTGGAAATGGGAGCGATTAGAACATCATATATCTCCACTAGAGAATAGATTGGTACTTGATGTAGGCTGTGGTAATGGCTATCACTGCTGGCGGATGCTTGGTGCTGGGGCAAAAATGGTAGTGGGTGTAGACCCTTTACTACTCAATGTTATCCAGTTTCAAGTCATTAGAAAATTACATGGTGAAGCGCCTGTTTATGTCATTCCAATCGGCCTGGAACAGATTCCAAAAGAGATAAAAGCATTTGATAGCGTTTTTTCGATGGGCGTTCTCTACCATCGTCGCTCTCCCATTGATCATTTATTGGCATTAAAAGATTGTTTGCGACCAGGAGGTGAGTTAATTTTAGAAACGCTGGTTATTGACGGTCATGAGGGCGAGGTATTAATGCCTGAAGGTCGTTATGCAAAAATGCGTAATGTCTGGTTTTTACCAAGCTGTGCTACCTTGATAAGCTGGATGAACCGTTGTGGTTTTAAAAACTGTAGAGTCATCGACCTCAATACAACAACGATAAAAGAGCAGCGCAGTACTGAGTGGATGCAATTTTATTCTTTACAGGAGTTTCTGGACCCGCAAGACCATACCTTAACATGTGAAGGCTTACCTGCCCCCAAGCGAGCCATCCTTGTCGCCAATATTCCTTAGGGAACCCCTGCTCAAGTCCAATTAGTTTTAGCTTGCTAAAACGGCCCATATTTTCCACCAAGATCGGCGCAATAGAATGACTATTACGCCTCACTTCATGAAAAATAGCGACCGTTTTTTTCTGCGCTAAATTCTAACCAACTTAATCAGAGCGTCCTTAGAAAAAAACACTAGAAAAACAGAACTATTGTAGAACCCCCTGTAGTGTGGTATGTTTGCGCTCTATGGAATTTCATCTTGCTTTTAACACCTCGTACTTTGCCGCCTTTGCTATGGGTTTATTTAGTAGCCTGCATTGCATTGGTATGTGTGGCTCTATTATTGGCACACTCACCCTAAGCCTTAAACCAACGATTAGAAATAATAAACGAAGCCTATTATCTTATGTTCTAAGCTATAACTTTGGTCGTATTACCAGCTATACATTAGCGGGTGCTTTAGTCGGCTTTCTACAAGCCATCCTTATCCTTCCCTTAGGGCTAGATAATGGCCACAGAGCATTACAGCTACTTTCTTCGGCCATTATGATTGGCGCAGGTCTTTATCTGGCTGGCTGGTTTCCTCGTTTTGCCTATATTGAAAAAGCAGGCTCTAAACTATGGAAACTAATAGAACCCTTTGGCAGAAAACTTATTCCTGTGAGTACTCATACCCAAGCCTACCTTTTTGGTATGGTATGGGGCTGGCTACCTTGCGGCCTTGTTTATGCAGCATTAGCTTTGGCCGCCACAACAGGCGACCCCTATAAAGCAGGTATAACAATGCTAGCATTTGGGTTAGGTACTTTACCTGCAGTACTTGGAGTCGGTATAATGACTAACATATTGACCAAGCTGTCCCGAATGCAGCGCTTTAAACAAATCACTGGCTTACTCTTAATTTTCATCGCCTTAATTGCGCTGTTCCCAGAGCTAAACCCTATGCGTTTACAGCATATTTAACCTAAAAAATTTAAATTAGTTATTTATGGATTACTTTAATTCAAACATTGGCAAGTCCCCTGTTTTTGAATCTCTTCTGCGTAGCGCAAAAATGGTTGCAGCTACAGATGTAACCATTTTAATTAAAGGTGAAACTGGCACGGGCAAAGAAATGCTCGCAACTGCCATCCAAAAAGATAGCCCTCGTTCTGACAACCCCTTTATTACACTAAACTGTGCCGCCTTGCCAGAAGGGCTTGTTGAGTCTGAATTATTTGGACATAAAAAAGGTGCCTTTACTGGCGCAGTAGCCAATAAACAAGGTTTATTTCATGCCGCTGATGGGGGTACTTTATTTTTAGACGAAATCAATTCACTCCCTTTAGCCATTCAAACCAAGCTATTACGATTTTTAGAATCGGGAGAATGCCTGTCTGTTGGCGAAACAAAACCTTATGTTGTTGATGTACGTATTATTGCAGCTACCAACTCAGATCTTCACCAACAAATTTCAGAGGGTAGTTTTCGTCAAGATTTATTCTTTCGTTTAAATGTTGTTCCTATTGAACTCCCCTCATTAAGTCAACGCTCAGAAGATATAGAGTCGCTAATTAATCATTTTTTATCTCAATTTTCAGAAAGCTACTCAATTATTGCCCCCAAATTTAGCAAACAAACGCTTAAAGTTCTACGAGGCTATAGCTGGCCGGGAAATATTCGTGAATTACGTAACCTTTGTGAACGTTTAAGCATCTTGTTATCAGGGCAATCTATTGAGCCAGAAAACCTGCCTCACGAATTTACTAGTAGCCAGATAAATATAGGCGATTCAGTTTTCATCCTACCAGAAAAAGGCATTGACTTAGATGACCTAGAAGCAGATATGATCCACCAAGCCCTGCAAAGAACAAATGGAAATAGAAGTAAATCTGCTCGCTTACTTGGCTTATCTAGAGACACCCTACTTTACCGCATAAAAAAACACGGTATCGCCTCACAGTAAAACAGGCTCTCTATACAAGATAAGAATATTGAATACGGTCGAGCGGACGTCAACGCCACTATCATTTAAAATAACGACTTCTATGGCTGCGATTGCGGACTGAAATCCAGCCTACAATTTTCAAGCGGTGCTTAGTTAAGGAAGCTCTGATTAAGTTGGTTAGAATTTTTAAAGCCTGACCCACTGCACCGTAAGATTATCCCCTTTACCATTCGCCCTTAAATGCATCATTCTAGCTACTTTTCTTAGCTCATCTCGACCACTGTTTGAATCAGCTAATAATAACAAGTCATTTTCTTTTATGAATTCCCAAAAACCATCAGTACATAACACAAAAGTCTCTCCTTTTTTTATTGGAGAATAGCTATTGACTTCAACTTTATGTCTTTTAAGAATATTAATTGTCCTTAACACCTGATTTTGCTCAGGATGCAAGCCCATCTCTCGCTCCGAGATGCTCCCATCATTCAACTGATATTGAATTAAGGAATGATCTTTCGTTCTCCAAACAATTTCATTTTCATTCAATCGATAGATACGCGAGTCACCACAATGAGCAGTGAGCGTCATGTTTTTATCCAGATACAAAACAACACAGGTAGTATGTGCATTTATACCTTCCGCACGCCCTGAAAACAACACCTTCATTTCATCAATAGCAGCACTAACCCAGGCAGCCAATGCTTCTTTTGCTCGATCTCCAGTACGCTGCTGAAGGGCTGCTTGATACTTTGAGGCATATTTGAACATGCCCTGACAAAAATACATGGATGCTTTCTCGCCTGCCTCATGCCCCCCCAAACCATCAGCAACAACAAACAGACCATATTCTTTAGAAATTGTATAAGCCATACAATCCTGATTCAATTCTCTATCGCCTACCGTTGTTAATTGATAGACCTCTAAATTGTCAAACAATAGCCCTAGCCTCACGCATGACTCGCTTAAGATCAATCACTGTTTGCTGTAAGCCAGAAAATACGGCCTGAGCAATAATTGAATGTCCAATATTTAGCTCAACTATTTCAGGAATAAAACAAATCGCTTCAACATTATGAAAATGTAAACCATGTCCCGCATTAACCTGTAATCCAGCACTGTGAGCATATTCAGCTGCTTTCTGCACTCTTATTAATTCTGCCTTTTGCAGCTGGCTATTGCTCGCATCAGCATAACATCCCGTATGCAATTCGATAACAGGAGCCCCTGCATTCACTGCCGCATCAATTTGCCTAAAATCAGGGTCTATAAATAATGAAACTTCAATACCTGAGTCAGCTAAAGTATGGCATGCTTTTTTCATCCGCTCTGGACTAGAAGCAACATCCAAACCACCCTCAGTCGTTAACTCTTCACGTTTTTCAGGCACTAAACAGCAGGCAGCAGGCTTCACCTTTTCTGCAATGCCAATCATTTCATCAGTGACCGCCATTTCCAAATTAAGCCGACTATGTAAAAGCTCTTGTAATAGATAAATATCTCTATCTTGAATATGTCGGCGATCTTCTCTTAAATGCGCAGTAATTCCATCAGCGCCTGCTTGCTCAGCCACAAGTGCCGCCTGAATGGGGTCAGGATAATTTGTTCCTCTTGCTTGGCGTAATGTAGCGACATGATCTATATTCACACCCAACAAAATATTTTGTTTATTCATAACTGTTTAATTATTTTTGCCAGGACAGCCCGGCTTTTAAGTTGTTTGCCCTGTAATTGAAAGTCAATTACCCGCCTCATTAACTGCTTAGCCTCATATAAAGCTTGCTCATTTAAATGCGCCCGGGCCTCTAAAGTAAATAAAGTCTCTCCACTTACATAGCCATTAACACTCGCTAGCATCCCAGTCTCACTATCACAATAATACTTTTCTGCTGGGCACACAGAAGCGTCGGTTTTTGCATCAATCGTTAATTGAAACCCATAACCTATATGCTCAATTAAATTAAGCTCAAAAAATCTTAATATTTGCTCTATCTCTTCCGTCTTAGCCATTAAGGCTAAACACCGCTGATATTCAACATAAACTTCAGGGTGGGGATCATTTTTATGCAGAAAATATCCAACTAATTCATTAATATAAAAACCACAATATAATGAAATACCCGTTAGATTTGTTATATTTTCACCGAGTTCAACATGGGTTAATATCTTTAACTCATTGCGTCCCACGTAGGATAATTTTAAGTCAGTAAAAGCAAGCAATACCCCTGCTGTTTTAGACTTTGACTTTCTTACCCCTCGGGCAAGAATAGAGACAATACCAAAGTCTCTAGTCAACACTTCAAGAATCAAGCTAGTTTCACGAAATTTTCGATGTTTTAAAATATAGGCGGGTTGTAATTGAACCCGTGATTCATTCACCTTTATTTATGCGTAAAACAGACTCAAGACTTACTCATCCAAAAACCCTAAACTTTGTAAAGCACGTTCATTATTAGCCCAACCTTTCTTTACCTTGACCCAAATTTGCAGATAAACTTTCTTATCAATCAGCTTTTCTATATCAATTCGAGCATCCGTTCCAACCTTTTTAAGCATTTCACCTTGCTTTCCAATGACAATGTTTTTTTGAGAACTCCGCTCCACCCAGACCACTGCATAAATTTTAGTGATCTTTGCCTGTTCTTCATAACGCTCAATTTCTACGGTCATTGAGTAAGGCAACTCGTCACCCAGCCTTCGTGTTAATTTTTCCCTCACAATTTCAGCAGCTAAAAAGCGTTCTGGACGATCAGTCACCTGATCTTTAGGGTAAATCAAACCACCCTCAGGTAATTGCTCTAACAATAGACCTTCAAGTGTATCCAGGTTAGTTCCTTTTAACGCGGAAATGGGTACCATTTCTTTGAAAGGATACCTTTTTCTGGCTTCTTCAAAAAAAGCCAAAATTGCATCCTTACTCTTCACTTTATCAACTTTATTGACCGCTAAAATAACAGGTAGCCCTGCTCTTTCAAGTTTATTAAAGATCACTTCATCATATTCATGCCAGGATAAGCCATCAATCAACCAAACAACGACATTGACGCCTAATAATGTTGTATCAGCTGTCTTATTTAAGTATCTATTTAATGCTTTTTTCTCCACCTTGTGCATACCAGGCGTGTCCATATAAATTATTTGCCCAGCATCCGTGGTATTGATCCCTAATATTCGATGCCTAGTCGTCTGCGGCTTTCTTGAAGTAATACTTATTTTTTGTCCCAACATATGATTCATTAATGTTGATTTACCAACATTAGGACGACCTATTAACGCAACATAACCACAATTCATTTACTATTCTTCTTAATTAATTTCAACATTTTTTCAGCCGCATCCTGTTCAGCCTTCTTTCTAGATTCACCCATCCCTGTACATGACTCATTATTTTCTACATTTGTAATACATTTAACTTTAAATGTTTGTGCATGAGCAACGCCTGTCATTTGAACAAGCTCATACACAGGCAATTCTATTCTTCTTGATTGCATTAATTCTTGCAACTGAGTCTTAGGGTCTTTTTCTGATTTTTTTAAATCTAATTCACTTAATTTTTTAGCAAATAAGTTTAATATCCAGGCCTTGCACTCCAAGACCCCCTTATCCTTTAGCAAAGCCCCCATGATGGCTTCTAAAGCATCCGACAAAATAGAATCTCGCCGATAACCCCCACTTTTTAATTCACCAGAACCAAGAATCAAGTAATCTCCCAAATGATGCTCCCTAGCTAAACCCGCCAATGAGCCCTGATTAACAAGACGAGCTCTCAACCGACTCAATTCTCCCTCACTCGCTTCAGGAAATGCTTCATACAATTCCTCTGCAATCACAAAACCTAAAATAGAATCTCCCAGGTATTCTAGACGCTCATTATTTTTCGCCCCAATACTCCGATGGGTTAAAGCTAAAATAAATAATTTAGGCTGCACAAATGACAAGCCTAAATTTTTAGCAAGAATCTCTGGTTTTTTTATCACTCGGGCTCACCCGCCTCAAAAGTATCATAAAACTTCACTAAAACGCTTAAGTTACCCATTATTTTTTCTACTCGTTCATATTCAATTTCAACTTTGACATAATTACCTTGCTTAAGAATAAAAATATCTTTATCAGTCACTTTATCTACATAGTTCATACCAAAACGCTTATTAAAACTCTTAATAATCTCAATCTTACTCATGGTTTCAACACCTTCCATACTTTCCACAGCAGAAAGAGCATTAACCACTTTGCTATGATTCATATAAATAGGTGCAATTTTTAATGTCAACAATACAAAAAAAGCCAATATTGCCAAAATAAACGCTAAAGTAACAAACGTGATTCCCTGTTGTTTTTTTGCTGAAAAGGTCATGTTTTCTCCAAATAAAAAATTATAGATATTATTAAGAAACCTCTAATCAACTTAATCAGAGATTCCTTAAGTCTAGTCTATTTCAAAATTGTTCCAATCCTGTCAAAGCCGACGCCTTTATGTTGCCAGTCCCAACTCATCCAGATAAAAAAAGCTTTTCCAACCAAATTTTCTTCAGGTACCGTCCCCCAGTACCGACTATCATTACTATTATCTCTGTTATCCCCCATCACAAAATACTGTCCTTCAGGAACAACAAAAACTCCCTCTACTGAGGATAATCCATGCTTAACTAAAATACTATGTTCAACGCCAGTAAGGTCTTCAACAAAGTGCTCAGCACCCGTCATATTAACCCCTTGACCAACCCCTTGGTAAGAACCTAATGAAACCTGCTTAGCCAGCTGTCCATTAACATATACTTTTTTATTAGTATAGGTCACTCTATCTCCTGGAAGGCCTACCACCCTTTTTATATAATCAACAGTCGGGCTCTTTGGAAATCGGAAAACAACAATATCCCCTCTTTCAGGCTGATTAAGCTCAACAATTTTAGTATTTAAAACAGGTAGACGAATACCATAGGTATACTTATTGACTAAAATAAAATCACCAACCAGTAATGTTGGCATCATTGAACCTGATGGAATCCTAAAAGGTTCAGCTATAAAAGACCTTAAAATTAAAACAATAAAGACAATCGGAAAAAAGGAATGGGCATATTCAACCAGTAAAGGTTCCTCTTGTGATGTTGGGTCAATTTTTGAAAGCTTCAAAAAAAGTAAGTACCCACCCCAGATAATGCCTGTAACCAAACTTGCCAGAACAAGAAAAAAAGAAAAATCGTAATCCATGAATTTATTTATAGTTATAGTTGAAAAGGTGTGGCCATTAAAATATCAACCTTAAGGCCAAGCCCTAGGATTAAACTCCAATGCCATTTGATTTAAAATCAAAAAAGTTTATATCGCTATTAAGGAAGCTCTGATCAAATCCAATTATTTTTAGCTTGCTAAAACTGCTGCTAAATTCTAACCAACTTAATCAGAGATCCCTTAAGAGAAAAGCCCCATTGTTTAATTGACTACTCTTACTCTTTATTAGCTTGTAAAACGGCAAGAAATGCTTCTTGTGGAATTTCTATACTGCCCACTTGCTTCATCCTCTTTTTACCTGCTTTTTGTTTCTCTAACAATTTTTTCTTCCGCGAAATATCACCGCCATAACATTTAGCAGTTACATTTTTTCTCATCGCTTTAACAGTTGATCTAGCAATAACTTTGGATCCAATTGCAGCCTGAATGGCAACTTCATACATTTGCCTTGGAATCAGGTCCTTCATTGTTTCAACCAAGCCTCTTCCTCGTGACTGACTTAAGTCCTTATGCACAATCACCGATAATGCATCGACTTTATCACCATTAATCAAGACATCTAATTTAACCAAAGGGGCTGGCTCAAAGCGTTGAAATTCATAATCAAATGAAGCATACCCTCGACTGACTGATTTTAGTCGATCAAAGAAATCTAATACCACTTCACTCATAGGCAGTTCATAGTTCAACGAAACCTGACTCCCTGTGTACTGCATATTCTTTTGAACACCACGTTTTTCAACACACAAACCAATCACACTCCCCAGATATTCTTGAGGCACTAAAATATTAGCTAAAATAATAGGCTCTCTTATTTCCAGGATTGCCCCTGAATCAGGTAAGTTAGCCGGGTTATCAACCATTAAAATTTCACCCGCATGTGTCTCAACCTCATATACCACCGTAGGTGCCGTAGTAATTAGGTCAATATTGTATTCACGCTCCAGGCGTTCTTGCACAATTTCCATATGCAACATACCCAAGAACCCACATCGAAAACCAAAACCTAAAGCCTGAGAGCTTTCAGGTTCAAAATTGAGTGCGGCATCATTGAGACGTAATTTATCCAATGCATCACGCATATTATTAAAATCATCTGAACTAACAGGATATAAACCAGCAAATACCCGTGGCTGAACCATTTCAAATCCAGGTAAAACCTCTGTTGCAGGATTATCAGCTAAAGTGATGGTATCACCTACCGGCGCACCATAAATATCCTTAATACCCGCAACAATAAAGCCGACCTCACCGGTTTTTAAAATATCGGTATCTTTTTGCTTAGGCGTATAAACACCTACTTTTTCAGCTAAATAATTTTTCCCTGTAGACATCACCGTCAATTTTTGCTTTTTTCGTATACTGCCATTAACAACCTTGACTAATGAAACCACCCCAAGGTAGTTATCAAACCAGGAATCAATAATCAATGCTTGTAAAGGGCCATCTGGATTACCACTCGGTGCAGGCACTTTTTCCACTAACTGCTCTAAAACGCCTTCAATACCAATTCCTGTTTTCGCACTAATTTTAAGTGCTTCATCCGCATCAATCCCAATAACATCCTCAATTTCAGCAATTACCCGCTCAGGCTCAGCAGAAGGTAAATCAATTTTATTTAAAACAGGTACAACTTCCAGACCTTGTTCAATTGCGGTATAGCAGTTTGCTACACTCTGCGCTTCCACCCCTTGCGCAGCATCAACAACTAATAACGCACCTTCACAGGCGGCAAGTGATCGTGAAACTTCATATGAAAAATCCACATGTCCAGGCGTATCAATAAAATTCAGCTGATAGGTTTCCCCATCATCTGATTTATAATCCAACGTCACACTTTGTGCCTTAATGGTAATACCACGTTCTCGTTCAATATCCATAGAATCAAGAACCTGAGCTTCCATTTCTCTATCGCTTAAGCCCCCACAAATCTGAATAAAACGATCAGCCAGCGTTGATTTTCCATGATCGATATGCGCGATAATGGAGAAGTTTCTTATGTTTTTTTGATCCACAGTTTATTTATCTACTTTTAATGCTAAAAAAACCGGGCTGCCTCTGCGTTGAATTAAAACAGCAACAGACTGACCAGTTGAGAGATTTTTGACTATTTTATCAAAATCAGCGATACCCCGAACAACATTATTCTGAATTCTTAAGATAACATCCCCGATTTGAATTCCAGCAGTCAAAGCGGGTCCTGTTTTAAGCTCACCAACAATCACCCCTTGTTTAGCAATCCCCAAATCACTCCGCTGTAATTTAGACAACTCTTTCACCACCAATCCTAAACGATTAACCTGTTCTTTAGTTTGTTTTTTTTCTGCCAAAACTGCCTTATTAGCCAATAACCCGACCACCACTTTAATCGTTTTCTTACGCCCTTCTCTAAAAACAACCACCTTAACTTTCTCATCAATTGCAGTCATACCGACGACAGGTGGCAATTTACCTGATGTTTCAATACTATGTCCATCAAACTCAACAATCACATCGCCAATTTCCAATCCTGCTTTTTCTGCCGGACTCGCTTTGGTCACTCTAGAAACCAAAGCACCATAGGGTTTATCCATCCCAAAGGATTCAGCCAACTCTCGTGTAACATCTTGAATTTGCACCCCCAGCCAACCTCGTGAAACAACCCCTTTAGTCTTAATTTGCTCGACAACATTCATCACTACATCAATAGGAATAGCAAAAGACAAGCCCATATAGCCACCTGAACGGCTATAAATTTGCGAATTAACGCCAACCACTTCACCTTTCATATTAAAGAGAGGCCCACCTGAATTCCCAGGGTTAATGGCTACATCAGTTTGAATAAAAGGCACATAGTTACCACCAGGTAAACTTCTTCCTTTAGCACTGACAATACCCGCTGTAGCCGATTGTTCAAAACCAAAAGGCGTGCCTATTGCCAACACCCACTCACCTACCTGCAACTGCTCAGAAGAACCTTTTTTAACAACGGGCAAACCTTTAGCTTCAACTTGTAACAAAGCGATATCAGTACTTTCATCAGACCCTATCAATTTAGCAACTAACTGTCGTCTATCTTTCAACTTAACAATAATTTCATCAGCATTTTTCACGACATGATGATTAGTTAAAATATAACCATCTTCAGAAATAATAAAACCAGAACCTAATGATTTAGCCTCTCTTTGCCTAGGATGGGAACCTCCACCGGGCTGCTTAAAAAAATGTTTAAACAGTTCTTCCATTTGAGGAGGAATACCTTCTGGTAACTGCTGCCCCTCTATTGACTGCATTACTTCTGGCTTCTTTTGAATCGTACTAATATTAACAACTGCCGCGCCATTATCTTTAACCATCACAGTAAAGTCAGGCAATTGTGCATTAACAGGTACGTTGATTAATATTAGAAAAAAAGACCATACTATATTCCTGTACATATTCCCTCCATAGGCATTAGAAATAAAAAAATTAAATAACGATGAGCTATTCACAGCTTATTGTTTGGAAGTGAAGGCAATTTATAAACCTATCACCCCCAGCTATTGTTTATTAAAACGATTAAATATTATTGATAGTCAACCCTCTGATTAAATTAAATGGCTCAATTTACAGGTTGTCTTTTGGAAGTGAGGCTTTAGCTCGCCTGAATCTGCAAGGCTAAAGCCTCACTTCCACGTTGAAAATTGTTTTGCTCATTATGAACATATTGCTTATATTCAGAGAGGCCTTAAAGAATTAAGAAAGAAATGATTTATTTAAGTTTAACGCCTTGCGCAATAAACTGAACTGTTCTTGCCGGTACTTCACCCATAACAGTTATTTGAAAATCACCGACAATCTGAGTAAAGGATTTAACTGACCCTAAAGTCTGCAAGCCTTCCTCAGTGTCACTTGCTTTAGCTTCTTTATAGACAGAAACCGATGAAAACCCATCACTTAACAAGACATGTTCAACCGCTTGTGTTGAATCATTTCTATTCATTTGAGTAAAAAATACCAGATGAAAGTTCAATGGCAAGTTTTGTAAAATAAAGCTGGCTTCGTTAATAGGCGCCAATTCCGATTGATGAACATGCTTAACATCAACATCCTTCGATTCATTATCAGTATTGACAAAAGTTAACTGAGCTCCCACCTCTATATCAGTAAAAACCACCTGTTCAACAGTGACACCAGAAAGATCGTAAACTTCTGATTTTAACGGTAAAAAAGAGACTTTATCTATCCATATCTTCCTTCTATAGCGATAGCCATCTTTCGGTTCGATAGCAAGAACATACGCTGGGAGCATAGCAACAGACTCTTCATCAGCTATCAGCATTTGATAACTAGATGCCAGGTTTGAAAAATCATCGGGTAAATCAATAATAAATGAATCATTAATGGGGCGATGATTAAGTACATTTTTTTTTGTTTTTTTAAACACACAGCGGATAGTCCCAGCCTCTCTAATCACCTCGCGCATGGGAGAATTGAGTGCCAACAACCTTTCCTGCTCACGTCCACCTTCTGATACATGAAAATATTTCATCGTATCCAAGCGACCATTTTTAAAAAAAGCAACCGTTCCCTGATAATTAAGCGTTTTCATTGCCTGGCTCATATTTTTAAGCCATTGCACACCATTGACCTCTGACTCAGAAGCAAAAACCGAACTAATAGAAAAGCAAAAAACAAGTAGTACTCGAAACAACATGTTAATTATTCCTGCCCATAGCTAGCCACTCGAACTAATGGCTGCATATTTAAAGAGCCATGTGTATACAGGTCATCATTGTGCGCCTGCAAATACGCTTTTAAGCGCTCATGCTGTGTTGGTTTAGTTGAAGCAAGCTGCACAGGAACCTCTATCACTTGTGTATCTGCCTTTGCAAGCTGCGGAGATGGCAGCGTTTGTTGTAGCGGTTCTGACTGCGATAAAATAACAGCAATACAAGCAACAGTCGCAGCAACGGCCAAAGATGTTTTTTGCCAAAACCTGTTCTGAGCTTTTTTCACCGTCCGTATTGGTAATAAATGATGTGGTTCCTTATCAAGCTGTTGCCCAATATTAGTTACAAAATCAACATTAGCGATAACAGCTGAATCCAAAGTCATTGCCTGCGTCATCATTTGATATCGTCTAATTTTATCTTTCAACTCGGGTTGTTGTTTTATTTTAAGTAACAATTCATCCAGACAGGCATGATCTAGCTCGTCATCTAAGAATTGTGAAATTTTTTGATTTATTTCTGTGGTCATTTTTTATATCAGCCTCTAATCAAGCAATGGACCTAGTTTTTCGTCAATAGCTTCCCTTGCTCTAAAAATACGAGAACGCACCGTTCCCACTGGACATTCCATCGCTTGAGATATTTCCTCATAGCTCAAGCCTTCAAACTCTCTTAACATAATGGCAGTCTTCATTTCTTCAGGTAATTTTTCAATTGCCACTTTAATCACATTGACAATCTCATCATTCATTAGTAGAAACTCTGGCGTATCCATGCCTTTAAGTTGAGGAACATTCTCTACTTGTTCTGCATCCTGAACATCAATCTGGTAATCAGAAAACCGTCGACTGCGAGAAACCAAATAGTTTTTAGCCGTATTAATCGCTATTCTATAAAGCCAAGTATAAAAAGCGCTGTCTCCTCTAAAATTGCCTAAAGCACGGTAAGCTTTAATAAAAGCTTCCTGTGCAACATCCTGAGCTTCACTTGGATCTTTAACATATCGATTAACCAACTGGATAATACGATGTTGGTATTTAATAACCAACAAATCAAAGGCAGCTTTATCCCCTTGCTGTACCTTCAGCACTAATTCTTTATCCAGTTCGGCATTATTCCCTTTTTGTTCTTTCACGCTTTTTTTCTTTGTTGTTTGTGTGGACAGAATTTAACCCTATAAGTTCTATTATCACAAAAAAAATTACCATCGTGTTAATATTCATCAAAATAACGATCATTTTACCGACCAAACACTCGATTAATTCTTTATATGACTCTTTCAAATGGATATGATGTTCTCATCATCGGCAGCGGTGGTGCAGGACTTAGTTTGGCTCTTAGACTTGCTGATCACGCTAAAATCCTGGTTTTATCAAAAGTCGCTTTAAATTCAGGTAGTACTTATCATGCTCAAGGCGGAATTTCAGCTGTTTTAGATAAAAATGATTCGATTGAATCACATATTAAAGACACTCTCGTTGCAGGTGCGGGGCTCTGTGATGAAGAAGCCGTAAAAGTAACGGTTTCACAAGGCAAAGGTAATATTGAGTGGCTGAAAAAACAAGGGGTTGAGTTCACCCAAAGACAGTCAGAAAATGGTGAAAAGTCATTTCATTTAAATCAGGAGGGCGGTCATTCTCACCGCCGCATTGTGCATACCGCTGATGCAACGGGCAAGGCGCTATCTCAAACACTGATCGAAGGCTCTCAAGCACACCCCAACATCACTTTACTAGAGAACCACAATGTTATTGATTTAATTGCTAATAAAAAGAACTCGGCAAAGCCACAAATTAATGGAGCCTATGTCCTTAATACATTAAATAATAAAGTAAAATCTATTGCCGCTAAAATAGTTATCCTAGCGACTGGTGGCGCAAACAAAGTTTATCTATACTCTACAAACCCTCAAATATCGACTGGTGATGGCATTGCATTAGCCTGGAGAGCTGGCTGCAGAGTCAGTAATATGGAATTTATGCAATTCCATCCCACCTGTCTTTATCACCCTAAAGAGCGTTCTTTTTTAATTAGCGAAGCAGTCCGGGGAGAAGGCGGAAAGCTGATTCTTCCTGACGGTTCTGCATTTATGCACAATTATCACCCAAAATTAGAATTAGCACCTAGAGACATCGTCGCCAGAGCGATTGATAATGAAATTAAAAAACATGGGATAGAATGCGTCTATCTGGATATCAGTCACCAGCCAGCTGATTTTATTAAACAGCATTTTCCAACGATTTACCAACAATGTCTTTCTTTAGATATAGACATAACTAAACAACCCATTCCTGTTGTCCCTGCTGCCCATTACACTTGTGGAGGTGTTTTAACCGACCTTAATGCAAGAACCGATATACAAGGCTTATATGCCATTGGTGAAGTTGCCTGTACAGGGCTACATGGCGCAAATAGAATGGCCAGCAATTCCTTACTTGAATGCCTGGTTTTTGCAGAAAGAGCCGCCTCGGATATTTTAAATCAACTCCCTGGGATACCTTTACCCCTGTCATTACCTGACTGGGACGAATCTCAGGTAAGTGATTCCGATGAAGAAATTGTAGTGTCTCATAACTGGGATGAATTACGCCGTTTCATGTGGGATTACGTTGGCATTGTGCGCACAGATAAACGTCTTAGCCGTGCCATGCGAAGAGTGGAGTTACTTAAAGAAGATATTGCAGAATATTACGGTACCTTTAGAGTGACCAGTGACTTATTAGAACTTAGAAATCTGGTTATTGTTGCAGAATTAATTATTCGTAGCGCACAATTACGTAAAGAAAGCCGAGGCCTGCACTACACACAGGATTATCCGGAAACAGATAACAGCAAACCTGCCCAGAACACCATTCTCACCCCCCACAACCATTAAATAAACTTAAGGAGCCTCTGATTAAGTTGCTTAGAATTTAGCGCCGAAAAAACGGTCGCTATTTTTCACGAAGTGAGGCGTAATAGTCATTCTATTGCGCCGATCTTGGTGGAAAATATCGGCCGTTTTAGCAAGCTAAAAATAATTGGACTTGATCAGAGGTTCCTTAAACCTTGCTCACAGTTTAAGTATTTACCTGAAACTATCTCTATTCCAGCACTTCTATAAAGGAGTATGATAAAAATATATTTTGAAGGAGGATTTCAGCATGATTACCAACCCATCATCAAGCGCACTCAACCTAATTAATAGTGCTCACCATAAAGCGGCTGAAGCAGCCCATACTATTGCAACATTGCCTGTGGCTAAAGAAGAAGTCGGCAGTACAGAATTTAGCTCAACAGATATATTAAAACCATTACTTAGTTTAAAAGAAGCAGAAATAGAAACCTTGGCAGCTGTTAAAATTTTACAAACGGAAGATGAAAATTTAGGTTCAATTTTTGATGCCATGACATAAAAATTTACAAAAAAACGTGAGTAAATAGCTTTACAACACAACGGGCACTAGATAATTCGCTATGCCCTATTAGGAAGCAATACTGACCTGATACCCTAATATTCTTATTTTTTCAGCAAATAGCCGCATTAACTGAGCATCTATTTTATTCAAGCTCGCAGCTTCAGGCTGTAAAGAAGGCCGCGCAAGCGTATATAACATAACTTCTTTAATTTTCACTTGATTGTCCTTTAATAAATCAACATAAGCCTGTTGCTCTTGCTTAGCTTCCTTAGCTGTTAAAAAATTCAACATACAGGTTTGCAAACTGGTTTTACACAAATCAGTCGCTACTTTTAGATTAGCCAAAGTTTTTTCTGTCGTTTGTTGGCTATCATTAATTTTCTTTCGGGCAGATGCAGTCGCACTATCAAATTTAAACCAAATTTCCCCATTATATTGGTCTAAAATTTTCAACCCTGCCTGCACATCCTCCAAGTGCATTAAACTACCATTAGTAATTAATACAAACTTACTTTCTGGCAACACCTTCATCTCAGTAGCAACTTTAGCAATCAAACTGATGGCTTGAGAAAACCCTTTTAAACTCGTTGGCTCCCCATTACCTGAGATTGCAATATCTTTAATGACCTGATTTTGCTTAGGAACCTCATATTGCTGATAAAAATCCCCCTCCAAAACCTGCTTTAAAAAAAAGCGTAATTCCTGCTCCAATAACTTGTAATCCATTTCAGGAGCCCCCCCCTTAACCAAATCAGGTACCTGACAATAAATACAGCGCCAATTACAGGCATTATTGGTATTAAAATTGATACCAATTGATAAGCCACCCGCTCTTCTGGAGATAACAGGGTAGATATACTTTAAGCCGGCAATATCTCGACTATGATCAGTTGTGCTTAATTTTTGACTCATGGCTCTTAAGGATATGGATAATTCATGGTATTCTAACGCCTTCAAATTATTAATGCTTTATTGGAGTTAGATATGAGCGAAAGAATTATAATGCGTACGGGTGAATCTCTTGTTGCAGGTGGACCACCAGGAACAGCCGCTGAACCAGAAATCGTTATTGGTGAGTTAGATGGGCCAGTTGGAACGGCTCTAGCAACACTAACCGGTGACCAAGCTAGCGGGCACTCAAAAGTCTTTGCTATTTTAAATACTGATATTCAAGTTCGCCCTGTTACTTTAATGGTGAGCAAAGTAACCGTTAAAAGCACACGTTATACTAATATCTTAATGGGTACAGTTCAGGCTGCGATTGCTAACGGTGTTTTAGATGCTGTTCGTGCGGGCGACATCCCTAAAGAAAAAGCTAACGACTTAGGCATTATCTGTTCAGTTTGGTTAAACCCAAGTGTTGCAACTGATGATAATTTAGATCACCAAATCTTATTTGATATTCATCGTAAAGCGACTGCTCAAGCAATCCATAAAGCAATGAATAATGAGCCTGGTATCGACTGGTTATTAGATAACCAAGACAAAATTACCCATAAGTATTTCCAAATGGGATTAGACGGCAAGATTTAAACCGTTGTCTATATAGCGTAGAGGGGGGATCATATTTTTCAATACCCCCCTCATCCCCATTGCTCATAGATATAGCCATATCGCACAGCAAAAGACGCTGATGACCCTGTTTTATAAAAAGGGGAACTATACCTCAATATTTTCAGGGGCCACTCTTAGCACTTCTTCTATCGATGTAATTCCTTCCATTATTTTCTCCACCCCACTTAAACGTAAAGTCTTCATCCCATCTTTTATGGCTAATTTAGTAATCATATTGGCATCGCAGTTATCAACAATCTGCTTTTGAATCAGTGGAGTATTTTTAAACACCTCATAAATCCCAATTCGACCTAAATAACCTGTATTACGACATACCGCACAGCCTTCTGCCTGATAAATAGCGGCGGGCTTTTTAATTGTGAAGGGCTTAACCAGATCATGCCATTGCTCATCAGATACCGCTTGCTGACTTTTACAGTCTGGACACAAGGTTCGAATAAGTCGTTGTGCCATCACCCCTAATAAAGTTAATTTAACCAAATAAGGTTTTACGCCTAACTCTAATAATCGTGTCATCGCTGAAGGGGCATTATTAGTATGCAAGGTGGATAGTACCAAATGTCCCGTTAAAGAGGCTTGAATCGCCATTTCAGCCGTTTCTAGATCTCGAATTTCACCGACCATGATAATATCAGGATCTTGTCGCATTAAAGTTCTAATCCCAGAAGCAAAGTTCAGTCCAATTTTATGATCCACCTGCATTTGATTAAAACTGGGTTCAATTAATTCAATAGGATCTTCAACCGTACATAAATTGATTTCTGAGGTAGCCAAATGCTTTAAGGTTGAATATAAGGTGGTTGTTTTACCTGAGCCAGTAGGCCCTGTCACCAAGATAATGCCATGCGCTTGATGAGTCATATCAGCCCACATCACCTGCTCGCTTTTGTTGAACCCTAGCGCAGTAAAATCTTTTAACAACACCTCGGGGTCGAAAATTCGCATCACAACCTTTTCACCAAAAGCAGTTGGCATGGTAGATAAGCGCAACTCGACTTCCACATTGCCATTAAGCGTTTTAAGTCGTCCATCCTGAGGACGCCGTTTTTCAGCAATATCCATCCTGCCTAAAATTTTAATACGACTAATCACTGCCCCCATAACGGGCGTAGGGATTTGATAAACCTGATGCATAACCCCGTCAATACGAAATCGTACATTACTTTGCTCTCGCCGCGGTTCTAGATGGATATCACTGGCTCGTTGATCAAAAGCATATTGAAATAACCAGTTAACCAAATTAACAATATGCTGATTATTAACTTCTAAATCACTCTTTTTACCCAGCTCAACTAATTGCTCCAAATTATTTAGCTGACCATTATTCTCTACCGCTCGATTTGAGGCTCTTTTGACCGATTTAGAAAAATCATAAAGCTCACTGATATAACGTTTAATATCTTTCGCGTTAGCCAGTACCCGTTTAAATTCTTTATTATGAAGATGCTTAAGATCTTTCTCCCATTCACGTATAAACGGCTCAGAGACAGCAACGGTTACCACATCTTCCTCAACTTTAACCGGTAAAATATTAAATCTTTCTGCATACGGCTGAGTGCAAATGGCAGTCACCGTTGATACATCAATTTTTAACGGATCAATATAATAAAAAGGCAAAGAAACCTTAGCGGCTAACCAGTCATATAATTTTTCTTTAGTAAACTTCTTCTTTAACTGAGCCCCTTCTTGCTCTTGATAATTACAAATAATCTCAACTAAATCCTTCTCTCGATTTTCCCATCGAGCAGAATAAATTCTTAGCGATTCCTCTTCAGACATTGAAATCAATTGGTCTTTATTCAACCAACTTAAAATATCCTCAATGGTCAGTTTCCTTTCCGAATCAAAATTCACTTGCGTCATAGTTTTTTCTTTATATAAAAAAGCCCCTTATTATCGCAAGTGCTTCTGAAAATGTATTGTTTTTAGTGGGAATTAATAATACGCTACAGCATGATTCATGAAATGGCGTAATTAATAAAATATTTTTATTGGGACTAATAGACAGCTACCGACCCAGTGCGGTCATAGGGTAAATTACTTTGATACGGAATAACGCCCTGCTCACCGGTAAGTTAGGAGCGCAGCGAGTAATTTATCCGCGTGCAGCAACTTGTTATACGGCTCCTACACGATTTCCAATATTTAGGTTAATTCTTGGACTTTGTCGGAAAGAAACCATAGCGCCCAGAATTTTTCTTTGTAAACTGAACAACTTGCTCTCCTGAGCTGTACTTGTCTGGTATTGACTTTTTATTCTCAAAGACAATAATCTGCTTAGATTTCCACTCAGCCAAACTATCAAAGAACTTAATATTTACATCTGTGGCTCTAAGGTCATCTTCCTCATTATCAGGCTCTTCATAAGCAAGTAATGGTGAATCAAGTATGGAAAAACCTAAGTGAGGAAAGTCGTTCTCTTCTGTATACTTCATCAGTCCGAGAGTGGCTGCAGCGTGCGTAATAGCTCGGTGTCCTTTACCATTACTAATTCTGAGCTTCCCGTTAATAACAAAATCGCCTGTCTCTTTATCAAAATGAACATCACTAGAATTAGGTAAGTTCCATTCTTGTAAAAGGTACTTTACCGATTGCGAAAGCTTAAACAAAGCGCTTGTTGGCAACGTCCTTTCGCTCTCATCCTTGCCTTTGGGTTCCTTTTTTGGAGCTGTATTTTCTAAATCTTCTTTCTTTTTAGTAAGGAGCATCAGCTGTTCATGATGCTCTATTGATGTAAAGGTTTTAGATTTTAGATTAAATAATTCTGACTAAACAACCACCCGCTAAAAGACGGGTGGGTTAGAGCGTTTGGCGACTGAAAGTCGGGATACAGGGCGAATAGCCCTGTTATTCATGCTCACCATATTCTGTTTTAAAATTATCATTCGGACTGG